>Ga0247690_1000084_pt1 | contig 20137 bp, 25 predicted proteins | sample CNK31_metaG_FD_183035 | JGI IMG/M metagenome (GOLD analysis project Ga0247690, IMG submission 183035) | Soil microbial communities from Purdue University Martell Research Forest, Indiana, United States - CNK31 | ecosystem: Environmental > Terrestrial > Soil > Temperate forest > Bulk soil... | reverse complement strand
GTAACCATCAACCTGGAACGCCCCGCCGTTTGCCTGAAACGCAATCGTCGTCGTAGTCACGGTGGAGTTGAAGACTCCGTTCGCGATCACTCCGGCAAACGTCGGGGTCGACCCGGTTCCGACCGCTTGCGGAAGAGTCAAAACGACCGCGCCCGACTGTGGACTCCCGCTGGTCCCGTTGACCAAAACCTGATTCGCCGTCCCTTGCGCGCTCGACACGCCCGAAGACGAACACCCCGTGCAAGTCCCGGAGATCGTAAGGTTCTGCACAAACGCATTCCTCGACGAATCCACAACCTTCACTCCGTTAACCTCGTATGCGATCCCGGAAACACAACCAGAGCCCACGCAAGCATTGAATCCGCCAATCGTCTGAAATGAATTCGCCGCCGTATTAGTTGTTACGTTAAACCCTCCAGCGACTCCAGTTGAAGCGAATACTGCCCTAGCACTAACATTCCCCAACCCATCCACGATAAATGGATTTCCTAGCCCATTCGTGACGGTATATGCCGTAGACGCACCAGAAACAGTCGAATTGAACGCACCAATCGATACAACAGTCGTGAACGTCCCGTTCGCCGAACAATCGATGACAAGAGTGTTCGAGATCCCGACCGAGAACGCATTAGACCCGCTCGCTCCCCCGGCGTTGCATCCGTGGATATTCCCGGAAGTCTGAATCGAGTTGAGCGCCGTATTCGTTGAGTTGAATCCAACGCTCGAAGTGATCGACCCACCGGTCGACACCGTACCGTTTCCGAGAACGCTGAACGTCCCCGAGTTGACGGTCAGTCCGACATTTGTCCCGGTCACGGACGAGTTAAACGCCCCGGTGGTGATGATCCCGGTCCCTGTCACCGTGAGCGTGGTCGATCCGTTGTTCCAGGTGAAGCCGGAAAATCCCTGCACCGTCGTCCCGTTCGCCGGATAAACGGCAACCTGAGCCGCTAAGGCGGAGGCAACCGTCCCCGAACCACCCCCTCCGCCGATGCAGGCAAACACCCCCGACTGCCTGACCACGAGGCACGGCCCGCCGCCGGAACTACCGGTGTAATACGACAACATCCCATCGTGAGCCGTGTCGGAAGCCGACAGTGGCGGTCCCGAGCCGATTGTCGTCGCATAAGACCCCGGCTGAATATAATTGACAAACGTCCCGGAGAGAATATCCCCGATCCCCCCCGCATGAGCCGAGATGGCATTGTACGCCGTGGCCGTCGGGACATTCACTGCCCCGCTCCCCCCAGTTGCCTGAATCGGCCCCGCAATACTTGCCGCCGGTGCCGTGATCCCTGGACCCGACCCACCCGAGATCGAGAGCACGCCAGTGGTCGGATTAAATGTTAGTCCCGCACTTCCCGTTACTGTCGTCGCCGCCGTGTACACGGCTACTTGATTCACACTCGAACTCGCGACGGTTCCGCCGCCCCCGCCAACCGTACACGCCCCTCCGGCATCGACAAGCGACAGGATCCCGAGAGAGATATTCGTCGAAACGCAATGCCCGGAGGTGAACCCGGAAAACGGCCCCGTGACCGCGAGAGGGAGGTAAATCGACGCATTCGCCGAGAGCTGCGGCCAGTGAAGAGTCGAGTCGGAATAAACCCGGCTTTGGCCGGCGACGGAAATCACCGGAACTGCCTCGTCGATGAGAAAGAACGAATCCGTCGCAATCTGCCACTTGGCGGACGACCCGCCGTTGGGAATATTGACCTGATTCGTCAACGCGCCGGTGGATTGAAACCCTCCCTGCGAGGAGATATATCCGGTTCCAAGGAGTTGAAGAATCGGAGTCCCCCCGCCTGTGTACGCGAGGTTCGCATCGGAAGTGAATCCACCGGAACCATTTGATGTCTGCACACTTGTTGCCGGAAGATGACTCGACCCCCCGCCGCCAGTCCCCACGCAACTGAACGTGAGGGCGTTATTCGCCACCTTCATGCAATCATCAGCCGAGTTGTAATAGAAAGTCCCGGCCTCGACTGTATCACCAGTCACGAGGGGGTTTTTCACAGTCGCAATTGTCCCTGCCGCCGGATCAGTCGCGCTAATTCCCATCTGCATATACCCACCGAGATAAGTCGGGACCGACAGAGTCCCGGTAGTCGTCACGGTCCCGGCGGGATAAAGAGTCCCCGCAATATGCGCCCCTGCGGTCACTCCACCCGAAGGAACCCCACCGGACAAGTAGATCGTGTTAATCGCATTGAACTGCGGAGCATCGGTTGCGAGTCCGCCTCGGGCAAAAAAGTACGAATTAATATTCAACCCGTAATCCTGCTCGATCGGCAAGGGCGTCCCGCACGACCCGTCCGGGGGCATCTGCGGACTCGTCGAGACCCACATGATTGTGTGATGTGATCCGAACGAGCCGCCCGGGAGCGCCAAAGGCTGCGTCACTAGGTTCCCGTTCAGATCTGTGCACGGCGCTCCGAGGAATGGATTGTAAGTCACGGGAGAAAAATCGAAGTATCCCCCTGCCGTACTCCCCACGTTTTGGTTCAAGAGAAACCCTCTCAAATTCGCTCCATCGGTTGACGATTGAAACGAGTTCCACGATCCCGGCGACGGGTATGCCGAAGTAAAACCCGCAGAGCGAATGAAACTCGAATTATTCACTATCGTTGTGTCAATGATCGCTACTCCCGATTTGCCGTTGAAGTAAACAGTCCCTCCGCCAGGAGTTATATTCCAAACCCCACTTGGACCGGAGTCCACGGTCCACACATATTGAGCGGCTACGGAATCAAACAAACCAAATGACTGATCGGTCCGTTTCTGGAATCCCCACTTAATAATCCCCGCATCAGCGAAATAAAAGCCAGACTGCCAATTGGGAGAAATCGTATCAAACAAGGCATTGTTCTGGGTAGAAGACCCAGTAACAGTCAGGTGCAAGAATCCAGTGGAGTAATTCCAGACAAAGCTCCCATCCGCCCCACACGCTCCCGCGTGGTTATATTGAACCTGTTGATCTGAACCACAGGGCAACGCGACAAACTGCGTCGAATCAAACAACGAAACGGCTCCGAACGTGAACGGCGAACCGAGACCGCTGCCGGAAATCTGTACATCATAAACGCCGTTCGCGGCGTAGAAGAACCAAGCCCCAGTCGTGGCTGACGCCGTGAATGGATTCGCCAGCGGCGTCGACGTGTTAGTCGAGTAAATTGTCGCGAGCGTACCCGTTCCTGAGATCCTCACCGTCACTGTGCATCCCGGGAAGGACTGTTGGAAAGATCGTTGAACCGGAGCGGGGCCGGCCGAAACCGACGCGTAAACCCCCGCGCCCCCCTTTTCGCAAAATCCATTCGCCCGCTCCATCCCGGAAGCGCCCAACGCGCTCAGGAGCAACAGAAAAGCTATCCCTCTCAGCCTGTTTGAGATTTCCATTTCCCCACGAGTATGCCATAATACGGCCAAACGGACAATGCCTAAACCCGGAACCGTCAAGAGGATCAAGGAAAAAGGCCGGGGCTTGGTGCCTTCACGCTCAGACGGAGCAGCGGACCTGGAATACGGCGCGTACCTGGAGACTCTCGACCCGGTCGGAGACTCCGCAGTCCGCCTCTCCCTGGCGCTTTCTCCGGATCCCCGCTTCACCCAATTCCTCGAACGAGTCAGCGATCCCAAATGGAACACTCTCCCGTGGGGAAAGGCAAAGTCCCTCCAAACCATCGCCAAGGGCTGCGGAATTTCTCTCCAAGAGTTCAACAACTTCGGCCAATCGGTAGCGATCCAACGAGCACTCGCGATTGCCCAAAAAGGCGTCGCATCTATTACCTCCGACATGACCATCGACGCCCAGTCGACCATGATCTCCTGCGAGCGATGCGACGGATTGACGTGGGTGAATGCCCCGGAGGGATTGCCGGAGCCGACTCCCGGGTACCGGATTTGGAAAATCAACCTTGTCAAACACAAAGACGACGACGGAAACACGATCGAGGAAGAAGTTCCGGTTTTCATTCGCGATTGCCCAGTTTGCCGCGCCGAAGGCCGGGTCCGTTCCCCCGGAGACGAGTTCTCCCGCGAGAAACTCCTCGACATGACCGGGTTGATCCAGAAGAAAGGCCCCATGGTCGCGATCACGCAGAACTTCGGCGGCCAAACCCTCGCTTCCGCCGTCTCCCGGATGGACGCCATTACAATCGACGTCGAATCCGTGAGCGCTGGGGACTAGTTTACAACGTTGAAAACTGTCATACTGTCCTTCGTGAGATCTTTCTTCCACAACCTCGGATCGAAAATCGCAGCGCTCATCCATCCCTTCGGAGTCATTGCCCGAGAGCTAACATTGCTCAGGGAGCTATACGAACTCGAACTCTCTTCCCGTAACCCCCCGATCCGGCGGATCACCGAATCCCCTTCTTCAAAAGACACTGAGGTATTTTATGGAGTTGAGGAAGAGAAGAGAACCGAATCCACCCTCATCGGCCCCTTAGGCGACGACTGGGAAAGCTTTTGAATGTACTCTCCTGAGATTATCGCCAAGAGATTGTTCGCGGCAAAGAAAGCAGGCCTAACGCCGACACGTCTTCCTCGAGAACGATCCCTTGAAATCTCCGCGAAACTCGAACTCCTCCGCCGAAATCCGCGCGGCGAACTCCTTCCTCCCGGCGTCCTCGCCCGCCCGCTCGACTCAGCCGAACACGCCTTCATCGACTCCGAACGATTACTGTGCAAGTTGGATTTCTCCTACTACCTCTCCCGGTATCACTCCGTCGAAATCGACCCCGGAGTCAACCGCGGAGAGGGCATCGGACCGGCGAGTCCGCTTGAGAGCCAAGAGGAATTCATCCGTGCATTAGGGAAGCGAGAAGAAATCGTCCATGCCGAATGGGCAAAGTACTCCCACACCGAAGGCATCCGCGTCTACGCCCACAAATGCCGCCAAGTGATGTTCACGGCCACAAGCCGCGCTCTCACGCTCCACCGGATGCTCTTCTGGTCTCCTTGCCGCGCGTTCGCCGGAACCCTCGAACCCGACGGCTGCGGCGAACTCTACAAACGAGATATTCTCTCGGTCGAGCGTCTCCCGTTCTGGCTCTCCCCTGGGGAACTCTATCCCAATGTCAAGGACCAAGAGATCGGCTTCCCTTCGCCCCTCTCCAGCCGTCTGCGCTATCAGCCGGAAAATCAGAAGACCGGAATCGGTGTCGGAACCCAAGTTGACGTCTCGCACCTCACCGAAGTCCCGCTCTGGCGCTATCCCGGACAGATCGGATTCTCCTTCGCCCCAGCCCTCCCGAAGTCCAGGATGACCCTCCATATTCAGGAAGGAACCTCCGCCGGCAAGGGCTACTGGTACGAAGTCTCTGAAGGATGCCGGAAAAAGCTCCCTGGGTACGAGAGTTGGATCTACATCTTCGTCCCCTGGTGGAAAAACGTCTCAAAGTACCGATCAATCGTGCCGGATGGCTGGGTTCCAAATAATCACACGCTCGACCACGCACTTCTGATCGAGCGAACATCCGCCGAGTGGAACGAGGGCAAAACCTACCGCCCAACCAAGAGCCAACTCTGCTGGTGGCAGGCGGAACGAGCGAAGTTCGCCCGGAACGGGGAGCTCGGGTACTTCCTCGCAAATTTCCCCGCCACCCCTGCGCAATCGTTCACCAACTTCAACGAAGGCGCCCTCCCGGCGGAGTTGCTCGAAGAGATGGAAATGGATCTCCGGCCACCAATCCCTTACGACGTCGAGGTCGCCGCGTGAGCGAACGCGTAATAAAAGGCCTGCTTCTCGCTCTGTGTCTACTCTATGTTGGAGTAGTCGTCATTATTTGTATCGCCAAAACCTCCGTCATCAACGCCTGCGAACATGGTGATCAATCCGCGTGTGCTGTAATGCAAGCCAGATGACTCCTGAATCCTACTTCATCTCCGGCTCCTCGATTCAACCTTTCAAGGACGAGAGTTGGGAATCCATCGAGCGAGATCCCCGAGGGCTACTCCTCGTATGGGCCCAGCCAAAACCCCGCTCCACCTATATCGCCGCCATGGACCCGACCCAGGGCATCACCGGCTGGTCCCGGGGTACCCGCACGGAAGGGGATCATAAGACCGACAACGGAGTGATCGAAATATTCGAAGTAGACGGGGAAAAAATCACCGAAGAGGAACTCGACGCTGAGAACAATCCCGTCATCGACCGTCTCACCAAAAAGCCCCGCCTCATCACCCGTTATCGAGACGTCCAGGTCGCCGAGTTCGCGGCCCCCTGCGACGCGGTCGAAATCGCCAGGGTCGCGGATATCTTGGGCAGGATCTACAAAGGCGCCGACGAAGACGCTTGCGAGCTAATCTGGGAAAGTTGGCCCGGGTGCGGGATGCTAACGACCCAAGAACTCCTCCGGCTCTCTTATCCCAACCTCTGGCACTGGGAACACATCTCCGACGAAGCCGAACAAACGTCGGCTCTCGGATGGCGCTCGACCCGCGAGTCCATGAAACTCCTTTGGTACCGCGCCCGCCGGCACCTAATGCAGCGAAACGCCATCATCCGGAGCCAGTTCCTCCTCGACGAGTATTCCAACGCCGAGATTGATTTGGAAAAAATGCGCGCCCGCGCCGCCTACGGTTCCCACGACGACCGATTCATGGCCGCCAATCTCGCCTTCTGGGCCGGGCATCGCTGGACCTACGACGTCGAGCGGACGAGCGAAATCGTCACAACCACTCCCGTTCTCGACTACCAACGCTTCGCCCCGACTTTCGAAGACGAAGGCCTCCTCACGTTCGAAGACTGGCGCTCGGCCCGCGTCGCTGAGATGGAAAGGGATTGACCAGCTCGGAACAACGTTGTAGCCTAAGTTCATGCCAACGACTACGAAAGCGCCCCTCGCGCCCCCAGCGCCCCTTCCTACTCCGCTCCCTCCCGACCGCGCCACCTGCCTCGTCTCCGGCCACACCATCACCATCCATCTCGATCCGACAATTTCCAAACGCCTCCGCTCTCGCGCCGGACGCCGCGGAGAAACCGACGCCCTCTTCGCCGACTTCCTCTGGCACGAAACCCTCCGCCGAGCACTGGAATCGGTAGCTTATTAGCTCTTCATGGACAGCAACGACTACATCTCGCACTTCGGCAGTTACATTAAATGGCAAAGAGCCATGTACGAATACGTATTCCTCGCTCGGCCCGCAACCGGAGACTTTGATTGGGAAGAGATGATCTACTCCTATTACCAACGTGAGTTATGGCTCACCTTCGCAATTGTCGACTTAGCCAAGACGCTTAAGGAGCGCTCCGCTTAATGGCACGCTTCACTCTCCAAGCCTGGTGGTGCGGACCTTGCGGCACGCGGAACACAGACCACGTGAAATGCTCCCGCTGCGGTCATCCACGGATCGAGCGCCATGCCCAAGTCCACGCGAGCGAAAAAGCCGTGGTCTACTTGAACCCAACTACAGGAGAGCACCGAACCCCGCCCCGAGCCGACATGCCCATGCCCCTCGTGTACGAGTCCCAGGGTTTTGTCCGTCACGAAATCGAATCCATGACCAAATGGGAACGCTCCTCCGGCGTCGTTCACGAAGCCAGCAATTTCCATCCCGGAAACGAACCTACTCCGGACGGCTCGGTTCCGCGCAAGAAGGCCCCCAAGGAACTAATCGAATCCCTGGCCCGCGAGATCTCCTCCGCCGCAGCTTCCGGCTGGACCACCGAGCCCGGAGCCAAATCCATCGACATCCCGATCGGACTGGGTTAGACTGTCCGCATGGGTCTATCCCTCGCTTCCTCGGATCAGGACTTCCGCTCCCTCCCCCTACCTGACGACTCCGCCCCCGTCGGCTCCCTCGACTCCGACATCATCGAATGGTGCAACTCAAGACTGCAGAGAGGGATCTCTTTTGTCGAATCCCAAGTCGGGTATGACAAAATCGACAAAGCCTTGAGCGAAATCTTTTACTACGAACGGAGCTCCGACGTCACCTACGTCCCCACCGCCCAAAGGAGCAACCTCTCCCGGACCAGAGCTAACCTAATTGCGAAGATTGCTGAGGATTTGACCGCCGAACTCACCGACACGCGCTACTTTTGGAACTACACAACCCAAAACCCTCGCTACCAATCCCAAGCCCGTTTGTCCAACAAGACCGCCGAGCGCTGGTACGACAATCGCCAAATCGCCCTCCGCATCGGCGATGTCATCCGCGACTACACCGTGGCCGGCTCCGGCTTCGCGCACCTGTTCTATTCCCGCCGCCTGGACGACATGATGGTCGAAGCCGTAGATCCACGGAGCGTGTTCCCGATCGACCCGATCTCCTACCACACGGTGCAAGACTGTTTAGGCGTGATCTTGCGGCAAGCGAGAACTCCGGAATGGTTCTTCGACGAATTCGGAAAACACGTCTCACCTGAGGAAAACGGTTCCCTGACCGACAAGATCTTCGGCTGGCTCACCCGGACCCTAGACTCCCCCGGCGCGAACTCCGGCCCTCTCTCTCGCCGCTCATCCGCCGACAAAGCCATCCCCCACACGCCGACGGTCTTCGTGAACACGCTCTACCTCAAAGACAACCGCGTGAACAAAACCTCCAAGACCCTCCGGCTCGGTCCATGGAGCGGCGACGAAGGCCAACAGGAACTCGCTCCAGGAGAATCCCCGGCTCCCCTCGCTCCGTGGTCCTACGAAGTCCCTCCGGGCGCCCCGCTCTATCCCTTCAACCGCCTTATCGTCTGGAGCGGCAATGTCCTCGGCTACGACGGCCCAGCGCCGTATTGGCACGCTAAGTTCCCGATCATCAAGTTGACCCTGAACCCCTGGTCCCGATCCTGGTTCGGCAAAGCACCTTTATGGGATTGTATCCCCCTCCAGCACTCCATTAACCAGAATCTCCGCGTCGTCGACGACCACAACCAGCAAGCCGCCAACCCCACCGTCATCGGGGACCGGAACGTCTCCCGGGCCGAGATGAACAAGTTCGACTCCCGCGCCCCAGGAGCCAAAATCCGCACAAACATGGCCTCCGGCAAAGGCATCGTCATCTCCCCTCCGCCTCCGCTCGACGCGAACTTTTGGCGCACCATTGATTGGGCAGTTGAAATGATGTCGAAACTCGCCGGCACGGCCGACCCCTCCGCCATGGCCGGCCTCGCCCAGATCCCATCCGACGACACGATCGACACCCTCATGAAGGCCATGACCCCCGGGATCAGGCTGAGATCGAGAATCCTGGAGGCGTTTTACACCGAACTCTCCGAGCAATGGCTCTACTGCAACGCCGAGTTCGACTCGCTCTCTAAGCGCTTGGCCCTATTCGGCCCCTCCGGAGCTACTCCTGAGGACTTCGACTTCAACCCTCGCTCTTTCATCCCCGACGACGTCCCGGACGGCTCGCCCGGCGACATCGGTTCCACCGAAGATGCTCTCGGGGCCGATTCCCCTCGCCCGCTTTATGCCCGCGCCAAGTCGATGCTCCAATCGTTCATTTGTAAGTTCGACCCATCCTCCCTACTCAACTCCGCGGCTCAGCAAGAGCTTATGAAATACTTCCTCTTGGCCAAAATGGGCTACATCTCGGTCTTCACCCTCTTGGACAAAATGGGAGTCCAGAACTTCGCCCCACCGACACTTAAGATCCCGGACGACGAAATCGGCCGGTTGCAACTCCAACAGCAACTCGGAATCGGAATGCTAAGTAATGCTCAAGGAAGAAAAGCAACCGACCAGGCCCCGCCGTCCCTCGGTCAGTCGGGCGGTTCGCCGACGATCCAAACGTCCTAACACTCTAAGTACGCTTGCACAAACTCCGCTGTAAGCTCCGGGATGATGGCATTTCCCGCGGCGCACAGTTTTCCCACTCGTCCGGGTATCCCATGAGCCACAATGGAAAGCTCGGGTTTAATGCGCCATTGAGCACGGTACTCCCGACCGCGCCTCTCAACAACTCCCTCGATCGCGTTCCACCCCACTTGCAAAGGGCCGCTCCACCACTGTTTGTGATAGCTGTGGGCGTTGGCCACAGACACAACAACATCGCCACGCAATCCGGCAGATTCGACATCCCGTGACCCTGTTCCCTTTTCCCCGCAATGTACTCCGGTTTGTGCGCCGGAAAGTGATCTCTCGCTTGTGGAGTCGGCCACAAAAAAGTACCTAGCTCTAAGGTGAGGCGCTGAGACGCACGGGCCACAAAGATTGGCGCACCCCACGGCATATCCTGATTCTTCCAGCTCAGATCGCACTCCGGCGAGCCATACTTTCCCAAGCGGGCTGCTAACCTGTTCCCCAAAAACTCTTGCAGGCGAACACTCGCGGATGAGCTCTCGCCAGACTGGCCATAAATGCCGCTCGTCGTCGATCCCTCCTTGTTTTCCTCCGGCCGAGAATGGCTGACATGGACAACTCCCGGTCCAACATTCCCAATCGTCCCCGAGGCCTGCGAGCCTGAGCGCCCTCGACCATCCTCCGATCCCGGCAAAGAAATGACATTGCGCAAATCCCTTAAGCTCGCTTCCTTTAACCTCTTTAATACTCCGCTCATCCACTTCTCCTTTGGGAATCAACCCCGCGGCCATGAGGTTCCTGAGCCACTCGGCCGCGTACGGATCCCATTCGTTGTAGTAGTTCATTTGGGGGTAAGGATAGTATGACAGGGAATTGTCCGATTTACAACGTTTAAATTGAGCGAGAGGGAAAAATTTTGGAGAGACTCACAAACGCGGCGCGCGCCCCCGAAGCCCCCCTGGACCCCTTGAAACAATGAAGCTAATGTTAATAGCTATTCGAATAACAAGAGCTAATGGAGTAGCGAGGAGCGCTGCCGGCGTGTCGACCAAGACGCGCTCGGCCGACCCAGGCGCCAGCGCTAGATGCGATGACCGCTTTACTCCACAAAGCTATTCAATCAAACAAAGCGGATCAATGGGGCAAAGAACAACTATCCGACCAAGCTACTGTTGTAAAAAAGACACAACTTGTGTCGATGTTGCACCTGGCTGAGTGTGGTAAATTTACAACACTTTCATCGATGCACCCACGGCCGGCGAGCTAGGCCAAAGCGGGCCAAAACGTGGTCGGTTCTGGCCTCTAACGCCTTGATCCTCAAGGTCTTACGTGTTACGCGGACCTTGGGCATAGCGCCGCAGCTTCGACAAGCAACACGTGCGGTTCTGTTCCAAGTGAGGCAGGTGCAACGCCAATCTGTGTCACTTTCACCACGCATCGTCTCCATATTACAACATCTTCAGACTCACAGCTATACCGATAAACACTATACCCACTCCCGATACATACCGAGTCAGCTATAGTGTTTATAACCACAGTCTCCCATCTTGTTGCAATCACTCAAAATATAGTTCAATTTAAATGTTGTAACTGGGGGACATTTCTGCTATTCTGTCCCTGCAGTCGAAAGGAACACGATGCAAAAAGTCCAGGAGGTTCGATAACATGACACGGGCAAAAGTGACAGTTACAGCGTTGGTTGCGTCGGCGTGGTTTACGGATTGCGATCCATTCATGTCCATGGCATTCAATCCTAAGACGTGGTCGAAGTCTGCCGCGAGCACCAAATTCCTCCACATCCTCCGCGATGACGTGAAGGACCAATGGGAAGCACAGGACGTTGGCGAAGGCGACACTGAGGAGCAGTTTCAGGACGACGCGAAATGGTCTGGCTTGCATTTGATGGACGTGGAGATTGAAGAAGAGCAAATGTTCGAGTTTGGACTGAATGAGGATGGCTCACCCATTGAGCCGAAACATTGCACAATCGGCACAATACCGGACGGGTTCGTATATCTGGAGGTTCGATAACACCATGACGACCGAAAAACAGATCACGTTGACAGACTTGGACGAATTCACTCGGGCATACGTTGAGGCGATGCTCTGGAGTTCCACGGTTGAGCCGTTCGGGACGTGCGCACGATGCGGCAAGGAAGCGCCGCTGGTGCAGCACGACAAAGCGCCGCATGATGACGATGGCGATGAGTGGACACTCTGTGGGGATTGCGGAGATAGCGCCGCGAACAGCTACGAACCGCCTGCCGATGACAATTACAGCGCTGACGACCTGTCGCAGGAAGCGTTAGCGCGGATCTTGGCGGATTGCGAAAAGTTCCAACGCGAAAGCGAATCGCTGATTTCAAACTAGTACTTGGAACGACATTCAGGCGAATGCACTGTTGACGAGAAAGCCGGTCATGATTTTTGGCTCACTCGCAACGGTCACGGCGCGGGATTCTGGGATGGCGACTGGCAGGAACCGGCAGGGGCCGAGCTGAGCAAGGCGTCGAAGGCATTCGGCGAAATCAACTTGTACGTGAGTGATGACGGGAAACTGTACCTCTCGTAGCCACTAGCCGCGCTTAGGCCGTTTGGGAGACGGCCTGCTGAGCTGCTATTGATGCTCGACGGCGTTTAGGAGCGCCATTTTTCATGAAACACGTATTCGACACTGACGAAATCGCGCATCTATGGATGCACAAGACGCAGGATGACGCGCGGAACAAACAAGGGAACTTCTATTTCGAGGGCGACACGATCTATAGCTACGGGTCGCATTTCCCGATTGCAAAGCACGTGACGAACAAGAAGGGCGAAGCGGCCATTCTGTTTACCACGCGCGGCTATAGCAATACAACATCGAAACACCTCTACGCCGTTCGTAATGCGATTCCTGCCGGAGTGCGCGTGTTCCATGTTCAAACGCCTTCCGATTTCGAGCACTCGCAGTTGACTAATTGGCAGTCACGCATCAAGACTAAGGCGGAATCAGTTATCGCTCCCAAGATTCGCCAAAAGACGCGAACCGAGCGCTGGCAGGATCTTCAGAAGCTTGTCGCGGACGCTAACGAATTCTGCGTTTTCTTCGGCGTCAAGCCATCGTTCAAATTGCCCGCTTCGGTTGAGGCATTAGCAGATGATCTTGAGACTGAACGCAAACGAAATGAGGCGAAAGCCAAACGTGACCGCGCGAAACAAGAGCGCCTGTATCGTGAACGGATAGCCCGCGAGCGCGAAGAGTCAAAGCCGATGATTGCCGCATGGGTAGACGGTGCGGATCGGATGCCAGATGGAAAATGGATCGACATCCCGCGAAGCATCACTGAAGCTTATTTGCGCATTGAGGACGACGAAGTGGTGACAAGCAAGGGTGCACATTTCCCCATATCCCATGCCCGCCGTGGCTTCGCGTTTGTGTCCGCGCTCCGAGCTAAAGGCGAAGCATGGCAGACCAACGGTCATACGTTTCACATCGGCCACTTCAGGCTTGATTCGGTAGACGAAGCGGGAAACGTCAAGGCGGGATGTCATTTCGTCGAATGGTCGGAGATTGAACGCTTCGGCAAGATCCTAGCCAAAGTGCAGGATGAAACAGGTTCGCAGGACTCGCGAGACTCCTAACTCGGGAGTCGTATGCGAATACGCGGCGGGTTTGATTTAACCATCACGCCCGCTGCACGGATTTTCCAATGCGCGGCGTGATCCAACCACCCACGCCGTCGCGGAGTAGCGAGAAGTAGTGAGGGAAAGAGAGGAGAGAGGGAATGCTTGAAGCAATCGGATTGGTCGGAGCAATTGCCACAGTGGCCGGCGCGGGGATAGTCCTCGCGCTGGGACTGCGCGGGTTACTCCGCTGGTGGGACGAAGAGGCGCGGAGGGCACGCGCGGAACAAGCGATGGAACGACTGCGGGAGGCAGGGAGGGACAATGGAATTCACTGGTAAATGTAAACATTGCTCAAGAGAAATCCCAGAAGGCGCAGAGTGCTCGAATTGTTGGGAAGTTCGTACACGCGTTGAATCCATGCCGGATAACGTGGTGCAGAATATTCTGCTCGCGAGGGGGCGGGATCGATGGCCGTATTCACAATTGGCATTGGTAAGCGCGGAGCTGAAAGAAGCGATTGTAGGGAAGGAAATTTATCGAGACCGAGTACGAGACGCAGAGCGTGCGTTGGAAGGAGATCCACAATGACGGGCGATCTTGACCTTCACGGACTAAGCGAATACGAACACGGCCGGGAACTGGCAGAAGCGGAACACGCGGGCATTGCCGCCTCCCTGGCGCCGCTCCGGAGGCAATGGTCCGGGTGGGTAAAAGGGCCAGGGGCACATTTGACGAAATGGATCTCGTCGGAGGATTGGGACTGGATCTTGCGGAACCTGGAACGGTTAAGAGGACACGGATTGGAGTGCGTGTTAGCGGATCCGGAGGGCCAGGTAGTTTGGGAGGACGGGCGGGAGTTGATCTGGAACGGGGAACCAGGGGACGAATTAGGCACGAGGGGGCAGGGACGAGCGAGGACGCGGTGGGAGGGACGAAAAGGTCCTGAGGGACTCCGGGGGAACGCGATGCGGCTGAGCGCGTTCTAGCGAGATCAGAGGGTGTAGGGAATTGCCGGGATTTTCCTGCCCTGGAACAAGAGGCGAAAGCGGAACCGCGCTCCTCACTCACCTGGGTGAAATGACCCGCCAAACCGTAACACGCCTCCGGGAGAAAAGAGGGTACTAGTCAACACGCCGCTTAGTACTGTTTCCCTAATACCCTAATATATATTATATTAATGGCGGATAAAGGGATAAGTACAGACAGTTCAGGAACTTCCAGTCCGCCATTTCCATCCGCCAACGGGCAATATGAATTGTAAAGGCGGAACGAGGTAATCCGCCATCCCGTCTCATGCTTGCGGATGGATAATGATAAGAATGCAAAAGACTTAAGGGTGTTACCGCCAGATACTGTACCCCTGTTAGGGTCGAAGGGGGAATTGTGAGCTAGGAGACTCGGAGGGGTTTGTAGACACCTTTGCGAACACGCGCCACTAAACCGCCATCGCAAACGCGTTCGAGCCAACGCTCCGCGCTGCGCCGGGGGACTTGGTTTCTCTCGGCTTCCTGGAGGACTTCACGGGTGGGGAATTCGCGATCGAAGGACTGGGAGCGGAGCCAGGCGTCGAGCATGGAGAGGAGATCGAGCTCGCCTGGGTCGGTGTAGAGGACAAGTTTCTCGTTCTCTCTCTGGTATTTGAGGGCGAACTCGGCGGAATTACGGGGCAGGACGTTGACGAGACGGATTTGGTTTTCGGTCTCTGAAGGTTTTTCGGCGTCGATCGTGATGATGAGATCGGCGAAGCCGGACCAGGCGACCGAGCCGAGGACCCGTTGGCGCGGGTTGGTGTAGGACTCGCCTTCTTTGGTCTTGGTCGCGTGGAGGGAGCCAAGGATGGTGACGTTGAATTGCTCACAGAGGCGGCCGCAGAGGCGGAGGAACGAGGAGACTTCGCCATAATCTGACAGTTTTGCATTAGGGACAAGCGTTGCGAATCCGTCGATGAAGATGAGACGGCAGGCGGGGAAGTTCCGGGCGCATTGGGTGACGATCTCGAAGATGGTCGTGGGGGAGTTGCGTTGGGAGAAGAATTTGAACTTCTGGGCCGGGACGCCCATGTCGGCAATCATGCGTTCGTGGGAGGCGAAGGAGCGATCGCAGGAGACGAGGACGACTGGGGTGGGGAAGGTCCGGCGGCCGAAGACGGGCAGGCCGTCTTGGATGTCGGAGAGGATTTGCATCGAGAGGGTGGTTTTGCCAACGCCGGCGGGGCCGGCGAGGAGGTGGACCTCGCGTTCGGGCATCAGCCGGTCGATGATCCAGCGATCGTGGAGAGGGCGTGGGTCGTTGGCAAACGGGTCGATGACGTGTTTGATTTGTGAGAATTCGTAAGAATCTTCGTGGGGAATGATCATTTGGATACGGACAAGAATAACAGGCGGGATAGGGGAGAGCAAGGGAAAAGTTCGGGAGAAATCTCTTTGTCAAACAAAGTTGTTAGAACCTGCAAGAATTCGCTTGACAACTTCCGACAAGGAGCGTAAAGTCGTGAACATGCCGCGAGGGAAATTAAACGTTGTAAAAGCCCAAAAGGGCAAATCACCTGGCCCACCGATGCGCATGATTGCGTTCAGAGTGGCAGTGGAGATCGGGGATGCTCTGCGGATCGCGTCGGAAGAGACCCGGAGGAGCCAGACGGTGATTGTGGACCAAGCTCTGAGAACACGACTGAAGAGGTGGTTATGAATGAGTTGCAAAAGGCGTTGTTGAAGGTGTTGATAAATCACGAGTCCGCTATGTATTTTTCGATGGAAGACGCGGTCGAGATGGTGAAGCGGATGGAACGTGTGTATGAGCAGGTAAGAGAGACGGCTGGATTGAGACAGTTTGGGATTCAGGAGCCGAAATTATGATCGAGCTTCTCTCTTCTCGCTCAAGAGTTCAGGACGGCCAGAGGTGCCAAAGGGCACGCTACCTGTTGCACGAAGCCCAAGGGACTGGGTTCAGTCCGGCGAAAGTAGCGGTCCCCCTCGCGACTGGCGGAGCGGTGCACGTGGGGCTGGAGAACTTGCTCCTTGGGTTCGGAGTGGAGAACGCGGTCGAGGCGTCGCTGGAGGAGTTCCGGGGGCAATGCACCGGGCGGCAATTGGACATCGAGGTTCTGGAGTCGCAGAGTTTCGTGTTCCAGGAGCAGATGGCGTTGACGGAGGCGTTGGTCAGACTGGTAGGGACTAGAGTGCTCCCGGTTTTGCTCAAGCGTTATGAGGTCCTGGAAGTTGAGCGGATGGATAAAGAGGTCCTCGTTCAAGACCGCGACTCGGAAAGCCGGACGTTCGCTGAGTTGGACGAGAACAAGTGTGGGCCAAATTCTTGGTCCGTGATGTGGAGGTCGATTCCGGACGCGCTAGTGCGGGACCGGGAGTCCGGGGATCTTTACATCATCTCGTGGAAGACGACAACGGGATTCGATTTGCAGAAGGACCAGGATGCCCGGACGGACATGCAGGGACTGAGTGAGGCGTGGGGAGTCGAGGAACGCTTAATGGGATGGAACATGCGAATGCACAATCCGGAGGGAATTCCAAGCTGGTTTGTGGCGCATGTTCGGAACGGAGGATCGTTTAGCATTCGCGGGGTTCAGATGATTTACCTGGTCAAAGGTCAGAGGCGGAAGAAGGGAATCCCTGCAAACGTCCAGCTTGAGCAGGTGGGCCAATTGGGCGAGTCGACGGAGTGCTATCAGCACCAATCGCCGTTGATTTACGGATACAGGCGGCTCGGGGACGGCTCGGAGGCGCCGGGGTACGCGACAGATTTATTCTGGACCTGTCAGGAGCCTCATCCGTTTCGGTGGGCAAAAAGAGGGACGTGTCCGGGAGGGAAGAATCACAAAAGAGGCGATGAGTGGGCGAGTTTCGCGGCCTGGGCGACCGAGGGCGGAATAAGGGCATGGCTTGAGCTTCTGGAGAAGACCGAGCCGGACACGCTGGACGCGCAATGGGCAATGCCGGTGCCGCATTTCAGGACAAGAGAATCCGTGGAGAGGTGGCTCCGACAGACCAGGGCAGCCGAGAGCCGGCACGCGCGGGATCTGCTGAGTGTTCGGGAACTAGAGAGCGCGTGGAGCGAGGAGCAAAACGCGGAAATGAAGGCCGATCTCTTCGAGCGGCTCCAGGTCCGGCTCGACGAAAGCTTTCCTCAGACGACGGAGATGTGCGGGAATTGGTTCCATCGGAAGTGCCCAGTTTGGGAGATTTGTCACGGGCCGGGAGAGATTGCGCGAGATCCGGTTGGGTCGGGGCTGTTTCAAGTGAAAGAGCAATACGAACAGGCGGAGGGGGAATGAAAGTCTACAAGTACGCGCTTGAGATTGGAGACCATATCAAGGTCGAGCTTCCGGCGGGAGCGAAGATTCTGTGCTGCGATTGGCAAAACGGACAACTCATGTGTTGGGCCTTGGTGGACCCGAATCTGGCGTTGAAGATGCGAACGATCCGGATGGCTGGAACTGGATATGAGATTGAGGTGCTGCCGAATCCGTTGGAGTGGAGATATTTGAACACGATTCAACGACAGGGCTTGGTGTGGCACTTTTTTGCGCTGGAGGTGAGCGAGTGAGAAAGACAATTAAGTTCGTGCAGATTATCGCAGCTCCTTGGGGCGAGATGAATTCGATGACGAGTTCGATTTACGCGCTCGGGGACGACGGGATGGTTTATCGGTTTGTTAAGGGCGAGAACGAGTGGCAACCGTTGCCGATGAACTTTGGAGCCGGGAGATGAAGCGAGCCGAGACCTTGTTGCTCTACGGGGAAAGCGATACTGGGAAGTCGGCGCAGTTGGGAAAGATCGCCCGGTGGCATTTTGACCGGACGGGGGAAATAAGCCGGCTCATATCGGCCGATTCAGGGTGGCAATCCATACCGGACAAGGACATTTACTCGCCCTCGAATCCGGAGGGGATCATTGAGGCCTGGAACGTGCAGGCGTTGCCGGATCCGTGGGCGCCCCTGGCGGCGGTGACGGAGGGCGAATGGCCTCGGGTCGTGGCAGGGCCGGAGGGGAAGTTGAAGCTCCGGATGGTGAAACCGGTCTTCAAGGAGGGCCGGATCATTGGCGCGGGTGATCGCGTAGTTGGGCAGTATTTTTTCGAGGGCATCTCGACGTTCGGCCAGGCGGGGATGCAGGATCACTTGCGGGCTCAGAGGCAAATTGGGCAGGACGTGGTGGGGAAATTCGTTTCGACATTCGATGAAGAAGGGGCGGATGGGAAAACGTCCCCCCGGTCGATGACATTCGCGAAGGCGGGGCAATCGCATTATGGCCAGGTTCAGGACTGGATTCTCCTCGACATGGTCCCGCGGACGGGGGCGATGCCGGTCGAGCGGGTGATCTGGACGGGGCATGAGGCGAAGGGGACGGATGAGATCACCGGGATGGCGAACTCGGTTCTGGGGCCAGCGACGGTCGGGAAGGCAACGGTTGATCGAACGGTGCAGAAGTTCGGGCATACGTTTCACCTTGACGTCGACACCTCGTTCGTCATGGGCGCGGATAAGAGCCAGAAGATCGTTCGGACCTTCAGGGCGTGGTTTGTGAAGCATCCGGACAAAGTGCTTACGAAGATGTCATGGCCGACGAAAGTCTCGCTGGACATCGGGCGGAGTACGGAGTTGCTGAAGAGGTTCCCGGGAGGGTTTATTCCGCTGACGGTCGAGAGCGGGCTGGAACAATTCCTGGAGTTTCTGCAAGAGGCTAGGGTGGAACCCGCGAAGACGGCAAATAGATAAGGCAGGGCGGGCAGGGGAGATAGGGCTGAGTCTCTCGAAGAGTTTGCGCCTTCGGACGCAGAGCGGCGGCAAGGAGGGACAAATGTCAACAGTGAAGCAGATTGTAAATTGGGACGCTACTCGATTGCTTCGGGCGATTATTGCGTTGAAGCGCGGGGACGGGACGGTGACGCCGGAGAGGAATCGAGAAAAGGTAATAGCGATCATGCGGAAAGAGTTTAAGCAGAAACTCAAGACCACTCGCATGTTGTGAAGAGTTAGAGCGGCAGGCTCGCCCTCTCGGGGGCTAGGGACGGAGTGTCGTCCTACCGAGGTTGTAAACCTGTCTGGCAGCCGGGAAAGACCGGCAACCAGACGAGCTACGGCTCTAAAAATTGAACCTTTAAAGGAGAACTATCAGATGAGTGATGAGACGAACACGAACGTGGACATTAATGAATTGGGATTACTTACCCAGGAATGCGAAGTTGACGATGTGAACCCGGAGGTTTTCTTTAGTCCGCAATTGGCGGATGACGGGGAACATCTGGTGACGCTGAACTTGGGGCAGAGGGGGATCAAGGCGGAACGGCAGAGGAGCGGGAAGGGCGGGGCGAAGACGGGGCCTCCTTATCTCGGTGTTTCGCTCCAGTTCAAGGCCGTGAAGGACAACGGGGAAGAAGGCGGGACGGTCGGATTTGATGATATCAACACGATCCCGATGGATACGAATACTGGGAAGACCACGAGGGTGCATATGGTGATGGCGGTCGCCGGGCATCCGATTCCGTTGCGGGGACAGTTGGGGGACTGGAAGTTGGCGATCGAGTCGGCGCTGGCGCAGAAGCCTCAGGTGAAGGTGACGACGAAGTGGGAAGCACAGGTGAAGATCGCGAGCGCGGCGCAGGCGAGTAGGTACGGCAAAGCCATCGGGGAATACGCGACGGTCTGTAGTGGGCAGAACAACTTTCCTCCTCTCGGCGACAACGGGGCGCATGACCCGGAGGTCACGGAGCCGGTGAGTGGGGACAAAATCCGGGCGCGGGCTAGGATCACTAAGTACGCGAAAGCGTAAGAC
>Ga0247690_1000078_pt1 | contig 20632 bp, 36 predicted proteins | sample CNK31_metaG_FD_183035 | JGI IMG/M metagenome (GOLD analysis project Ga0247690, IMG submission 183035) | Soil microbial communities from Purdue University Martell Research Forest, Indiana, United States - CNK31 | ecosystem: Environmental > Terrestrial > Soil > Temperate forest > Bulk soil... | reverse complement strand
TGCGTAATCCTCTTCCCTCCGACGTAAACCTGCAGCTCGCAATCCGCGCTCACAGCGGCACGAGCCATACGCCAGAGCGCAGGGGTGAAAGCGAAGTCGCCGCCTACGTCGAGCACATGAACGAGTTCAACGCCAAGCTTGCAGCCGTTGCCGACACTGACGAGCGCATGGCCGAGGCTGTAGCGCAGTCCGAGCGGTATCGCGAGAACTACATTAAGCGCCTTTCTGCTGTCTGGTCATCGCGCAGCCGCATGATGTCCACCATGATCACCGGTCCGGCTAACTTCCCGGTTCATCGTCAGGAGAAAATCTGGCGCGCTTACGAGAACAAGTCCACTGAGCTTTTCGCGTGGCAAGGTCGCGCTGTTGTAGCCGCCATCAAGGCGATTAAGGCCGTTGGATATGTTGCGCCTCCTAAGCCGGAAGGAGCGAAGACCGGCAAGGAAGAGTTCACAATTGGCGATGTCCTTATTGTCGCCAACCACGACATTGAACGCCTGCAGATAATCTTTGATGGAAAGCCATCACCGGAAATTATCTCCGAGTTGAAGGGCGCTGCCTGGAATTGGTCGCCGCGCAATGGCGCTTGGCAACGCAAGATCACGAACAACTCGATTTACTCGGCAAAGCAGATTGCCGCCAAGGTAGGTGCAGAATGACCGACCGTCGAACAGCCATCCTCACAGCCAAAGAACGGGCGACGGAAGTAGCTGATGCTCTCCTCCTCGCAGCCTACAACGACGGCATATCCCGAAGCTTCCACGAGGATCAGGCTTTCAAGCACCTCATCAAGCTCGTTGATACGCTCGGTTGGAAGCTTCCGGCTCCTCGCGAGAAGGATTACGCAAATGGCTGACCTTCAAGTCAACATTGACAGCTCGCGTCCGATCTTCATCACGGCAAGCGCTGACGACATCGGCGCGATATTCGCCAAGATGACAGATGCCGACCAGCTTTCCGTTCTCTCGGCAATGGTCGAGCATATGAAGCCACACCGGACGCAGTGGGATTACATCTCGATTGCGCTTGAACATCCGACCAACAACGAGCTGCGCAACACGCTTCGCGAGGTTCTGTTCCCGGAGGGCAGATCATGACCTTCCGTTCTGACCTCGACCAAGCCTCCTCCGCAATAGAGCGGGCAATCGCCATCAACGCCAAGCACGAGACAGAACGTCTCAAGCTGATCGACGCCATCAACAAGGCGATCGTTGTCATCGGCGTTCTCACAATCTTCGGCCTCGCCGTCATGCATGGCGCTGAACAGTCCCGCAAATTCGTACTCGACCAGCAGGAGATCACTCATGTTAGCGCCAAGTGAATACCGCGCATATGCTGCCGTCGCTCGAGTTATGGCTGCAGAATATCGCGTCGAGGCTGTCACCGAGAAGGAGCCGCGCAAGTCGTATCTCCTGAAGTGTGCCGTGAGCCGCGAAGATCATGCCGACTTCTACGAGCGTGAAGCCGACTTTGCCGAAGAGTGGAAAGCGCGCCGCGCCGACCGTGAGCAGGAGGCCGCGTAAATGTCGTTTGTCTTCAAGGATGCTCAAGCCGTCCGCACGCAGATCCTGGCGCTGATTGCCACGTATCCCGAGCTTGAGGAAGACGCCACTTTGCTGGCCGACAGCCTTGAGGGCGAGACAGATCTTCATCGCGTCCTCGAAAAGCTCCTCGGTGAGCGCCGAGAGGCCGAAACCATGGCATCCGCCATCAAGGAACGCGAAGGCGACATGCAGGAGCGCCGTAAGCGTTTCGAGCGCAAGTCTGCCGGCGTCAAGAAGATTATTCTGCAGCTCATGGAAGCAGCGCAGCAGGAGAAGATCACGCTTCCCGAGGCCACGCTGTCGATCACCAGGCCGCGCGTGTCAGTGGATGTGACCGATATCGACGCCCTGCCCCAAGGCTTCTTCAAGACCGAGCGCAAGCCGCTCACAGCCGAAATCAAGACCGCTCTCGAAAGCGGGAACGCAATTCCAGGCGCGCAGCTCGTCATGGGCGACGTTGGCTTAACCGTGAGGGTGAAGTGATGACCGACAACCTGGCTCTGTGGAAGGCCGTCGAAAAGACGCCTACCGAGCATACGAAGAGCATTACCGGCAAGACGTACAAGGGCACATCTCCAAAGCCTCAATACCTCGTCCAGAAGGCGACGGAGACTTTCGGGCCTTGCGGCATCGGTTGGGGCTTCTCTGTAGAGGAGCGCATCGAAAGTGGTGCTCTGATCGCTGATGGCTTCTACGAGAAGATGCACATCGCTAAAGTCAAGGTTTGGTACAAATGGAATGGCGAGCGCGGGGAAGTCGAGCACATCGGCGGGACGGTGTTCAGCGGCAAGTATTCCAGCGGCAAGACCTTCACCGACGAAGACGCCCCCAAGAAGTCCGTCACAGACGCGCTGGTCAAAGCGCTGTCAATGATCGGCTTCGCTGGCGATATCTTCATGGGTCGCTACGACGACAGCAAATATCTGCAGGAGCTTCGCCAGGAAGAGAATGAGGCCAAGCAAGAGCAACACCGGCAGGCGAAGGCAGACGAGCCTAAGCCCATCAGCTCCGCCGAGAACAAGCGCCAGTTGGCCGAGATCGACAAGGACCTGCTCGATTGCCACTCCGAAGGCGACGTGAAGCGCTGCGCCGATATATGGCAGTCCATCGCCACGCGTGACGGCTGGTCGCGAGACTACAAGGTCATCGCCAAGGAGAAGTTCGACGCCAAGCGCGTCGAGTTGAACAAGCTCGCAGGTCAAGGCGGCATGTCCGACGCTGAAGCCTCCAGACACCCGCTCAACGCCTGACAGGAGAACAAACGTGAAGGTAATCACTCTAGCAGGCACGATCGGCAAAGACGCGGTTCTGAGGCGCACTCAGGGCGGCGAGCCGGTCCTTGGATTCTCCGTCGCAGTCGATGACGGGTACGGCGAGAACAAGAGCACCATGTGGTTTGACGTGAACCTTTGGGGCAAGCGCGGGCAATCTCTCGAGCCCCATCTCAAGAAGGGAACGCGGGTGACAGTTGCCGGTGATTTCGGCAGTCGTCAGCACGAGGCCAAGACGTATTTTACCTGCCGCGCCAGCGATATCACGATCCAAGGCGGCGGCGAAAAACGCGAGACAGATCAGCGCGACAGCTACGGCAACCAGCCGGCCAACTTCGACGACGATATTCCGTTTTCCGCGGAGTTTCGCTGATGAGCAAGAAATCCAGCGAAACACCGTCCATCTACTGCGTCCGCTACGGCTCCAACCTCGTCGGAGAGATGGCAGCCGACCGTGAGCGCATAGCAGAAATCAAGGAAGGTGAGCGCGTCCGCATTGACGTGCGCACCGGGAGAGTGCCGAAACGATTGCGCTTCTACTGGTCGTTCATCCGCGAGGTACGGATCGCCACCGGCTGCGCACCCACCGACAAGGCTTTCCACTCGCTCATCAAGATGGAAACCGGCTTCACGGAAGAGGTCATCTTTCGCGGCTTCAAGGTGAAAATACCGGCCTCCGTCGCCTTCGAAGCCATGGACGAAACCGAGTTCGGCGCCTTCCTCCAAGAGGCCCTTGCCTTCATCGCCCGAGAATTCGGGATCGTTCCAGAGGATGTGGAGAAAGCAGCATGAGCGAGTTTCGCATCGCACCGCCCTTCGAGGGGCAGCAGTTCACGAGCCATCAGGAATGGGTAAACAAGGCCAGCTCGTGGCTTACCTGTCACCCGCAGTACAACAACACCGAGCATGGAGAGATCAAAGGCTGGCGCGGGAACCACTTCACCGCCATGTGCTTCGATAGCCTTGGGCGCCGCGTTACCAACGGCGGGGGTTTCCGTCGTGCTGAAGAAGACGGCGCCTTCCCTGTCTGGTGGGTTTGGCCGGATCAAATTCCAGAGCTTGCCATCAAGGTTTCCGAGCTTCGCGAATCCCTTCGTAGCATCGCTGCAAATACGTGCTGTGACCGATGCCAAGAAGCTGCTCTCGTGGCAAGCGCCGGTCTGGCGAAGGCAGGTGCAGCATGAACCGCCTCGACAGACTAATCCGCCGCGCCCTCGCACAATGGCAATCCTGGCAGAGCCGGCGACGCCTCTATAGAGCCCTCCCAGAACTCCGCTACTTAGATCAGGCAGAGATGGAGGCAACAAAGCGCCATGGCCGTGTCCGCGAGATCAGGAAACAACGAGAGGCTTTCATGCTTCAGGCTTTGAAGGGGAACGCCAATGGGTGAGATGACGCCAGTACTCGACGAGTTCAAGAAATGCTTGAACGACATGAGCTATAGCCGTGCGGGCTGGGACTACCAGCTCCCCCACAGACAGCGCGCCGCAGAGGCGACCATGGAGAAGACCGCCCTCGTTCGTGCCCGTGAGATCTGGGCCGAGAACCCGGAGATGCACGAGCAGTTTCGCGCTGCATTCACTGAGGTGTCGCCGCTCGCAACGATGAGTGAGATCGCCCGTCAATCCGCCAAAGCCGAAGGAGAGAACAATGGCTAATGCAAAGCACACTCCCGGTCCTTGGGACTATGACGGCCCACCTCACAACATCACCGTTTGGAGCAGCCCGGAGAACCGCGTCTGTTTCATGACGAGCGACGGTCCAACCGAGGCCAACGCCCGCCTGATCGCTGCGGCTCCAGACCTGCTGGAGGCTTCAAAGAAGGCGGTTGAGTTCATCGAGGAATTCTATCCGAATGCGGCGTTTAACGGTCACACAGCCTCTCTAAGGCATGCCATCTCCAAAGCCGAACCCGCCCGTCAATCCGCCACCACTGTTCCGCAGGGGGGGAAGGAATGATAGGAGGCGTCCGAATGAAGGTCTCGGTAGAATTTACAGACAAGGAAATTCGCAAGGCAATCCTGAGCGGGGTCAAGAAAATCGACCTTTACGAGATCGCCAACGATGACATTATTCGCGCTGATCATCTGCATGTGTTCTTGGAAGCGGCCCTAGCATCTCTGTTCAAAGGAAGAGCCGTAAAGGAGACGCGCGGTGAAAGCTGACGAGATCAAAAAGGAAATCGCTAGGCTAACGGCTGAACTTGAATCTATCGCCCCGATTGAAGCAATGAGCGTTCGGGCTATTGCCAAGCGGGCCGGTATCTCTACTGCTACAGCGCATCGGTTCAAGTCCGGTAAGACGATGGACGTACCGACTGTGCGGCGCTTGATTTCGGCTGGCCTTGTTTCTGTCTGCCCTTGCTGTGGCGCAAGCAAGGAGGCGTCCAATGCAGGTTGAGATTGCGGGGAAGCCCCCAAATCCGCAGGGCCGCGTTCTGGCCATAGAAGCCGCCGCAAAGGCTATATGCCAGCAAGCCGGGACCGATCCGGCAGATGCGATCATGATGCTGATGACCGCCGCCGCACACCTATTCACGGTCTATTCCGGCAAGTCGTCTTCCGAGAACATCCTTCATCTTGCCAGCACGCTTGGTCACGCGACGGTAGCCGCAGACGATTTCTTCAAGCTGAAACCGGTAGCCAAGCTGGCGGAAAAGCAGAAGCGCGAGAATGAGCGGGAGGATGCTGAATGATCGGTAAAGACATTGTGGAGCGCCTGAAGAACGCCGTTTTTATTATGGGGCCCGATGGATGGCAAAGCCACAGCTTGGCGAAGGACGCTGCCGACGAGATAGAGCGGCTTCGCAAGCGGTGCGCAGACTGGGCGACATCGTTCGCCGAAAAGTGCAATGACTGCGAAGACCTCAAGCGTATGAACAGAGAGTTGGCCGATGCTCGCATTGCTGATCGGTTCGAGCGGGCAGAGCGGGAGGATGCCGATGCGGAGCGTTGACGAATGGCGCGGCCGCACAGACGACAGCGCTCCCTCTGAGAGCTGCAAGCGGCGCATCCTGGCTCGACAGGGGTGGGTATGCGCAATCACTGGCGTTCCCTTCACTGATGGCGTGAAGGCAGAGTACGACCATGTGACACCTCTCTGGCTCGGAGGCGAGAACCGCGAAAGCAACCTCCAGGCTATCACGAAGGCAGCCCACATAGCCAAGACGAAGACGGAGGCCACGGTTCGCGCCAAGGTGAACCGGATCCAGAGCAAGCGCGTCGGCAGTAAGAAGACATCCAGCCTGTCCAACCCACGTTTCCGAAAACTCATGAATGGAACGGTAGTTGACCGGCGAACGGGAGAGGTGGTGAGTAGATGACCTTTTCAACGAGCTTTTTGCTATTCGCACAGTATGGCGGCAAGGCTGTTATCCCTGTCGAGGACGTGTGCCGCGACTACTTCAACCACCTGACGCCAGACAAGTTTCTGAGGAAGGTTGGACAGGGAGAAATCTCTATTCCTGTCGTTCGGGCCGAGACTTCTCAAAAGTGCCAGAAAGGCATTTATCTTCAAGACCTTGCCGATTATCTCGACACCAGAAGGGAAGCGGCGCTCAAGGAGCATAAGCAGCTTCACAGGCAATAAGAGTGCTACGAATTTGCTACACGAACAGAACGCGCTTTGAAATTGCTTGCGAATTTTCTATTCTGGTCCAGTCGATCATCGGTGCGACAGCAAAGACGAGGCCATTGGAATATAACGACTTTCCCGATTTTGCAGGCACTTCGACGGTTTTGTCAATGTCTCGTTTCATATCGTTTTATCTGTTTGCCGCCCGTTTCCATAATGCTAGTGCTACCGCGTAGCATCTTGGGAGAGGCGTGTAGCACTTATGGGAACGATAGCCGAGCGAAGGCGCAAAAATGGGTCGAAAGCTTATACCGCACAGATCCGAATAAAGCGAGATGGTGTCATCGTGCATTCAGAGGCTCAGACATTCGACAGGCGACCCGCCGCTTCGGCTTGGCTGAAGAAGCGCGAGACGGAGCTTGCCGAGCCAGGGGCGCTCGACCGCGTGAAGCAGGAAGACGTGACGCTTTCGAAGGCAATCGAAAAGTACGTCGAAGAGTCTCGCAAGGAGATAGGACGCACTAAGGCGCAATGCCTCGACCTGATCAAGAGGCACCCGATAGCGGAAAAGAAGTGCAGGGATATCACCAGCGTTGACGTATCGGGTTTTGCTAGCGACATGGAGGCTGGATGGAAGCACGAACCGGACGAAGACCGGAAGCCGGTCAAGCGCAAGCCACAAACGGTCGGGAACTACATGTCGCACCTCGGCGCCGTCTTCTCGATCGCCAAGCCCATGTGGGGCTTTGAACTTGACGAGAAGGCTTTCAAGGACGCGTTCAAGGTGACGCGCAGAATGGGGCTTGTGAGCAAGAGCGAGTCTCGCAATCGGCGCCCTACCCTTCCAGAGCTTGACCAGCTCTTATCATTCTTCACCGAACGGAATGAGCGAACGCCGCAATCAATGCCGATGGACCGCGTTATTTTGTTCGGGCTGTTCTCGACACGACGGCAGGAAGAGATAACGCGGATTGAGTGGGCCGACTTTGAGCGAGACCACAAACGCGTTCTGGTGCGGGACATGAAACACCCAGGCCAAAAGATAGGCAACGATATCTGGTGCGACCTGCCAGACGCGGCGATCGCGATCATCGACCAGATGCCGAAGAAGGACGCTCGGATCTTCCCATTTACTGCAGACGCGATCAGCGCCAACTTCACAAGGGCGTGTAAGCTGCTTGGGATCGATGACTTGCATTTCCACGACTTGCGCCACGAAGGCATTAGCCGCTTATTTGAGATGGGTTGGAATATCCCCCATGTAGCAACCGTCTCAGGGCATCGCTCTTGGGCTAGCCTCAAGCGCTACACGCATATCCGACAGATCGGGGACAAATATGCCGGGTGGAAGTGGACGATGCCACAGGAAGCGGGGGGATGACCGACATCCGCCAAGCCATCATCGAAGCCGCCAACAGCAAGGCTCCCCCAGGCACGCCGGTCAACCTTCTGGATATCGGCCCTATCCTCGTTCTGGAAAAGCAGTTCACAGAGCAACAGGTGGTTGATGCTCTATATGCCCTGCATGAGCAGAAGGTGATAGAAATGATGGATGGGAATAGGATTAGGGTGTTGAAGGAGAAGTGATGACTGACGATATCAGATTACGATTCGCTCTGGCTCATGGACTTCTGGCGATGAAGTATGGGGACAGGCGACAGATCGCCGCCAACATCGTTGATAAGGCATGGCCGCCGACTGGCGATTACGACCGTTCAGAAGCCGCTTTCTTCAAAGCAATGGCTCTCGCTGCCGGCGGCAACCGGCCTGAAGAATCTTATACGACGATGGAGCGGATCAACAACGATCTTGATGACAGCTTCCGAGTTGAGCGCGACCCGATCCACGGCCACTACGTTTTCCACCGAAGACTGTCTGCCTGCCCACTATGCAGGGGAGATGGTGTCTACAAGGTTTGGGAGGAGACGCAAGTTTCGCCTTTGGCCTTTACTGCGAACATTCCTATGGATGACGTCGTAGCCATCAAGGTCATACAGTGCGACCACAAACCGGTTGGTTGATATTCAATGAGGCGACGGCTGATGTTTGCTCTTCGTCCTCTGTCGCTTATCGCCGCGCACCTGGATATACTCTTCCTTCATCACCAGCATTTCAGCCGCCCTGGCTGCATCGATAAAGGCAGCCCTCGCCTTCTCCGGGTCTAGCTTTCCTTCCATGGCTGAGAGGCATTTAGCTTGAGCTGTCGTCCACTTCTTGCCCCGGCAGTCGTCGGGCCAGCGATAAAGCAGGCTGTAAGCCAGATCGCTAAGAGTGCAGTGCCGGCGCATGTTCACGCCCTTGCGCTTCTCGACGCAGACGATGCAGTCGCGGATGCTGATGTGTTCACCTACGTATTCGGACATATCTCACCTCTGGCCGAATCAGGTGAGGATTCAAACCGGAGAGTCAAGAAGCTTTATGAGATTATTCTAATTCGTTAGGTAGACGACAAACCTACCGCCCAGCCGCCCATGTCACGAGGTAGGCGCCAAATTTTGTTGCAATGAACGTCAGAGCCGACGCTCCAATGCCCACGATGGCCAATGCACCTATCCCGCGCTGCCGCCACATCTTCACGTCATCAGTAATGGGCTTCATCTCGGAAACGTCTTCCTGAACCGCCGCCGTGGTGAGTTCAACCTTGCTCACGCGATCGACGATCTCGTCCATACGCCTGTGCATTGAAGCACGGCTCGCGTCGGATTTCTCTTCCGACCTTCGAACCCCCTCAAGGATCATATCGACTTTCGCCGTTAGCATGCCGATTTCTCGATGCATCGTACCTTCGTCCGTTGGCGTCAATTCCCGTGCCCCTTTGATGCGAATGCCATTTAATGAATTAGGAACACATTCGCCGGTAACGTCCGGCAGCCTCGTGATTCCTTCACCGAATCATGCGGTCAGGTCGGCGTCAGTGCTGGAACACCGGCGCCGGCCGCTATTTGCGCCACTTGGCGAGGATCTGCTCTCCTGCTTTGCCTATGAAGAGAGAGCCGACAATTGCCCCCATCCAGTCGGACAAGGGAGGCGGGAGAGCGGCGATGGTCCATTCCTGCGGGTAGGCGCACCCCTTGCACCAAAGCACGCTGTAGACGCACACAGAGCCGAACCAGAAGCCCGCCGGGGCAAGGAAGAGAACCGGGAACCACCAACCGCGACCGGTGAGCACCTGCGCCTGTGCGTTGACGTAGGTCTGCACGGCCTCTGTCTTGATGCGTTCTCTCTCGGTCGTAGCATCAACGCGCTTGTCGATCGTGTCGAGGATGCGCCCGAGTGGCCCTTTGAACAGACCAAGGATGAGCGACCAGATCATTTTTCCCAGCCAAGCTTTCTTGCAACGGTGTAGGCCAGCTCCGTCAGGACGCCGATGCCGATGCCGACGAGCGTCAGAACATCCGGGTCAGTGGCCAGCATGTTGCCGGTTCCGGCGTCGAGGAGGCCCTTGGCGATGAGGAAGCCAGCTACGTAGCGGGCAGCGATTCTTGCTAAGACTGCGATCATGTCGTTTTCCTCGTGAAGATGTTGGAGATGACGTTAAGGATCGCCGCTAGCCAGTTGCCGTCAGAGACGGGCCGCTCCTCGATCGTGGCGATGGGCTTTGGAATGGGTGCTGGCTCTGGGGCTGATGCCGGTGAGACGGACAGGAATTGCGCCCGCTCTTCCTTCCGGCGATTGGTGAGGCCGGATATAGCGACTTTCTTGCCGTTGACCGTGCCCTTGTTCCAGACGAGGAATTGATCAGCCGCGCCAGCATAGTCCTTGGCATTCAGCCTCTTGAGCAGCGTGGAGCTTCGGAAAGACCCCGGCCCGATGTTGAACGCCAGCGAGACAAGCGCGTCGAACTGGTCCTGGTTTACCGGAGCTTTGACGACTGCTGACACGTCGTTCTCGACGTCAGCTAGGTCACGAGCAAGGATCTCGTCTGACTGCTGGGCGGTGATCTTCATGCCGGCCGTTACAGTGGGCGGACCAGCGGCGGTCGTATGCCCTACCCCAATTGTCCAGATGCCGACACTGTCCTTATAGGCAGACAGCCGCTCGCCTTCGCGCCGCTTGATGGCGGCACGCCCTGCTACGCTTGTGCGCATTGAAAGCTCCAGATTGTGAGGATGTTAGTTTGCTTTGAGCAGGTATCGGCCTGGCGATCGGCTCGAGCTTCCAGCCCCACCACGCGCCCTTATGGCGATAGCCTCGCCAGTCGGGTCACCGCTTACGGCGCGCCATTTCTCAGGCGGAAATATAGCATTCCATTCTGGTTTCTATCGAGAAGCGTGTAGTCTTCCACAACCCTGTTGAACAGAGCGGGGACTTCCCCGTTTTCGGATCGAATGAAAATGTTCTCCGCCCCCGAGGTTAAGGAGCGGTTGGCAAAATCCTGCTGATCCTCAGGGAGAAACGACTCTCCTTGACCCGCCCCTAAGGCAGTCGACGGCAGCCCTAGTTCTGCGAAGTAGACCGCTTGGTTCGGCGCAACTATTACCAAGGAATTCGAGCCACTTGCCGCAAGTTTTTCACGGATAAATCGCAAGTTCTGCTGGATGGCTGAGTCGGTTGTCGACATTGCAGCGATCCAGTTCAGCTTTGAAGCTTCGATCATCATGGGCAAGTGATAAATGAAGAACCCGACCACTACAGCACCGACGATTTTGGCGGGGAAAGCCGCAATCAAAGCAATGCGCGGCGCCTCTCCGCGCTCGACCACTTCGCTTAGACGGTCGACTAGAGCAAAAGCCATGAAGAAAGCGGGCCACGCTGCCGCCAGTAGCACCATGTCATGGGCGCGGTGCTGGTAGTAGGAGAAGAGGCCGAGACCCAGGATGCTCAGATAAAGCATCACTGGCCAGAACACGTCGCTTGGGTCTCGTTTGCTGCTTAGCCGGAAAAATCCGAAGACACCAATGACGTAAAGTGCCAGCGCCACCATCCACGGGTGGGGCTGTTTAGGAAGCAGAATTCCGTACGCTCCAGTAATGTAGAAAATCCGCTGATAATGCAGCCACTCGCCCCAAGGAATGGAGCGCCCCGCCTTCAAAGTCATATAAGTTGCGAACAACCCGATAGCGACAGCCGCACCAATTCCAAGGCAAACCGCACTGGCCGCATGACGTTTCCGAACTTCCGCCCGCGAAGTCAGTGCGGACAACACGAAGTATGCTCCGAACGCACCTATCGCGGGAATGCCAGCGTCGAGATTCCATATAACGCCGCACATCAAGAACGCGCCAATCAGCGCCGCGTGGAGCGGTTTTCCATCCATGGCAACGAACTGATAAAACAAGAGCACACCAACCGCCGGGAAGAAAAGGCGAATCGGGAAATATTGGTAGTATGGCTCGAACGGCACGTCAGAATTCCAGTACTGCCATATGAAGTTGACGAGCAGAACAGTCCCGAGAGCCCAGAATATGCGCGACGACGTTGTTCTAGATACCTTTCGAAACACGTAGGCCAAACATAGGAATGAGATCGCCGACATCCCTGCAAAAATTGCTGTAATGCCGAATACCGAGAAGCCGAAAAGCTTGAAGATTGGGCCAAGGAACTCTGCGTACAGCCCATATTGGGTCGGAAGATCCGCCAACAGCGTGCGCCCACCAGCTACCTGCGAGATCGAATATAAGACAGGTTCGAAATTCGCAGACCAGCGATAACGCTCATCGACGGCGGCGATACCTGATACGCCGCTGGATACGATAACGACAACCCCGACGGTGATCATTGCAACCCAGATGATTTTTTCTACGAGTTCACTCGTTTGCCATCTGAAGAGCATAGCCGCGATGTGGAAAAGGAACGCCGCCCCGATCCATACCACTAGGTAGGTGCTTACTGTGACGCTGGTCAATCTCATGGTCGTGAGGACCAGCGTTCCAATATCACGCAACGCAGGCCAACTCGCTGCACAGAACGTCAGCCAAAGCAGTAGGCAAATGACATCAGATGCTCGGCTGGCATGATGCACCAGTCTCGCGGTGAGATAGGTTGCCGGCACAACGGCCACCAACCATAGAAGATAAGCGTGGCGTTCCCGATCCCCAGCCGCCGCCACCGTCTCGGATGTGTACTGCTTCAATCCAATGGCCGCGACAAATACAGCGGTAAGGACGAATGCCAAAACCAATAGCGATGTCGATAATGACGTCCGGTCTGCGGTATGGTTCACGCTTATATCCAATCAACGGCAATGCAGCGCTTCCATACCCTAACTTCGCCTTTGCCGGCAATCGACTATGAGAGACCTAGAGTTGCGAGGCAGCCGTAAAGAAGTCGTCGACCTGTTCCGGCGCCATGCCGATCGCAGTGCCGAAGGCGTTGGCCAGCGGCGAGGAGCGCACAAACTCACTCACCGAGAACAGCATCTTTGCACCGAACTGCTGATCGGCGGGCAACGTGTTGATGAACGCCAAGATCGAGGACGGCAAAGCGCCCGTTGTCACCGCAGCAAGCGCCTCGCTCTCTGTGATGATTCCAGCAATCGCCGCCTGCTGGAAGAACTGGCGCCGGCTGATTGTAGGAACCGGAGGTGGCCGGTTAACGTATTCCTGCACGTGCGGGTCAAAAACGGCCAATTGTTCTTCGCAGACGCCGACGATCGGCCCCTGATATGCGACCATATCGACGGTGCCGTTCTCGCGATGCACCCAGCAATAATCTGTCTCATCCATCAGATGCGCCCTCTTGTGTCCATCCATCCAAATGTCTGGATGGCGTAGCTTAAGCTGGTTCCCGAGACAGATGCATATATCTGTGCTGATGTATTGCTGGTGAATACTGGAGGAACCATGTTGTAAATTGTAGTGCCCGATGCGCTACCAGCGTTCGCAACGTTTGTACCTGCGCTCCCGGTGAAATAATCACCAAAGGCCATTAGAGCTTGGTTGACGCCGGTAGTGGCCACACTCGCCTGCAATATAGGCTGGCAGTTGATCCCTGTGGGGACACCAACCGTCGTCAAAGCCGACGCAAAGGCCGCTGATCCAGTAGCGGAGATAACACCTACGCGCTTAAACAAATCGCCATTGTGGTAGAACCCGACGATGGCTCCGGATGCCCTTATGATCGACCCGATACGCCGCTTTCGGTCGTAGTTTGTCGGCATCGTCGGAGCAGTGGCAGATGCGGAGAACAGGGCGTCCACAACGCCCGTATCAGACCGCTGAATGAGCCAGATGTGGTAGCTCGTGTTGGCGATCGAGCCGGTGTCTAGACCGCCGTTGCCCGAGCCGACAGCCCAGGCTGCGTCGAGGCGCTTGGTGAGAGCGCCGGTAAGCTGCATCAGGTAGTATGGCGACGTATCAGTTGCAGCAGCCCCGGTTGTAATGTCGATATCGTTCGTGGAGTCAGAAGCGTTGTTGGAAAGCGTCAGGCCGAAGAGAAAGCCCTGTTGGCTAGGACCAGTGATAACCGTTCCCTCAACGACAGCGATGAATGCAGAGCCGGTGCAGATGATCGAAGCCGTCTGTCCGTTCTGCAAGACGAGCGTTGACGCGCCGTTGATGGTCTCCGCGCCATTCGGGTCGATCGTGACCGTGCCGCCGTCTGCCTGCACAAAATAGTGCCAGTTCGCGGCAAGGGTCGCCGCAGCCGTGAGGGATGCCGTAGCTGTCGCCGTGTACCGGTGCCAAGCATTGTTGTCGTTCAGGACAGCCGTGTAATTGCCGGATTTGGCAGCATAGACGACCTTCCCGTCCACGCCCGAGCGAAGTTGGGCCATGATGGTGCGCAAGGCGTCATCGAAGTTGCTAACGGCGTTGGTGCCGAGGATGCCAATACCGCCCACATCGGTATTGTTCGATGCGGTCGTATCCCAATCCGTGAAAGCATTCTTTGCCATTTTAGTAGAGACCTTTGCCGCCAGACGCCATAGCGCGTGAAAATTGACTGGATTGGTTGGCTACACTTCTGCCGTAGTCCGTCAGCGACCCGTCGCCGCGAGACTTAGACTTTGGAGCTTCCGGGAAATAGGATGGGCTGCTGGTCCCCAGAATGCCGCCGGGGCGCGTCACGACATTGCCGAGAAGACCACCACCGAGCGCGCCGACCGGCCCAAGCGTGAGACCGCCAAGGACCGCGCCGAGAATGCTGCCCGCTGCCTGCTTGGCCTTGCTGCCGAACTGCGAGGGAGCCTTGTTGAACGGCTGTTGGTCGAGGTAGGCGCGCTGTGCTGCAACGGCCTTCTGCTCTTGAGGGGATAGGAGCCCACCCGTTAGCCCTGGTTGCGCGTTGAAGGCTGGGGGCTGGACGGTTGCGGTCTTGATCGAGGCCGGTTCTGCGTAGGCGCTCGTTATCGTCGGGTCCACATCGGGCTGCTGCATGGCCGCATAGGCCGGATTGTCGAGCGACGGGAGAATGCCCGCGTCTAGCTGCTGGTCGAGCAGGCCACGGCGAAGGGCGTTCTTGCCTGTTGCTCCGGGTGCGGCTGCAAAGCGGGCTTCATCGAAAGGCGTCGTAGCGAACCGGCCATAGCTCAGTTCAGGGACGGTTTGCATGGTGGGCTGCTGGATACGCATGTCTACGTCCTTCAAGGGAGCGCGTTGGACGGAGGAGAGAGGAGAGCTATAGGCGGCGTATTCTTGCGGGCTGATCGGCTCTGGGGCGCTGAGGATGCCCTGAATGTCAGGCGCTGGTGTCGGGGTCGGGATATCGCCGGGAGGAACGTCGAAACCGACTTCCATTGCCGATGGACCGTAACGCTGGTCAATGGAGCGGATCTTGGAACCGTAGTTACGATCTGTCGCATAGCCACCGGGGCGACCGTAGTTGAGGCCCTCAACAGCATCAGCGAGCGTTGGAGCCGTGAGAGCGCCACCCCAGCGGCGACCTACAGCCGATTGCCAATCGCGGAAGCTGTCAGACGGATCTTCGTAGGACCGAAACGCGGCACGTTCCCGCACCGGCCCGTTGCCATAGTCTTCCCACGTGTTCGCCGTGACAGACGGGCCGTTCCACGAGCTGCCGGCCTTGATGCCGAAATAGTTGTTGCCAACGGAGTTCTGGCCGAAGTTCGTCTCGAGCGCGGCTTGGGATGCAGCAAGACGCGCTTGAGCATCAGGGAGACCCGCCGCCCTGGCTTGACCATAGGCGCGGCTATAGAACTCACGCTGGCGAGATGCCATGTGAACCTCACTTGGATGTTGGGAAATTTTCAGCTATTTTGCGCGTGGGCGGCTACCCAAACGAGGATTTCAACTTGAACGACAAGTTTCGGAAGAATGTCGATCTTCACGAAAGCGAATGGAGCAAAGCCGGGAAGAAGGAGCCGATCTTCGGTCCTGGCGCTTATTGGTTCTTCAATGTGACGCTGCCGCTATTGGCTTTCGCCATCTTCCTGAGCTTCATAGGGAAGTTTATCTGGCGCGCTGCGCTAGGTTACTGAGCGTCCCGGCAGTAGCGCCGATCAGAGGCACAGTCTTATTGGTGATTGCCTGCAGGACAGGCGCTTGACCGGATGCTGCGGCATTGCGGAGCGCATTCACGCCACCCACTGCGGCACGATCGCCAAGAGCGGCCGCACCGAAGCCGAGAACCCCGGGGATTGCAGCGCCAACAGGACCGCCAAGAGCACTACCGGCGCCAACACCGAGTCCGAGAGACACGACGCCGCGAGGAGCGAGCTTCCCGAGCCAGTTAACGACCTTTGGCGTCATCTCGCCCTTCGCCAACTGTCGGATAAGCGCGACCTCTTCGGAGGTGAAGCTTTTCTCCTTGCCCTTCACGATTTGCGTGTAGAGCTGCGAAGCCTTGTCGCGGACGGCATTCTGCATTCCTGACTGCGAGTAGCGGGCTGATTTCACGTCAGCGAGGTCAAAGAGGTCTTCGATCTTCTGGGCCTTGGCCCGCTTCGCCCATGCCGCGTTGGCGTCCTTGAAAGTCTGGAAGCCTGCGACGTTGCCGGTCACATCCCCTTGCGTGGCATTGTCCGCGAAACCATCGAGAATCTTCTTGACGTTCATCAGGGCGCGCTCGTCCTGCGGCTGCGCGTTCTTCATCGCTAGCCCGACTTCCTGGCGAAGCTCATGGAAGCGCTGGAGCGGCAAAGGCTGCCCTTTGAGGGCCTGAACGTCCTCGATGATGCCAAGCGTATTCGGGCGAAGGCGCTCGTTCGGGCGACCGGCTGCAAACGTCATGTTGTTGACAAGACGGTCAGTTGCCTGTGGCTGAATGATGATCCCGGCATTGTCGGCTTGCTGGTAGAGGGCGTTAGCCGTGTTGGTCAGGTCGTCGATGCTCGGGGCATTGGCAACAGAAGCCTTGCGCGCCGCGCGGGACGCAAGAGCATCCCCTGTCTTAGATAGAAGGCCACCGGAAACGCCGCCGACAGCGCCGCCGACGAGAGCGCCGGCTGTTCTGTCTCCCGGCTTTGCTTCCCCTGCTCCAGTCAACCCACCGTAAGCCATGCCCTCAAGCGCAGCGCCACCAGTGCGGCCGATTACGGGCAAGGAGCGACCTGCGAGCGTTGCGCCTGTGCTGGCTATCGTGCCGCCAGTTGCCAAGCCTCCCGCAAGTTCGCCCGTCGTCGAGGCAATCGGGTTCTGCTGCCGCATTGCTGTCTTCTTGGCGTCTTCCTGCCGCTGGGCAGTCGCATAATCGGTGTTGCCTGCTAGGCTACGAGCACCGGCCACCGCTTCATCATCCCAACCAAAGAGCGGAGCGCGCTGTGCGCCAGATGCGAAGGCATCGATTGTCTTCGCAATTGGCCCAAGTGGGTTCATGCTGCCGGCGTAGATGCCACGGCTGTAGTAGTCGTCGCGGGCTGCCTTGGCCTGATCGACATCAGATGCAGGAAGTCGCGCTTGCCTCTGCGCTGGCTGATTTGGCTTTGCATACATCTGCTCTTGCTGGTTATGGAGCGTCTGAGCGTACGCGGTCGCATCGTCCGGGTTATTGAACATGCCGAGGTGCTGGCCGGTTCGGTGATACAGATCGATCGCCTGATCTTCATCCAGCAACTTGCCGTCAGGCGAAACAGTAGGCACAAGGATTTCCTTGCCATCCTCTTCGAACGACATGGACTTGACCGTGCTGATGGTTCCGTCTGGGTTCTTAACGACAGGCCGCTTGGAAAGGTCAATGTTGCCGGGGGAAAGCAGACCCTTTGCATTCGGCTGCGCAGAAGTCATCGGAGCGCCGAAACGCTTCTGCAGCGCGCCCTTGATGACATCGGGCGCCGTCCCATCTGGGAACTCTGCAATGCTGCCATCAGGGAGTTCGACTTCGATCATTCGAGTTCACCTGTTGCCGGATTGAACTTGAGGCGCTTTTGCGTGCCGGGAGAAGGCTGGCCTACGCCGAAATTGCCCTGTGACTTCTGCTGAAGTTTGGCAACGCCCGCCTGTACGGCGGCGTTGAAGTCATCCAAGGCCTTGTTGAAGTCTTCGAGGTTCTGAGCCGTGTTCATGCGGTTAAAGGCGTCGTCAGCTTTCTGACCTTCGAAATCCGTGATCGCACCGCCGCCCTTGAGGATATCTCTGGCCTGCAGGAAAGACCCGCCCTTGAGTTGGTTGATCTTTGACCGGACCCGCTGAGACTCAGGAGATCTGTCGGGGAGATCGTCTCTCTGGAGCATCCCACCCGTATAAGGGACCGAGCCAACCATGCTGGGCAGGTACGGATCAGATTTGAGGTCGTTAATCTGCCGGTCGATCTGGGTAGCGAGCTGCGTTGCCCCCGGGAGGGCTAACGTTGCTGCACCCTGCCCCGCACCAACAGCCTTCTGAGCTTCCGCCCCTGCCAAGTCCTTCGGCACGCGACCAACCGGCTGACGGGTAATGGGATCGAGGAGAATGAATTCCGTTCCGGCATCAAGCTTGATCGGTTCCTTCGACAACGTGACACCTTCGGGGAGAGCTGTCTGTTTCGACGTGCCGCCCTTGGAAAGCTGAAGGATGACAGGATTGCCCTGCGCATCGACACCATACTGAGGATTGAGACCGTACTCGGCATCATTGCCTGCGCCAGCCGGTGGGCTGATCCACTGGCCGGTTTCTGTGTTGTAAAGGCTGCCGCCTGCCGACATGAACGCGTTCTTTGTCTTCTGCGCTTCGAGCTTCTGGCGATAGTATTCCTTGTAGGCATCGCCAGGGTTCAATGCGCCATTTTCCACGGCCGCAGCCAGATCTGGGTTGTTCTGCCGAAGGAACTGCAGAGTGCGGTTATAAGCGCGCCCGTTCTGTCGCTCATTGGAGAAGTTAGAGGCTGCTTGCGCAACTTGGTCCTGTGCGGTCTTTCCGCTCAGCAGCCCGAGCCCGACACTAAGCAATGTGTTGGAATTGTTGAACGGCTGATCGTTGCCCGAGAAGAACGATGGAAGCGTCTGATTGCCGAGAGTGGGGAAAATCGCCATTGTCTACCCCTTAGAATGAGCCGAGAAGGCCAAGACCCGTGGCGCCATATCCGAGCGCACTGAGCCAAGGATTCTGACCTGGCTGTGACTGCGTTGTCGTTCCACCAAGCTGCCCCGCGCCGGAAGCGATGGCATTCAGGCGTGAGAGGTTCTCCCACGGCTTGTTCTGCTGGGCGTCGAAGATCCTCAACTGGTCATTGAGGGCCTGCATTGCATAATCCTCGTTCGCCTGCCCAACCTTCATCTTGTCGAGCAACGGCGCACTGAGGCCGGTATAGGCCGTGCCGAGGTTGCCAAAGCCTGTTTGACCCATGTTGAACAGGTTCGAATTGGCAGCATCTTTGCGGGTGTTGAAGTTGTTCAGGTCATTGTAGAGCAGGTTGTTTGTGTTCTTGCTCACCGCATCCGCAATCGCCGCATTTCCAGAGCCAGACCCATATCGGCCACCGGCAGAGTTTGCCAAGCTGACGTTGGTGTTGGCGTCGGCGTTCGTCTGGTCGATGATCTTCTGCAGTTCCGGAGACACCGACCAGTTCGCGTTGGCCAGGTTCTGTGTGTTGTTCAGCGCCGAAAGCTGGGCGTCATTGTAGCCACCCGAGTTGATGGCCTTCTGGTACTGACCGGAAGTGCCCGCGCCGTTGCTGTTGTTCCACGCGTTCCGGCTGATCCCTTCCAGCGCCTGCGTCGTGTTCGGATCGCGGTTGACGTATGTCTGGCCGGTGTAGACCTGAGACCCAACGCCGCTGTTGTAGAGGTTCTGAGCGCCTGAAAGGGCCGTTTTTAGTGCTGGCTGTGCGCCAGACCATGGCTGGGTAGTGGTCGATGATGTTTGCTTATTGCTATTACCCGGCATGTTTCACCTCGAATGTCTGCCAAAGCGGCTTCACCGACCGATTGAGATATCTGGATAGAACCCGGGGCCAGCCCGGGCGACCTTCAGCGACAAGGCGAGATGTCCCGCCGATTTGAGCTTGCTGCATGGCGAAATCGTAGAGACCTGACACCCAAGCCTTCATCGATCGTCCCATGAGACCGATGCATCGAAAGACTGTCCCCGAAGGCCAGTTCTCAAAGCGCCAAACTGACGCACAAATGATCCCGCTATCGTTGAAAATGAGGATGAGGAAGGCGTTTCCTGACCGGCACATCTGCCAGAGGTCACCGGCCGACATTCCACCGCCGGTCTTGTCGCACCCACGTTGCATTTCCTTGGCGATCGAAGCCCAAACGGCGTCGACCTCTTGAGCATTCGCTATGCCGATCTTCATCGAGAGAGAGCGTAGTTGAGCATGTTGATCGACGTGGCGCGGACGCTTACGGCGCCGATGACCTTGATCTTATCGCCTTCAGCCAATCGGATTGGAATATCCGAAACCGTTACCGTCGTCTTGGAGGCAACAGCCCCTACCCAAATCATGAAATCCGTGGCCGTTCTGGCCTGATACCAGTAGATGTAGCAGTTGACCGAGCCACCGGAGTCGTTCGCGAACGAGATCGACGCCGACGTTATGGAATCGTCCGCAGCCGTCACAAGATCGGTCAGGGATGTGCCCGCCAGGTTTAGCGTGACCGGTATCGCGACATTGCCGACGAATGTGCCTAGAACAGCCATTATTGCTCACCACTCGGCATTCCATGGGCGTTAACCGCGCTAGCGATGCTCCAGACCGTGCCTTCAGCTATCACCAGACGGAATTTGTGCAGCCGCCCGTCAGAACGGAAAGGCACAAGGCCTGCCCTGTTCGCCGTGTTGGCGGTTGACCACGTGATGCTGTCGCCATGGTAGGCCATAACCCCGTCCGCAAGCGTGAAGCCTGAAATAGGCGCATCCGTGATCACGCGGGCGCTGCTGACAAAGGTCCGCGTGTCCTGGCTGATCTCGATCTGGGCCGTGTCTATCG
>Ga0247690_1000076_pt1 | contig 20716 bp, 30 predicted proteins | sample CNK31_metaG_FD_183035 | JGI IMG/M metagenome (GOLD analysis project Ga0247690, IMG submission 183035) | Soil microbial communities from Purdue University Martell Research Forest, Indiana, United States - CNK31 | ecosystem: Environmental > Terrestrial > Soil > Temperate forest > Bulk soil... | reverse complement strand
GAGAGCGCCTCGACACTGAGGCCGGTTTGCTGCGCGAGGGTGAAAAACTGATCGCCGAGCTCCGCGGTCTTTTTGAGCGCCTCGTTCGCGGTCCCGGCGATCGTTTCGACGCCCGCTTGGACCGCCTTAAACGCGACCGCCGCGCCGGCCGCGGCCGCGGTGACGCCGACCACGGCGACGCCGATCGTCCCAACGACGGATCCGAACTGCGAAAACGCCTTACTGACGCCGTCGATCGTCCCGGTGATCTTTGCCGCGAACTGATCGAACCCGCCTTTAAAGTCCTCGACCGTTTTGGTCGCGTCTTTGAATGACGTCTGGAATTCGGCGAGTTGCGCCGACAGGCGGACAGCGAGCGTCGCGATCGGTCCGGCCATGTGTCAGCGCCTCCCGTACCACCAGAGGACCGCGAGGCCCACGAGGAGCAGGGTCCCGGTCCCGACTTCGTCACAGACCGCCGGCGCGCGGCGCGCCAGCCCGGCGACCGGGATCGCGGCCGCCATCCACAGGCCGGCTAGGAGCACCAGACGACGGATCACAACGTCCGACCGCGGGACAGATCCCGCTCGAGCTTGGGACCGATGTCGCGCATCCGCCGAATGAACGGATCCCGTTCCTGTTCCGCCGCCGGCCGGAACATCGGCCGCGCCGGCATCCGCACCGTACCGTATTCCACAAAGCGCCAATAGACCTCCGGTCCCGGCCGGCCGCCGATCCCGAACCCCGGCGCGATCCCAACGCGCCCGGCCGTCCCCGTACTCTTCGACGTGATCGCCGCGCGTAAGCGGCCCGTGAGGCCTCGAGGCGCCCGCGCCCGCGCCGCTTGTTCCACGGCAAAGGTGGACTTGGCGATCGCGTCCGCGGCGAGCGCTTTGGCGGCCTCCGGGACCGCGGCGATCGCCCGCTTCGTTGCCTCGAACCCCTCGAGGGTCGCCGTTACTGTAGCCACGGTTTGAGCGGATAGCGCAATACGGCCCCCTCCCATCCCAGGACCCGCTCGGGACTCGCCGGCTTGGGATCCTTGTAGCTCACCGTGAGAAACGCCTGCAGGCCGACGAGCCACTCGAGGCGGTTTTGTGCGCGACGAAATCCCGCCTCTTTAAGATAGAACTCACGGACCGTCAGCGCACCGAATTCGGCCGGCGTTAACCCGAGCTCCCCGAGGCCAAAGGGTTCAGCCCACTCGAGCCACTCCGCGAACGTCGCCGGCCCCGTCAGTTTCCCGCGTCGCCCTCCGCCGGTGGCAGTTCGTCCGCCGATCGAAATAGACCCGTGCGATCGAGCGCCTCCGACAGCGCGTCCGCCAGGACCTTGATCCGCTTGCCCTCACCGCCGGCAGACATCGGCCGAATGTACTGATCGAGCATCTTCTCCACCAGGCTGACTGTCAGGCTTTTATCGTCATCCTTTAGCCCGACATAGAGCGCCGCCACGATCGCATTGATCCCGATCTGCGCCAAGTGACTCATAACAGCGCCCGTCGGAATAGATCCGAGTTGGGTTTCGAGCTCCCGCAGTTGCTTGATCCCGAACATCAGATCGCGCGTTTTGCCGCCGAACTCGATCCGTACCGCATCCGTCATCGTGTCGCCCCTTTCCAGAGAGAGGCGCGCCGCCCGTGAGCGGCGCGCGGCTAGATGGCGGGGACCCGGCCAGGATTAGCTCGGGGATCCGCCGTTAAACGTGTCCGTGGTCTCCGACGTGATCGCGATCTCGAACGTGAACGTGGTCACACCATTGACCGTGGAGATCGCGCCCGTGTACTTGCCCGTGTTGCCCTGTCCGTGATAGCGGACTTGCCCGGTCGCGTGCCCTTGCGGCCCGTACACCCATTCGATATCGGTCAGGCCCATCAGATCGCCGAGCGCGTCCTCCGCCTCCTGCGACCACTTCCCGCCGACCGTCAAGCGCTTGTCCTCGAACCCGTAGAGAATGTTTTTCTTCGGATTCGCGACGTCGGGCTGAAACGTCGTCCCGTCCTGTTCGTCCTGATTGTTGGACTTGTTGACACTGTCGCAGTACGTGGAGATGTTCGTACCACCGAGTTTGAGATAGACCTTTTTTCCGGTGATCACAGGCATAGCGATCCGTCCTTCCGCTTACAGGCCAGGACGGCGCGCCCCAGGAGGCCGCGAGCGGCCGGCCGGGGACACCCCAGGCGGATGATCTGATCCGACGGAGGCGCCATCCGCGCCGGCGTCGATCAAAAGACCGTCAATCACTTCGAGCGCCGCCCGCGCAAATAGCGCGATCGCGGTCCGCTCTTGTTGGATCTCGAGTGGCGAAAGTTTCTGATCGCGCATCTTATGCGCGTATGCCTCGAGCGCGTTGATCATTCCGCGGCCGTGCCGCGAGAGATGCGTCAACAGGCCGACGGTTTCAGGCCTCACGGCAACGGCCCGTCGAACGTCTGATCGCAGACGTCGCACATCCAGCGCGGCCCGACGTCGCCGCCCGTGGTGACGTCATGCCGATGATCCTCCGGATGGAGACAGGCCCCATTCGACGCCGCGGCCGCCGTGGTCGGACCGGCCTCGAGCAGACCGATCGCGAGCTCCACTTGCGCGCGAACGATATATAGCTGTTGCAGCGCGGCGTCCGTGTTCATTATGTGGACCCGTTCACGCCGGAAAGGTGCGCCCGGAAGATGATCGGGAGCGACCGGACCGCGAGGCCGCGCACCGATTCTACGAGGACATCTGGGAGGATCTCAAAGGCGATCTCGACTGTGCCAAATCCGGACACCGGGAGATCGGCATCATCCAGGCGATCCTTGATCAGCGTCCCGAGCGCATAACACTCGTCCTCATTTGGTTGACTGGACACGGGTTTCACGTGGAATGTGCACTCTGATCCCCCGCCAAACTCCCCGAACGTGAGCAGCGGGATCTCTGTCGGCGCGCCGACCGTGACATAGGGAAACGCCGCTTTTGGCGGAACCGCCGTTTCACCGTAGACCGCCGGACCGGATCCAAACCCGGACGGGACGTCCGCGAGGAGGGACGTCAGCGCGGTATCCGCTTTCAGACTCGCCACGACGGCCGCGAGGAGCGCCGGGACCGCGAACGGTGACGGTGACGGCATCGCTATTGCGCCTCCACACAAGTGAGCTCGAGCGTCGCATGTCGATTGTCCACGTCGACCACGGAGGCGATCTGCAGCGTCCGGCCCTCGAGGACGACGGTCATATAGGACTCGATCCCCGGCCGATACCGGATGCGGACAACGCTCGCGATCCCCGACTGGATGGCGCCGACTTGCAGCGCCTCGCCGAGCGGCCCGGACGTGATCTCCGCCGGGATGCGCGACGCGACCGTGACCGGCCCACTCGGGACCGTCCCGCCCGTCCCGGATTGCGTCCCGGCCGGCGCGACGATGTCCACGCGCGATCGGAGCGCCCCGGCTTTTACGTATGGCATCGGGATCCCCACGGCGCCTCGAGCGCCGGGACCTGCCAGGGTTTCGGCCGACCGTGGAAACAGACCACGCGCGCCCCCGGCGGGATCTGGCCGTTCAGGCAGTGGACCTTGTACGAGACGAGCGCCGCAGGGCAGACGTCCTGCCAAAACGTGAGCTCCGACCACGTCCCGCCGACAGTAAGCGCCGTTTCGATGTAGCGTTGATCGCCCCCGTACCCGCACGCGCGCATGTACGTCTGCGGATCCGACGTGAATTCGTGATACCACGACGCGACCAGCGGATCGCCGGCCGTCCAGCCCATCACACCGGACCCCAGGCCGCGCGCATACTCCGGCGGACGGCGATAAAAGTCCTCGAGCGCGAGGAACCGCTCCCGGCGCGCCAGCAGCGGCGCGAGCGATCCCACGACCACCGAATCGAGATCGAGATACAACAGCCGGAGGCCGTCCGGAAACAGCCCCGGCCGGAACAGCTCGATCTTCGACCACCAGCCCGGCCAGTCATGCGCGAGCTTATGTGTCAGGACCCCAGGGATCACGGTATCCGTCAGACAGCCGAAGGCCTCACCCGGCGCCCATAGCGCGATCTGCGCCCGGAGCTCCCGGACGTGGTCCGGCCGATACATCCCGCCCGATCGGAGGACCGCGACGATCACAACGCGCCCCCGATCCGTTCGTGGTCCCACTTCCCGCCGCGGCGCCGCCGTTCCGCTTGCATCGCGAGGAATTCCGCCCGATGGCCCTTGCCGTACCAGTTTTCCCGCGGCCCCAGGTGCGCGACTCGGAACGGGACCCCGCGGATCGGCCGTTTCGCCGTGCGCCATCGGTCCATCAGCCGATTGTCGTAATTGCCCGCATGGATCCAGCAGGTATCGATCAGCGGTTCCACGCCGACCACCACGGGATCCCATTGATGGAAGAGTTGAAAATACCCGACGCCGAGAACATCCCCCGGCACGTGCGGCTGTCCGCGATCCTCCAGTGTCTGCGGCGTAGCGTCGAACCGATGGCACCCGTAGAGCGTTCCGACCGCGAGGCCGCCCTCGAGGCGCGCGGCCCAATCGGACGGCGGGACCACGTCCGCATCGAACAGGAGGATCCAGCCGGGATTGCCATTCGTCCGCGCGCAGAGATCCGCGCGAGCCTCCTCGAGCGCCCGGCCTTTGTTGAACGCGGCGCCGTCGAGGTAAAAACTATTCGTCACTACAAGTGTGGAGCGATCCAGCGGCAGGCCGTCCGGCCCGCCTTTCAGGATCAGATCGATCGTGTCCCGATCGCGATGCACGGTGATCACCGTGAGCGACGCGAGGCCCGGGAGCCAGCGCGGCAGGCCGATCGCGAGCTCCGCCGCATAGTCGACACAGACGGTGATCCCGTGGATCGTATTCACGCCGGTTTCTCCATCCACCAGGATCGGTATTCGTTCAGATCCGCCGTGACATGGACCTCGAGGCCGTGCAGCTCCGCGAATTCATTCACGGCCCGAATGACGCCGGCGTGTTCCGCCATGTAATCGTGACCCGCAAAAATCCCGCCTGTGGCGAGCGTCGGCCACCAGGCGTCGAGATCGTCCCGGACCGCAGACCAGGTATGCGCGCCGTCGATATAGATAAACCCCGGCCGATAGTACCCGCCGATCGGCCGCGCGAGCGCCAGTGAATCGCCGCGGATCAGTTTCACACGGCCCCGGAACGGCGCGAGGAGGACCGCCGCCATCATCAGATCGGGCGTTCTGTCGTACGGCATATCCGCATACGGCGCCCAATGATCGACACAGATCAGGATCTCGCCTTTCCAGACCGTGAGGAATTGCTCTGCGAAGATGCCGCGATCGGTCCCGACTTCGATCGCCCGCACGATCCCCCGCGCGTTGCAGAGCTCCGCGAACTGCAGCCGATTCTCGAGCGGATAGGGCGGCGCCTCGATTAAGTCCATACGGGGACCGCTCCCGCCGGCCGCGACGCGAGATAGAGCGACAGCGCGAGGCGCCGGCCGATCGCGCGATAGTCGTAGAACGATCGCGCTTTTGCCGCCCAGGCCGTCGCGGTGATCGGATCCCAGGCCTCGACCGCTGCGCGAATCACGGCCGCGAAGTCCGGCGGATTAATCGTGGAGGGAACCCGGATCAGCGCCGCGTCGATCTCCGGCAGGACATCGTACGCAGGCAGATCGGTAATCACGGTGCAGCCCACGGCGACCGCTTCAATGATCTTCCGGAGCGCAAACCCGTACATGGACGCCGTCGCGACCGAGACGCGGTACCGCGCCAGTTCCCGACAATACGCCGGCGTCACGGCGCCGCGATTCCCGTATCCCGGATGCCGGAGCACGTCCAGACCGAGCGCGACTCGGTCCCGGACGGCCCGCTGCCGCAGCGGATAGGCCATCGACAGCGCGCCCGAGACGACGGCCGGCCGGCGAGTTGCGCCCATCGGGATCCCCGCGAGATCGTCCGCGTCGACCGAGTGGTAGGTGCGAATCAGCGGCACCGTCTGCAGCCACGGGGCATTTTTCCGGATCGAGATGGCATGATAGTACGTGATCGCGGCGTGCGCGCCGACCTCCCGATAGACGTGTTCCTGATAGGCGAGCGATGAGGCCGCGTCCTTCACCACGACGGCCTTAAACGCCTCCGTATCACGCAGCGCCGCGACCCGCTGAAACCCGAGATCCTTCCGGAACGCGATCGGGGACGCCGGATCCCAGTCCCGCGGATCATGCACGACGATCCGCGTCGGCCGGTACCGCGCCAGGATCGTTGGCACATCTAACAGATCATCGAACCCGCGCCCGCAGAGGACCCATCCCGCCAGGTGCAAACCGGACTGGAATTGGTCGCCCTCCGTCGTCATATGCCGTCTATAGTCGACGTTCCCGAGGAGGATCTCCGTCACGGTTTCAGACTCCGGAGGCCTTGATAGTCCGTCGGCCGCGCGGTTTCGGGCGCCTCGAGATCGGTATGCGGGACCGCGGCGATCTTGCGAGACTTGAGACGCCCCGCGATGAGGGGAATGAACGTTTCTGAATAGTCGTACGTCGCCTCCGTGTCGAGATGCCCTAGGCGTCGCAGCGGGACCCCGCATCCCGCGTCACAACACTTGGCGACCTGATCCCCGAACCCCTCCATTCGATTCTTCCACCAGCCCGGGACGGCCGGGATCCCGTGATTCTCGCCACGGATCCCATCGAGCGCGCCGGCGACTTCACAGAAGTACGCGAACGGCGCGCCGTCCCGTTCAAAGACCGCCGCGGACCATGTTCGGTTAATATCGCACCCCTCACGCGCCGTGACCCATTGATCCGGCGTCAGGCCGACGTCTCGCCAGTGGAGGAGGATCGGCGCGTGCCAGGAGGCCCGGTTGCGCGAACTCGGGATCACCTTCCCCGGCAGATAGCGATCCATCACCGCGGCCGCGGCCGGATTCGCGTGCGCGTTGAGATTGAATCGTCCATGCGGGAAAAACGTGTCACGGATGAGCGCCCCGTGTCCGCGCAGATCGTTCGTCCAGATCCCCCGGTGACGTTGATCGGGGACTTCCTCCCGGAGGATCGCCATCAGCGCAGGGAATTCCGGGTGCATACAGGGATTCCCGCCGAACACACCGCGGATCCCCGGCCAGCCGGCGAGCGATCGAAGCGCAAGGCGAAACACGTCCGGCGCCATGTGGACCGGATCGCGTCGGAAAGGCAACAACTGCGTACAGTTGGAGCACCAAAAGAGATCGCAGGATCGCGAGATCACGATCTGGATCGTGTCGTTGGTTTTCTCCGTGGGCGCCTTCACGGCCGACACTCTAGCAGAGCGCTTCGCTGATTGTCTAGGCGACCGTCGAGGACCTCCTCAAGCGCCGCGCGAGGGAACCAGTTGATCGCGGTCTGCCGCGAGCAGTTGACGACGTCGACGCCGGCCGCTTGGAGTGGTTCAACCAGCGTCGAAAACGCGGCGCGCCAGGATCGAAAAATAAGCTCCGTTGGCCCGGCGCCATGCGGATGATCCCCGTGCCAATGCGTGCGGCCGTCCGGTCCGGCCTGCAGATCGTAGCCGAGGAGGATGATCCGCCGCGCGCCGAGGAGGACTGCGACATTGATCGCCGCGTATCCGCTGTTCCGGCCGTTACAGATCCGTTCCGGATCGAGCGACAGACCCCAAATCCCGGCGTTTTTGAGCAGGATACACCCGGCCGCTTGTGAGGCTTTCGTGCGCTCGAGTGAGAATTTCAGGCCCGGGAACTGCGCCAGGCGATCCGCTTCCCAGTCCCACATGCGCCCGTCTGAGGCATAGAAGGCATCCGCCCACGGCGCGAGGATCACCGACTTGTTGACGGCGACCACGCGCGCCCGGCCGCGGCAGTACTCGACATCGGCCGCCGTCAGACTGGGACCCGCCGCGATACAGACCACGGTTGATCCCGGCCAGGCCTTCGGGACCACGCCGAACGGATTCACGCGATCACCGCCTCGATCCAGCGTCCGAGATAGCGCCGGACCTCCGGCGAGAGATCCGCCGGGACCGGGAGCGTCGGCGCGACCGTCCGCACTTCGTAGAGCTCGGCGAGTTGCGCCATCACGGCCGCGCGGATCCCTTCCGGGACCGTGTCCGCGTCCCAGTTTGCGATCACGCCGAGCACGAGACTGTCTGTGGTCGCGAGCTCGAGGTAATTGATCACGATCGATTGCGCCATTTGCGCGTACAGCGCGATCAGATCGTCTTCGTCGGCAAACGTGACCCGGAGGACAGCTTTCGCCTCCGCGAGCGTCAAAAAGACGTCACCACTTCCCGCCATCAGGCCCCACTTGATACCGATCGACGCCCGGCCGGCCGTCGGCGCCCGGTCGCCCGTCGTTGCCCTTCGTCCCATCACGGCCCCGCGCCGCGAGGAGCGCCCATTTCGTGCCGCCGTCCTCCGGAGGACTCGAGACGGCCTCGAGCGCGACCCAGGAGGATCCCTTGTACACAATCACGTCGCCGGCGTCATACGCCCGGCCGGCCTGATAGGCCTTGCGAAAGATGAGCGCCGGCGCCGCGAGCTCCCCGCCTTCGATCGGCGTCCCGTCCGCAAACACCCATCGGGATCGGCGTTCGTCCAGGCGTTCGATCCGGCACCCCTTCACCGTCCCGTCGCGCCCGGCCGGCCCGATCGCCCCGTCCCGGCCGTCCCGTCCCGGAGGCCCCGGCGGCCCGTCAGAACCACGCGCGCCCGGAACCCCGTCAGACCCCTTCGCGCCGTCCGATCCGGGCGCACCGGGACCGCCAGTCGGCCCCGGAGGCCCCGGGGGACCGACCTTCCCGGCCTCGCCGGCCGGGCCGACGTGACCCATCAGGCCGGCCTCGCCTCGCGGTCCCGGCGGTCCCGGCGGTCCCGGCGGTCCGACCTTCCCGACCTCGCCCGGCGGTCCCGGCGGTCCGGCCGGTCCGGCGATCGCCGCTTTCCTTCGGAGCTCCGCGGCCTCGCCCTCGAGCGCCTTGATCCGCGCGACCAGCGGCGCGGTCGCCGTTTCGATCGCCTCCCGAAACACCCCGGCAAATGCGTCGATCTCGTCAGACGTCAGCGGCATAGCGAATCGCTTTCACTTCCGACAGGAACCGGGATCGGAGATACCCGACGTCGAGCGCTTTGGCGGCCGGGACCGGCGAGGCCTCCGGCGCCGCGGCCGGGATCGCCGGCGACGTTGAGGCCGGCGCCGGCATTTGATCGCGCCTGTTGAGCGCCTCGATCGAATAATCCTGCTGTTGCCGATAGACCGTATCCCCACCCGACACCGGCGGCAGGTTCAGCCGGCGCCGCGATTCGTTGACGGTTTTGATCCCGGTCGCCTCTTTTTCCGAATCGATCAGGGTTTTCGTGTCCATCCGGAGGAGCGCGTCGAGATCGAACTCGATCCCATACGGCCGCGGGAGCTCGAGGCCCTCCGTCAGCAGGGTTTCGGCTTTTTCGAGTTTTTCCTGCAAACAATTCGAGTAGTACTGCGTATCGAGCGCCTGAATATTGTTGTAATTCGGCATTCCGCCCACGCTGATCTTGTGCGGGGGGACCCGGAACGCTTGACAGACCATTTCGGCGGAGAATTTCAACTGCTCGAGGAGTTGCGCATCGTGCGCCGGGATCTGGATCGCCTGATAGGTGAGGCCGTCCCCCAGGACAGCGACCGCGCCGACGTCGAGGCCTTCCCATTTCGCCTTCGCACGGTCCGCCGTCGGTTGCGAGATCGGCCCCGGTGCCGTGAGGATCCCGGCCGGTTGCGAGGCGTTCTGGAAAAACTCGGTAGAGTTTGACTGAATCGTGAGGCCTTGAATCGCCGCCCGGCCACAGGCATAGATCGGCCCGACGCCGATCAGGGGATGCCAGATCGCGAGATAGATATCGTGGATGATCTCGCGCGCCGGGACGATGATCGCGGACTCAATCGCGGCCGTCGGATCCGGCATGAGCGCATAAAAGACGGACGTATCGGGCGCCTGCAGGACCCGCACGCGCGAGGGATCGAGCACGTACAGCCCATTGACCACACCCCGCGCGTCACGCCGTTTCAGGATATAGGCATTCCCCGTGAGGAGTTTACTCGTCTGCCAGTACTCAAAGAGCTGTTGTCGGATCTGAAACCCGTTCGGCTTCCGGAGGACGGGACTATAGGCGGAATTCTCGACCTCTGTGGTGATCCCGTCGGCGTCCGCGATCGTCAGCATCGGCCGGGACTTCCCGAAGTCCGACGCGATCAGCGATACGCACGCAAAGACCGCGACGTGCGCCGTGACGTTTTCGACTGTGCATTCTTGGTTCTGTTGCCAGGCGCAGGCGAATGGTTCCCGTATCACCGGAACCCACGCGCGGCCGCTCCCGCTCACTGGACGCGCGCCGTCGCCGATCGCCTTGATCCGCTCGAGCCCGAGTGTCGACTCGGCGCCATACGGTTGATGCCGGAGCTGCAGTCCGAATACGTCCATCAGGCCGCCGGTTTGCGGGATCGCCGTTTCGGCGGATCCGGTTGCGTGGGTTGCTCGAGTGGCGGCGCCGGCCGCCGGGACAGGCTCACGATCCCGCGCGTTGCTAACTTCAACGCCTCGAGGACCGGGACCGCGAACCGTTCGCCTTGTGCGATGCGCCGCGCGCCGGCGTCATACGGCCGGCGCGCGATCACATAAACGTCCGTGGATTTGCCCACTAGTGAGCGCCCCCGGCGCCCTTAGCTCGGACTGGCGACGCCGCCCCAGTTGACGGACTGGATCACCGCGACTACACCGGACCGCCGCAGCCCCCACGAAATGAACCGCTCGGCTCGGAACGCGACCAGGTTATCCTGCCAGAGGCTCACCAGCGATACGCCTGTCGTTCCGCTTTGCGTCGGCGCGTCGTTCATTTCGAGCGACGCCTCGCGCGACATGTCGACCGTGACCTCGCCGTCGTCCGCGAGATTGATCTCCGGTGCCACGACGGCCACAACCAGGTTCCCGTACCCCGCGAGCGCGAGATAGTTGCTGACGATCACCGGGATCCCTTGCAAGGTGCCGCCATTGATCCCGATCGTCGGGAACTCGACCGCGCCGACCGACGTCCGCATGAGCGAGGCCGCCAGCGCGACGCCCGGCGGCATCAGGAGCACGACGCCGCGCGGATCGATGTTGTCCGTGGTCCCAAGGCCGATCGCGCCGACCGCGGAGAAGAGGCTCAGGATATCCGTCCGGACGTCGTCCGCCGTATTCCCCGCCGAGCTCCCCAGGCTCACGCCGTAGGTCAGCGACGCCGGATTGACGTTGGACACGGCCGCGAGCGTCGGATCGACCAGACTCATATCGATCTTTTTCACGACGGCGCGCGTCAGCGCGTCTCGCATGGCGGTTTCTGTGCTCAGCCCCGGAATATTCCCGAATCGGAGGATCTCCTCACTGTCGATCACGATCGCGGCGATCTTCGTGTGGCCCAGGGTTTGCGCGGTATATCCGCCCTTCGTGACCGGCTTGGGTTTCGCCTCGCCGACCCAGTTGGCCGTCATCGCCTGCGATTCCACCAACTGCCGCATATTGAACGGCACGCGATTGAGCGCCGGGATCCCGTTCGCCCCGAATTGCCCGATGATCGTCCGTGGTTGCAGGTACGTCACAAAGTCCGCGATCGTCTGGTTGTAGATGAGGTTTCCGGCCCACGTCGCATCGGTGCTCACCGCCGGCGCGACCGCCGCTTTCACCGCCATGTGTAGCGAATCGGCGGACGGGTACCACTTGCGCGCGACCTCGAGCGCGTTGAGCGCGTTCCCGCGCATGTGCGCGTACTGCGCCGCGCACTTGCACATCATCACGCGGACAAACCCGATGCCAGGCGGCAGTTTGGGTTCCTCGATACTGACTGATCGCTGGACGTTCGGATCGGGCGCCGGCGACCGACGCGGCGCGACCGTGATCGCCTGTTCCACCGCAAGGCTTTCGAGCACGCGATAACTTTTGATCTGCGCGCCGATCCGCTCGAGCTCCGATGTCAGACTGTCTCGATCCGTGGTTTCGTCGTCCGTCAGGGTATCTTTGGCGAGGAGCGCCTCGAGCGCGTCCTGTTTCGTAGTCCGCTCGAGACCGAGCGCCGAGATCCGTTCGCTGTGAGTCATGATCTGATCCTTCTGCAATGACCCCGCGACCGCGGGAGGACTGCCGGGACGTCGGCCGGACTCGGCGCGGTGACGTTGATCGGCGGATTTGATGGCGGTGATTGTCGTTTGACTGTTCGCCGGGACCGTGACCGTCGACGTCTCGAACCAATCCCACTCCGACACGCGGAGGCCGTAACTGCCTTTGATTGGCGTCGCCTTGATCGGGCGCCAGCCGATCGACAGGCCCGGCACGAGACCGGCCTTGATGAGCGGCCACACCGTCTCGTCAATGAACGCAATCCCCTTCGAGATTTGCGCGCGGATCTTGATCCCCGCGGCCGTCACGGTCGCCGACAGGACTTTCCCGATCGGTTTGTTGGGATCGTGTTGCCAGAGGAGCGGCATCGGGAGCGAAAATTGCGCGCCCTCGGGTTCCATAATGTCGCCGCCGCGGTCCGGCGCCGGTGTCGACGCGAGGCCTTCAATGATCCGGAGCTCGGGATCGATCGCTTTAAACGCGACCGTCGCGATCGCAAACGAATCCCGGAACGGCACCGGCATCGTTGAGGAGGCCAAATTGATCGCTATTGTGCGATATCGTCCGCTCGAGCCGATTTGTTCTATCTCAAAAACACGACGGATCTATCGGTTTGCCATAATCGATCGTTCCCACTTCGAGCCGTTCTGACGCATCCGCAACACTTCCCGGCAGGAGGCCGGCCGCCTAATGTCGAAAAACGTCTTATTTTTGCTCGGCATGTGCGCGTCGATCGCGGTCGCCATTGCGCCAAATGCGAAGGAATTTGATCACCCGTGGGATCATATTCTGAGCTTGGGAGGCCTCGCCGGAACGGCGATCACTGGGTATCTCTCACAGAAACCGCGCCGGGAATGGTCCGACGAACGGCGCCAGGAACACCGTGATCAACTGGACCTCGATCGCTTGGCCGATGAGGACCCCGAAGCATGAAAGTCCTACTCCTGATCCTCCTGATCGCCGCGCCCGCCGGCGCCGGCGAGCGCACCCCGTTTTTGTGGACCCCTCCGCATCGACACACCGCCAACGCGATTAGTTGGGGCACGGCGATCGGATCGGTCGCCCTCGATACGGTCCGATCGTTCAAGTCAGAGCACCGAAAAACCGCCTTGCTCGAGCAAACCTGCGGACTCGGCGTCGCCGGCCTTGCGATGCGGACCACGAAACACTTTGTCAGCCGGACGCGGCCGGACGGATCCGATAATCGATCCTTTTACTCCGGGCATACGACGTACAGCGCCGTGAGCGCCCGCACCGGATACGGGTTTGGGTTTTCCGTGATCCTGTCGATTGATACCGCGTTTTTCCGTCAGGCCGCGGGCAAACACTTTGCCTCAGATACGATCGTCGGCGCCCTCGCCGGCGTCGGCTCGGAGGCCCTCTGCCGCGCGATCATCCCCGGCGACCGCTAACGGCACCACGATCGCACTGTCCGGGGATTCGTACGGCAGGACGTACCCGGCGCCCCGTGGGTTTCCCTCCGCATCGGCCGGCAGCCAGAGCACGCCATTACCGCAATACAGAAGACTCATTCAGGATGCCCGTCTATTCCCGGCGATCGATCATGGCGGCGTACGACTTCAACAGGAGGCGCGCGGTACTCGAGACAGACCCGCGGCGCCGCGCGGCGAGCGACTCGATCCGCGCCTGTTCCCGCGCGGAGATCCAGACCGTGATCGGTAGCAGCGGATCGCGGGACTTCGGCCGGCCGCGCCGCCGCGGCGTGAGGACCTCGAGCGTCGGATCTCCCATTCACGTCCCCTTTCGACCTGTTCCGCGACAGGCCGCGCAGCCGTCCGGATCCGCGGCGCCCTGCTGACCGCCGGCCCAGGCCCAGGCCTCCTCGAGCGCCGTCAAGAGATCGGCGACGCGGACCCGCGCCGCGGCGAGCTCCGCGCGTTGCCGATCGACGGTACAGATCCAGCAGATCGCGTCAATCACCCCATGCGGACACGCGGCGTTCGTCAGGATCGCCATTTTTTGCTCGCCATTTATCGGCCCCCGTAGACGTCGATGAACGGATCGCGCGACTGCGTCCGTTCCCGACGGATGATCCCGCCATCGATCCCCATCACGAGCGCGGCGATCCCGTCGATCTTCTCCGGCGATCGTTCCTTTGCGAGCCGGAGCTCCCCCTTCGTCCCCTCGATCGTCACGGTGTTACTTGCCATCCAGGACAGGATCGGATCGCCGCCGTGACACAGATTCGCCGTATGGATCAACGTGCCGAGGCGCCGGATCGCTTCATTCATAGCAAACCCCTGTCGCATCCCGATCATCAAGATCCCCTCGCCCGTGAGGATTTGCGCGGTTTCGGTCGCGTACGCCGTATCGTAAAAGATGGACTCGAGGCCCTCCGCCGCGACGTCGGCCCGGATGTCGACGCGCACCCGTTCATAGTCGGTCGCCGCGCCCTCCGTCACCGTCAGGAGGCCGGACCGCCGCCAGGCATCATACGGTCGCGCCGGGAACCGCTTGAGCGCGTCCGCCGGCGTGTAATAGCGAAAGCGGACCGCGACCCGTCCATCGGCGAGGACCCACAGGCGGCCCCAGGCCGTCAGATCGTTATTCAGCCCGAAGTCCAGACAACCAAACGCCGGCGCCCCGAGGAGCTCTGAGGCCGGCGGGAATGGGCGACAGGCCGCCCATGCACCCATATCGATCGCCCGCGCGGATCCTTGCGTCCAGACACAGAAATTGAACCGCAGGACGTCGGAGATCGCCGTCGGCATTCCGATCGCTTTTTGCACCCGTTGCCGGACGTACTCCCACGGGAGGCTGACCCCAAGATTTGGATTCGCTTTCAGCCAATGCGGCCCTTCGGTTTGCCAGTCATCGCAGGCCGGACACTCGTCAGAAGGAAACCATCGGCCCTTCGCCGCGCAAGCCGTACAGGGATCGAGGCCGCAGATAAACGCGAACCACGACTCATTCTCGATCGTGCCGTCGAGGACCTTGCGCGAGTAATCGTGTTGGTACCAGCAGACGGATGTCCGATCGAATCCGGAATTCGTCGTTTTCACGATCAAGGCATTCCGGTTGCCCTTCGTGCCGGCCGTGACTTTGTTGACGACGTCGGCCGTCGGATGTTCGTGAACTTCGTCAATCAACGCCCCGTGCACGCGCTTCCCGTCGAGGCCGCGTTTTTCACTCGAGATCGGTTTGAGGATCCCACCTTCGCCCGGCACGATCAATTCATGTGCACGGTACCCGTCGGCCCCGAAGAATTCCCGGAGCTCCGGCGAGGCGTCGACCATTTTGCGGACGTCGGCCCAGGCCAGATTTGCCTGTTCCCGCGTCACGGCCGCGAGGTAATTCTGCGATCCGGGTTGCCCGTCGGCGACGAGCATATAGATCATCATCCCGGCGCCGAGCGGCGTTTTCCCGGACCCCTTCGCCGTTTCGATGTAGGCCTCGCGAAAGCGCCTGAATCCGGCCGCGGTATACCAACCGAACAGGGATCCGACGATGAACGCTTGCCACGGCGCGAGGACGAACGGCCGCGGATTGCTCGAGGAGGCCGCCGCGGCGTCGCCGGCATCGGTGTTTTCTGGCAGGTACAGGATCTCCGCGAAGAATGCGATCGCCCGTTCCGCCCTATCAACGTCCCATACTAGACCCCGAACAGAGGCCGTCCGGACGTCCTCGAGATGTCGGCCACAGGCCGCCCGGACCAGGCCGCCAGCCACAATCGACCCCGCTATGACCCGACGCGCGTAGTCGGTCGCCTGATCCATCGGCGCGTCAGACGAACTCAGCGACCGCCAACAGGATCACCGCCAGCGTCAGCAGCGGGAGCGGAGGGACGTACACCGGGATCAGACTTAGGATCGCCAGGAACAGCGCGAGGAGGACACAGGCCTTGCGTTCTCGAGTCATCTGAACCTACCTAACTTAGAGGCCGGCAGAGTTTCGACGGCGCCGGCGCGTTGCGGCATCGGGCGCCCATTCGGGCTCAGCAGAAAACGGAGCTCGAATGCGTCAAGCTGTTTCAGGAGGCCGCGATGATTGGACCCGCCGCGGCCCGAGCTCTTTCCTTCGTGCCGCTCGAGTACCACGATCTGACAGTAGCGCGCAAACGCCGCGACGGACGCGGCATCGAGGGTCCCAAACGCGATCGCGTGCGGCGCCCGTTCGTCCCAAATCGCCCGTTCCTCCGGATCGAGCGTCGCCGGGATCGTGATCTCCGCCGGCGGCGCGAGGAGCGCGGAGGCCGGCGGGATCGACGGATGGAGCAGGACGATTCCGGTTTTGCTCCGAGGCTTCCTGCCGGCCCCAGGACGCCGACCGCCGCGCGCCATAGTTCCCCCCGAAATCAAACGCCCGAATCAAACAGAATCAAAAACGGCCGTTCCCGATGCCGTTTCGAGCTTAGGCCGCCGATCCGGTCCAGATCCCGGAATGGACCCGGGATCCCTATTCGCCTTTCAGACGTGCGTGCTGCGCGAGGCCTGTCCGGCCGGAGGCCGGACAGACATTTCCGCACCCCCCCGGTTGGACTCACCATTCCCCTTTAGACCAGGATTCGCGCGCTGTTTTCCGGCCGTGATGTGTCTCGCATAGTGTTTGCAGGTTTTGCGGATCCGCTATCAGGACCGGATCGCCGCGATGGGGAATGATGTGATCCACATCCGTCCCGAGCATCCGCCGGCCCTCGAGGAGGCAATCGACACAATACGGATTGTCGCGCAAATGCGCCTCACGGAGGCGCCGCCACGGCCGGCCGTAGGCACCGACCGTAAACCGATTTGCCGTCACCCGTTCCCGCCGACGATGCGCTGGACAGCGGCCCCATGCCACCAGGGACGGACAGCCCGGCTCGAGGCAATGCCGGAGCGGCGCCGCGGGAGCGCTCATTTGATGGCTCGGCGCGTCGGCGAACCGCCGCGGACGATCCACACGTTGAACGCACCATACGGCGGCCCGACGAGATAGCCGGCCGTCGGATCGGTGATGTCAACGCCGACGAAAGGGATCGAAACCGCCACCCCATAAGTCTGTTTCGTAAGATCCTCTTTCGGCGTCCCATCCGGATTGGTTTGGACCGTGCCGTCAGGATTCAAGAGATAGGGGTGATTCCACGCCTCGATCACGTAGGTATGTGGTCCCCTCGAGACGCCAGTCGGCGTCCGATATTCGTAGACCTTATCGCCGGCGCGCGGCGTCCCATTCGGGCAGACCCGCGGCGAGCTCGGCATCCCGATATCCGTGCGCGGTCCGCCGTCCAGCGTCAGCCCGAATCCGCTATAGCGGTGCGGCACCATCGTCTGATCCGTGTCGGACTTCGGCACTGATTGCGCCATCGTCCACGTCATTCCGAACGGCGCGCCGCTCGGGACCTCCTGCGGACTCGCCGGCGGCCCGAGGCATGGATCGCCCACGGTTTGCGACACGGCCGGCCGCGCGATCCCGATTAGACACAGCGCGACGGCCCCCATCCTATAGCAGCGGTTCAGCATGACTCGATCTCCCTCTTCTATCCGGTGATGATGATCGGTCCGCTCACCGGACGGATCCGGACCGTATACGGCCCTTTTTGATAGGTTCTCAGCGTCGCGCCGTGTTCGTCTATCCGGACATACGCCGACGGTCCGAGCATGTCCGCCGGGAACGCCTGCAGACCCTGAAAAAAATTCGTGCAACAGGCTTGTTCGTCACCGGAGGGTAGCTGGCCCGTTTTTCCGCCTTCGTAGTGGAAGATGGCGCCGGCGCCGAGCAGCCCACAGGCCGCGCCATAGGCGAGATAATCCTCCGCGCGGTGAATCGTGGTCCCCGTACTCGGATCGGTTTGCCCGTCCGGCGCCTCTGTGGGTTTGATCGGTTCCCCGGCAATCCAGGGGACCGGACACGCCGGCTCTGCGGGATAGGACGGTCCGCCGCCGACCTGATACTCGTGCAGATCATGCACCTTGCGCGGCCACTCGAGATCGCGCGGCGTGTGCGCGTCACCAAATGAACCAAACCACTGCGCCGAATCGGCGTATTCGCCGGATGTAAACAGCAGGCCGGAGGCCTCACACGCGGACTTGAGCGCCCGCGTGTCGATGTGCTTGTTGATCTGCGGTTCGTTCCCGATCTCGATCAGGACCGACTCGAGGCCGGCCGCGCCGAGCTCCCGGACGAGTGTCTGTGCCCACGCGATCCGCGCCGGATCGTCATCCGTTAGCAGCGTCAGATACGTAGTGAGGCCCCAAGATCTGAGCGTTTCGATCCCGGCGATCGTCTGATCCACACTCGGCGAATTCCAACCGCCGGCGATTGGATGCCCGATCGGCAGGTAATCCCAACAGCGGACCAGATTCGCGAACTTCGATCGAAACGTCCAGAACAGCGGATCCAGGTTGCGCCCGTCCGCGAGACTCCGCAGGACGTTAAACCCGGAAAACCCCATCACCCGTACGGCCGCATTCGTAACGTCCCGAAACAGCCAGCGATCGACATGCCAGCGGGACACCGGGCCGCCGGGATCCGTCACCGCGATCGGCGTGAACGACTCCCAGGCGTCGGCGATCGGTTGATTGGCGAGGATCCGGCCGTCATCGTGCGCCGACATAAACCGGCGCATCCAGGCCGCTTCAAAGCGCCACACATTAACGCCGTTCTGAACGGCCTTTGTTTGAATGAATTCTTCCCACTCGCCGATGGACCCGCGATCGCATTTCAGCCGGCCGTCGGGTTCTGCCGCGACAAACGCGCCGGCGGCCCGGAGGCCGACGCGGCCCGGCGTCGAGCTCGGGATGATCTCAAACGCCGCGCCCGGCCGCCCTTCGTGCAGAAACCGATCGGCGCCGATCATGACCTCACCGCCGTGGACGGTTGCCAGCCGGTAATACGTCGAGGCCGGGATCGGCGGGATCGGATCGATCGCCGCGGTCGCCGTGACCTGACGGATCCGCCCGGTTTCATGCGTCCCGGCCGCATTCCCGCCGCGCGCCTTCACAAACGCGATTTGTGCGGACGCGAAATGGTATGTGTGATCCGGATCGGTCCCAGGATTGTGCGCCGCGACCGTCCAAGGCCCGGCCGTGGACGGCCCGATCAACCACTCGATCCACTCGAGCGGACCCCCGCCGGATTCGTTGGCATAGACGCAAGTCACGTCGAACGGAACCACACCCGTGACCGGGAATGTCGGCGAGGCGATCGTAAACTGCGGAGGCGCGACCGCCGGCGGATCGATCGCGGGCTGAAATTCCGGGAGCGTCGCGATCTCCTCGAGCGCGAGGAGGAATGTCCGCACCAACTGCAGCGGATAATGCGTCACCAGGACCGCGAGGCCGCGGCCCTCCGTCCAGGCCGCGCGGATGAAATCCACTTCGCCGTCATCGAGCACGTACCGACGGTTTTGGAAAACCACGTGCACGCCGGACTCATGATCCTGTCCGATGAGCACCAGGCCTGCCGGCGTCTCTATGGGCGTGTACTTGTGCAACAGGCGACCGTCCGGCACCGTCGCGATCGCGAGCGTTGCCTCGCCGAGCACCGGCCGACCGGCCGCATCCAGGCAGCGATAGCCGTTGACGGTTTGATCGGCCGCCGGTCGGATGATGTGCACGAGGTTCCCGGCATCGTAGATCACCGGCGAGGCCCCATGCGCCGGCCCCGTCGGCGACCAGGCCCCGCCGGCCCATTCAAACGATCCGCCGTTTTGCGCTTGTCCGGCGATCCGGACGTCCCCGGCCGGCGTCAGCCGAGGCCATCGGAGCACGTCGGGCGCGTCCGTGATCGCGACCCTCGCCCCCGTGCGCGCGTCGATCCGCTCGAGCCCCCGCGATCCATACAGGTTCACGATCCCTGTCTGATCGCCACTGCGGAGATCGCCCTCTGCCGCTCCCGGGTATTCGTGTCGAATCATGCGGACCTCCTCACGATCAGTCCAGAGTCACGATTCCCGATCCGCAGACAGATCGCGCAGTCAGGTCCTGGACAGACATGGGGGAACGTCGATTGCTCCACTGATAGCGGCTGGCGCGCCAGTTCCGCGTCTGCGCGCCGACACTCGTCTAGCCATTCCAGACGCCGCGCCCTCGAGGCCGGCGTCATGCGGACCGCCGGCGTTCGAGACGGATCCTCTCGAGCTCCGCGCGGATGAGCGCGAGTTGCTGATCGGCGATTCGCCGATGATGCAGATTGTTGGACGGACTCGGGACATAGACGCGCGCCGGACGGAGGCGCGCCCGTCTCGAGGCATCGGCCGTGCGACAGGCCGGCCCGCAGTAGGCCCGATCCGCGAGGTGTGAGGCATAGGCCGCCGTCACGGGGACCGTGCAGCCCGGCCGGAGACAGGGTTTCGTCCACATAGCGCCCCCCTTGTACCTGATCACCCTAAGAGCCGCTTAGAAGGCAGACCCGGATCCGGATCTTGAAATAGAGAGTACATACGTACTAGTACTAGTAGGCGCGCGGTGTATCGCAATCGGATATATACCACCCGTAGTGGTCGAGTCAGATTGTGCAACAGGTTAGCCGATCGTGTCCTGTGGAAAAGTCCCCAAAAACTGTGGAAAAGTCCCCCGCGATCTGTGGAAAAGTCCCCCAGAATCGGCCGATCCCTGTGGACGGATCTGTGGAAAACCGATTTTTCCCTATTAATGATCTGCACGGACTCCGCCGATTGCCGCGGCCATCCGGCCGGCGTGATACCGCGTCAAAAAGACCCACTCACAGGCCCGGCAGCGCCAATGCG
>Ga0247690_1000070_pt1 | contig 21864 bp, 37 predicted proteins | sample CNK31_metaG_FD_183035 | JGI IMG/M metagenome (GOLD analysis project Ga0247690, IMG submission 183035) | Soil microbial communities from Purdue University Martell Research Forest, Indiana, United States - CNK31 | ecosystem: Environmental > Terrestrial > Soil > Temperate forest > Bulk soil... | reverse complement strand
CGAACAGGTCGACATGGCGGATCTGCGCGTTGAGTTCGAAGTCGCCGCAGTATTCCGTCATCAATGCATCGAGTGCCTGCGTGAGGTGGATGTCCATGTCGTCGTACGGATCGGAGAGCGATCCGTACAGCCGGACTGCCAACTCGACGCGGGATGTGGTGGTGGCAAGCCCGGAAGTCTTGATGGGTGTCACGCGCTGAACCCAGATGGCTGCGGTGATGCCATTGGACGGGGACTGTTTCGACTCGTGCTGATTGACCGACTCGAAATACCCGGTGCTCAGAGCGTGGGAGGCGACGACGTCCAAGATCCCCTGGATATTGAGCGCCATACGGCCTCCCCGCTGTGATGTTGTGGATCAGGTGAGACGGCCGCTTGCGCGGTACTCCCGGAGAATGCGCTTCGCGATCGTTCCGCGGCGGCGCTTCATTTCCTCGTCCATGCGGCGCAGGGACCAGTAACCCGGGAATCGGGTGACCGGAGAGTTCCTGGAGCCGGTGCCCTCAAGCCAGTGACCGTATACAATCCCGCCGTCATGGACCTCGTACTTGGTCGACGAGATCTCACGGGTGCGGATCTGCGTCCAGTAGTACGGAGTCGGGTGCCGGATGGAGCCCTTGAGGTTCCTGACCCATACTTTTTCTGCCTCGTCGGCAATGGCCTTCGCCACGTCGTGCGAGTAGTCCTCGACGTCGCGGGACATCCGGCCGCTGCTGATCGGGCCGTGGACGCGACCCTTGAACTTGATCTCGTATTCCATCGCGGCCCCCTCAGATCGTGCGGGTGCGGGCCTTGCGTCCGTACTGCTGGTAGACCGTGTTCCGCAGGTCGTTGAGCGCTTCCATCGTGGCCGCGCGGCGTGAGGCGCCACCGAAGTTGGAGGACGCGGACATGGTGCGGAACCAGCCGGTCTGCTCCTGCATCAGCTCGTGGATGGCCTGAGCGGTGTTCAGCTGCCGGATACCAGGCGGTGCGTCCCACCGGTTGATGGTGGCGCTGATGCTGTGCGTTGCGGCCGTCGTACCGAGCGCACCGCGGGTGACCACCAGCGTGCGCGGGGCGTAGATCGCGGCGCCGTTCGCGTGCGTGGCCAGCGTGCTGCCGTCATAGGCGCGGATCACCGTGAGGTTGTTGCCCGCAATGTCGACGATCAGCATGCGCTCGGAGTCGAGGGTGATCAGCTCTTCGATCGCGAACTGCGTACCGTTGGCCACCGGCACCGTGACGTCGTTCTTGTTGTTCGTCAGGCCCGTCCCGCCGAGCGTCTGCCCGGTACTGAGCTGATTGCGACCGGTGACGATCATCCGCTCGGAGTCGATGCGCAGGATGCTGCCGACGCCGATCTCACTGGACGTAGGGCCGTCCACGTCGATGCCGGTCTCCACGGTGTCCAGCACCTCGGCCAGCGTGCCGACGGAACTCTCAGCGTCCGTGTAGCCCCACAGGCCAGTGATCGCCACAGAGTTCTGGTACGTCGAGCCGGAGCTGAACGCCGACTGCGAACTGATGTCGATCTCCAGCCGGTCGTACGGTGGTCCCGTCCGGTTCGGCTCCAGGTTGATGTTCGCGCCGGGGATCGTCACCCCGCCAGACATCACCTGGGTGATGGAGATCAGCTCGGTGTCATCGAGCCACAGGCGCCACGGCACAGCCCGCTGGCCGAAGTTCGGCCAGTCGAAATACTTCGTGTCCACCCGCGGATAGAAGATCCGGTGGCACATGCCGTCGATCATGCGCGCGGCGGACTCGATGCACCGGTCGATGTTCCGGTTGTTGCGCGCCGTCTCGCCGATGTCCAATGCCCGCTTGAGGGTTTCACGTGTGGTGTAGACACCAGTCGTGATGGCCATCAGACCCCCTCATGTGTATGCGGAATTCAGATCAGGCGCGGCATGAGCGGCCATTCGTAATTGCCGAGCGGGCAGTACAGCCCATTGCCCCTCGGTGTCTCCTTGAGCGGCTCACCGTCAAAGGGACACGCGAGGGGCGGGCTGGTCTTCTCGTACTCGACGTACTGAATGGCTTCCTTTTTGATGCTGACGAGCTGCCACCAGGACATGGAAGCCATCCCTCACGTCAGGAAGCGTCGGCCTCGCGCAGGCGCTCGGTGAGCTGAGCCTTGTTGCCGTGGGTCGGCAGCTTGCGGTCACCCGCTGCCTCACGGAGCTCGGCCAGGGTCATACCGTCGTAGTCCGGAGCGGTGTCCTCGTCCTCGTCGGACTCGGCGACCGTCTCAGGCTCGTCGGGAGTTTGAACCCCCAGGTCGTCCTCGGCTACGACCTGGGGGTCACTCGCGACAGAGGCCGGGGAGACGTCCTCTTCGCGAGCGTTCGAGGGACCACCAGCAACGGTGATCTTCGGCATGGCTTCCTCCTTGGGGGGCCAGGTGACCTGCACCCGGCTACCGCACGAGGCGCAGGCCAGGGTGGGAAGTTCGACCAGTCCGGAGTGAGCGGACTGCAGGCGCACCGTCCACGGGCCGTGCCCGCCGGTGCAGGAGACAGTGACGAACATCGGGAGCCGCTTGTAGGCGGTCCCGTCTTCGGTGTAGTTACTGCTGCCGCAGTGAGGGCATGCAGCCAGGTCCAGCGCGTACTGCGTGGTGCAGTCGGCGCATGTCCGCACAGTAGGCATCAGTTACTCCATGAGTTGATTCGCCGAGGAACAGGCAGGGAGGGCGGACGGATCCGCCCTCCCTTGGTGTGCTGCTTACGCAGCCGCCACCGACGCGTTGTCGTCGAGCGGCATGTAGAAGAGCGTCCACTTCATGGCACCAGTGGTGCTGGCGGACGTGGTGATCTGGATGGACCCGACGTTCACGATGTACGGCGAGTCGCCCGGAAGCTGGCCGCCGCCACCCGCGTTGTTCACGACGAGGCCGCTGCCGGAGGTCAGAGGGAGAGTCGCCTGGGAACCGACTTCCTTGCTGGTGATGGCCGTAGCCGTCGCCAGCGTGACCGCCGTACCAGAGGCCGGTGTGGAAACCACGGTCAGGGTCGTGGCAGTGCCACCGATGACCGTGGTGACCTCCCCGAGCAGACCGGTGAGCACGATACGGCCACCGGTGACGGTGAAGATCGACTGCGTCGCGGTCTGCGGGATCGTCGCCGTAGCGCGGTCCACCTTCACGCCGAGCCCGATGGCGCGAATCTGGGGGCCGGAGATGATTGCACTCATTGGTCAGCCCCCTTACGCCGACAGGGCGGGCAGGTTACCCGGGGTGCGCTGAACGACCAGGTCGTGGACGATCGCGTACACCAGGCCGGAGGCGCCGACCGAGCACTTCACGTACGCGTTCGGGTCCGGCAGCGACGTGCCGCGGACGGTGAAGACCACCGTGCCGGAGGCGCTGACGACGGCGTTGGACGCCGTCTGCGTCGCCTTGACCCACGCAGCAGTGCCGTTGGTGGCAGTGTTCGTGTACTTCTTGGTGACGATGTTGCCGGGGCTCGCGTAGCTACCACCGAACGTCGCGGACGCGGTCACCGTGAAGGTGTCGTTGCCCGTGCAGACGAAGGTGACAGCCGCAGCGTTCTTCAGGCTGATCGCCTGACCCGCGGCGATAGGGATCACGTTGAAGACGCGACCCAGACCTTCCATGGCCATGATGGGCCTTTCTGACTGTGTTCACCGGACGGGGCGTCAGTGCCGTCCTGTATGCAGCCCGGCGGGGGTTGATTGCCGCCTGGTGCTGCTACCGCAAAGCGGCATGGCAAAGGGCCCCGGGGTACGGGGCCCTTTGCGCTGCACACACTCTCATTCGATGAGACCTGAGAGTGCGTCAGACTTAGCGAGTCTGGATCTGGACGAACGGGCTGAGCGTGTTGGCGCCCTGGTTGGGGGTGATCGCCGACTGGATCCAGGGACGCCCGTCCACGCGCTCGATGAAACGCAACGTTGTGGTGTCATTCTGGAACCGGTAGTGCGGCGAGGTGTCCGCCTGAACGCTCTGACGGTCACCGATCAGGTAGTAGCCGAGGTCGACGAAGGTGATGTCACCCGCGTTGCCGACCGAGTTCATCTTCTCGCTGAAGAAGACCGGGCGACCCAGGATGGTCATCGGAGGACCGGACACACCGTTGTTCAGCCAGATCGCGGAACCACCGGTACCGACCGAGAGCGCCATGGTGGCGAGCTCGGGGAAGGTGTCGATGTGGGCGATCCACACCGCGCGGTCCAGCGAGGACGGCAGCATGCGGGAGTACATCTTGACGATGTTCTCCCAGACGACGGTGCCCGACGGCTGGTTGGTCTCCTTGTTGACGGAGACCAGGGCCGAGGAGTTCAGGAAGCCGAGCGGCTCACCGACGCCAGTACCGCGGATGAACGCGATGTCCTCGAACCAGGCGATCGCCTCGGGGAAGACCTCGTTGATGAACATCTGCAGCGAGATGATCGAGTCGGCGAAGAGCTCGTTCGGGACCTCGGAGTAGGCCGTGAGCTTCTTCGCTTCGAGCTTGACGCGGCCGAAGGTCGGCGAGGAGTCCGTGAGGGCAGCGGCCTCTTCGGTCCAGTACGCGGTCACGCCACCGTAGATCGAGGACGCGTTGGACGTCATGTCGATCATCGGGAAGGGGACGGTCAGCGTCTCCATCGGGATGACGCGGGCGCGCGGGCGGACCATGGCGGTCTCCAGCGCGACACGGAGCAGCTCCGAGCGCAGGGTCTCCGGGATCAGGAAGCCACCGTCGGCCGGAACGGTCGAGCCGAAGGAGTTCTGGATCTCGCGGATCTTGTGCTGGTTGGCCACCGCGTCCGAGGAGCGGGTGCCGTGCCAGATCGCCTTCATGTAGTCCCGGACGTCCGGGAACATGTCGTCCAGCTTGGCGCCGGGCGCACCCGGGTTGTACTGGTCGGCGATGCGGGTCGACTTGCTGCCGGGACGCAGGTCCAGGCGCTTGGCGTCACCCTTCGGGTCCGAAGACCCCTGAGCCGCGGCGTACTTGACGAGACCGGCCTGAACGGCGGCGTCGATCTGCGCGTCGAGGTCACCGCCGGTGGCGCGGTTGAACTGCTGGGCGTAGTTCTTGACGAACTCAAGCGCAGTGTCCTTGGAGGCGAAGACCTCCTTGACCTTGCTGCCGTCGTTGAACATCTCTTCGAGTTCAGCGTCCGAGCGCGGAACCGTGGGCGTGGACATTACCAAGCCTCCTTGATGGTGTTGAACACGTCGTCCGCGCTGGGCGACGTAGCGAGCAGGGCGACAAAGCCGGACCAGTCGTCGGTCACCGACGCCTTGTCGTCCGGGTCGTCCTCGTCCTCGTCCGGCTCTCCGTCCGGCTCTTCCTCGGGGTTGCCGGGTGCGTCCTGCTTGTCCGGCGGGGGCGAAGAGGTGGACCCCTTCGAGGCGTCCTCGACGTGCTCGTGCTCGTCGGTGACGTCCTCGTGCTCGTGGTCCTCGTCCTCGCTGCCGGAGAAGGCGTCGAGGTGCTTGCGCAGGTGCGCCTCAGCGGCACTGCGCTCCTCGTCGGACAGCCCCTTGGTCTGGGGGAGACGGGCCAAGGCGTTGCGCACTCCGTTGATGGAGGCGGCGCCGGGCGTACCGTCTGCAGAGACGAAGTGGTGCGGGAGCTTGGCCGCGCTCTTGGGCACGGCGCCGTCCTCGACCTGGTCTTCGTCGTAGTAGGCGTAGACCTTCTTCACGTCGTCCAGCGGGACGGGCGAAGGAAGGTGACCCTCATTGGCGCCCGCATCCCACGTACCGTCCTTGACCGCGGTCGAGTGCGACGGGCAGGCCGTCCCTTCGACCACCGCCAGTTCGGCGCGGATGACCTCGCGGATCATCTCCCGCATGTGGTTCATGAACTCGGGGGTTCCGACCTGCACCGCGGGAACAGACACGGTGTCCTTGATGACTGGCGCCGGAGCAGCCTCACGGCCCGCGAAGTGGTACATGGACAGGTCCCATGACCTATTCATGACATTCGAGGGGACGCCGACCGGGGTGTCGTCCGCGTCCTGCTTCTGTGGCTTCATGGGCATCGCCTCGTCGGCCAGGCCCACGGCCACAGCCTCGTCGGCGGTGAACCAGGTCTCGGCGTCCATGTACTGCTGCCACTCGGCCACGGGGCGGCCGGTGTGCTGCGCGTACGCCTCGGCGATGTTGCGGGACTGCTTGTCCAGCAGGTCCGCCATCTTCGTCATCTCGGTGGCGTCGCCGTAGCATCCGCCGGACGCGTTGTGGATCATGATCTGCGACTGCGGCATCATGACCAGCCGGTTACCGGCCAGGGCGATCACCGAAGCGATCGATGCAGCCAGGGAGTCGACGTACACCGTGACGTTCGCCGGGTGGTTGCGGATCGCATTGGCGATGGCAATACCCTCGAACACCGAACCGCCAGGGGAATTCAGGCGGAGGCTGATGTTCTTCGACTTGACTTCACCAAGAGCAGAGATGAATTCGTCGGCGTACATGCCGAACCATCCACCGATCGAGTCGTAGACGTAGACGTCAGTGGTGTCTGCGTCTTCGGCCGAATCCTCGATCCGGAACCAGTCCTTGGCATTTTCCGGCGGCTGCATCCCCGGTGGTGCCGTCGGCGGGCGGCGCTGAGCCACCAGCTCGATCCAGCTCATTTTGGCGCCTCCTCGGGCGGCGGTGTCCAACCAATGCGGACGAGAAAGTTGTGGGTGTCGTCGTCCACCCGGACGTTCGTTTCTCCCAGAGCCACGGAGAAAGGAAGTGCCACAAGCGACACCGTCAGCAGGTGCTCATCCGACGCGTCCACGTCCAGATGGAGTGACGTGATGAGGTTCGAGAAGTCGTACCCATCCACGGCAACGCGGGTGTTGTATCCCTGCCCACTGTCCGAGGAGATCTCAACGCGGCTTGTCACCAGTCGGCTCCCAGTGGGTATGCGCCGCTCGGTGGCGGTGGCTTCAGTCGCTTCTTCGGATCCTCAGCGGGTTCCTCAGTGATGGGGCGGTCCTCTTCGGGATCCTCTGCGGGCTGGAACGGGTGTTCCGGAAGCCCTTGACCACCAGGTGCGACGCGCGGTTCGGGAAGTTCCTTCATCTCCGGCAGTCCGACTGCCATGAGAATGTCCTTCGCTTCCCAAAGACCGGTGTCCGCAAGGAACTTGGCGGACTGCGCCTTGTTGAACAGCACCTGCGCCGAGATCTCGTCGTCCTCCGGAACGGGGTTCACGAAGTCGAATTCGAGACCAGCGGCGGAGGAGCCGTACATCGGAAGCAGAATCGTGTTCAGTGCTTCCTTGACACGCAGCAGACGGGGCTTGGTCATCCACCGCGCGAACATGACCTCGCCCGCATAGGCGTTGGCCTTGTTCACGTCGTCGGTGGCGCCGGTCATGGCCTTCGGAAAGCCGAATGCCTCGCGAACGGTTTCGCGGCTGGCTTCCTTCAGTTCCACGAACTGCATGTCGTCCATGGTGTATTTGCGGTCAACCCACTTCATTCCCGCTTCGAGGATCGCGACGCGGTGCGCGTTCGCGACGCCCTTGTGGGTCTCCGACCACCGGGCCTGGAACTGATTGAAGTCCTCGTCCGAGATGTTGTTCTCGGATTCGATGACGCCACCCGGCGTCGCGGAATTCAGGAAGAAGTTCCGGTTGTACTCGGTGGACAGGGCGGTCGCGTCCAGGTCGCCGAGGATCGACTGGACGGCGCCCATACCGCGGTAAGGGTCTTCGGGGTGGGGACGGCGGAGGAAGATCACGTCGTCCACCGAGAGCGGCACATCCTCACCACCCGGGCCGTGGTACACGTACCCGGCCAGGTAGTTCACGGGGTCAGGCACCGGTTCCATGCGGTCCGGGCGGACGAACCACATCTCCTGCGGGAGGCCGAAGCGGTTCTTGACGATCACCCAGTACTGCTCACCGGTCAGCTCTTCATGCTGCTGGGACGACTCGCGGAACGCCGTGCCCATGAAGAACGGGTTCGGCTTGCGCCACAGGTCGAGAGCCGGATGCTTGGTGACCTCGACGCGTCCGTCCTGTGTGCCGGAGGTACCGGACTCGTAGCGTCGGCGCCCGTCCTTGGGGACGCGGTACAGGCGCCATTCGACCTGGCTGTATGCGGTGATGATCCTGTCGACGATCGCGAAGAGCGTTCCGACGCGGCCCATCGCCTGCATCTGCATGCTCATGCCACCGACGGAGATGGCTGACGGCAACCATGCGCGCCTGCCTGTCCCGCGGGGTACATAAGGGACAGGTGTCTTGTTGAGGAGAGGGCCGAGCAGCGTGCGCGCCATGGCGGCTCCTCTTGATCGGTAGACTGGGGTTACATCGCCGGATTGGTACCGGCAGAAAGAGGCATGATGAACAGCACGACGGACGCTCAGTTCACGCTGGCTGACCTGCGGCAACGAGCGGGCTTGTCACAGTCCGAGGTGGCCCGGCGCATGGGAGTCAACAGACCGCGAGTCGGCCAGATCGAGCGGGACTTCCCGAGCGTCCGGTTCGACACCGTGGACAAGTACATCCGGGCGCTCGGCATGCACTCCGACTTCGCCGACGCCACGGGCTTCAGCGTGCGCGCCGACCGGATCGATCCGCACCCGGAGGGGAAGCGTGACCACGGGTACCGGAAGCGTCCTGAGCGTGCCTCCGAGGAATGACCGTTTTACCGGTTACGCTCGCTGTGAGTGGTAAGTCGCCACGAGAGGCACGGGCCGGTGCGGCCCCCAAGCTCTGTCCACGCGGCAGTCCGTGCCTCTACTGCTGCTGTCCACCGAAGAACTGCCACTGCAGGACGGCGGCACCCACACCGGCAGCGATCACACCGGCCGGGATGTAGATCAGGCTGATGCCGTAGGCGATCAGTGCGACAGCGACCAGGGCCAGCAGCCCCGATACGACCGCGGACCCGGCGCCCGGCTGCAGCTTCGGCAGCAGCGTCCGGCGCGTGTTTCGGTCGTTCACAGGATCACGCCCCGGCGGGCCAGCGGGACGATCGCGGGCGGATACTCATCCATCTCCGCGTACTCCTCCAGCCGGGACCGCAGGTGATCAACGCAGTAGGGGATCGATGCCCCGCTGTTCGCGTCCACCCACAGCACCGCCGCCGGTTCGTTCTCGAAAAGGCAGGTCTCCTTGTACGTGTTCGCCGCCAAGGTCATCTCACCGATGGCGCGCACCCGCGCGGTCCGGACCCCTTCGAGCACACGCTGCTGCATGTGCACGTAGTCGACGTACATCGTGTCTCCCCTTGTCACAGGAAGCGCATCCGCGGCGTGACCCCGTTGTAGTAGGCCAGCAGCAGGGCGTCCGCGTTGTCGGGCGAACGACCATTGCGCTTGATGATGTCTTCCTTGGCCTCTACCTGGATCCGGCCCTTGGAGTCCAAGAACCAGCGGGGCCACAAGAGCTGCGCGCAGGCGTTGTCGGCGTTCTCCATCTGGGACAGGTCCCAGAAACCCGAGGCGGAGAACTCCCGGCCGATCGTCCACCACATCTCGGCACGCAGGTTCACGAACTTCTTTTTGTCGTGAGGTGCGGACGAGACGTTGACGCCGATCACCTGAGCGTTGTGCTCACCGCGGCGGGCTGCATTGCGCAGCTCACCGATCACACCGAAGCCGACACCGATCGAGTCGATCTTGACTTTGGTCGCCCCGGACTGACGCAGCGCCCGCAGGACCAGAGGGGCGATCTTCTCCGGCCGGTCGGTGCGGATGCGCCACTCGCGTCCGGCCTGTACGCCCCGGCGTTCCCGGATCACCGTCTCGTCGGAGCCACCACCGACGTCCACCCCGAGTTCCACGGGGGAGAGGTCGGCCGGTGAGTACCGCGACTCGGGGTCGACCCGGCACGCGGCCACGTCGGACCCGCGGACCACGGTGTCGGCCGCGTCCACGGAGAACTCGCCGAGCACCTTGGACCGGTACAGGGCGTTGTCCTCGCCCCAGTCCAGCTTCTTCTCCTCGACCCACACCTGAGAGACCAGCGAAGCGGCGACCGCTTCACTGACCGGCTCACCGGTGAAGTTCGGGGAGTCGAACGCGGAGATGCCCAGCGTCGCCCAACCCGAGCCCGGCTGGCACACCTTGTAGAAGTGCGTCGCCGAGTTGTCGGGGTTGCCGATGGCGAGGATGCGGCAGTCAGGACCGGTGGCCAGTGCGTCGGCTGCGACCCAGAGCTGTTCCGGGACCCCGCACGCCTCGTCGATCACGACGAGCACGTACCGGGCGTGGATGCCCTGGAAGGCTGATTCGTCCTGGTCAGCAGGCTTTCGGCCGTAGGCGACGATTTCCTCGTCGATCAGCCATTCGGTCTGGTTGACCCGGCCCGGGAGCCCGACCGACTTGTGGAAACGCCGGACGTAGCGCCAGAGGATCGCACGGACCTGGGCTGTCGTCGGTGCAGTGGTGACGACGAACGCTTCACCCGGCGGGTGAGAGTCCAGCCACCACGAGATGGCAAGCGCAGCAACATGGGACTTCCCGATGCCGTGGCACGAGTGGACCGCGGTACGACGGTGATCGCGGACCGACGCCAGGATGTCACGCTGCTTCGACCACACCGCCTGCTGCAGCCGCTCGCTGACCCACAGTTCCGGATCCGTCATGTACTTCGACTGGCGGTTGATCGCCTGCTTGCGGTCAACGGCAGCCTTGAGCTGGTCCCTTACCGTCTTCAGGCGCCTGGTGTCACCGGTGCGGACCAGCTTCTCGACCAGTGCCTGCATGGCTTCCACATCGAGGTTCTCGGGGGTCGCCAGCGTCACGCTGCACCTCCGTCAACCTCTGCTACAGTGAATCGAGTGGAGCCAGCAATGCCGGATTGCGAAGGAGCCGCCGACGGGGAGTCGGCGGCTTTTTCGTACACGTGGAAAAAGTCGTCATACAGCCAGGGGCAGAGCAACTGCGTCGAGGTTGGCCTACGTCCGTGGGACTGGGTGAAGTCCTCGTACAGTTGCGGTCAGAACAACTGTGTGGAGACCGCCTGTGACGGGCACGCCGTCAAGGTCCGGGATACCAAGGACACTTCGATCCCTGGTATCACCGTGACACCACAAGCGTGGACCGCGTTCCTCGACTACATCGAGTGAGCCGCGTGGACCAGCGAGGGAATGACGAATGCAGTGAACCCAGCGGCCAGCAGCCGCGCACGGTCCATGGGTGGAAGCGGCGGTCCGGCGAAGACGGCCAGACCACCGAAGATGACGGCCAGTAGGTAACAGAGCAGTTCGAGCATCACGTCTCCTCGCCTCTGCTAAGGTTGACGAGCTTGCCAGCCGTGAGCCCTAACGCCCCGTACAGGGAACCCAGCCGGGATAACGGATGCGATCCCGCCCTGCGAACCGGAAGCAGCCCCGTCCCCTTCACCGGGTGGGGGTGCAGACCGTGGAGAGTCGACGCATCAGGGCAAGGCCACTAAGAGATCACGGCAGTGCCGTCACCCAGGGGGTGGCGGAAGTCGGGCCAGGTGCCCCGGGGCATACCGGGAGCCTGGCCCGGCGCCATTCAGAGCACGACCGCGTTCCCCGACGAGAGCATGTCGAGGTTGAGGCTGCGGTTGTTCGCCAAGACCGTACCCAGCAGGCGGCCGTAGTTGTCGGACCGGTCCTTCTGTGTCTGCAGCGTGACCATGCCGTCCGGCGCGTTCTCGGCGAACCAGGACTCGGCGTATGCCTTCGCCGTCTGCCCGGCGTCCGTCGACAGCTCCGGCGCGTTGATCCCCGATGCCCGGATGCGCCGGTCGTGGATCCACGTCCAGCAGCCGAGGTCGATATCGAAGATCCAGGTGTCGCCGTCCACGACACGGACCAGGCGGGCTGTGTACAGGTACACGCGAACCCCTCAGTTCGACGTCGCGTAGACGTGAGCGACGACCTGCAGACCCGCCCGTGAAGGGTGCGGATCCCACACCGTCTCGCCGTCCTCCATGACCACCGCGTGGTACGTGCTGCGTACTGTCTTGCCGATGGCGATACCGCTGACGGCGCCCTCGTAACCCCGAAGGGTCACCGGCTTGCCGTTCGCTTCCATGAAGTCCATGAACCGGATTTCCCAGTCATCGTGAAGGATGAAATGCGGGACCCGGGAAAGCGGGAGTTCCAGCAGTGACGCCACCGCGGCTTGCAGGCAGTTGCCCGTGCCGCTCCCGGTGTCAGTCTGGGTGACCTTCCGCATCAGACCTCCCAAAAGCGTGCGGGGAAATCATGCGCCAGTCGGCGTACACCTCGCGTACGTCCTCCCACCAGTGCCTGCCCACCAGGTACTCGATTGTGGAGACCCAGAGGAGGATGGGGAGATATACGTACGTCGCTTCTTTGAGGGCGTACACGGAGTACGCCATGAGGCCCAGTCCGGCCAGTATCAAAAACGTGCCGGTGGTCACCTGGACGCGCATGCTCACTAGAGCTCCTCGGACAGCACCGGTCCGAGAGCCTCGCGGGTGGCGTCGTCGGTAGCGTTGATGGCAGCGATCAGCGATGCGATCTCTCCGCCGATCTGGTCGGCCTCGACGGAGAGGCGGACCTGCGCGTCCAGGCCGAGGTACTTGGCCCGGCGCTCCTTGATCTTGAGGATGCGGTCCAGTGCTTCCAGGACGAAGCGCTCATCCTGGACGACGGAGCCTTCGATCATGATGACCCGGCCCTGCTGGACCAGGACGTGCTCACGCCGCAGGGCGCCCCACAGGTGGCGCTCCATCTCGTCCAGGGACTGCAGCTCGGCCAGCCGCATCTCGTCGATGCTGAACCGGTAGACCGTGGTCAGCCCTCGCTGGACGGCCTTGGCCGCACGCCGCGGATCCCACTCGCCGGTGGCGGAGTCCCGCAGGTCGAGCAGCTCGGCGATCTCTTCGAGCGTGTGCCCGACGGCCTTCAGGCGGGCTGCCTCGCGGTCCTTCTTCCAGGAGAAGTACTTCGGGTGCCCGTCCGGTGCCTGATCGGGAAAGAAGTCATCGTCGGCCTCGAAAGGGGCCGGAAGGTTGTCGTCACTCATGGCCCCGCCGAGGTTGAAGGGCAAACGAAAAGCGCCTGTGCTCATGTGAGTGAGCTCAGGCGCCTTTGCGTACAGACCGGAAGCGCGAACCAGGCAGAGGGGTATCAGCGCGTCCAGTATCAGTATACGGGTGTTCTATTTCTTATAAAAAGGACACCATGTTTGTGGTGCAGATCACAGCATTTGAGCAAGTAGTCAACTCGTGGGGTGAGGAAGTTTCCAGAGGCGGGTCGGGAAAATCAAAAATTTTCCGGGCACGACTTCCTTTTACGGGATCATGTGGGTATACCGTTTCGTGGATCTGAATACTTATCGACTTGGAGATCACGGTGACCACACAGCTCGTCAACACCGACGGCACACCCATCGAACACGGGTTCGAAGTTCTTCTGACTCCCAAAGATGCCGCCCAGATCCTGTGCGTCGGAGTCCGCACCCTCAACAACTATGCACGTGACGGGAAGGTGCGCTTCACCACCACCGCGGGCGGGCACCGACGCTACTACGCCGACTCCATCCGCGCCGTCTACGAGGGACGCTACGAGGACGCGGCGCAGAAGGGCCCACAGGAAGACATGCACGTCTGCGACGTCGTCCTCGTGGCGGAGTGAGTGGGCATACGCCCCAGGCTGCTCGACCTCTACTGCGGTCAGGGCGGCGCCGGTTGGGGATATCACCTCGCCGGATTCGATGTCACCGGAGTGGACATCCGGCCCATGCAGCGTCACCCCCCGGAAATGCATTTCGTCCACGCCGATGCGCTGGAATACCTGGCCGCACACGGCCATGAGTACGACATCATCCACGCATCGCCCGTGTGCCGCCGATACACCCGGGCCAATGCCGGAGCACCCGTCAAGTACGACCACCCGGATCTGATCCCCCCGACCCGAGAACTCCTCAGGCAGATCGGGCGGCCGTACATCATGGAGAACGTCGAGGGCGCACCCCTCCGCGACCCCATCCTCATCTGCGGGACGATGTTCGAGCTGCCCATGTACCGGCACCGGCTCTTCGAGTTCGGCTTCATCGACAAGCCCGAGTCGCCGCCGCACGGCAAGCACGTCTCCCCGGCCGCGCCCATGGGTCGGCGCCCCCGCTGCGGAGAGCTGTGGTCCATCGCCGGGAACTTCTCGAACGTGTACGAGGCCAGCATCGTGATGGGTATGCCGTGGGCCAACCAGGACGGCATCCGTCAAGCGATCCCGCCCGTGTACACCGAATGGATCGGTACCCAGGTCATCGGCACATTGATGTCTACCATTGACATGTGATGGCATCAATCCGCTGCTAGGGTGATGACATGGATACACCACGTACCACGTTCAGGTTCAGCGACGAAGAGGCTGCGTTCGCGGCGCAGATGCGCATGCGCGGCAGCCCCGAAGCCGAAGCCGCATGCGAACTTGTCGGTTTCGATGACTTCACCCACGCCCCTGCCGCTACGCTGCTCCACACTCTCGTCGAGGTGGGCATCAGGGCGATCCAGGCCAAGGCGCTGGAATACCGGTACCAGCAGCTCGCCGAGTACCAGGCCCGAGACCCCGAGTACCAGGCGTGGCGCGCATCCCGCCGGACCCGCCGGTCCAGGCGCAGCCATGGAGAGCAGGGGGCGGCGTGAAGTACGAAGAGTGGGACCAGATCCGCGGTGAACTCGACTTCTCCCAGGAGGAGGAAATGGAGATCACCCGGACCGCGGCCAGAATGGTCGAGAACCACGCGCTCACCCAGAAGATCGCCCGGTCGATCGCGGATGTCGATGCCACGAACTGGGGAACGGACGACATCCCCGACACGCATCCGTTGTGGCAGGTGTACGTTGCCTACGGTGATGCCGTCGTCAAGATGCTGCACGCAGAGGCGGATTCACAGTGAGCCATGAAGAGCTCGGCTGGGGGTCTCAGTTGACGAGGCGTAAGCGCCAGCTGCTCATGCAGAACTGGGCCTGCGCCCGCTGCGGCGGGCGGCACGCCTACTGGTGGCACACCACCCCGCCCCCGTCCCACTCGACCAAGGAAGTACCGGCCAAGTGACCATCGAACCGCAGCGGGGACATGTCTACCGGATACAGGATCCGGAGTACGGCACGCTGCACTGCCTCGCTGTCGCAGTCAAGACCGGCCCGGACGGGGGAGACTGCCTCGCCGTCAGGGTCACCGTCACCGGCCAGCGGCTCAGCTTTCCCGGCTGGGTGCGGATGGGAAGCGGTGACCCGGCGGGCGGGTACATCACCGTCAGCGACATCGAAGACCTCGACCATGTGGATCGGGAAGAGCTCGTGGACGATCTCGGCGTGCTGTCGCCGGAGACCATGATGCTGGTGGAGAAGGAACTGAGAAAGATGCTGGGGCTGTGACCGTCTTCGCGTGGGCCGGTGTCATCGCGGCGGGGCTGCTCCTGCTGCTGTGGATTGTCTCCGCCCTGATCAGCGTGATCCGCAGCGAGATGGGGAGGGCGCTCGCCCTGGCGCTGACGCTTGTCCTGATCGGTGTGTGGGGTCTGTTCGGCGCGACCTGGCTGCTGGTCGTGAAAGGGAACTGATGACAGAGACAGAGGCGCTGACGATAACCGTCGACCCGCGCCAGCCCTGCGAGGGCGAGACGATCGGCTACGTCGTCTTGGCAGCCAAGTCCGGCGCGCCCGACTGGGAAGGCGCCGACGAGCTGTACTCGGGGCTGGACACCGCTTTCAAGCTGGTGGTCGCCTGTTACGTCGCGGACGAGTACGGGTGGGACGCGCGCACCGACGACCCCGCGGACGCTCCGGCCGCCACCTTCGAGTGGCGCTTCGCCCACTCGGCGTGGCGGCTGTTCGAGAACGGCGAGAGCACGGGGATCCGACTCCGGTCACTGGGTGTTGTCGGAAATGTCGGAATGCTTTAGAGGTTGGTGCGGGTTGTGTACGTGATGAGGGACCGCGCGCCACACCAAGATCATTTTCGAGGTAACTCTGTGTAACCGCCGGTTCACTCTCCGTAACCGCTCATCTGAGCACCACGTCGCTCCCCTGTCGGTTGACTCTGAGTGACCGCCGGTTCACTCTCCGTGTTTGTCGACACTTTACCATCTCTTGGGATGCGAGCGGCCCTGGGGGCCGCTAGACTGGGGGTACACCGAGAGGGAGAGACACCCTAGGGTGAGCCTCCCAACCCCGGGCGGCAGACAGAGACACGAGACAGGAGATGATCATGGGAGCCAAGTCGATGATCAAGCGCGCGCTCAACCGGTCGGCCCAGGGCACCACCCTGCCCAAGATCACCACCGGCCCCACCGTCACCGAGGTGATCTTGGCACCTGCCCTGGGGTACGGCGACACGGCGATGATCTTCCGGTCGCACCTGGCCACCCTGTCCGACGGTGCGGCCCTGGTCGCTGGTCTGGACCGCATGGTCCAGGTCGCCCCGGCCGTCGCGGGGCAGGTGTTCGCAGCCGGATCGCTCGGTGAGGTGTCCCGTGGTCGGGCCGTCCGGTCGGTCCGGGATTACCTGGTCACCCGGGTGGCCGTCGCCCCCTTGGGTCTCTGATCCCCTGGGGCCGGGCCCAACCCCCCGGCCCGGCCCCAGGTACTCCCACCAGGCGACCCCTGGGGTACCGGACCGTCCGGTGTCCTTGGTGATCTTGGAGGCAGTCATGGCCCAGTCAACCCCCGTCGCCGCCCCCGCGACAAAGATCGAGTACGCGATCCTGGTTTCGGATGGCGAGGCGTGGATGCAAGTTGATCACCGCGAGATCTCGCGCATGATCGCCTCCGGTTTCGTCCCCGTGATCAAGATCTTCGCCGCGCGATGATCTTCGGCCGGTTCACGCTCCGTAGTCAGGAGGTGACCTTGCGTGAACCGGCCCCCTCACTCTGTGTGACCAAGCGACCCTAGGGGTCCGGGTGCCTCGCGCCCCCGTGTCCCTAGTGATCTTGGATCACTTGATCTTCCGGTCGCGCCGCCCAACTTGGATGGCGCGCGATCGTTCCGCAGCCAAGCGCTGTGTGTTGCCCCGGCCCTAGGTCAGTGTGGCGACCCGCGTGCGGTGACTCACCAGGGTTGGACCTAGGTGGGGAAGGGATGCGGCCCCGGATAACAGCTCTGGGGGGGCGCTTGCGCCCCTAGCCAGAGATCGAATCGCCGTTACCGCGATGCGTGTTGAGCCGTCGCCCCCTAGGTGGGGTGTACGTGGCCGCGTCAATCCGGCCGGATCTTCGGATCCGGGGCACGTGATCTTGGCGACCCAATGTCGCGCATGTCGCGCCCCTTCCGGGGCGTGTGCGACCGGGCCCGCGACAGTGATCACGTTCAGACAGCTGTACCGACCATGGGGAGACCCTAGGTGCTAGTGCGCCCCCGGCAGGGGCGAAAGGGTGAAGGCCCGAGTGTCTGTGCGCCAGACGGCATACGCCAACGTCCCCACCAGTGCGGCCCCGTAGCAAGGGCCCCGGTGGGAAGGGACCGCGACGCTTAGCGAAGCGGTCCGGGGTCGTTCACTCTACGTGAACCGGCCCCTCACAGAGAGTGACTGGCGGGGGTAGCGCGGTAACCCGCCCCCTAGGGCAGTGTGTTGCCCCGCCCCCGCCCCCTCAGAGACAGAGACAGGAGACAGAGACATGTCAACAAAGTGCAAGATCAACGGCGAGGCGATCACGGTCAAGCACAAGATCATTCCCGTACCGGGAACCGTGCGCGTCGCGGTCGCTGGTGAGTTCAAGGGTTCAACCATCGCTCACCCGGACCGGGCCGGAGAGTGCCCCGAGTGCCGTGGCTACGTCCCGTTGTCCACGGGCGGATACGTCACGTCCCACATTGAGCACAACGAACCCGCCCCCGCCCCCGTGGCACTGTCTGAACCTACGGTGATTCCCGTAGACACGGGCGTGCGTACCGGCGACCCTGCCGACGGTATGGGGCGACGCACGACAGAGATCGATGGTGCGTTTGAGCGTGGCACCGTTCAACTCCCCGGGCGTGACGATAAGGGCCGTCGAAAGATGGTTGACGTGCCCGCGACCGTTGAGAACATCCGTGCGGCGGTCGCGTACTGGCGTAAGCGTCAGCCTCGCAGCGATGCGGGTAGGGCCGAACAGACGCGCATGGTGTTGGAGCTCATCAGGCGCGCCCGTGCGGCCGAAGCGGGCACGGCCCCGCTTGACGCCGACCAGTCGCCGGAAGGTCGGACGGCTCAAATGTCGCCCGGTCCGGCCCTGGTCCGGGGGCGGTCCGAAACACCGTTCGCTGGTGAGGTCACGGTGCGGAAGGTGGGCGACGCATACGAGCGTCCTGCCCCGGCCGAGGACAAGCGCCGCAGCAAGGCGGGCACCATGGCGGGCCCGCTCGGGCGGCCCCGGTTTGACCGGCAGGTTACCGAGGTGAAGCCCAAGCGGACCGCTGCGGAGCGTCGCCGCTACCGGCGTGCGCAGCAGAACCAGGCCAACCAGGGCAAGTAACGGAGCGTGAACCGGCCGGTCACTGAGAGTGAACCGGCCCGGTCACGACCAGTCCTGATGACCTTGGGGGCGAGTGTTTCACGTGAAACATTCGCGCCCCATGGCCACCTAGGGAAGGGGAATGATCATGGCGCAGGTGGACACGTTCGCGGTGGTACTCATCCGTGGCGGAAGTGTGCCCGGTGAGCTGGTGCACACGGGGCACGTATTCAGCGACGCATACGAGGCGGCGACGGCTCAAATCGACACGGCCCCCCAGGACGTGTCAGAGATCCGCATGGTGCGTACGGATCACTGGGGCGTGGCGAGTGTCTCGGGCCGGTGGTCGCCCAACCGTAAGCGCCCCGTCGCGGTCGCTGAGGCGGAGCACACGTGCGGCCCCGGTATTCAGTACGGGTGCGACGTGCCCGAGTGCGACGGCAACAACGGTGACTGACCGTCGCTGATTGCTTCGGGGGCGAACGTTTCACGTGAAACGTTCGTGCCCCGTGGCCAACCAGGGATAGGGGAGAGACATGATCGGTTCGGCTGTAACGCTGGTGCGCGTCAAGGATCTTGGCCGTGAGGGCAAGATCACGTTCACCACCAAGGGACGGATCACAGAGAACGTCCACAACGACGACGGCAAGATCACGGGAATCTGCGTGATCGGTGGTCGCGTGGAGGATGGCGCGGCGGTGCACTCCTGGTTCAGCGTGTGTCCGGAAGGGTGCGCACACGACCAGGCGGCCCGCGAGGAGCGGCGCTGCAATCTGCGCGGGTCGTTGCTCGCATCGCAGACGATGACTCTGGACGCGTGTGGGCACACGGTCGCTTATGACTGTGACTGCGACACGATCGCGGCCGAAGCGGCCGACCAGGATCGCGCGGTGCACCTGGTCTCCGCGACACAGATTGTCACGGCGACGGGACAGCATGTGCTTGCGATGTGTGGCGCGGATATGGGCCCGTACGCCGAAGCGGCCCGCCTGCACCCGGTGGGTAACTACACCGCGACCGGTTCGCCCGCGTGGGACCGGATCACGTGCCAGGGGTGCAAGAGCAGCCGTAGTTGACCTAGGGGGTGATCCGATCTCTGTCGGGAGCGTTTCACGTGAAACGTTCCCGGCGGTGGACGGTTACCCGATGGGAGCGATCATGACGTATGGACTTCACACGGAGGATTGGCGTGGCAAGGTGCCCGCGTCGGAGCTGGATCACTGGGAGCGCGTATGGGCGCGTGAACGGGAGACAGCGAAGCGCGCGGAGGCTGCGGGGGTGACCTACCGTGACATCCCGTGGCACAAGGCGCGGGGGCGCCGCGACCTAATCGGCAAGCGCGCGACGCGCGCCTACTGGATCGGGGGCGGTGATCTTCCGTGGGGCCACCAGCACGCGCACATGTACGCGTTCGCGTTCAAGGTGATCAAGGACATCGACTCGGACTGGATCTTGTTCGAGGGTGAGAACTCCGAGCCGCTGATCTCCTACGACACGATCTGTGTGCAGGAGTCGGCCGACTGATCCGCACGGGCTCCGGGGGCAGCGTTTCACGTGAAACGTTGCCCTCCCCGTTCCGTACGGCCACTAGTCAAGGGGAGAGATCATGTACGTGGTCAAGGGCAAGTACTGGATTCACCGCGACGGCGTGAGGCAGCCTGCCGCGCCTGACATGCACTTCAGCACGGCCATGGGCATGCTGCACTGGGCACTGGCCAGCAAAATGATCCGGCGCGCCTCGTGGGGCAACGGGCAGCCGGGCCCGCGCGATATGGAGCGCGTACACGTCCCGTACGCGGGCAGCGGCGATTGGGAGGGTGACTACTACTTCTCCCCGGACCAGGTGGAAGCCATGGGCCGCGCGCTGAGCCGGTACCGGGGCATTCTGCGGTACTACCGGGAGGTTGTGCCGGAGTGGCGCCCGGACACGTCCGTGTCCGTCACGGGCATGATCCACTACGCGGACAACTCCTCAGAGCTCCACGAGATCGACAAGTGGGGCAACAAGCGGCATCGCATGGTCGTTGCTCCGCACGGTGACGCATGCTTCTAGATCCTGTACGGGTCGCGGGCCGAGCGTTTCACGTGAAACGTTGGGCCCCCTGTCCGCACAAGTGAAGGGGGGAGTCTTGCAGACAGTCAAGATCGCACGCAACAACATGCGCCGCATCGCCTACCAGGTGGGTGGCTACGGCAAGCGATGGGGCCGGTTCGGTATGCAGACGGACCGTAACAGCCCGCGCGTCGACCACTACACCGATCGCACGGCATCGTGTGGTGTGGTGTTCGTCCCGTGGAAGCATCCGCTGTACTGGGCGCCCGACGGAAGCTATATCGAGGACTGACCCTGTACGGGTCGCGGGCTCACTGTTTCACATGAAACAGCGGGCCCCCTGTCCGCACAAGTGAAGGGGAGAGATCATGGCTTACGAGATCACCGACGACATGTTCGGGCGGTCCGTCGTCACGGTGGACGACGAGACAGCGGCCGGGATGGAATGGCCGTACGCGCCCGGCGAGAGTGTCGGCACGAAATTCGACAACGTGGGCGCGGCCGTTGCCTGGCACTGGACGTTGGACAGCGGGCAGGATGAGGAGTCCGGAGACGCGCAGTACGGCAACGGCTGGCACGCGCTGTTCCGTGATGAGCGGGTGATCGTCCAGACCGTCAACAGCGGCGCGGTGTACGGGTGGCGGGTGCCCGCAGACCAGGACATTGACGCGGTGTGGGCGGAGATCGAGAGCGGCGCGGTCTACCCCGACGACGACGACGAAACGGAGTAGTGAGTGTTCGGGTACCGCTTTAGCGAAAGCGAAGAAGAGCAGCTCCACTTGTGGCATCTCTTCGCTTTCGCCATGGCGCACCGCGCGCCGGTGAAGGTGTCGTTCTTCAAGGAGAAGAAAGATGAGTACGGGCGCCTTGAGACATCCGGGGGCCGTCGCCTGTACGTGAAGGTGACGCGCACCGTGGAGCCGCATGAGCTGGTGGTGACCAAGGCCGGTCACCGCCTGGTCAACGTGGTTGACCGGTCGCCCGAGGGTGAGTGGGGGCCGGAGTACCGAACCATACGGCTTGACCGGGTGGCGCACAGTCGCGCGACCGGCAAGCCGCTTGCACACGTGATGACGGGGCATGGCTACATGTGTCCGTCGTTGCTCGACGGGAAGCCGCTGCACTCGACCAAGCGTGTGTTGACGGCTGCCTGATCATCGACAGTGACAGAGAAAGAGGACAGTGACATGCGCAAATGGATCATGACGGCGTTCGCCGTGCTCACCGCCGGGATGATCGGCGTGTGGGGCGCTAGCGCGCAGGCTGCCGCGCCGCACCACGCCGACCCGTGCAAGGTCGGTTTCCGCGGGCAGCCCGCGTACGACGCCAAGTGCCTGCGCACCGGCAAGATCGGCGACGCGGCCGGTCTGTGGTACTCGACCCCGGAGGGCAAGGAGGGCAAGGAGCGGGACGACTACACGACCCGCCGCAATATCTGCAAGTACGCGTACCGCTCGGGTGGTGTCCGCGCCGCTGCAGATAT
>Ga0247690_1000047_pt1 | contig 25157 bp, 23 predicted proteins | sample CNK31_metaG_FD_183035 | JGI IMG/M metagenome (GOLD analysis project Ga0247690, IMG submission 183035) | Soil microbial communities from Purdue University Martell Research Forest, Indiana, United States - CNK31 | ecosystem: Environmental > Terrestrial > Soil > Temperate forest > Bulk soil... | reverse complement strand
GATCTCGAGCTCGACACACATGATCCTGACGGCGTTGATGAAGGCCTCGGTGTCGTGTGTGTCGAGCTCGAGATCGAAGACGTCGATGTCCGCGAAACGTTTGAAGAGAACGGCTTTCCCTTCCATCACCGGCTTCCCGGCGGCCGGGCCGATGTTGCCCAGGCCCAGGACTGCCGTGCCGTTGGAGATGACGGCGACCAGGTTCCCTTTGTTCGTGTACTTGTAGACGTCGCCCGGCTCGCGGGCGATCGCGAGGCAAGGCTTGGCCACCCCGGGTGTGTAGGCAAGCGCCAGATCGCGTTGCGTCGCCGTCGGCTTGGTAGGAACGACTTCGGTTTTGCCCGGACGTCCCCCCGAGTGGTATTCGAGAGCCTCGTCGCGGTCGTTGTCAGCCATGGATAGATCTCCGCCGGCGAGTCTATCAAGCTTGAGGAGGGCGGGTCGGTGCGCGGACGATTACACACGACGGAGCGCTGGCGTCTCGCCGGCTGGACCGGGGGCGTCTCGCCCCAGGTCTGGCAAGACTCCATACAGTTACGTGAGCCTCCTCAGCGGCGAGACCCTTCGGCTCCGCTCAGGGCAGGCTCTGCCGAGCCAGCCGGCGAGACGCCAGCGCTCCGGGTCGTTTCACGACCAAACGCAAACGCCGCCGAAATCGGCGGCGTCTGTTGTCGAATCTTCGTTTGATCCCTTAGCCCGCTCTGCGCTTCCGCTGCTGCGGTGTAGGCGTCTGCTGGCGCGGCGGATTGTCGGTACGCGCGCGCGCCACCGGGCCGGAGAGGTCGTGGCCGCGGCCGGTAAACTTGTTCCAGGCGATGGCCACCGCGGGGACGATCGTGACCGTCGAGTACGTTCCGGCAAGGACACCGATGAGCAGGATCCAGGCGAACTCGTGGATCACCTTACCGCCGAAGAGGAGCAACGCCACCAGGACGATGACCACCGAGCCGGAGGTCAGGATCGTCCGTGACAGTGTCTGGTTCATGGCCAGATTGAGCTGCTCCTCCAGCGTCATGCGCGTCTTCAGCTTCCGCTTGTTCTCGCGGACGCGGTCGTACATGACCACCGTGTCGTTGATCGAGAAACCGACGATCAGCAGCAGCGCCGCGACGATGTTCAGCGAGAACTCGCCGTTGATCATCATCAGGAAGGCCAGCGACATCAGCACGTCGTGAACGATGCAGACGATGGCCGAGGCGCCGAACATCAGATCGAAGCGAAGCCAGAGGTAGAGGCCCATGGCCAGCGTCGAGAGGATGACGGCCCACATGGCCTTCTGCTGCAGGTCATGGCCGACCTGCGGGCCGACCGTCTCCTGATTGAGCACGTTGAAGGCGCCCAGGAAGGTCTTGTCGTTCAGCACGCCGGCGATTCTCGTCGTCACGCCGGGAGCCGAAGTCACCTGTGCCATGTTCGTAAAGATGCCCACTTCCGAGCGCTTGTTGATGATGTTCTGGGCGACGTCCTGGTAGTAGGTCTTGGCCGTGGGAACCGTTCCCTTCGCGTCCGGATCGACCGAGTAGAGAAGCTCAGCGAGGCGATCGCGGCCGTTGAAGTTCAGATCGAGCCTGGCGGCCGCCTGTGGGTTCAGATCGGAATTCAGCTTCGCCACGACCAGGCCGGCGTAATCGACCTCCTTCTTCAACTCCGGAAGGCGGATCAGCACCGCGCGGTCATCAGCCTTGCCGTACTGCTGGATCGAGGCATCGGCGAGGTCGGCCCGAAGGCGGTCCATCGGAACCGCGTCGCGGAACTTCAGGGTCACGGTGGCGCCGCCGGCAAAGTCGATTCCCCAGTTGACGCCGTGCTTGAGGAACATGGCCAGTCCCAGGAGCATGAAAAGAACGGAGAACGACACGGCGTAAAAACGCCAGCGTACGAAGTCGATCTTGGAATTGACGAATATCTGCATGGGTATCTCTCCTCGCCTTTCCTAAATGCTGATCTCGGTCGGGCGATCCTGCGCTTTGTACATGACGTCGAAGATCACGCGCGAGACGAAGAACGCCGTGAAGACCGACGCGAACAGACCGATGAGCAGCGTGACGGCGAATCCCTTGATCGGCCCGGTTCCGAATTGGAAGAGGAAGAGCGCCGAGATGATCGTCGTCATATGCGTGTCGATGATGGTGCCGAAGGCGCGGGAGAAGCCGTTCTCGATGGCCGCGCGAACGACCTTGCCGTCGCGCAGCTCCTCGCGGATGCGCTCGAAGACCAGAACGTTCGAGTCGATGGCCATACCCAGCGTCAGGATGATGCCGGCGATGCCGGGCAGCGTCAGCGTGGCGTGGAAGATAGCCATCATGCCCAGCAGGATGATCAGGTTCAGCAGCAGCGCCAGCACCGCGTTGATGCCGGCGCCCTTGTAGTAGAGCAGCACGGCCAGGATCAGGGCGATGAAGCCGACCAGCGAGGCCAGGACGCCCTGATGGATCGAATCGCGTCCGAGCGACGGGCCGACGGTGCGCTCTTCCAGCGTCGTCAGCGACGCCGGCAGCGAGCCGCTGCGCAGGACGAGCGAGAGATCGGCGGCCTGCTCCTGTGTGAAGTTGCCCTCGATGACGCCCGACTCGTTGATCTGGCTGTTGATGACCGGAGCGGAGACGACTTTGTTGTCGAGGACGATGGCCAGGCGGCGTTTGATGTTCGCGCCCGTCAGATCGCCGAACTTGCGCGCGCCGTCCGGGGTGAGCGAGAAGCCGACGTTCGGCTGGCCGAGCTGCCCCTTCTGCACGCGGGCGTTTTTCAGGTCGGTGCCGGTGACCGGAACCGTCTTGCGCACGGCGTAATATTCGACGCCCGCGGCGCGGCCGAGCGCGTCTTCACGCGTGCCGGGCAGGATGTCGACCTCGGTCTTCATGTTCGGCGCGACGCCGTTGAGCGTCGCCGTCGGATCGGAGGCCGGCTCGCCTTCGACCAGGCGGAACTGGAGCTGCGCCGTCGTCTTGATGATGTCCTTCACGCGTGCCGGATCGTCGACGCCGGGGAGCTGGATGACGATGCGGTTGTTGCTCTCGGGCGCGATGTACGGCTCGGTCACGCCGAGGGCGTTGACGCGGTTGTCGATCGTCTCGACCGTATGCGTGATCGTGTCGCGCTCGATGGCCGTCAGCGACGCCGTCTTCATCTTGAACTGCATCGCCCCCTCCGGCGTGCGGCCCACGTCGAACGACGGGATGTAGTCCTTGGCGATCGTCTCGTACCCGCTCGTCGGCGTGTCGGCGGGGAGCACGGCGACGAACGTCGTGTCATTCACGCGCTTCGTCGCCGGGATCGGAAGGTTGCCCTTTTTCGCCTGGGCTTTGAGCATTTCCGACGCCTGATCGGTCTCCAGGCGTACGGCATCGCCGACGTTCACGCGCATGACCAGATGCGTACCGCCCTTCAGGTCAAGGCCGCGGCGGATCGGCTCGGGGGTGTCTTTGGTCGGTACGATCGCCCAGGCAAAGCCCACCAGGACGACCAGGATCAGGATGACTCTCCACAACAGACCTCTAGTCAAGTTTCCTCCAGGAAAAAAGGGAAGCGGTTACTCCGACGCATCGCCCGTGATGATTCCGGTGACCGCGGAACGTGTAACCTTGACCTTCACATTCTCGGCGATTTTCAGGTAGACAACTTCGGCCTCAACACCCTGCACCGTCCCGTAAATCCCGCCCGAGGTCAGGACGCGGTCGCCCTTCTTGAGCGTACTGAGCATTTCGGCCGTTTTTCGCCGCTGTTTGTTCGCCGGGGCGATGACCAGGAAGTAGAAGACGAGAAAGATCGCCGCGATCGGAAGGATGTTGATGAGGAAGGCGGCCGTGCCGCCGGAGGGCGTCTGGAGAAGCAGAGCAATCGCTGTCATATCGTCTTTTCTGTCTGATTCGTTGATCGGGGGCTCTTTGTCGTCAGGCGTCAACTTCGCCGCTCACGACCCGCGAGAGGAACGCATCGCGAAAAGCCTGCAAAGAGTTGGACGCGATAGATTGCCGAATACCCCTCATCAAGTCAAGGTAAAACGAGACGTTGTGGATGGTGTTGTAAACCATGGCCGCGATTTCGCCGGTGACGTAGAGGTGTCGAAGGTAGGCCCGCGACACCGTCCGGCAGGTCAGGCAGGAGCAAAACGGATCGAGCGGATTCGGGTCATCGGCGAAGCGGGCGTTCTTGATCGCCACCTTGCCGAAGCTGGTGAAGAGCGACCCGTTCCGGGCGTTTCGCGTCGGCATCACGCAGTCGAACATGTCGATCCCCGCGGCGACGCCGTCGAGGAGGTCCTCGGGGGTTCCCACGCCCATCAGGTAACGCGGCTTGTCCGCCGGCAACAGTGGGGCGGTGAATCGCATCACGTCGAGCATTTCCTCTTTCGGCTCACCGACCGAGACACCGCCGATGGCCACGCCGTCGAAGCCGATGGCCCCGATCTCCTCGGCGCTGCGCCTGCGCAGATCGTGATGGATGCCTCCCTGCACGATGCCGAAAAGCGCCGACGCCCCTGTTTGCGCCGCCAGCGAGCGCCGCGCCCAGCGGTGGGTCAGCTCCATCGACCGCTCCACCTCGGCGTGGGACATCCCGGAGGCAGGGCATTCGTCGAAGGCCATGGCGATGTCGACCCCCATCCGCTGCTGGATGTCGATCGACGTCTCCGGCGAGAGAAAGTGCGCCGAGCCGTCGATATGGCTCCGGAACTCGACCCCCTCCTCACGAACCTTGCGGATCGACGCCAGCGAAAAGACCTGAAACCCGCCCGAGTCCGAAAGCACGGCCCGGTCCCAGTTCATGAAGCGGTGGACGCCACCCATGCGCTCCAGCAGATCGACCCCCGGCCGAAGCATGAGGTGGTAGGTGTTATTGAGGATGATCTCCGGCCCGAGCTGCTGGAGCTGCTCCGTCGTCAGCGCCTTCACCGACGCCAGGGTCCCCACCGGCATGAACACGGGAGTCTGGATCGTTCCATGCGCCGTCACGATCTCGCCGCGCCGCGCGGAGCCATCGGTGCCGAGAAGGCTGAATGTCAGTCGGTTCATTGCGCTTCGCGCGTTGTCTGCGGCTCCGCCGCGTTGTCTGCGCTCCGCGCGTTATCTGCGCTTCGCGCGTTAAGGTCAACACCAACATCGGCGAACGCGCGAGTGCTCACCCAACGCGCGAAGCGCAAACAACGCGCGATAGCGCAGACAACGCGGCGAAGCCGCAGACAACGCGCGAAGCGCAGTTACTGCAGCTTCATCTGCTCGACGCGCACGCTGCTCGGCAGCGTCAGGACGAAGCGGCTTTGCTCCACCGGTGCGTTGATCTTCACGTTCAGGAACTCGTAGCGCGTCTTGTCGCCGTCGCCCTCGGTGTATTCGAACTGCGTCGTCAGGTAGGTCTTCCTGTCGATGAAGATCTTGATGTGGCGCACCCGCTTCGCGATGGTCTTGCTCTTCGGATCGAGATCGAGAACGTAGTACGGCTTGTCGGACGTGTTCGTGAATGTGAAGTTGAACCAGGCGCCGAGCTCGTCGATCGCCCCGCTCGCTCCCATGTACTTGAAGATACGGTCCTGGTAGCGCTTCACCTCGATCCGCTCCGCTTTGTTCAGGTCGGGGTAGTACGTGGTCAGCATGCCGTTGGCGATCAGCATCGTGACCCGCTTCGGGGCGTCGTAGGACCAGAGGACGTTGTTCGGCTTCGAATAGACGAAACGGCCGGTCGAAACCTCTGGCCTGGCCAGCAGCGCCAGCGTTTTCTCCTGGCGGAAGTCCGCCTGAAGCGTGGTCGTTTTGTTCTGAGCAAGCTGGACCTTCTTGATGACCTCATCCAGCGAGTCCGGATTGACCTTGGCCGAGGCCGGAACCGACAATGCCGCCGCACATAGCGACAGCGCGAGAAACTTCCTGATCAACATGGGCTGACCCAACGCCCCACCTGAAAATCGTATTTCCCGGTGAGCGAGTTATACTCAGCGAAACTGAGGTTATTGATGAAAAAGAACTTGCTGGCTTTTGCAGTCATGCTGCTCGTCATCACCGCCCCATCTGCCGTGGCAGGCATCCAGTACGAGTTCCGGCAGACGACCTCTTCCGACCTCGAATCGATCCCCGCAACTGATTGCGCCGGCCGTGCCATCATCGATGGCGACCGCTCCCGGGTCGATTTCATCTCCGGTAACGAGTACCCCGCCGGAACCTACATCATCGCCACCAACGGATCGCGGTCGATGACCTTCGTCGACCCCAGCCGGAAATCGTTCGTGGAAGTGAACGCCGCCAGCGTGGCCACCTCCATCGGCGCCCGGAAGATCACCGTGGCCAACAAAAAGATCGACGTCACGAAATTGCCGGATCAGACCACCGTGGCCGGCATTCCGACCGAGCACTACCGGATGATCATGAGCTACGACATCACGGTCGCCTTCGGCAACCTGCCGCTGACCCAGACGGTGAAGACGACCATCGACAAGTGGACCACGAGCGCCTTCGGCGACATCGGCGACACCTTCCTGGCAAGCGGCGCACTGCACACCGGCAATCCCGACCTGGACGACCTGATCTCGGCCGAGAACTCGAACATTAAAGGCTTTGCCCTCAGACAGATCGTCAACGTCACGACGATCAACAACCGCGCCCCGGTAAACGGCGAGACCCAGTTGAAGGTGAGCCGCACCGTCACGCAGACCAGGGAGTTGCTGGTGACGTCGATCCAACCGGTCGCCCAGATCGGTCTGGCCACGTTCACGGTCCCTGTGACCTTCCACAAAGCCGGTCCGGTTCACGATGACACGCAGAAAGCGCCGATGCAGGTGCTTTCGATGGAGCCCTCGGGTGAGAAGCAGTAGATCAGTGATCGGTGGATCAGTGATCAGTGGATCAGTGATCAGTGGATCAGTGATCAGTGGATCCTCTGATCGACTAATCCACTGATCCACTAATCACCAATCCACTAATCTGGGAACCACGAGGCAGGGAGGGTGGGGCACATGGTACGATCCGGTCGATTCGTCCCCGGTACCGGTTCCAGATCGATGAAACGACAGTTCGCAATCGGTGAGTCTCTGCGACGTCTGGCCCGCCAGCCTCGAGCGTATGTGGCGGTAGTCCTGCCGCTGGCGATTCCTTTCATCCTCGCCGCCGTCAGCAACAACGACGCCCTCACCCAGCCCACCATGGCAATCTCCAGCGCCGCCATGATCGTCCCCGCGCAGATCCGCTACGACGCCCTGGCCGCGCCTACCTCGGCATCGCTTCCCGAACACTCCGTCCTGCTGACGCTGGAAGACGGCGATACGCTCGATTCCGTCCTCCTGGCCGGTGGCCTTGGCCGCTCCGACGCGGCCATCCTCAACAACGAATTCGGCAAGACCGTCGATCTCCGCCGCCTCCGCCCCGGCCATCTTCTCCGCTTCCACTACGACACCCGAGGCGCGGTCGACAGTGTCGAGATGAAAGTGACAGGCTGGGGTGAGATTGACGCCGTCCGCGGCGATACCGGCTTCGCCATCACCCCGTACGAAGCGCATCAGACGGAGATCGAAACCGCCGTTTCCGCCCAGATCGACTCCTCGCTATGGGACGCTCTGCGCACCGCCGGCGAAGGGCCGCAGCTCGTGCAACAGCTCGTCGACGTCTTCCAGTGGGACATCGACTTTTTCGCGCTGCAGAAGGGCGACTCCTTCAGCCTGGTCACGAAGAAGAAGTTCGCCGGAGCCGATCTCGTCGGGTACGGCCCGATCGTAGCGGCGCGCTTCGTTCACGGTGGCCAGACGTACGAGGCCTTCCGCTGTGAGACGCCCGACGGCCGCGCCGGCTACTACGCCCGCAACGGGAGCCCGCTCCGCAAGCAGTTCCTGCGCGCACCGCTGCAGTTCAGCCGGATCACATCAGGATTCTCGAAGAGCCGCTATCACCCGCTCCTTCACTACTTCCGGCCGCATCACGGCGTCGATTACGGCGCGCCCGTCGGGACGCCGGTGATGACGACGGCCGACGGCGTGGTCATGGCCGCGACCTACAACCATGGCGAAGGCAACTACGTCCGCATCCGCCACGGTTCCCGGATCGAGACGTCGTATCTGCATCTTTCCCGCTTCGCCAAGGGGATCAAGCCCGGAAAGAGCGTCACGCAGGGCGATGTGATCGGTTACGTTGGTATGACCGGTCTGGCCACCGGACCGCACCTCGACTACCGCATCTCCGACAACGGTACATGGCTCGATCCGCTCAAGCTCAGGTCGATCACGCCCGACCCGCTTCGCGGTGACTCGCTGACATCCTTTCGCAGCAGCGTCGCGGCCTTCAGTCCCAAGCTGGCCACGCCGGCCCAGCAACTGGCCGCCTTCGCCACAAAACGGCGGGCACTTTTCTAGCAGTCACACCCTTCCATCGGACGCAGCCCAGCCCATCATGAAAAAGGTCATTGTCCGCGCGCCGGTGCGCGCCGATCTCGCTGGCGGTACTCTCGATCTCTGGCCTCTCTACCTCTTCCATCCCGGCTCGCGCACCATCAACGTCGCCATCTCCTATCACGCGGAGTCGGAAGTCGCCGAGACGGGCACGGACGCCATCGAGATCCATCTCACCGATCAGCAATACGAGCAAACCTACGCCTCGCTGCACGAGCTGGCCGCCGATCCGAAAGCGGCGTTGATCCATCGCGCCCTCGAGCATTTCCGTCTCACCGGCATCCGCATCACCACCCGTACCGACGCCCCCCGCGGCTCGGGCCTCGGCGGCTCCTCCGCGCTGACGATCACGCTCGTCCGCGCGCTCTCCGAGGTCGCCGGCGCGCCGGTGGAGGGCGACGACCTCATCGCGCTCGTCCGCGACCTGGAGACGCGCCTCATCCGCGTTCCCGCCGGGATCCAGGATTACTACCCACCCGTCTACGGCGGTCTCATGGCCATCCACCTCAATCCGGGCCTCGTGGTCCGGCATCAGATTGCGCTTCCCGTCGACCGCCTTGCCGAGCACATGCTGCTTCACTACACCGGCGTGGCCCATTTTTCCGGCACGAACAACTGGGACATCTACAAACGCCAGATCGACGGCAAGAAGAAGGTCCACAACGGGCTCGCCAAAATTGCCGAAAGCGCCGTCGAGATGGAGAAGGCGTTGGAGAGCGGCGACCTCGAAGCGGCCGGCGTGGCCCTGAATCATGAGTGGCAGAACCGCAAAGCGCTCATCGACGGCATCTCCACGCCCGAGATCGAGGCAGCGATCGAGGCGGCGACGGGGGCCGGCGCCTGGGCCGGCAAGGTCTGCGGCGCCGGCGGCGGCGGATGCATCGTCTTCCTCCTCCCGCCCGAGCGCCGCGAGCCTGTCCGCGCCGCTCTGGCCAATGTTCCTGGCCAGGTTATCGACGCCCATCCGGTCGCACATGGATTGACCGTCGAGCGGAGCGACGACGCCCCGACCGCGCGCCGCACCCGCTTCACGATGCGCAGCTCACCCTCGCTCGAGCAACTCTACGTCTTCGGCGGACGCGGCGCGTACCGGCCGCATCTGCTCGCCGAGGCCATCATCACGCAGAACGAGCCGCGGAGCGGAGTTCACGTCGACACCGTCAAGAGCTTCGTCGCCCCCATGCGCGCCGGCGACGGCTCGGTTCAGTGGAGCGATGCCAGGGCCATCGACCCGGAGAAGCTCGACATCCGCGCCGTCCCCGATCCGAACCACGAGGTCGACGATGCCCTGAAGCCGGAGATGCTGATGCAGGGAGCCCTGCAATCCGAGGATGCCTTCCGGCAATACGTGGCCGGAACGGCGAAGCTGACCGTCTTCCACAACCCCGAATTCGCCATGTACTCGCAGCTCGGCGAATCGCGCCGCGACTTCCTCACCCGCTGCAACGAAGAAGCGAAACGCCGCATTGGCGACGAGCAGGAGCGCCTGGAGGGCACTTTCCGCCGCCGTATCGACCAGGTGAAGGAGCTTTCCGAGCGCGACCAGCGCGAGCGCGACGCCAGCGACGAAGGCCCCTCCGACGAGCGCGGCCCGGACGTGAACGTGGCCTGGGGCCAGACCATCTACAACATCACCAGCGGCAAGCCCGCCGCCCTCACCGAGGCCCCCCACTCCCTGCGCGAGGACGACTACCTGACCAAGATCCGCCAGATCCAGCGCGCCTGGGAACGGGAGCTGGAAGTCATCCGCGACGAGATGCAGTCCAAAGCCCGCGAGATCGAAGAAATCGTGATCACCCCGACCACAAAGAACATCGAGATCACGAAGTACCTGATCCTCTGGGCCGCGGGGCTGTAGCCTCGGAATACCCCCTCGGCCGCCGTGTTAGGATGGACCCGAGTCGGGCAGTAGCGCAGCCTGGTAGCGTACCTGAATGGGGTTCAGGTGGTCGGGGGTTCAAATCCCCCCTGCCCGACCAAACCAACCCCCACAATCGAAGTCCTGCTGTGCGATCTACTGCTGGTGGTAGCAGCGGGCAGCAGTGGTGGGTAAGTCCGCATGCATGTGTTTTATGGGCCCTCAACTCCCAACCTCACGTTTTTGCCATTGTCGTCCGTCTTTTGATCAATGAACAGCGCGGATCGATCTTCTCGGCTGCGTCGGCAAGGTTCACGGCGAATGCGCTACTTACCGGCGCAGTTGCGTGCTTCTGCGAGTAGCCCGGCTTGCCTGACGCCTCGCATTTTCTCGACGGGACCCAGACCGCGATCTCCACCCATCCATCGGCACAGGGTCTCGACGCCCGGGCGTCGACGACCACTCTGCGCGTGTCCACGTTCCTGTCGGATAGGTATCGCAACAGAGGCGCCGGAACGAGGCGATGACTGCCTAAAGGGACGGGCGGTTGGCAGGGGCTGCGCTGCGCATCTACTCACAAAGGCTGCTTACTAAGATATTCAGATCGTCATCCGAGAACAGTCCCTTGCGCCAGGACAATGAGATTTCGAGCCTCTCCGAATGTGTTAGAGCCGTGACAAGCATTGGTGCAACCGGGCCTGCCGCCACGACACGCCGCCATCGCGACACAAGCTCGTCCCCGATACTAGCGGGGATTCGCATATTAGTAAGCGCTAGCGACGGGACGTATGCATTCGACGCACGACAACCTGACTTAGGACGTTGCCACAAGCGTGCTCCAATTCCGATGCCGATGAGGCTTCGCATGTACGAGCGTGTCTGTTTCATATGCGTCGTTTGCTTCTGTACGCTCCGAAGTATGTCGGCGTCAACCCGCAAGTACACTGGACACACCGCGACGCAGACGCCGGGATGCAGTGGTTCGATACCGTTTCTTAGAGACACAGCCATTGAGATTGCGATATCGCGACCTCTTCCGGGCCCAGACGACTCGATCGCTAGTGTCGCACGGGCAATTCGCGCCAGCAGCACGTCGTTGATCGTCGCGCCTACCCGATCACCTTCGCGCCGCAAGCGACTCAAGAGCGCAGGCGAATGATCAACGAAAAACCCCGCGATTTCAGGCGATTCCCTGCCATCGCCGCGAGCATATACCGAACGCATCTTCACCGAGTCGAGAGCCAGCCAGCCAAGCAAAGCGGGAACATTCCATACTCCATTCGCTATTAACCAGTCTCGTCCCCGGCAGAATCGGCCGAGTTCTAGAATCGGCGGCACCTGTCCGACCGCGCGGATAAGTGTTCGCCGCATGAAGACGGTGCTGTTTGTACCATCGAAATACAGGTGTCTGTATGTAATCGCGACTCTACATCCTCCCGTCCTCCCGACGCGGCTGTTTTGAATTGCGAGCCTGACGGGACCCGTGACTCTCGCATTTAGTTCAGACAAAGCATGCAGTTCTAGATCCGCGGTGTCGATCACCTCGAGTGTTTCCATCGCGTCGTCGTATTCGCTGAGGCCGAATTCGACAAGAGTCTGAATCGCGGCACTTCTAAGACTGTCCGCACTTACATCTGTCGTGACGTCTACGAGGCACACGAAGTTGTACGGATGTTGTCTCTCCCAAGCGCGGTGAAGGCGCTCATTCGAACTTCGCGGTGCATCAAAATGGTCGCTTCCAGCCATACGGAGTCCCACAGTGCTCATCGTAATGATAACTGAGAATTATGCCATCTTCACGATCGATCGTAAACTCGCTGTCGTTGTCACGCATCGTCCTGGGGTTTCTCTTCGTGATCGCTTTCCAGCGGCAAGCCGCGCTGCTCTACGCGTCGGCGGCAATATGCGTCGTGGCACTTGTGACGGACGTGCTTGATGGTTATCTCGCACGGCACTTGAAGGTGGCTTCGATACACGGTCGGATGTGGGACAGCCTGGGCGACAAATCTTTCTACGTCGCAATAATCGTCGCGTTCAACGCCCACGCCTTCCTCGGCCCAATCGTGAGCTGGGGTCTGTTGGTCCGTGAAATCGCGCTTTACATCACACGTGTCCTATTCATCGAAAAGTTGCCACTCATCGAGCGAATCCGTCCTTGGACCAACTGGCATGGCTACTTCATGTACCTGACAATCGTGCTCGGTCTCTTGCGCATGTATGCAGAAATTCACGCCATAGCAATCTCGCTCAACACCTACATGCAAATTTCAGCGTACGCGGCGCTCGCATTCGGCTTGGTGAGCGTCGTTCATTTCCTTAGGCTGCGCTGAGTTTTCTTCGTACGCTACGTCCAGATCTTCACGGCCGCCGGTACAATGATCGCGGTTGCCTTGATTGCACCATTTAATACTGAGTTAACGCTCACCCGCCGTTCGTAGCAATATTTCAGTATCTCAAAGCTCAACTTATTGTCGCTGTAAACGCGGTCTTTTAAACGATTGAGCGATTCCGTCCTAAGCATTCTTATAGTTGCGTAGATACTACCCAAGAACATTCTGTTCGTCAGGATTAATGTGACTGTCAGAAAAACATACGCCACGACATGTTCAGCGTGCATTTCCGCAAAAGTTTCGATGTGCATCGTAACTTCGACGTACGCCACGGCAGTTATTACATTAAAAATAACGTTCGCTCTATCGATGAATCCAAAACCACCGCGCTGATCGGGATTTAGCACATCGTAAACCAGCGCGCTTTCCGCGGCGGCGACCGATATCGCACGTCTTAGCTGAAGTGACGTATATATTATGACGTGCCCTAAGAACGGCGTAATGATGACCCACGTGTAGATATTGTGAAGGCGACTTGCTACGAATGTCAAAGGGTGGTCGGTTGAGTCGAACACCTTGTGTCCCCATCTGACCTCTGGAATATCGAAGACGTGGCCAGAGACGTTTGATAACCACGCTGTGATGCCGATCGCGATGAAACCATATATTAAGAACTGGTGTCGCCCACGCATTTTCACCATCGCAGCCAACGCAGTCAACACCCTTTCAACTCCGGTGCTGCTGCCGCCGATGACGGCTTTGCTGCGCCTGATCGACAGTGCCGCATCATAGTACTTCCGCGCGACGTATAGCGCCAGCGCGTTGCCGAAGAGCGTTGATAAGAGTCCTAGATTTTGGAGCAACCCAATGCCGCGCGTGATGTGTAGGACTCCTTCGGTCGCGGCAGCCATGTAGAGCGTTGCGAAGTCAAAAAGCGATAGGCCCACGCCGAAACCGAGCAGCGTCGTCGGCTCGCAGCGAGTGAACTGTTGCGCAAGTCCTCGCAGTGCTTTCATGATAATTCTCAGTTATCCGTTGTCAGCAGGATACAACAGTATCCGGCGGAGAGGTAAGGTCGGGCCGCGCTTGCGGCGCATGACTGCGAATAACCTGAGCAACAAAACCGGAGTCGAACGTGACGCCCCGGAGGTGAAAATGCCCGATCTTTTTAGTGCCAGGACGCGCGCGGAAGACCTGCAGAAGGTTCTCGATGCGATGCCGGCGCGCCTGTTCGAAGACCTCACCTCAGCCGCCGAAGCAGCCTGTGGATCACTCCGGAAGCGCGGCGGCATCTACTTTGTAGGAAACGGTGGCTCGGCTTCGTCAGCAGAACACATGGCTTCGGAGTTCGTTGGACGCTTCGCATGCGATCGCCCACCTCTGCGCAGCGGCGTACTCACTGCGTGCGGATCTATTCTCACGGCGTTGGCCAATGACTATGCGCCGGATGAACTCTTCGCTCGCCAAGTGCGTGGGCTGCTTGACGAGGACGACACGCTGGTCGCGCTGTCGACCAGCGGCAGATCACCGAATATTTTGCGGGCGCTGGAAGCAGCCGCAGATGTCGGCTGCACGCGTATTGGATTCACTGGAAACTGCTCTGTGGAATTTGCCGCGCGCTGCGATTGGGTTCTCGCCGTCCCATCCGCATCGGTGCCGCGGATTCAGGAAGTTCATCTACTCCTAGGTCATGTCTTCTGCGAGTTAGTCGAACAGAATCTCGTTAGGCTAGGCTAGCGGCAGACGCAGCGCGTCGGCGAGGAAGTTTTCTCTGGTCAGCAGGAGAGCGAATTCGACCGGGATCGCGAAAAGACTTAGTCGAGAGACGGGGGTACCTGATAGGCGAAGCTCGAAGCGAAGATTTCCCAGAATTTTCATCGCTTGCGGCCGCGCCGGCCTAGCCTATTGCGGTATCGTCGCCCACGAGTTTGTGATCGACCTCGGGCGGATCGTTCCGGGGCGGGCGGATGTGAAGATCTACAGCCGGGTGATTATGACGCCGCTTCATGCTGAGTAGCTGCGCGAATCTTCGAGCAGAAGTTCGGCAGATCCGCGCCGACCAAGTCGGCCAGTTCCTGCTCCCAAGAGCGAAAACTAGAAAGTCCGGCTCTCGGCGGTGATCGCGCGCTCCCCTCGTTCACATCGCATCGCCGTCGACGCAGGCGATCCAGCCATCCTCGTGGCGGTGGGCATCGATGTGGTGCATTCGACGTGCGTTCCACTTACCGAGCACGGTAGCGAGGGGGGGAGCGGTGATCGCGTGCTCCTCGTAGTCGGATGGGGTGAGGTGGGTGATCTCGAATGCACGCACGGACGCGCCGTACTCGCGCATACAGTCTTGCGCGAAGCGGTAGATGCGATCGCCGTCGATTACCGGGCGTCCTGCGGGACGCCCGGCCGTGCGGTCGCCGTTCACGATCGGACTGCAGGGGTGCTCGCTCCAACGGCCGGACAGCTCCTCGGCAGACCAGAGGCGCAGCACGTCGTGCCCTTTCGGACTGGTGCAGCCGAACAACCACCACCGGCCGTCATGCCGGAGAAGCGACGGATCGACCACCACCTCGTTCATCAGCACGCGGTCGAGCGTCCACTGGCGCGGGAAACGCGTAGCCCGGTACAGGCGGACGGACGCTGACTCGAACGTCTCCGGCAGCATGAAGTGTTCGTCTTCGTGCGCGAAGACGAACGGGTACGAGAGGTGGAACTCCTCGGCCAGCACGATGCCGTCGTAGCGCCACGTCAGACCGTCGTCGCTCATGGCGAGGCCGATCTGTCCGCGCAACAGCGGCCGGTTCAGCACCTCGAAAAACATCGACCATCGCCTGCCGTCGCGCAGCATGAACGGGTCGGCGACGAAGGCCGCGTCGACGTCGTCGACGTCGTGCGCTGTGAGGACGGGATTGCGGACGCGCGGGTCGGGCCCGAGCGCCAGCGGCGTCGGACCGTGATAGATGCCGATCGACCAGCGAGAGTCGGCGCCAGCCATTCAGAGGTCCAGCCCATCGGACGCCGGCGGCTGCGGCGAGTCGGACGGCGAGAGGTATTCGGCACCGATCATCCAGCGGAACTTGGGGAAGGCGATCGGCCGCACGCCGTGAAAGAACGGCGCGTACGGATCGAACACCATGCACGTATTCGTCATGCGCATCGGCTCGAAGACGACGTCGCGGAACGTGTTGTCGCGGATGATGGCCGTCCCGCCCGAGCGGGCGCCCCCCGTGGCATTCACGTAGAAGAGAAACTGCAGCCAGTTCCGTCCCTGCTGCGGCGAATCGCGGTGCGGCGCTACGAGCGTCCCGGGATACGTGGCCGTCAGTTGAAAGCGGTTCAGCAGCAGCGGCTCGGGGCGGCCGGAGAATGCCTGCATCCGCGCCAGCGTCTCCGGAGAGCGCAGCGAATCGATGAGCAAGCGGATGTGGGGATGTTCGTCCATGTAGGCGGGATAGCCATCGTCCTCCGCCTTCCGCGCATCGGCGGCCAGCACGTTGCCCCACCGCTCGTCCGCCGCCGTGCTTCGATCGATCCACCGGAAGCCTTTGTCGTAGGACTTGTGCACGTCGAAGGGCGCTGTGAAGTATCGCCGCTTCGGCCAGTGCTCGACGAGGAACCGATGGAAATCGGGATCGAAGATGTTCTCGATAAATGCCCATCGCTGCTCCTGAAAGTGCGGCGCGGCGCGCTCGAGTGTGGCGCTGATCCGGCAACGTGGCACGGCCGCGGGATCGATCGACGTCCGCCCGACGCGCCGCTGCAGCGCGCGCACGCTCTCGATGACCGGAAACAGCCGGATCGCCGTTCGGACCGCAAGCGTCCTCATCGAGCTGTACTGCTCGGCGACATACTGCTCGGAGTAGTCAACGGCCATGGGAGCCCGCTCATTAGACGGGCCGACGCTGGACGCTGTGATCTCCGCGACGTTCACAGCAGGGCCTCCGTGGCCGTCTATCCATCAGCCACACCATGCCTGAGCTGACGGTCCTCGCGATCGCCGATCGTGACTTTCTGCCGCGTCTCGAGGTGCTCGCCGCCTCGCTGGCAAGAAACACGCCCTCGGCGCACCTGCACGCCTGCCTGGTCAACGTGGCGCCGGCGGACGCCGAGCGGTTGCGGGCGGTTCATCGCCACACCGAGCTGCAATACGAAAGCGCGGTGCTCGATGCCGCGCACGTGGAAATCGGCCTCGACGGTGTCACGCCATACACGGAGAAGGCCGGTTATTGCGTCAATCGGCGCGGCCGCGCGATCCTCGATCTGCTAGACGCCGGCTGCCTACGCGTCCTCTTCGTCGATGCCGATACGATCGTTCGCCGCGACCTCGGTCCGCTCTGCGAGCTCATCGACCGGCACGATCTGGTGATCCACAAGCGGCCGGAGGCACCGGAGTTCATGCGCGTCGCCGGCGGAGTGATCGGCGTCCGGCCGACGGATGCGGCCATCGAGTTTTTCACGCGCGCGGTGGCGCGCATCGACGCGATCGGCAACCGCAAGTTCTTCAGCGACCAGCTCGCGTTTCATCTCACCATCGAAGAGCTGGCCGGCCGCGTGGGCGTCGGCCATTTGCCAAAGAAATTCATCGATTGGGATTTCGATGAGCAGTCCTTCATCTGGGTCGGGAAGGGCCGGCGCAAGCACGAAAATCCACAATATCTCGCCGAGGAGCGGAGCTATGTCTGAAGAGATCACATGGGAGCGTTTGAAGCGGAGCGTGGACGAGCCGCTGTCGCTGGGAGACCGGATCGCCATCCGCGAAGAACCGTCGGACACGTTCGAACTGACGCTTTCCAAACGGCACGCCGTTACCAAGTGGAAGTGCGTCACGGTGACCGGCGGTGCGATCGTCGGCGACGTCGCCGACTTCTGGCTGGCGCGCATCGAGCTGGTCGACGACTGTGACGGCCCCGTCCACATCTCCGTCTCCGCCGACACCGTTGCCGGCTCCGCCCTCTTCATCGGCAAGGACGACGGCGGTCCCCGGCGCCTGTCGACGACGTACATCGTCCGCGACTTCCCGCGGCACAGCCACATCGCACTGGAGTGGATCACCGAGTAGTAAAAGGGAATTTCGACCCCAGGCGTGCGGTATCGTCGCCCGTATGGACGAGCAAGCGCAGCAGCCAACCATCCGCATCACCCTTGACGACAATGTCGCTCAGGGCGAGTACATCAACTTCGCCAACATCATTCATTCGCCGAGCGAGTTCGTGATCGACCTCGGGCGCATCGTGCCGGGGCGGGCCGATGTGAAGATCTACAGCCGTGTGATCATGACGCCGCTTCATGCCAAGCAACTGCTCGAGGCGCTGGCGCAGAACATCTCCATCTTCGAGCAGAAGTTCGGCGAGATCCGCGCGGACGGGGCCTCGGTGTTTTCGTCCAACGAACCGTCAAACTGACGACGCGAAGGATCTAGTGGCCCGGGTCAAGATCATCGGTGCCGGACTGGCCGGCTCGGAGTGCGCGTTCGGGCTGGCGCGCCGAGGGCATCAGGTCGACCTGTTCGAGATGCGGCCCTCGAAGTCGACGGCGGCGCATCAGACCTCCAACCTCGCGGAGCTCGTCTGCTCGAACTCCTTCCGGTCCTCGAATATCACCAACGCCGTCGGCCTGCTGAAGGCGGAGATGGCCATGCTCGACTCGCTCGTCGTCCGCTGCGGTGCGGACGCGCGTGTTCCTGCCGGCGACGCCTTCGCCGTCGATCGCGAGCGCTTCTCCACAGCGGTCACGAGCGCTATCGGTGCGGAGCCGAACATCACGCTGCGGCGCGACGAGGTCACGTCGCTCGACCGAGGCGATTACGACTTCCTCGTCGTCGCTACCGGCCCGCTGACTTCCCAGCCGCTCTTCGACGCGATTAACGACTTCCTGGGACGCGACGGTTTGTACTTCTACGACGCCATCGCGCCGATCCTCGCCGCCGACTCGCTCGACATGTCGAAGCTGTACTGGAAATCGCGTTACGGCAAAGGCTCGTCGACCGATTACCTCAATGCGCCGATGACCCAGGAACAGTACGAAGCATTCGTCGCCGCGCTGCTGTCGGCCGAGATCTTCGCGCCTCATGACTTCGAAAAGGCGGCGCATTTCGAGGGATGCCTGCCGGTCGAGGAGATCGCCTCGCGCGGGATCGAAACGCTTCGCTTCGGTCCGATGAAGCCGGTCGGACTCGAGCATCCGGTCACCGGCGAGCGGCCACACGCGGTCGTTCAGCTCCGCAAGGAAGATCTCTCCGACGACTACTTCAACATCGTCGGTTTCCAGACGAAGATGCGCGTGCCGGAGCAGAAGCGCGTCATCCAGATGATCCCCGGACTCGAGAACGCGGTCTTCGCGCGCTTCGGCTCCATGCACCGCAACACCTTCATCAACGGTCCGCGGCATCTTCGGCCAACCTTTCAGGCGAAGGCCGACGACCGCATTTTCTTCGCCGGCCAGATCACGGGCGTCGAAGGCTACGTCGAATCCTCCGCCGTCGGTCTCCTGGTGGCCCGCTACATCGACGCGCTGTCCCGCAACGCTCCCGCCGATCCTCTCCCGTACCACACCGCCCTCGGCGCTCTCGGCCGCCACGTGGCCGAGTCAAATCCCGATCGCTACCAGCCGTCGAATGTGACATGGGCGCTGATCGAGGACGTCATCGGGCGATGCAGGAAGATCGAGAAGAGGGACAAGCAAGTGGCCAAGGCGCTTGCCACAATCGAGCAGGAGACCTCGTGACGGAGCGAGTTGGGAGGTGTCGCTGGCATCACAAGCAGTGAGAGGATGGGTTAAGGTCCATTCCGCCGACGCTGAACCCGTGAGCAGGATCATTCGCCCGCAGGACGCCGGAGGCGTCTTTGACGGGGACCAAAACCGCCGACGGATTACATCTTCAGCTCAGCACGGAACTCCTGACCAGTGCTGTTTTTTGTCTCATCAGGGTTAGGAGTTTTTAGTGGGATGACAGGCGGGATGCCAGTCGGAGGTCGTTAACAGCCTCTCGGAGGTCGTTAACAGCCTCCCGGAGGTCGTTAACAGCCTCCCGGAAGTCGTTAACAGCCTCCCGGAAGTCGTTAACAGCCTCCCGGAAGTCGTTAACAGCCTCCCGGAGGTCGTTAACAGCCTCTCGGATGTCGTTGACAGCCTCCCGGAGGTCGTTAACAGCCTCCCGGAGGTCGTTAACGGCCTTTCGGAGGTCGTTAACAGCCTCCCGGAGGTCGTTAACGGCCTTGCGGAGGTCGTTAACAGCCTCTCGGAGTCCGTTAACAGCCTCCGGGAACGAGTTACTGACCCTGGGAACGAGTCAACTGCTTCTAGTGAAGCTGCTTACCGCCTCGTAGAGTCCACGATCGGCATCACGGGGTCCGCCGACTTACCAATTTTGATCGTTCCCGTTCCTTTCATTTGCCGGCGTTGGAACTAAAATTCGCCACTCCCGTCTGCGATCGTATGGATTCCGCGTGCACGCGGACGGGTTCACCGCGTGATCCGTGGGCTTACCGCGTGACCTGTTCAGCCATTCCATCTAGTCTCCTTTCCTCGCCACGAGCAACAACCGCGGATCGCCGAGCCGGAACGGATCGCCTGCCGGCGTCGAGCTGAGTTGCTCGACGATGAGACCGGCGCCGGCGAACAACTCGCGAAGCTCGCCAATCGTGAAGATCCAGGTATGCGCCGTGCGCGTTTCCCGTACAGACCCGCGCACGAATGAATATTCGACGTCGAGCCGGCTGGCCGAGGTGTCGTACGTGGCGCTCGAGAAGAAGAGGATGTCGCCGACTTCCATCCAGCGGCGCGTCTGCAGCGTTGGAAGGAGCGACTCCGCGATCGCGCCGCTCTCGAGGATGAACGCGGCGCCTGGCTTCAGAGATGCCGCAAGCGTCCGGAGAAACGCGCGTGTTCCGTCGCGATCGCAATAGCCGAAGCTGTTGCCGAAACAGAGCGCGCCGTCGAAGCGGTCGCGCCAGGGGAGATCACGCATATCGCCGTGATGCCATTCGATCGCCACATCCGCACGGAGTTGCGCCTCGCGCAGGCACGTCGCGGACTGATCGACGCCGGTGACGGCGTAGCCGCGGCGCGCAAGGGGGATGCTGTGCCTGCCGGCGCCGCAGGCGACGTCGAGAATCGCCTTGCCGTCAGGTGCGCCGAATACCTTCTCCAGAAGCGGCAGATCGGTATCGGGTGGTGGTGCCACGGCCAACCAGAAATCAATGGCAAGGCCGTGAAAAAAGTCGTGGACCCAATCGTTGGTGGTCATTTCGTCTCCATCGTTCGCGGGACACGTCAAGCGATCCCGCCGTGCGCGGTGGGAGAGAGGAGAGACGAAATCAGATATCGGCGGTGAGTTTCAGAGGCGATCCGCCGGAGATGATAGCGCAGCGCTGCTCCTCGCCGAAAGCATCGCGCGCAGCCGCGCGGCGGCTTCGGCGATCTCACGTTGGCGTCGCGCGTAGTCGTCGGCCAGCATGACGATGTCGCCGCCGCAGAATGGGCAGATCTCCGTTCCGGGATAGACGTACTGCTCGCAGCCGCGGCAGAGGGTCATGCTCGTCGGGACGCGGTCGGTCGTCGAACGTACGATCTCGCTCTTGGCCCGAGGAGGAGGCGGCTCCTGGACGACTGCCTCGCCGCTGCCGTCGATCGGCTCGAGCAGCAGCGCGAAGCGGCCGGCGTCGAACGGTTTGCCAGGCGCTTCCTCCACTTTCACGATCCGCTCGCGTTTCCCTTCTTTCGCCAGCGTGAGTGCCCGGTGGTGGCAGTACGGGTTGTTCCCCGCGCGGCCGAGGAGCGTGTGATTGGTCCAGGTGCATCCGGAGCGGCAAACGTCGGCGTAGTAACAGGTCCGGCAGAAGCCCCACAGATCGTCGATGGTGCGGTCGCGGGTGAAACGAAGCTGATCGGAATGATTCCAGATGTCGTCGATGGTCATGTCCCGCACGTTGCCGCCCGAATAATCGGCCGTGGCCAGCGACGGACAGCCTTTGATCGTGCCATCGGCTTCGATGCCGAGGCCCGTGTGGCCGGCCGAACAACCCTGAAAGTGACCGGTCTCCATGTCGGTGACGCGCCAGCGGTGTTCGTACGGGCCGAAGTAGCCGATGTTGTTGCCCGGCTGCATCAGCACGCCGAGGGAGAGGGCCTCGTCGAACAGCTCGGCCAGATGCGGCATCAACTCGAGGATCTGGTAAGGCTGCATGAGGATCTCATCGTGATCGGCGGCGTTTCCCATGGCCACGGTGAGCTGGATCTGCCAGTTGCGCGCGCCGGCGTCGGCGATCTGATGCAACAGCTCGCGCAGATGTGGCAACGTCGTCGCGCCGATCTGCGTGTTCACGCTGCTGGGGATGTCGTACTTCTTCAGCAGGCGCAGCGCGCGCATGGCGTGGTCGAACGACCCCTTCACGCCGCGCAGCTTGTCGTGCAGTTCCGGCAAACCGTCGAGCGATACGCCGCACGAGCGGAGCCCCGCCGCCTTCGCCGCGCGAATGCGATCCTCGTTCAGCGCCAGCCCGCCGCTCTGCATGCTGGGGTGCATGCCGTGATCGCTGATGGCCTGGATGATGGTGAGCCAGTCGCGGCGGAGAAAGGCCTCGCCGCCGATGACCGTCACTTCGCGCACGCGCAGCCGCGCAAGCTGCCGCACCACATCGATACACTCCTCGGTCGTCAGCTCCGAGGGACGCGCCTTGCCGGCGCGTGATCCGCAATGCATGCACTTGAGATTGCACGCCAGCGTGATCTCCCAGACCACATGAATCGGGTGGCTCCGGGCGAAGTCGTCGACCGTGGCATAGCGGTGCGGCAGCTTTTTCTCTTCCATGACGATTTGCCTGGCAGTCTGCGCGGCAGAACGATAGCGGCGAAGATGGTGGCCGAGCCTTGGGCAACCAACGCCGCCGGCCGTGCCGGCCTACTTCTTCTTGAGCGCCGCCTCCAGCTCCTGAATCGCTTTGCCGAGGTCTCCCTGCTGCTGATGGAGATCTTTGGCATGCGTGAGCAACTGTTTCATCGTGCTCTTGTCCTGGCGCTTGATGGCGTCGTTGATGGCGGCGCCGTACGGCATGATCGGTCCTGTAGCCATTGCCTCCTCCTTACTTTCCGAGCGCGCTTTCCAGGTCCTTGATCGCCTTGCCGAGGTCTCCCTGCTGCTGCTGCGCCTGCCGGGCCTCGTCGAGGAGCTTCTTCATCTCGTCCTGGTTTCCACGTTTGATGCAATCGTGGATCACCACGCCGTAGAGAGGACGGGGGTGACTGCCACCGCCCATCGCCTTCTGCAGGTCGCTGATGCCCTGGCTGAGCTCACCGTGCTGCGCCTGAGCTTCACTCAGAAGTTGCTGCATTTCCTGTTGGTTACCCCGTTTGATGCAATCGTGGATGGTTACGCCGTAAAGCATTCGGAATTCGCTCATTGAATACTCCTCCTTTCGTCACCTATAGGAGTGATGTCAGGAAGAGTTTTCCCTACCCCCGTTATTGACTCTTTCAGCAGCCAGCCACAAATTAGTAACCTCGCGATGGACGTCTGCCTTGTTTCCATGCCGTACGCCGCGCTCGAACGCCCTTCGATCGCGCTCGGATTGCTTACGGCTGAGCTTCGCGGCGCAGGCATCTCGGTCGGAGCCCGTTACGCCAGCCTCGACTTTGCCGCTTGGATCGGCATGCACGCGTATGACGGCGTGCTGAACTCGCGCACCACGCTGTTCATCGGCGAATGGACCTTCGCCGCCGCGGCATTTCCCGAGATGAGCGTGGTCGACGACGGCTATCTCGCCGAGATTGCTTCGGAGATGGCGCAGGGCCGCGCGGCTGCGCTCGATACCGACCCGGCCACTCTTCTTCTTACGCTGCGTGGCGAGGCGGAACGATTTACGAACGACCTCGCCGGCGAGATCGTCGCGTTGCATCCCCGCATCGTCGGTTGTACATCGACATTCCAGCAGCACACCGCCTCGCTGGCGCTGCTCCGTGCGATCCGCGCGCGCGACGACAGCATCATCACCATGATCGGCGGGACGAATTGCGAGTCGGCCATGGGTGTCGCCGCGGCGCGCGCCTTCCCGTGGGTCGACTATGTCGTCTCCGGAGAGGCCGACGAGATCATCGTTCCGTTCGTCCGCGAACTGCTCGAGCACGGACGCGGCATCACGCCGCCGGTGGGCGTCATCGATCTGGCAACGGCCCAGCGGCGCGACATCGAGTCGCCGCGCGCGTCGGTCTGGTCGATGGACGCCATTCCGACGCCGGACTACGACGACTACTTCACCGCCCTGGAGCGGTCGCCTCTGCGTGACGCGATCGTGCCGGCCGTGGTGGTGGAGACGTCGCGCGGCTGCTGGTGGGGCGCCAAGTCGCACTGCACCTTCTGCGGGCTGAACGGCGGCAACATGTCCTACCGCGCCAAGAGCCCGGCGCGCGCGGTGGAGGAGTTCCATCGCCTTGCCACCCGCTATGGCGTGCGCCGTTTCACGGTCGTCGACAACATCATCGACATGCAGTATCACGAGAGCGTTCTGCCAGGCCTGGAAGGTCACGGCTACGACATCTTTTATGAGACGAAGGCCAACCTGCGGCGCAGGCACATGCAGAGCTTCTCCGACGCCGGGGTCCGATCGATCCAGCCGGGCATCGAGAGCTTTCACGACGAGATCCTCCGCCTCCTGGCGAAGGGCAACAAGGCCTGGATGAACGTGCAGCTCCTCAAGTGGGCCTCGGAGATGTCGATGGAGATCTCCTGGATCTTTCTGATCGACGTTCCCGGCCAGCGCGACGAGTGGTATTTCGAATTGCTCTCCTGGCTCCCGCTGGTTTCCCATCTCCCGCCGCCGGTCTACGCCACCCCGATCCAGTTCGTCCGTTTCAGCCCCTATCACCGCGACGCCTCGGCGTACGCACTCGATCTGGAGCCCGAGCCGGCGTACGCGCAGATCTATCCGCTGCCGCCTGACGAGATGCGCGATCTCGCCTATTACTTCGCCGAACGGAACCCTCCCCCGCCTCCCCCCCTCGGCCAGCGGCTCCTGGTGGCCTGGCTCGGCCTCTGGCGCGACCAGCACGAGAGCGCGGCCACGCGCCCCCGCCTGGAAATGCGCCACGACGGCGATTCGATCGAGATCACCGACACTCGCTCCTGCCGAACGGCCGAACAGCACGTCCTGACGCCCCTCGCCACCCGCATCTACGCCGCGTGTGACGAAGCCACCGACCGCCGCACCCTGGCCGACCGTACCGCCATCGATCCCGCAACCCTCGACGAAGTGCTCACGTCCCTCATCGCCGACAAACTGCTCATGGATTTCGACGGCCACCTCCTGTCCCTCGCCGTCGACACCTCGCCAACCCGACCTGACTGGACGCCGAGCCCGGGTGGGTTGGTCGAGTGGGGAGCGGTGAAGATTTCGTGAGGTGTTAGCCTGCATTTCTCACATGCTCACTTGAATTGTTCCATCGAGTGCATTGCGACTCCCTTCGTCGAGAGCCCTTCTCCCCCCGCGGTTTCTTGCGGGGGGGAGAAGGGGTTCTGACCGGGGGCATCGAGGACATAAACCGGGGACATCGAGGACGGCCCGAACATGATGCATCCGGGGGTATTTGGATGCCTTGGAGGAACCCGATGAGCGCGAAAGAAGCC
>Ga0247690_1000031_pt1 | contig 27891 bp, 36 predicted proteins | sample CNK31_metaG_FD_183035 | JGI IMG/M metagenome (GOLD analysis project Ga0247690, IMG submission 183035) | Soil microbial communities from Purdue University Martell Research Forest, Indiana, United States - CNK31 | ecosystem: Environmental > Terrestrial > Soil > Temperate forest > Bulk soil... | reverse complement strand
TCTAGAGGAATAACCGCAGAGAACGCAGAGAACGCAGAGAAGGGACTTTTTAACCACGGATTGCACGGATTGAACGGATGGGGAACGGAAAAGATTTAACCGCAGAGAACGCAAAGAACGCAGAGACGGAGGCGGAGTTGAAGGGGGATTGCAAGGGGGTTTCATAGGTTGGGTAATCAGGCGATAAGGCCGCCGGTGATGGTTAGGGTGGCGAGGTTGGTGACGCCGATCGGGGGCGAGCATTTGAGTCGGACGGAGGCGGCGGTGAGGTTTTTTGTGGTCTCGGCGCCGGTGTGATCTTTGTGGGTGAGGGCGACGTCGTTGACGCCGGACCAGGTCTGGGGCGCGGTGAGGAAGAAAGCCATGGCGTCGGCGTTGTTGGCCTGCAGGATGGTGATGTCGAAGACGAGGTGCAGACCGAAGTTTGCGCGCTGGAGGAAGGTGAGGGAGGGGGCGCGGAAGAGTGCTTCCTGCTGGATGACGGGGCCGCCGTCGTTGTCGCGTGGGTTGGCGACGTTGGCGTAGTCGAGGAGGGTGGCGCCGCCGATGAGGATTTTCCATGTGCCGCGGTCAGACATATAGAAAAGCTGAAAGCTGAAAGCTGAAAGCTGAAATCAGAGGCAGAGGCAGAGGCAGAGATAGAGTAAGAAAAGAATTCATGAGGGGGCGGTGTAGGCGAAGAGGGCATTGGGGACGCCGGCGGTCCAGGTGCGTTGGTTGACGAATTCGATGTTGTTATGGCGATGGACACCGACCTGGTAGATCTTGCCGGCGCGTTTTGCGCCGACGGCTTTGAGGGTGAAGACCCAGCCGATTTGGGTGCCGGTGATGACGAGGTCTTCGAGTTCTTTGGCGTAGGGTTGGCCAGGGAGGACGGCGGTGGTGTCCTGGAGGCGGACGAGGGTGTTGACCTGGGTCTCGGTGAGGTTGGAGGGACGGAAGCTGGCTGTGATGGACAGGCCGCGGAGGATGATGTCGGCAAAGCCGAGGTCGGAGGCGGGGACGTCCACGGTTTCGAAACCGAAGTCGATATCGAAGCCTTCGATGCCGCCCATGGCGTTGTAGGGAGCGCCGCGGGAGCCCAGGGCGGCGCTGTAGATGTCGGAGATGATTTTGGTCTGGTCGAAGGTGGTGTCGGCGGTGGCGGCAGCTTCGGCGGCGAGCCAGAAGTGCGCGTCGAGGGGTTGGACGGCCGGCGCACCGATGCAGGTGACAGACATGGAGCCGAAGAGAGTAGAGGTGGGTTTGGCGGCCAGGCCGGGAGGTTTGGAGATGCCGCCGCGGCGCCAGGTGTAGGTTTTGTTTTCGGAGATCGAGGAGACAAAGACGACGCCTGAGCCGGTGAAGATCGATGTGCCGATGGAGGTGGGCGTGAGGTGGGCGGCGTAGAAGAAATTGAGCAGGCCGGCGGTTATCATGCCGACGGGTTTGAAGATGAGGACGTCCTTGCGGGATTTGTGGCGCTGGCCCAGGGGGCCGTAGGCGGACTCGGGGTTCCAGGCGTCGGTGTTTTGTTCGACGGAGATGTCGCGCTCGGTGTAGAGGACGGTGCCGGCGATGGAGATGAAGGCCGGGCCCTGGATGATGATGGGAAGGACGATGTTAGCCATAGATTAGTTGATGGTTGATGGTTGAGAGTTGAGAGCGGGACCAGAAATTAACCGCAGAGAACGCAGAGAACGCAGAGACGGAGTTTTAACCACAGAGGCACGGAGGCACAGAGACGGAGCAGAAAAAGCAGGAATTAACCGCAGCCCCGAAAGTCTTCGGGGTGCAGAACGCAGAGAACGCAGAGACGGAGGAAGAGCGGTTGTTCTCATGAGGGGAAGATTTCGGCGCGGGTGACCCAGGAGGCGGTGGTGCTTAGCAAGTCGGGATCGATGGGTTCGCCGCCGTTGCCGGCGTTGGTTGTGCCGGCGGGATAGGCGCAAGCGCGGATGATGAAGCCGGCGTCGGGGATCGGGAGCGCGGTGTTGTAGAGATGGGCGAGAGGGTTTTGCTTCGAGGGATAGGTCTTGGAGCCGATGCATTCGGCGGGGTCGCCTTCGATGGTGTAATAGATCTCGGCGTCCGCAGTTTCGGACAGGAGCTCGAGGGTGGCGCCGGTGACCTGGAAGGTGGGGCGGAGGCATTGGTTGAGGAGCTCGTCGTGGTCCTCGAGGCAGCGGAAATTGACCTGATAGGCTTTGACGGATTTGCCGAGTTCGTCGGCGAGTTTGACGGGTTCGATGCAGGGTTCGTCGGCAATCATGGTTTTGGCGACGCCATACATGCCGAAGATTTTGAGGAGGTCGCGGATCCGGCGGGCGACTTTGCGGGCGGATTTGCCGGTGCCGTTGGGGTCGCGATTGAGTTCGACGAGTTCGACGACCTGGAAGGCGGGGTGCAATAGCAAGGGATTGAACATGACGTCGGGATAGAGGTCGTCGGCGACGACCTGGAGGACGATGACGGCGACGCCGCGGCGGCCGGTCTTGGTCGTGACCAGGGCTTGCTTACGGTCCATCTCGGCTTTGAGGTTGCCTTCCTCGAAGACGACGACGGGGATGTCGATGAAGAAAGGATCGGCCTCGAGGCGCGCGGCGAGCTCGTAGGGGAGACGGTCGATGATTTCGAGGGAGCTGGTCATGGGGAAAAGCTGAAACCTGAAACCTGAAAGCTGAAATCGGAAAGATAGTCAGTCATTGGTTGAGGGCGTTGATGATGGCGTCGGAGATGGCCTTGGAGTAGTTGTCGAGGCGGTCCTGGATGCCGTGCTGGATGGGAGCGCGGGCGGGGATCTCGGAGCCGGGATGATGGACGACTTTGGCGAAGACAGTGCGTTCGCCGAGCTGGAATTTGAGGGCGACTTTGTTTTTGGGATAGATGTCGTGGGGAGAGGTGTGGCCGCCGAATTCGTGGATGGCGGCGTAAACGACGTTGGAACCGATGGCGCCGGTGACGCTCTGGCCGGAGACTTCGGCTTTGCTGGGGTGGATAGAGTTCTTCAATCGGCCGGAGACGTGGCGCAGGCCCATTTCGACCGGAGGTTGGTCCTTTGGAAAGCTGAGATATTCGCGCTGGATGTGGAAGACGGTGGCGACGTTCTGGCGGTCCATGGCTTTGGCGATTTCGACGAGGGCGGTCTGGGGCAGACGTTGGACGGCGCGGAGAGTCGCCTGGGCTTCGGGAGTTAGTTGGATTTTGAGCTGCATGCTAGGAAAATCTGAAATCTGAAAGCTGAAGGCTCGGACGTGTCAGACCAGTAGGACCAGTCTGACACGGCTCGGGGCCTCTAAGGGGTGACTTCATGAGAGCTGATAGCGGATGAAGGGCTGGAGCATGGTTTTGATGAGGGGCGACAGATCGAGTTTGGTGATACCGGATTGTTCGCCGGGTTTGTCGGTGAGACCGAGACCGAGTTTGTCGCGGGCGGCCCAGACGGCTTCGCATTGAAGAAGGAAGGCGGCGCGTAGGACGCCGGGGAGCGGAGCAACGGAGCCGCCATTGGCGAGGGCCAGGGGATCGGTGACGGCGGGCGAAGTGCTTGGATAGGCGGCGTCATCGGGTTCGAGGGTCTCGAACCAGTAGCCGCCGTCCCAGGTGGCGCGGACGACGAGTGGGTTGCGGCCGAGGGTGTAGCCGAAATGGACGAGGCCGTTTTCGTAATTGACGGAGATGGGTTGACCGGTGATCTCGGTCCAGGAGTCGGTCTGGAAATAGCGCATTTCGATCTTGGTGATGCCGGAGATGGGAAAGCGCGGGAGGTAGTAATGCGGGCGATCGCCAGAGAAGACGATGTTATCGGCGGCCTGCCAGGCGAGACGGCGATTGCAGAAAGAATCGAAGAGGCCGGCGACGCCGAGGCCGACGACCTGGAGCATGAGATCGAATTTGGTCTCTGCCGCCATGGAGGAGGGCAGGATAGCTTTTTTGAGGGTGTCGAGGTTGGTGAGGCCGGCGATCATGGGGAAAAGCTGAAACCTGAAAGCTGAAACCTGAAATGGGAAACAGAGTTCATCGAGGTTGCGAGGTGGGAGTTATTCTTCGAAAGGTAGCGGCTTCGCGGGATGGTTCGGGCGCTGGCCATCATGCTCCCAGGATTTGCCGAGTCGGCGGATGAAGCCGCCGCAGGTCTGGCAGTAGCCCCAGTTACGGAGGCGAGAGGGACGAGGGGCGAGGGACGAGGAGCGGGTTTCGGTAGCGTCGGAATGGACCATGCGGTCTTTGGCGTCTTTGAAGGTGCGGCTCATTGGTTAGTTGATGGTTGATGGTGTTGGAGAGTTGATAGTTGAGGAGAAGGCCCGGCGGCGGGAAAAAGGAGGAAAACCGCCGCCGGACCTGGTTCCTCAGATTATGGACCGCGCTTTCTGGGTTTGAAGAAGGCGTTGACGGTGAGGTTGGTGGTGATGGCGTTGGTACTGCCGGCGATGGAACTGATTTGGAAGTAGCCGACGGAGTTCATGACCATGTTGGTGGTGAAAACGACGGGCGTGGTGCCATTAGCGGCGACGGTGAATGTGCCCTGGCCTGAACCGGTGGTGCAGTAGGTGACGCCGTCATTGGAAGTACACCAGGTGAAGGTGACGGGGTCGGTGCCGGAGGCCATGAGCTTGAAGTTGATCTGGAGGGCGAACTCGTCGTAGCGGGTGCAGCCGACGACGGCAGCGACGTTGGAAGAGCCACCGGAGGCGATGGCGATGTTGTTGACGAGCTGGGAGGTGTCGTAGAGTTGGGAGTAAGCGGGAATAACCGCAGAGAACGCGCAGAACGCAGAGAGGAGGAGTTTTTTCATTGGTGTTGAGAGTTGATAGTTTGATGAGTTGATAGTTGAAGCCCTCAACCCCGGCCATCTCCCATGGGATGGGAGAAGGCGGGGAGAGGAATTTAGGGTTAGGCGGCAGCGGTTTTGAGGACGGCGAAGGGTTTGAGGGTTATGCTGGCGGTGGCGGTTTTGAGTTTGACGCCGGCGCGGATGAGAGTGCGATAGGCGCGCATGTTTTCGGCGAACTTGATGTCGTCGGAGGTGGCGAGCTCGAGGTCGGAGCGGATGCCGACGGCCTGGCCCATGGGGTCGCCGAACACGGCGGCCGGAGAGCTGATGGTGGTGAGGGCGGCAGTGGGCGCGACGGCGGTGGAAACGACGGGATAGCCGAGGATGGAGGCTAGAGTGCCGCTGGGGACTTCCTGCCAGGTCTGGAAGATGGGGCGACCGACAGTGTCGCGGATGAGGGCGATGCTGGCGAGGACCTGGGGATGCATCCACCACTTGGGTTTGCGCTTGAGGACGATGGGCGAAACGGTGGTGAGGCAGTTGACGAAGTCGTCCAGGAGGAGCTTGGAGACTTTGGTGCCGCCGGCGGCCGCGCCCGCGGCGAGGTTGGCGTTGACGGAGTCGGCCTTGAAGATGCCGTAGTAGCCGGCATCGGTCTGGTTGGCAACGCCGGCGCTGATGAAAGCGGCGGTATCGAGACCGAAGGCGACGGCCTGGACCATCTCGCGGAGGATGTAGGGAGCCAGGTCAACGGTGGAATCTGCCAGGAGCTCGCGCGCGACCAGAAGATAGGCGGCCAGGGTTTGGATGATGAGGCTGACAGAGGAGCCGGTGAAAGCGCCTTCGGTAATGGCCGAACCTTCGCCAGTGCCACCGGTGCCCGAGCCGATCCAGTAGAATTGCGGGCGGGCGGTTCCGACGGGCAGGACGGTGGTGCGAGCGCCGACGCGCTGAACGCCGAGGCCGGACCAATCGCCGTACTCGAGCAAGAGATCATAAATCTCGTTGAAGGTCTGGGTAGGAACGGTGGCCTGTCCGAGGGAGGAATCGACGCCGGTGAGGGCTTTGAAGGAGGCGGTGCCTTCCTCGACGACTTTTCGCATTTCGCCGGATAACCGATTGACGGTTCCGTCCTTCAGGCCATTGCAATAACGAGCAAGAGCATTGAGGTAGAAACGAGTTTCCTCGTTGCTATCGAGAAGCTGTTCGATGGGGTCACGCCAGGAGGAGCGGACATTGCGGGCGACGGCTTGCTGGACCTTTTCGATCCGTTTCATGGTCGCCTCCCAGGTCTCGTTCATTTTGTTTTTGGCGACGGTGAGTTCGTCGGTGACTTTTTTGACCTCTTTATCGGTGCGATCGAAGTTGGCATAGACTTCGTCGATGCGGGTCTTGTGGGCTTTTTGTTCGGTCTGGAGGGACTCGACGCCGCGGAGGACGGTTTGCTGGAAGTCGGTTTCAGGAAGTGGATTCATAGAGTTGATGGAGAGAATGAGTTTGAGTTGATGGTTGGGAACTGAACTAAAGCGCTTTGAGTGCGCGAGCGAAACTATCGAGAAACGAGAGGCGAGTCCGCTGACGGGCTTCTTCGGCGACAGCGGCATCTACAGCCGAAGAAGCGTATTCACGCTGTTGGGACGATAGTAAATCAAGGTCGGCATCTGTCAAGAGGCCGAGTTTGTAGGATTTGGCGAGGGCATTGGGGTTGGCGCCGACGATGCAGGCGGAGAGCTCGATTTGCTGTTGCTGCTGATAGACGACGCGCGGGGCGGATTTGCCTTCTTCGTAGTGGAGAGCTTTGAGCTCGTCGCGATAGGGGCCGAGGTCGCGGTCATAGACAGAGACGAGTTTTTCGGGGAAGAAGCCGACGGAGACGGCTTTGAGGTAGCCGCCCCTGGTCATGGACCAGCCGATGCGGGCGAGATCGTTTTCGGGGACGTCGATGGCCCATTGGACGGTTTCGTGAAGCTCGCGGCCTTTGACCTGGAAATCGACGACTTTGCCGACGAGCCGGGCGATGGTGCCGTAGTTGTGGGAATCGACGAAGGGGGAATTTTTCTGGAAGTGATCGAAGCGCCAGCCATCGGCGCGGATGACTTCTTTGTAGGAGTCGATGGATTCGTCGGAGGCGATATAGGAGGCGAGGCCGAGTTTTTCGTCTAGGATGCGGACTTCTGGATGGAGGGTGCGCTTAATCATGGCGATGGATTTGGATGGGGATTTTGGATTTGAGGTAAAGGGCGAGGTCTTCTTCGGTCCAGCGGGCGTCTTTGTTGACGCGGAAGACGGCGCCCTGGTCGGTGGTGACGTGGAGATCGCGGCCGGAGCGGGAAATTGTCCAGGAGCGCGGAAGTTTTTGTTTGAGGCGGCGCTGGTTCACAAGAAAGGAATTAACCGCAGAGAACGCAGAGAACGCAGAGAGAGGATCATGATTGCTCCTTTTCCTCGGCGAGGACGGGGCCGGAGACGCATTGGCAGTTGATGATGTTGCCGGGGCTGCCGGCCGGGTCGCCGGGATACATGAGTTCTTCGCCGCCGACGATGAAGGGGTCGTCGAGAGGAATGGGGCTGGCTTCGTATTCGACCTCGGCATCGGCGTGGTCGGGACGGACGTTGGGGCCGTGGGAGCTGAGCCAGGATTTGAATTCTACGCCGGCGTCGCGCATGGCGGCATCGCGAGCGAAACCATAGGCGACAGTGGTTTCGGTGCGGGCGATGCGGTCGGCTTCGTAGCGGCCGAGGTTATTGAAGACGCCACGGATGTCGTCGGCGAGCTGGTCCATGGTCTTGCCTTCTTTGAGGCCGTTTTGGATGGCGGTGTTGAGCTGGTCGCGGGCGGTGTCAGCGACGCCCTGGAGAGCGCCTTTGCGTGAGGCGATGAATTCGATGGATTTGGCGGGTGGATATTTCCAGGGATCGTCAATGCCGATTTCTTCATTGAGCTGGTCGCCGGCGGTCTGGACGACGGATTGGAGGACAGGGGAGATTTGGAGGAAGAATTCTTTGCCGGAGTGTGCGGCGTCGAAAAGGAAGTCGATTAGAGATTTATTAACCGCAGAGAACGCAGAGAGCGCAGAGGAGTTTCCATCTGCGGCGGTTTTTGATTTGTGGGCTGAGGCGTAGGATTCGAATTTGCGAAGGGTGGAGACGCGCCAATCGTTGATGACGCGGGCGGATTTGGAGCGGAGTGCTTTGATCGATGGGGCGCGTTTGCGCATGTGGGATTCCCACAGGGCGAGATTTTTGGGGGAGCGCTGGCGCGGGTGCGGATCGGAAGAGTCGGACGGGTCGGACGGGTCGGACGGACGGCGGCGGAGGGCGGCGAGCATTTCGCCGATAGGAGATGAAGGTTCGCCGGCGGAGGGCATTTCGCTGAGATCCTGATCCTGGGATGGAGGAACGGCGGGTTGCTGAGATTCGGCGGAGGAGACGGGCGCGACGCTGAAGGGGAGATAGCCGACGTCCCAGCCCAGGAATTCGGGGAGTTCGAGGCCGAGGTAGTCGGAGATTTGTTCCATGGGCATGCCCTTGGTCCAGAGCTTATCGACGGAATCGAGGCGTTCTTTGCGGACTTCCTGCATGACGGGGTGTTCGTCCCAGTCGAGGAGGATCTCGACGGCCTGGCCGGTAAGTTTGAGGGTGAGGCGCTCGAGGCCGTCGGCGAATTTTTCGCCAATGGGAATGCAGCCGGTGGTGATGAGCTGGTAGAAGTCGGAGGCGGAACCGATGGAGTAGGCGGCTTTGACGTCGGCGAGGGAAGGGGGAACGTCGAAGGCGACGAAGATTTCGTGGTGGTCCTCGGTGCGGCCGGCGATGTAGGCGGCATCGACGGTGCGGACCTTTGGGTCTTCGACGGAGATGTCGCCGGTGAGGAAGATGGGCCGGAAATCGCCACGTTGCTGGGCGGCGCGTTTGGCTTTGAGGTCGTTGAGAATTTGCTCGCGCTGTGGGTCAGTGGGGATGCCGTTTTTGGCGATGATGTAGGGGCCGGTATCGCCGTTGTTGGCCATGAGGTTGCGTTTGAACTTGCCGGCGAGCCAGTCGCCTTCGGCGGCGATGAGAGCGGATTCGTATTTGCTGAGGCCGCGCCAGCGGTCGTAGGGGTTCCAGTATTTGAGCTGGATGACCTGGTCAGGCTGGAGGTTGTAGGGTTTGTTTTGGCCGTCGCGATATTGCCATCCGACGAGCTCGCCGTTCTCGACGATATGTTTCATGCGGTCGGGCCTGGCGACGATGATTTGAGGGAGCGGGCCTTTGCGCTGAGCAGGGAAAGGGACCATGGCCTGGTCGTCGATGAGCCAGAAGGTTTCGCCGGCGAGCTTGAGCCAGCCAATGGAGGCTTCGACGAAGTCGGAATAGCCGAGGCCGTCGATGGGTGAGCGGAGGAAGGCGTCCATGCCGGGGATGGAGATTTCTTCGTCGAGAGAACGGCGGACGAGCCGGCCGGAGCGGTGGAAGCGTTTTGAGCGCGGCAAGGGTTGTTTGAGGCCGGCGAGTTCCCGGTCGGGAGGGAAGAAGCAGGGTTGGACGGAGGCGACGGGGCCGGCGATCTTGGCAATGGCGGCCTGGACCCAGGCGGAGGAGGCATAGGGGCGGTCGAGAACTTCCTGGGAGCCGATTTCGATGGCGCGGGCGAACCAGAAGGCGGGAACGCCCTGGCCGCGGAGGACGTAGGAGGCGGCCTGGCCGAGGCGGGAGAGGAAGGATGATTTAGCGGGCATCGGGACCTCCGGGGGATGAGGTGAGAGGGGAGAGGTGCGAGGGACGAGCTACGAGAGGCACGGGAGCGCATTGCAGTGAGCCAGGAGCGCATTGCGTACAAGCTTTTGTCGAGCGGACGGGGGTTGACAGGCCGGAAAACGTCCTGGGGCAATTAAGGCGTGGTCCTGGGGAAGGTAGAATTAGAGAAAGCAGGGTCTCACGCAAAGGGCGCGAAGGGGGAATAGCGAACTCCGATAAATCGCGAGCAGGTAGCAAATAGCAAATAGCAAAAGGGGAGGCCGGACGGCAGTGGGGATGGGGGGAGGCACTGCCGCCGGCCGGGGCCGCCCACGCGGGACCAGACGACATGGGCGGTAAAGGGTAGAAGGATTTAACCGCAGAGAACGCAGAGAGCGCAGAGAGGAAAATAAAAACTGGGAAAATCATATCAGGGCGCTGGAGAAAGTGACGGCACGGAGCTGATAGGCGTGGTGGCGGAGGGCTTTGGCCCAGAAACGGTCGCAGTGGGAGTCGTCGGATTCGCCGACGAACCGGATGTTGCCGGAGAGTGTGACTTCTTTTTTGATGCCGCGGAGGTCGGCGCGGAGTTTGTCGTCGCGCGCGATGCGGAGGCGGCGGTCCTCGAAGGCGGCGCGGAGGCCGAAGGCGAGCTCTTCTTTGGCTGACGGGGTGAAGGTGATTGGTTCGACGCGGTAGCCGAAGCGGTCTTTGGCGCGTTCAGCGAGTTGCATGCCCATGCCGGTGGCGTCGATGCAGGCGCGTTTGACCTGGGGCAAGGTGAGGATGCGGTGGAGTTCGTACTCGAGCTCGCCGAACTTTTTGTTCTGGAGCTCGAGGCGGAAGCGGTCCCAGAGGACGTCGCCCTGGAGTTCGCCGACGTCGATGACGAAGAGGTCTTTTTTGCGGGCAACATCGACGCCGACGTATAGGGGGTTTTTGGCGTCGAGCAGGTAGTTGAAGTCGCGGATGGCGGCCGGGTCTTCGCAGGAGCTGATGAGGTCGTAGGAAAGGAAGGCGGAGGCTTCGTCTGCAGGGATGCAGCAATACTCTTGCAACCATTGTTCTTCGTCGATGCATTCGGCGCGGATTTGCTGTAACCAGGCCTGGCGGCGGTCGGACTGGTCGGACTTTTCGGACGTGTCGGACTTTCGGCCGGCGACCTGGTCGATCTTTTCGACGAGGCCTTCTTCGACGGCTTTTTGGACGGGGACGGAGTGGAGGGACCAGGAGCGGGCAAATTTGGCGGAGTCGGACTGATAGGATGGGTCGGACGGGTCAGACGGGGCGGACTTTATCTTTTGGATGATTTCGTTGAAGAGTGTGCCGATGCCGCGATGAGTGCTGATGATTGAGAGTGTGCCGCCCCATTGGGTGACGGGTTTGGCGACGGCGTAGAGTTCGCGCTGGTTTTTGTGCAGGGCGAATTCGTCGAGTGTGACGTGGCCGGTTTTTCCTACGATGGCGTCCGGGTTGGACGAAAGTGCATAGATGGATGCGCCGGAGGCGAGGCGGAGGACCTGGACGCAGATTTGTTTGCCGGAATCGGAGGTGAAGACTTGTTCGCCGAGATCCTGGGCGGCGTATTTGAGGACGTTGGCCCAGCGCTTGGTGTAGAGGATGAATTGTTTGGCCTGGATCTCGTCGCGGGACATGACCCATTCGTCTTTGGCGCCGGCTTTGGCGGCACGGCGGACGACTTTGTAGGAGTGGGCATAGGAGAAGCCGAGCTGGCGGCCTTTCTCGCAGATTGTCAAAGGGGCGTCGTCGGTGATCCAGGCGCGCTGGGAGGCGTAGAAGAATTTGTTGGAGAGAGGGCTCACTCGGGGAAGAAGGAATTAACCGCAGAGAACGCAGAGAACGCAGAGGAGGAAAAGATCATAGTAAGTTCAGTTCCTGTTCGATGCGGTGGAGGGTTTCGGGGGTGATGCCGCCTTTACCTTTGGCCTGGTCGAGTTCGCGCTGGATGGTTTCTTTGCGGCGCTGGACGTCGTCGCGGTAGCGCTGGAATTTGAGGCTCTCGCCGAAGCCGCGGGCGGTGGCGTTGACGAGCGGGGCGATCAGTTCCGGGTTTTCCTTGAACCTGGCGGCGACGTCCTTGGGATCGACTTCGAGGAAAATTTCGTAGGCGTGGGAGGCGGCGAGCTGGAGGGCGGCTTCCTGGAGGTCGGAGCCTTGGGTTTGTTTGACGAAGTCCATGGCGGCTTCGCGTTTGATGCGGAGGTCGTCGAGGCGGACCTGGTCGTTGAGCCAGTCCTGATAGCCGGAGCCGTCTTCGGGAGCGCCGGAGCCTTTGTACCAGTGGGAGATGTTTTCGGAGTTGACGCCGGGATGACCCTGTTCGGTGAGCCAGAGTTCGATGCGCGCGTAGGAGATGCCGTCGCGGAGCATGGCGTTGACCTGGTCGCGCAGGACTTTGGGGAGGGTGGCGATTTTGCCGGTTCTACGACGCATGGGAACGGAAAGGATTTAACCGCAGAGACGCGAAGAGCGCAGAGAGGGATAGGACGGAACCGGAAATTAACCGCAGCCCAGAAAGTGTTCGGGGTGCAGAACGCAAAGAGCGCAGAGGGCGCGCCGCGGAATAGCCAATAGCGGATAGCAAATAGCAAATGGCAGAGGCCCAAGTCATTCGCGGTTTTCCCAGTGGTTGCAGCCTTTGGAGGTGATGCGGTAGCGGATCTCGCCGGTGGCGGTGTCGGTGATTTTGACGACGAGGCCTTCGTCGAGGAGGAAAACGAGTTCGGCACGGATCTCGGCAATGGCGAAGTCAGTGCCGCCATCGCGCCGGCTGGAGCGGTGGATGTGGTCGGCGGAGATGGCCAGCGGACGGGAGCCGTAGAGGTAGAGCAGGCATTCGTGGCGGAGTTTTTGGGAGTCGGTCATGCGATACAGGTGAGAGGTGTGAGGGGCGAGGGACGAGGATCGGGAGCGTCGTGCGAGGTTTTGAGTTTTTCGATGTGGTTGTTAATGACGCGGGTGAGGGCGTCGATGTTGGTGAGTTTGTCGCTAAAGAAAGTGGCGGGGTCCAAGGGCAGCGCCGGAGATTTGTAACTGCCGCTGACGATGAGGACGGGCAGCGAGGTGGAGAATTTGCGGATGTGGTGGAGGACCTCGAGGCCGGGTTTGTCAGGGAGTTTGAGGTCGAGAATGACGAGGTCGTAGGGCGGAACGAATTTGGCTTCGGCATCGGCGGCGGTGAAAACGGTTTCGACGTGGGAGCCGCCGGCGACGAGGGCGCGCTTGATGAGGGCGCAGAAGTCGGAGTCGTCGTCGACGACGAGGACTTTGAAATGGCTAGGGCGGTCAGGATTCATGGGATCGGTGGCGGGAGACATTCTCGAAGAGTTCGAGGATTTTCTGGGGCAGGAGCTCATGTTTGTCGATGAGTCGGCGTTCCATCTGTTGCTGGGCATCGGTGAGGCGGCGTTCGACGCTATCGACTTTCTGATTCATGCGATCGGAGACTTCGTCGATTTTCTTGTAGATGCCGGCGGAGCGGGCGGTGGCGGAGACGCGGTCGGCTTCGCGTTCGCGGGCGGTCTGGGCGCGGACGGCTTCGACGTTTTCTTCGAGGGTATCGACGCGTTCGCGGAGATCGCGCTGGGTGAGGCCGAGCTCGGGGTTGGAGGGAGCGGGCGGTTCGCCGATGAGGTAGCGGCGAAGCTTGAAGAGGCCGTTGGCAAGGCCGATGACGAAGAGAAGGCAGGCGAGCCAGCCGGCGATGTTGATGGAGACGAGTTTATCCACGGGCCGAGGTGAGAGGTGCGAGGTGAGAGGTGCGAGGGAAGAATGAGAGTTCGCTCATCTTGGGAGAACGAAGTTTGGTTTTTTGAGACGAATGCGCTGCGGCTGGGCTGCGCCACAGCCGCGGTCCGGGTCCGAGAGGAAAGGCTGAGACGCGGGCGGAGCCGGGCGGGACGTGGCGGATGATGGAAAGGTTGTTGGTGACGCCGCAGGTGCAACGGAGCTGGAGGGTGAAGTCCTGGCGATCGGCGGCGCCGCCGGAGCTGGACCAGGCGATCGGCGGGTTGGTTTGGGCCAGGCCACACCAGTCGCAACGGAAGGAGCGCGGTTGGGAGAGGAAATCGCGGAGGGGAGGCGATGCGGAGAAGGAATTAACCGCAAAGAACGCAGAGAACGCAGAGAGAAGGAAAAATAATTTGGGCATGGTCAGAATTTGGCGAGGCGGTATTTGAGATCGGCTGAGCGATAGACGATCCAGCCGTCGGACGAAAAGCCGGCGACGTCCACGTTGGCGCCTTGAACTACCACGGCGCCACCGGTGCAGATGCCTCCTTGAAATGTGCCCAACTGAAACTCGATCTGGCTCCGATCGCAACCGGCGATGACCACATTCTCCGTTACCGTATCGACTTTGCTCGATCGTGGAAACATGCTCACGAGCGGATAATCGGAGTGCCATCCCCACCAGGGTGTTGTCCCCAACAGAGTGACGTTATTCTGAACGTTCAAATCATTGGTTGCCGTTAGGCTTACGATGGACGAGCGCCCGGCGATACTGCAGTCGAAGTCTCCTTCTCCTACGCAGCAAGTCATATCTTCGGGGTAACTTGCGTATCCCAGGAGAATTCGGTCGTTTGAAGTGTCCACGGTCGAGGTCGGGATGGGAAGTTCTCCCGAAGGGCCGAGATCCGAGGCGCTGGAAATGAAATTCGGCTTGAAAAAGAGCAGCGTATTGGTGGTCGTGAACTGGCTCACGCTCACGCACTGGCCGCCATCCTCGACATTGAACAGCCAGGCCAAGCCGTGGTAGCCGACGGCAGTCATCAACGTGGATAGCGTCTGCCCGGTGCTCGAGTCCTCGTCGAACTCCGCCGAGACATTGTAAGTCCCGTTGGCCTGGCGCATCACGGAGGTGAAAAAGACATGATTGGTGGTGCTCGGCCGAAACGAGAAGACAAATGCGGTACCATTCACCGTGCAGGCGGCGGTTCCGCTGGCCGTGCCGAAGCCGAAATTCGTCACCGTGGTCAGGTTAGTGCCCGAGAGCTGGTATTCAGCGAGCCGGTTGGTGCCGTTGATCGTCGAGTCGGCGATGATGACCCTGTCGCCCACTACCGTGCAGGTCGGATTGCGGAAGGCACTGAAGCCGGGAACGGTGATGGCGACGAAATCGGTGAGGCTTGTCCATACTCCGAGCCGGGCGAAACTGCCGTCCGAGTACGGATATACGTAGGTGCCATTGGTCATGACCATGATCTTCTCCGGCGAATTGAAGGTTCCGATTCCTAGAATGGGGCTGACGGAGGATTGAACGCGGAAGAAGGCGTTACCGGAGAGGCCGCCGTTGCCAGTCAAGGAGATGGCGGCGTAGCGGTTGAGGATGGGGCCGCCGATGTTTGTCCAGTTGTTTGGGGAGAAGATGCTTGCGCATTGGAGCTGGAAGGGAGGGTCGCCTTGTTGCCAGGCGAGATTGAGACGGCCGCCGGCGCAAAAGCTATCGGTGAAGCGGAAGCCCGAGGGAAGGGCGAGGGGAGAGGGAGGAGGGGCAGAGGTGAGAGGTGAGAGGGCCGAGGGGCGAGCCATGGGGGAGCCGAGGCTGAGGCTTTGTTCCTGGGATTTTGGGGAAAGAAGAATCGGATGAGGCAGCGGAGACGGAGGAAGGTTTCCGAAGCCGAGGCAGAGGGCCAGACAGGCGATAGGAATGGCCAATAGGAGATAGCGTTTCATGCGGAGAAGTGGCGGATGGGTGGGAGAAAGTTTTGGAGGGTTTCGTCGAGGAAGTCGTCGGACCAGCAGTCGGAATGGCCGAACTCGGGCCAGGTGATGGTCTTGACGCGGCTGGCAACCATGGGGGAGACGTGGCGCGGGCCGTGGAGGCCGAGTGTGCCGTAGCCGAGGAGGCGGCCGGCCCAGGAGTGGGCCAGGGCGAGGGCGAGGTCTTTGGCGGCGACATAGACGGAGACGTGGCCGATGGCGTTGTGCTGGAGACGAGCGTTGAGGCCGTTGGCGTGAAAGGATGATTCGCAGGCGCCGCAAACGAGGTGCAGGGAGTGGATGATCGGGCAGGGATAGTCGAGGAGGCCGAGGATGACGGCGGCGCCGTTGCTGTGGCCGACGAGGGTGATTTTCCAGTCGTCGCGGTATTGGTCGATGGTGTGAAAGAGTTTGCGGGTGCGTTCGACCTGGCCGAAGGCGCGTCCGATGGGGCCGCAGAAGTATTCGACCTTTTCGGCGCAAGCACCGGAATGGTTGTGGGTCCAGGAGACGGCGCGTCCGGACCAGTTCTTGCCGGAACCGGGGAAGGTCAGGATGCCGGGGACGAAAATCAGTACGCTGCGCACGTTAAAAGGGTTAAATCGTTAAATGGTTGAATCGTTAGAAGTGGAGGGTGATGCCGACGCGGGTGAGGAATTCGTGGTCGGAGATCGCGGTCCTCGAGGGATAGTAGACGTAGCGGGTATCGACGAGGATGCCGATGCCGGTCGAGTAGCGGTATTCGATGCCGCCGCCGGCTTCGGCGACCCAGAGGTTCTGGTTGTTGTCGCGGCCGCCGCCGAGCATCAGATGGCCGGCGATATTGCCGACGGATTTTCTGAAGATGCCGAATAGGTGGCCGCTGTCGAGGTCGCTGGTTCCGGTGCCGTTGCCGAATGTGATGAGGTCGGCGCCGATGCCGAGGGTTGGAGTGATGAAGTAATTAGCGCCGAAGCTGACGTAGGGTGTGCTGCCGGAGGCGGTGGCGGATTTCCAGGTGGGCGAGATTTCGAGTTCGAGCTCGTGGGCGTTGGTGAAGTAGGGAAGGTTTTTGTTCCAGGCGGGGAGCATGTTGAGCGCGCTGGAGACGACGACGGAGGCGCCGGCGATTTGCTGGAGTTGGTTGGTGGGGAAGTCGGGCGGCATGACGGGCAGGCCGTCGGAGAGGAGGTTGGTGCTGGTCTGGGAGAAGACGGGAATAACCGCAGAGAACGCAAAGAGCGCAGAGAGGATGAGAATTAACCGCAGCCCCGAAAGTGTTCGGGGTGCAGAACGCAGAGAACGGAGAGTGTTTTTCATGGTTGAGAGTTGTGGAGTTGAGAGTTACAAGCGCGACCGGGACAGCGGCGTTGGGTTGGAAGGGACTGGCGGAGTGCATCGTTAGGATTGAAGAGGACAAAGCCTACGATGCTGGAGGAGCTATAAGTGACGGCTTTGGCCTGGCGCGCTGCTGTCGGTCGGTCCCGCATTTGGTTGAGTGCATTATCAGACCAGGCCCGCTGAATTGCGGGCTGAGGCTGACCGCTGCGAACGGTCAGCGGAAAGTTATGAGTCTAAATTAGAGAAAAAGAAGGAGAAGATGGCCAAGAGATGTTCAACGGGATTTTAACCGCAAAGAACGCAGAGAACGCAGAGCGGGTCGGACGGGGCGGGGACGGAGGTGACAGGTGAGAGGGGCGAGGGGCGAGGTGAGAAGTAAGAATCGGACGAAGTCGGACGAAGTCGGACCGGGTCGAACGGGGAGTCGGACACTCCGTCGCTGAAGCTATTCAGGTCAGGCGTGGGATTAACCGCAGAGACGCGAAGAGCGCAGAGATTATTTTTCGGAGAGGCGTTCGAGCAGGGCGCGGATGTGGATTAGCTGGGACAGAAAGAGGAGGACCAGGCCGAAGGTCAGTAGCGATGCGGCAAACCACAAAATGGCTCCCACAGAAAGACCGGAGTTTGGGTCGGCTCCAGCGTAGGCTATCAGGATGAGACAAAGGCCAACGCCGGCGAAGCAGAGCTTGGCGAAAAACGAGACGGCATTTGCAGTTCCTGCAATCCGATCGGCTTCGGATTTGACGGGGATCGGCTTGGAGGGCTGTTCGGGGGCAATGATTCGTTTGTCGAATTCGCGGAGGAAGCGTTTGAACTTGGAGGGGGGCTTGGAGCCGGGAACGAATCCGGTGCCGCAGGAGGGACATTCAATGCCGCGGGCAGCGGTGTCGGAGGCGACTTCGATGGGCTGCCGGCAGGCTGGGCATTCGGTGCGGAGCCAGGCGATTTCTTGAATCATCTTTGTCGTTCGGATGCGCCGAGGATACATTTGCAGTATTTTCGGTCACAGCCAGGTAGCGGCAGGAGGGGCGCGAAGTGGATTTCCACGGCTACGTTCTTCATGGCTTTGATGGCTTCGCAGTCGTCTTCGTCGTTATTTGCGCCGAGGTACTCGACAAACTTGATACCGGCCGCCTTGAAGGTTTCCATTTGCTCGCGGGCGAGCTGTCGGACCAGGTGGGTTGGCAGAGGGCGCGGATAATTGGCGAGCCTATCTATGAGTGGTTTGTATCCCATTTTGACTCATTCTTTCTCGCATTTAGGCAGTTCAAATCGGCAACGGATTGCCGGTCGTTTGTTATAGTGATAGGTAGTTACGAGGATTTTCGGCCTAACGGAAACGAGGTATAATTAGATATTTTTGGGGAGCAAGGCGCGGCGCTTCCGCGCGCGTTCGTTGAGTTCTACAATTACCGGTTTTGGGCCTGGGTAGGCCGCCGGCACTTCCAGCTTCCCGCTCTTTTCAACTTCGTCCAGGAACTTGTCCACCGCCATCCGAATAAGGACAGCCGAGGGCATTCGGAACCTCCTGCTCACGGCTTCCAGACGGGTCGCGGTGTCAGTCTCAAACCTGACTGCCACAGCCGCATTTAAGCTCATGTTGCGATTGTATAGCAGGGTAGAGCAAAAAAAGCAAATATATTTCACTTTTTCTGTTGACGTTCATCGTAGTGCTTTGATATACGTGGTAGCGCAATGAATAGAAGGCTGTCGATGCCGGTGCCGGTCCGCTTTCCGATAAACACGAGGAAGCGGATTTTGCGCGCATCAAAGCGGTTCGGGATCGGGGCGTCGGAGATCATCCGGCAGGCGGTGGAGAGGCAATTGCCGGAATGGGAGAAATCGGGCCTGGTATTGGTGGAGGCGCAAAGCCCGGCAGGAAAACAGCCAAAGAACGGAGCTGGGGACCAATCATGAAAGCAATCAATGAATCAATTGAGACCCGCGCGGACTTCTGCTCAGAAGTGGTTCGAATCCGGACTGCAGGAAGCTGAACTGTTCAAGACGGCCTGGCGGAAGGCGCGAGAACACGTTATGCGAGCCGGATTCTTTTTCATCAGAGCGCGTGAGAGCTGCCCGAATGGGGACTGGTCTCTGTTCGTCCAGGCGCAGTCGGGCGGCCGCATCAGCGAGCGAACGGTGAGGCTTTATATGCAGCTCGCGGAAGCAGCGTTGGTATGGGCCAGGATGGCTGAGCCGCAGACAGCCGGGGGGAAACTGGAGGAGGTAGCCACAAAGGAAGTAATGATGATGTCGCCGAAGCCGTTGGTCGCGCTGTTGCGGGACCTGCGGGAGATGCGGCCGTTTGGGGAGTATGATGCGGTGAAGTACGCGCAAAGGCGGCTTGGGAATGGGCAGTTGGAGTTTGAGCTGGATTTCGAGAAGGCGTTTGCGTCGGTGGATGTGCTGGACCGGCTGGGGTCGCCGGGTTTCACGCTGAATTTTCCGGAGGGTAAGAGCGAGGAGGAGGGATTGACGGAGCTGCGCGAGAAAATGAAGTCGGTGCTGGCGAAGATCGATGCGCAGTTGGGGAAGGAGACGATTGACGTATGACGCTGACGCTGACTTTGGTTTGGGGGCTTTTGGTGTTGCTGGCGGCGTGGGTGATAGCCAATAGCAAATCGCAAATAGAAAATAGCAAATCCTCCGTCGTCAAAAGCACTATGGAGGACTGGCGGCGGAAGGTCAGGGCTTGGGGGTGGATGGTTTGGTTTTGGCTGGTGTGTCATGTGGATTGCGCTTGGTGCGGGAGGCGGTTGCATCGGGCGTGGTTGCCGATTGCTTACCGGTTTTCGAATGGGAAGAGGGTGCCGAGGGTGAGTCATTCGATTTGTGAAGCTTGCGCCTGGAGAGAGTTAAAACAGACGGAGAGGTTGGTGAAGACGGTGTTTGGGGAAGGGAAGTCGGACGAGTCAGACCGATCGGACGTATCGGACGGATCTCTCAAGCGGGAACGGGAGGCTTGGGCGGTGCATGACCGGATGGAGGCGAATTTGAGGAAACGATTTTAGAAGGGACCCTAACTATTAACAACGAAAGCTCTTTATGGCCCCGAACCTTGAAGAACGAAAAGTCCAACATCCAACATCCAACATCCAAAGACAGGATGGGAATGATTTGCTCCAGGAAGCCCCGCGAGGGGAATCGGTAGGTGACAGGGGCCGCGTCCAGGCCGCAGAGGAAGTCTCTGGCGATAGGACAGTCGCCTTGGATCAATCGTCATCGAAGCCAGGTCGGGCAGTGGCATTCTTGGAGCTAGTTGAGGCAGAGGCAGAGAAAGAGGCAGAGCGGGTGGGTTGGTTTGTGGCGGCGGATATTGCGCGGGCGGTGGGGACGCATAAGAAGCGGGTGCATCGGATTGCGGCACGGGATGGTTGGCCGAGAAGGGTGTTCGAGAATCGGGTGGAATATCAGCCGCCGCGAAGAATCGCCGAGGCGATCGTGGAGAGCCCAGTGAGGGAGAGGCAGAGGGAAGAGGCAGAGGGACTGACGGTGAGGTTTGCGGACCTGGCTCACTCGGATGAGCAGAGGGAAAACGTTTTGTTGAGGGAAGCGGCGGTGAAGTTGCTTTTGAATAATTTGCATCTGGGGAAGGAAATGGCGCTGAAGCTTGTGGTGCGTCATTTCCGGGTGAAGCATCCGATTTTTGCGGTGTCGGTGTCGGCGCTGCGCCGGTGGGAGCTGGCGTATCGCGCGCACGGGCTGGATGGGTTGGTGGAACAAAAACGGGGCCGGAGCGGGCGGAAGGGGTTTGCTCTGGACCTGGAGGCTGATGAGCTGTTGCGGACGGCGGCCGGGGCGATCGAGTACGGGATCAAGGGGCGGTTGAACATGGCGCGGGCGTATCGGGAGCTGGTGGGTAATCCGACGGTCGGGAGCGAGCGGGGTCGTCCGACGTGGTTGCATGGGGAGCATGCGAGCAAAAGTTATGTGCCGCCGAGTGTGAGGGCGGCGGTGCGGGAGCTGGCGCCGGTGTCAACGGTGAAGCTGATTCAGGTTGGGCCGAAGGCGATGAAGTTGGACGGGCCTTACACGGAATCGAGCTACGCGGGGTTGCGGTGCGGGCAGGCGTTCACAGCGGATGACATGACGTGCAATGTCTATGTGTGGGTGGAGTGGCCGAATGAGGACGGGTTCCTGCTGTTGCGGCCGCAGTTGCTGGTGACGATGGACGTGGCGAGCATGGCGTTCCTCAACTACCGGTTGGTGATACGGCCGAAGGGGCAATATAACCGGGATGATGTTTGGGGGCTCATCGGGGACTTGTTCGATTCGTTTGGGCTGTTCGAGACGGCGATACTCGAGGGCGGCACGTGGCAGTCGGACCTGGTCCGGGGCCAGAGGACTGGGATCGAGGATGGGACCAGGTTGGGAGGGTTGAAGTCGCTGGGGGTGAAGGTGATTCATACGCGGTCGCCGCGCGGGAAGATTATCGAGGGAGCGTTCAATCCGTTGCAGCATGCGGCGGATAATTGCCGGGGGTTTTGCGGGCGGATGGAGATGAAGGATTGCCCGGAGCTCGTGAAGCGACACCTGGCTGATGTGCGGTCGGGCAAGGCGCATCCAAGGGAGCATTTCCTGCATTTGCACGAGTACGACAAGCACGTTGCAGGAGCGATGCAAGGTCTGTTGAACGAGCGTAATGACGGGAAGATTTTGCGGGGCCAATCGCCTTGGTCGAAGTGGGCGAGCGAGAAGCCGGCGCTGGCGCAAATGCCGGACGCTTACAAGTGGATGTATCGGTCAGCGTTCGCGGTGTGCCAGGTGACGCGGAACGGCGTGCGGGTGACGCAGGGGACAGGGAAATTTCAGCAGGCCTACAGCTACGATTGCCCGACTGTACTCGAGACGTGGCGGGGGCGGCGGGTGGTGGCGTATTGGAATGATTCGAACCCGGACACGGACGCGGTGATCTACACGGTGAGGGCGGGTCGGCCGGATAAATTTTTGTGCGTCGCCGAGCGTGTGCGAGAGATTCCCAGGCTCGGGGCCTCTGAGGAAGAACTCGGGCGTGAGGCGGCGCGCAAAAAACTTCATGCACAGTTGGCGGTGAGTAAGAGCCAAAGCCTGGCGCAGTTTTTGCAGAGGGGAAGTCAGACGAGTCAGACGGGTAGGACGAGTCGGACGGAAGAGGTGAGAGGTGAGAGGGACGAGGGGCGAGGGGAAATTGGGGAGAGGATCGAGGCGGCGAGGGTGAAGGCTGATGAACGGGAGGCTGGGCGGATAACGGTTGAAAGGACGGAGCGGAGGATATTGGCGGAGGCGGGGGATTTGTCTGAGCTGGGCGGCGGGCGTGGGGAGCGTGAGAGCGTGGGAGAGTCGGAGCGTGAGCGGCTACAGGAGCTAGAGGAGCTGACGCTTGAGGAGCTGCACGAGCTGTGAGGGGCATAGCCAATAGCAAATAGCAAATAGCAAAACAAAAATGGCCCGCAGGAGCGGGCGGGAAGGACCAGAATGAAGAAGAGAAATCCGTGGTTGGTGGAGAGCGCACAAGCATACCATCCGGGCGCTCAGACCTGCACCGTGGCTGACCGGGAGGAGATGGTTAGGAAAAGCGAGGATATCGATTGGCTGAGGCGCGTGCTGACCTGGCCGGAGACGCAGTTGACGGTGAAGATCGCGGCGAGCGCGCGGATAATTCGCTTGAAGAAGGCAGGGATTTTAACCGCAAAGAACGCAAAGAGCGCAGAGAGGGCGGTATGATCCACCTTCATATGCAAAATGCCGAATGGTCGGTCTGGACCGATTGTCAAGAGGGTGATTCAAAGACCGGCCGTTGCATCGGGCTATCAATGAGCAGGACGGCCGCGCTGCGCGAGGCGAAAATCGAGCTACAGGCTGACCTGGGCCAGGTCTTTCAGATGCTGCGGGCTTCGATTAAGGCGGACCGGATAAATGCAAAGGCCGAAGATATCAGTCATCAAAGCGCTACAGAAATTCTATGAATGCACCAACACTTGAAGCACCGAAACGGGAGGTCAGTCCGACGGGATTGATCGATACTGAGGAAGAGGTCGTGGGGTTGTCGGATGAGCTGAAGCCGTCGGCGGCGCGGCCGATGCCGGCAATCAATATCGGGGGCCACACGGTCACGAAGGCGACGGAGCATTTGCCGGAGGAACAGCGGACGTTGATCCGGTGGCTGTATCATCATCAGCGGACGCATAATTTGCAGACGCGGGAGCTGGCGGCCGAGGTCGGGCTGTCGCCGACGACGATCTGGCGGTTGTTCTGCGACCAATACCGCTATCCGAAGGAGGAGGTGAGCCGGGACCGCGGCGGCAATGAGGTGCGCAAGCCGCATCCGCATGCGCTGGAGCGGATCTCGATTGACGGGTTGTGCGGGAAGATCGCGCGGTATCGGCGCCGGGCTGAGACGAGCGGCCGGGCGGCGAACCCGGACTTCGTGATGACGGATATCGCGGAGCGGATTTTCTGGCTTTGCGAGCGTTGCGGTCGGAACCGGCGGATGGGTTTTATTTACGGGGACGGGCAGATCGGGAAGTCGTTCGGGCTGCGGCAGTACGCGGCGGAGCATAACGGGGGCATCACGACGTATGTGGAGATGCCGCCGTCGAGCGGTGTGCAGTTCATGTTGAAGTGCATCGGCAAGGCGTTGTTGGTGCCGACGGCTTCGACGTTTGACAAGTTGCTGGAGGACGTTCTGGAGGCGCTGGACCCGAGCAAGCTGCTTTTGGTGGATGAGATTCATCGGGTGTTCACGACGTATCAGCGGACGTCGGTGATGAGGTGCCTGGACACGTTGCGATATATCCACGACCAGACGGGGTGCGGGTTGGTGTTGTGCGGGACGAACGTTTTCCGGGACAAGGTGAAGGCGGGCGAGTTCATGCAGTATTTGAAGCAGCTCCATCGTCGCGGGCGCTCGTATGAGTTGCAGTTGCCGAATGACCCGCCGCGGAAGGACCTGGATATGATTGCGGCGAAGTTCGGGCTGGACCCGGCGAAGGGGGACGCGGAGGTCATTGTGACGAAGATCGCGAAGTCGGACGGCATCGGGGTGTATCGACTGCGGTTGTTGGACGCGCAGGATTACGCGCGGAACAAACGGCAGGAGTTGAATTGGGGGCATTTCCTGAAGGCGTATGCCATCACGGAGAAGGCGGCGCGGGGCTCGGCCGCGGCCGCGGAAGGGGAGGTGGCCGGATGAAGCGCGGGCGGCCAAAGGGTAAGGTGGCCAGGCCGACGCTGTCGAACGGCATCCTGAAGAAGATCGGGATGGTGGCCGACACGGTTTGCCGGGCTTACGAGGTTTCGTTTTCGGACGTGCTGAGCCGGCGCCGGAACATGCTGTTTGTGATGCCGCGGTGGGCAATCGCCAACGCGCTATTCGAGTTGGTGGGCATCGATAACGAAGACATTGCGTCTGTGCTCGAGAGGGAGAGGACCGCGCCGCATCATATGCGGGCGTCGTTCAAGCGCGAGCTGGAAACGAACGCGAAGACCAGGCTGCGCTACGAGAAGCTCGAGAAGGAGTTGCGGGCGAAGTTGAATGGGGGGTGTGATGGCTGACACGCGGCACAAGAACAAGGTGTGGAACGTTGGCGAAGTCATCCAAAGCTATACCTGGGAACAGGGCAAGCTTGCCGTGCTGATGGACATTCGGGACGAGCTGAAAAGGCTCAATGAGTTGCTGCACTGCGAGCATTTCCTCTGCATTCCCATGAAGCTGGATGCGATCCGTCGCAACACGGCGAGGCGGAGAAACAAACAAGAGAAAGGACCAAAAAATGGAGACCATTGAAAATCCCTCGCTGATTGACGCGGGGGCGGACGGTATCGATTCGTGGGCGCTGCTGGAGCTGTTTGGGCATTCGAAGGTGGCGGGACGGCTGACGTCTCGGAAGCTGGGGACGGAGATCATGTTCCAGGTGGATGTGCCGAGGGGGGCGACGGAGTTCAGCCATAGCGAGCTGTACAGCCCGAAGGCGGTGTTTGCGATCAAACCGACGACGGAGGATTGGTGCCGGCGCTGGAGTGTTTACGCGGCGAAGACGATTCGGGATGTGTTGCCGTATGTGCCGGAGACCAGGCAGCTCAATGGACCTCCGGATAGCGAGAGGACGGGATTTGAGGAGGACTGATGCCAGCTCAAAAGAGGCCCAAGATCACTGTCAACATGCGTCACACCGGAAGGATCTATGTCGGCATGGGAGTAGAGGATTTTCAGGACCTTTGCGTGGCGGTGAACCTGCCTTTCCGCAAAACCGATAGATTCAAGCTGGCTTTTTCAAAATTTCACGACCGAGTCAAACGAATGGCAGATGAACTATTAAACGAAAGGGACCATGATAACGAAGGAAGAACTGCAGGAACGGGCGCAGCTTGTGCGCATTCACGAGGCAAATTGCCAAATCGAACATCCAACGGACCAGGACACGGCTTTCAGGCTGGCGATCCAGAAGAAGCTGGCGCTCGAATATAACTTGCGGGAGCTGAGGGCGATGTCGTTTGGACCGGCGCCGGCCGCGCCGGTGGCGGCACAGAGGCCGATGGCAGCCGCGCCAAGCGGGAAGCCGAAAGGATAAAAGCTATCAGCAGTCGTCAAATAATTGGAGAGCTGCAAAAAGAGGTTCGGATGTATCGATCGTCCTACCGAGAAGTGGATGGCAAGGTGCGAAATGCTTCGGCGCTGCGAACCATCGCCGCCCTTCGAAGCGCGATCCGAATTATTCGGCACAGTAATCGACGCGCTCCCAAATGACCGTGCAGGAGCTCATTTCGGAGATTCTGACCAGGCTGGAGCGGCAGTTCTATGCTCATTTGCCGAGGCGGGACTTCAAGCGGGACGAGAAGTATCTAATCGCGGCAATCGGGACCTATGGCTGGGAGTGCAAGGGCCGCGGTTGGGAGTTCGATCTGGATTTTGTTTATAGCGAGCTGTGCCGGTTGTTGGAGTCGTTCAAAAGAAGGACGACGGGAGAAGACGTGCGATGGATGCCGAATTACCTGCAGCAAGCGATTCGGCAGCATATTCGGGAGCACGCGGAGGAGCTGAAGGCGAAGGCGGCGAGGCCGGGCCGGCTGGCGCGGAAGATTGTGGATGAGCTTGACCAGGTCAAAGCCATCGTCGAGCCGAGCGCGACTGAGCAGGCAGCGTCGATCTATCGGGACGTGCGTCGAATGCGGTTGAAGGCAAGAGCGGCGGAGAGGTCCTCGAGGGAGGACAAGAAGAGGCAGGGGAGGTTGTTGTGAAAATCGTTCCTACTCTGATGATAATGCCTGCCTTGAGTCTGAGACAGCCTTGGGCCTGGCTGGTCGTCAACGGATTTAAGCCGATAGAAAATCGGGTTTGGTCCACGCGATTTCGCGGCAAATTCTTTGTCCATGCCGCGGCCAAGATGACGTCTGAGGATTATGAGGCATGCCGCATTTTCATTGATGGCTTCAGTTCAATCGAACTGCCTGAACCTCAAGATCTGATTAAAGGAGGAATTGTTGGAGAGGCAAAACTGGTTGACTGCGTCAAATCGCACGAAAGCCCATGGTTCACTGGGCCATATGGCTTTGTGCTGGAAGAGAGCGCGGGATTGCCCACGGTTCGCTGCCCTGGAGCATTAGGATTCTATGACCCAGAAACCCTGAAGAGGCTCGCATGACTGCTCCTTTGCCGGGTGCGAAAATCAAGTTCCCCAGGAGTGAAGCGATTGATGTGGCGCGCGAGATTGTCGAGGCGCTGAAGCCGGTTTGCCACAAGCTCATCGTTGCGGGCTCTTTGCGCAGGAGGAAGCAGGAGGTGGGCGACGTGGAAATCCTCTACATTCCAATGCTGAGCGAGGTCGCGGATGGGCTGTTTGATAAGCGGAGTGTGAATGAGGCGGACGAGGCGATAATCAGTCTTTTGCGCTGCGGGATAATCCATCCGCGCGTTAACTGCCGGGGGACCATCAGTTGGGGACTGAAAAACAAATACGCGCGCCACCGCGCCAGCGGGATCCCAGTGGATCTGTTCATGGCGACGGAAAGGAATTGGTTTAATTACCTCGTCTGCAGGACGGGAAGCGCAGAGTCGAATATCCGGCTGGCTTCGTCTGCTCAAAAGAAGGGTTGGAAGTGGCATCCTTATCGAGACGGATTCACCAATGAGTCCGGCGACCTGGTCCGAGCGGAATCGGAGCATCAGGTGTTCAGCCTGGCGGGCTTGCCCTATCTGGAACCTTGGAAGCGCTGAGACTATGACCTGTCCAGACTGCGGAACTACGCTGAGCAATCACGGCGCCGAGAGCCAGGGCGATGGGGACATTTACGACGTCTGGTACTGCATCGACTGCCACTGTGTGAAGTATCACGTGCATGCGAAGTATTGCGACTGCCAGGCCTGCCGCGAGCGATTCAAAGGGAAGGACGGCGATGGGGGCGTTTATATCCAACGCGTCCACGACGAACCTATTTGCGACTTTTGGGAGCCCTATTGACAGATGTTGAGCCGCGCCCAGCAAATCTTAATCAAGCGTGCGCAGGCCGAAGCGGGTTTGAACGATGCGGACTACCGGCAGGCGATTGCAGATGTGACAGGCCTGGCCGATTGCCGATCGAGCAAGGACGGCCGGCTGATGGACGCGCACATGGACCATTTGCTTTCCTATTTTGAAGCCATCTATTGGAAGGGAAAAACCGCGCCTGGCAAAATCTTCAGGGAGCCAGGCTTTTGGACTTCGAGGAATCGGCGCGGCAACACGAGTCGGGATAGGTTCACCGAGCAGGATTTGTCAGCGCGCATCGCCGGCGCTGAGGCGCAGCTCGCGGAGCTCGGGTTCGGAGATGGCTACGCGCGCGCCATATACAGGAAGATCGTCCCTTATTCTCACAGAGCTTACCTGGCGGCTTTGGAGCGCACATTGAAGGCAAAACGGAGAGCTGTAGCGACGGCGGACTGCCCTTTTTGAGAGTATGGCTTCACAGGTCGAACTTTGCTTTCGAGCGCAGGGTGGCGGCGTTTCTCAAAACGAAAAGCTGGCAGCCTATTTCCGCGCCCGCCCGAACGAGTGGCTACCGATGCCGGAGTTGGCCAAAATAATCACGCCAACGGGCATCGGGGCGGCGGTGCATAGCCGCGTAGCGGATTGCCGAAAGAAATTCAAAATGAACATCCTTCATCGGGGTGGGAAAACGGCGGCAGGAATGGCGATTTCGGAGTATCTTTTTGACCCCTTGCATGGCCCGGAAACGATGGTTGCAGAGCCCTTGTAAAGCCTGGTTAAACGGGACGTTTTTGGTCTTCCTTTTGGGCCGTGTTGGCACTCCATTTGAGCTCTGGTCGTCTCTAATTATACCTAGACTACATTACCGTTAACGCTGGGACACGTACTTCCATCTTTTGTCCCGACTTTCATCTTTTTGTTCTCTGTACAGTAGAA
>Ga0247690_1000030_pt1 | contig 27961 bp, 35 predicted proteins | sample CNK31_metaG_FD_183035 | JGI IMG/M metagenome (GOLD analysis project Ga0247690, IMG submission 183035) | Soil microbial communities from Purdue University Martell Research Forest, Indiana, United States - CNK31 | ecosystem: Environmental > Terrestrial > Soil > Temperate forest > Bulk soil... | reverse complement strand
AGCGGGCAAATTACGCATGGATGCTGGCTATACTGCCGCACTTGACTTCGCGTATGAACACGAAATTCACCCGGCGCAATATGCCCGCTACGAGGCCGGCACTGATATGAAGGTCAGCAGCCTGCTGCGTGTTCTCTCATTTCATAAGCTTACCCTTTCAGACTTCTTCGCCGGTATAGAATAACCTACCTTCACCCCCATGGCAAAGGCAAAAAAATACATCAAAGATGATAGCAAGCGCATTGATGTGCTCAACATCCTCATCAACGAAGGCTTTATAAAGACCTGGGCGGCCATCTTCGACAACATCCCTCGCTCCACTGTGGCCGCTCACCTGGGCATTAACAATAATAAAATGAAATAACTGGTGAATGACCCTTCAGGGCTAACCTTAGAGCGCCTGGCTGAGTTATCTATCTTTCTCAAAGTCAAGTATTCGGTGCTTTCTGAGCTGGCGTATAAGGCTATGCCGGTGGCGAAGAGGGTGAGGAAGAAGAATTGACGGTGGTCAAGAAGTTCCAAATTGTTGTCAAATTATTTTGACATATCAAAGACCTGGCTTATCTTTACTATATCAATAACAACGCCGGGTTGGCCCCCGAAATAAAGCCCGGAACCGCAACCGTATAATGGCGATCAGAAAATGACTACAATTACAACTCAGCTAGCCCGCAACACTTCAGTATTCGTTATTAATCTCAAAGGTGTTATAGAAGAAACTACCATTTTCGACCATGTTATGGCCAGCGCTGAAAAAACTACCAGTCCTCGCGGTGTGGAACATGTGTTATTCGTTGAAGAAGGAGAAGATGGTGATGCTATTATGTGGTTTCTAAAAAAATGGCAACGGGGTGGAAAGTCTGAGGTGGTTGCGCAATTTGAAACTAAAGAAGAAGCCGAAGAGGAAAAATATCAACGCGTTTGGAAGTATGATTTTTTGGTAGATGATCAGCGAGATACTTCTTATTATTTTTCTCGGGAAGAAGCCGAGGCGATTATTACAGAAAGAACTCAGGATTAAACACAAGGGCTTCGGCCCTTTTCTTATATGGATAGATTTTTACTTGCAGAAAACCCCATGAGGCCGGAAAGCGGACTATGGGTCGTTCACCTTCTGGAACCGAAGGCTATAATTCAGTGCTCGGAGGGGCACATCAAAGTTAATAACCCGTTCCGTCACTATCAATTTAAGAATAGTGATGGTGCAACTGAACAATGGACGTTATCTGCTTACCACTTTTTTACAACCGATTTTCTGACCGAACCCGAGCAACAGGTAGTTCCATTACTCGACCGCGCATGGCGCTGGTTCAGATCATACCTGCAATTTGAGGATAAAAATATTGACGATGCAAAAGACGCAGAAGAAAACTAAAACTGAATTGCTGGTTGCATGGCTCGACGAGCGGCCAGCGCTGAATATTAAGAAGCTGGAAGAAGAGGCCGTTATCCCATTTACCACCATTTCACAAGCTCAGAGAGGCCGGGAGATACCCGAAAAGCATTGGCCCGCAATTGTTGCTGTACTTAAGAAATATGGGCTTAAATCAACTTTAATCAAACCATAATCACCACCCGGATAGGAGCCGGGAAAGTATGCGCGACGAAATATTAAACTATATCATTGATAATACCGATAAGGCCACCTTTGAATTAGCTTTGCGAGGTCATAACCTGCATGGCCTGTATCGTAGAAAAAAGAACTGCCTGCTTTATACTTTTTTCAACGGCAATACCCTGCGTTACTCTAATTACATGACTGCACTTTTCGGAGCATTCATAAGCGAAGGCGCGCAGATAGAAGCTGCTGAATTAAATTATAAGATCGACAAGCTGTCCTGGCAGATCCGTTTAAATAGCCGGTACCGCAGCACAACCGGCAATGATATAAAGAAGCACAATGAGTTAGTACGCGAAAGCAATTCACTTGTAGGCAGGTATAATGAGTTGATGGCTGGCACTAACAAGCTGGTTGACCTATGGAATAAAAGACATAAAAAATTAAAACAAGCAGCATAACCCGCACGCCGCGACGGTACGGCGAAAGAAGATGAATCCAACCGAACAACTTAGGTTTGATCCCCGGTTCACCGATGACGACCGAGTAACGCCGGATAAGTTAAAAGACCTTGGATTTAAGAAAGATGGCTTCAATGCCTGGAACAAGTGCATTAGCCCGTGGCCAGAAAGTCATTTAAAGCAATTATCATTTGCGGGTGATTACCTCTATTTACGGGAGGGCGAATTGAGCAGGCCGCGACACAAAGATGATTGTGTAATCTTATGGAATAATGACCTCCGCGGCGTGATGCCCGTAAAGCATCTTAAGGAATTGTACTACATCTTAACTGGCAGTCTTTTGCAATCCGCCGCCGACCTACCCTTTTAAAATTAAAGCCCCCACTTTCGCAGGGGCCTACCTTCCCCGCACCCAGGGGTTTAAAAAAGAGGTATTAATTAAGCTCAGGGCTTTGATTATCTATGTCATCAATCTCATCTTCCGGTACACCTGTACCATGAGGCAACACCAGAAAAACACTTTCACCGCCACCGGTTCCATCTTCATCGGCCCCTAACTCAGATACGCCGGTGTCGCATGAGCACGCTGGCGCAAACGCAAACATGCCGGGTTTAAGGTGATTTGGCACCTCTACCATTACTTCCAGATCATCAGGCGCATCGGCCAACTTTTCTTTCAATTCTTTTACTGTCATAATATTTATTTGAGGAGAGCTCAATTTTAAGCCCTCTAATTTATTGAAATTTAATGTTAACGCAATTTTGCGTCAACATACCTAATACGCTCCCTCTAATAATTTATTAGAGCCTATTAGAGATTTATTAGAGGCCCGGCAAGACTACCGGGCCCGATCAAAACTACATGCTATATGCATCAATCAAAGAGTACTGTAGTTAGGTAGCAGGTTCAACCACTGGCCCCTTCACGGCCTCATAGAATACCTTCGCATAGTCTGCAATTTTTTCCGCACAATCCAGCCCGTTAATAATCTTTCGGGCATTTATCCAATCTTCTACTTTTTCATTGAAATACTGAGATAACTTTTTTCCGGTGTACAACCCCGTGCGTATTGCAAAAAAGGTTGCCCATATTGAAGGTTCCATCTGCAATAGCAGTTCTGGATGGTTCAGGAAATCCCAATCCTTGCCCTGGATCCTGGCGCCTTGGGTCAGCCTCTGGTAGTTTTCATACCAGGTATTTTGGGTCAGGCCCCGGCCGTAGTACAGTTTATCAGGCATTTCGTACGGCACCCGCTTGCGTGGCCCGTCGCCCATCTTTAATTTCTTTCCGTAGTCATGCCCTTTACCTTTTCCATATTCTTCGATTGGCTGCATCGTCTTCGCTGTCTCATGATATGCGGTAGCAAGGATATATGCCAGCCAGCGCAGATCTGTCAATTGCTGCATATCCCATTCCAACAAGATGGCTTCCATGCCCCAGACTTGTGATTGAGTGAGGGCGCCATGGAATAAAGGTTCCCGTATTGTATCAAAGAAGTATTTTCGGATTATCATTTTGATTGTCTTATTAATAATTTGGTTGGGAACACATGTAACCTGCCGTGTACCTCATGATCGAAATAGCCAATACTCATATCCCGTGGCTGCGCGCCCTTTTCATCAGGCCACTTTCTAAAATCCTTACTTTCCGGGTCAGAAGTAAAGGCGCAATACTTGCCGCCAGGGAGATATGTATTGGTGATCACCATATTTCCCATAATCTGATTTTCATTCGATGTGGCGCCTTTCGGTTACCACCGAAGTACGGCCCCAGCTGTGCCTGCCATTTAAGGCCATGGGTAAAGGCAACGCTACAGCCCCCAACTCTGTACATATTCCTGTACACCCGAAAAATATAATGGCCGTCTTCAATTACTATCTGTGTGATGTAACCGGTTCGTACAGGCACTGAGCAGATCGGAATAATTACACTCTGCCTGTTGACATGACAATAGGCCGATAGTTCCCACATGCTAGTCTCGATAATATACCGCCAACCGAACCGGGCGCTCTCGCCATGCTGGTAGTTCCAGAGCTGCCACCATTTCACGCCCGCCGGCCGGTAGATGCTTCTTAAGTAGGCGAATCCAAACAGCTTATTTGTGTCGCCCTGATCAACGGTGCCGAGATCGTAGCGGCAGGAGTCGTAAAAGGTCACCTCTTGGGCGAACTCATTTTTGTTACGGGATAACCAGGTGGATGGCGGCAATGGGTAGTGCCAGCCTTTGGGGATGTGACAGGTCATAGAACTTGCTCTAATTGCGGAGATCCCTTTTCGACTTTTTCATTACTACCAGCCACCCAGCCGCAAGCCCAACCGATGAATGCCACCGTTAAGGCAATAACTACAGCCCGAGACAGATTATCGTTAACGCCGTCTGCTGCCTTGTAAGCCCAATTAGCGCTGAAGGCAAAGAGAATTATCAATACTACTACCCCCGCAACATAGACGGCATTATGAAAGTTACCAGCAACCTGGTGAGAGAAATAAGCCAACAGTAAATATGAGACGATGATTGCCAATAAGCAAACGATTATAACTTTTAATGCAAAAGGTTTGTCTGATTTGTTTGACATATAAATTGTTTTTGATTGAATAATTATTTTACCACCGCCGCGCCGCCAGCGATTAACGCCAGCAAAGCCGCGATCTTTGTTTTTAATCGTTCGCGCCGAATGGTCTTTTGCAACTTCCCTACATCTTTGAACAGGTCAGTATATGCTTTCATCAGCCCATCGTACATCTGCTTAAGTTCATTGTACAACCGCCTTTGCTCATCCAGTGCATGCAAAAAGTCATCTGCCTGTTGCTCCATCTTAATCGTTAGGCTGTCACCGTATGTTTTATATTGATTGTAGAGAAATTCAAAGTTCATAGCGGCTTCGGCCAGGCTATCGGCTTTACGCGCCAGCGCCGATGTATCTAGTTTTGAAAGCTCCTTAACCTCTTTAGCGAGGCGCACAGCTTCCACGGCGTATTTATCCGCCTGCTTCTGCGTAACCTTTTTATCAGCCTTCAGCGCAGCTATAACGCTATCTTTTGCATGGCCGACGGTTTCCAGGCTATCAATTACATTTTGCATTAAATCAGAATGTAGATTGAACGCTTTGTTGTCAGCTACCGCCCGCTCATAATCATCTTTGTGGCTATCCACTGGCTTCGGTTCATGCGTGATAAAGTAAAGCAGGATAGCCGCTATTACTGCAATCAGTGCAATTATGGTGATGTTCTTTTTCATGCTACCTCCTTTTGTTCTGTTTCATCTTCCCCATCATCTTTGAGTAGTTTTTCAAGGGCATCCATAATGCCAACGATCCCAACCGTTGCCCACAGCTGAACGCGGGTTTTTGTAAGTTCATCCTTGAAAGTGTAACCCGCAATCATGCCATTACCAACCAGGGCAAGACCCAGGATAAAATTCTTTAACTTCCTGAACCACTTTGGCGCGGGGTGCTTTGCGTTTTTAATGCTTAGGGTTGCCATCCGTTTTGTTTTTTCGGTCGTTAATAAACTTGTAAATGTTATACGCCCCCGTTGTTAGACCCGCGAATATTGCAGCAAAAGCAGCAAGATCACTTAGTCCAAATCGGGATACAGCATATAGGAATACAGTTGCTATTGTACCATACACTGAACCGTAGTTCCCGCCATTAGGCTCAATCATTCTGTGTGGCATTTTGATCCGATTTAAAAGTCGGGTCGGGTTAGGAATAGTTTTCAGGGGATGATGGTAATGGCTTGGTTAATGATCAGTACTTAAGAACAATCACATTATACGTTTCCGTTGTATTATAATTCGCCGATCCAGTACTTACATTGTGTACTCGTATGGTTACAGTATTAGTAGATGATACCCACGCGTCGTATATTTCACCATTAGAATACCCGCCTGTTACCTTATTAACATGCACTACATCAGTTGTTGCGGCACCTGTTACTGTTACTGTTGTCGTTGCGCTGTTACCCGCTGCGACCGTTCCCGGCTGCCAGGTGGTGGAGCCTTTAAGTACTAGTGTTGAAAAGGAAATGCTCCCACTTCCGTTAGTAGCCATTACTTGACCGCCACTTCCATCGCTAGTTGGTAACGTATATGCGTTATTTATAGTAACTGCTCCAGCGCCTGTAATTTTAAATTTCTCGCTCCATGTGATCGTTCCAGCCCCCGCAGCTGTTCTACGAATTATAAACGCATCAGATCCTGGGTCTTGATAATGATTCCATGACCCGTCCGAGGTCTTGAACCTTTGCCAGTTCGACCCGTCGAAATATGCATTACTACTAATTAATAACGCACCGCCAAGATTTTGAAAGGTCGTATAGTCGTTCCCATTTCGAAGGAACAAACCTTTGGGTGATGATATCCTAACAGTGTCTTTATCCATCCATAACGCCTCAGTTAAATTGGGGTAAAACCCGATGTTAGACCCGCTGGCGCTGGTGCTTAAATAGGCGCTCGAACCGTTGTATGAGCTAGATCCTAGTCCCAGATGCATGTATTCATTACCGCTGTTGACTAGCCTATACCCAGCGGTAGCGCTTCCGCTACTTGAATTATTCTTTAACACGTTATACATGTCAGCTGCTAACGACCTCTTTACGATGAAAGGATTAGGGTTGACACTTAACTTTGTCCAATTTAGCTGTACTGATTCAGATGTGTTAACCGTAACTATGTCAGCATTAACTACATCGAATACATTCCCGACTAATGAAGGGCTTTCAATGGAATTTAGATACACTGCTGTATCTGCATTACCAATAGCATTCCCCGTTATGGCTACGTCCCGAATCGTCCCTGCACTGCCGTCGATGAAAATAGCATCAGCATCCGCGCTGTTGGGAGCGAACTGGTTTCCATTTATAACTATATGGTAAAAGGCCCCGCTATTTATTGTTTTGATTGAGATGCCTTTGCCTGAATAGTTTTCGAGGCTACAGTTTGTTATCAGTAAATCAGAAGTCGTTACATTGTCCATTACCAATTGGATGCAATCGACCCCTAATGTATCAACACTATTTGCATTGAACTTTAAATTTGAAAGTTTAATACCGCCGCCGCTTTCGATATGAATGCCTGCTTGTGCGTTATATTTCCGGGGGTAAAACCAGGAATTTGCAATACATTGATCCCCCGCATCCGGCTCGATGAACGTGCGATGATACACCCCATACCTAACGTATTGGCTAAAAAATACATCATTGATGAAGTACTCTGGGCTCTCATCCAGCCATACATTATCATAGAACCCACTGATTGCGCAGTGGAGAATTTTAGTCGATGGCTTCATGCTTTTAATGCCAGCGCCGGCTGACGGCGTAGTAGCTGCGGTATTGATCAATGCGCAGTTCTCTATAATTGTTCCAGAGCTGTCAAAAATAAATAGATCGTTAGTTGCGCTGTTGCATAAGATTTTTGTCCCATCAAATTTAAAAGTTCTATTTCCCTGAGGCGCATCAAATCCCATCGCATTAGTTCCAGACACTCCAATTATTCTACATGATGGCACATGGATATTACCGGATGTGAGATACGTTCCAGATGGGAAATAAACAATTTTAGGTCGGCCTGCACCAAGGGAATTGAATGCATTTTGGATTGCTGTAGTTGAATTGGTGGCACCTGTTGTATCAGCGCCGAAGTCAACAACATTCACCCAATCTAATGCCGATCCGGAGCCGCCGCCGCCGGTTGAGTCTTTTATACTATATTCAATACCCTCCTTTCTATAGAAAATAGAATCCTGACCGGATTTTCGATATATGGAGTCAATGTAATGACGACCTGGAATTATTATCGATCTTGCTATACCATTAATTGTGAATCCGATGGTGGTGTCATTCACCTTGTACATTGTGTCTACTTTTTTCCTCGTGTCGTACACCCCTTTTATAATTACATTTCTGAACACTCCATTTTTTCGGTACCTGATAGTGCTATCATTCAATGCCCACAACGTATCAACTCCTAACGCACCACCGCCACCGGTGCCTGCCCTGGCCGTATCTATCCAGTCAATCATGCCGCGAAGCAGTGTATTCAGCCGGAGATTGGTGAATGATGTAGCTGCGTTATTCGTTATATACTTGTTATTATAATTGCGCAGAGAATCTGTGCCTGTAAACTGGGCTTTTGCTGTGAATACTATCGATAACAACAATATGCTTATTAGATATTTCATTTTCTATGGATTTTCTGCACTTGCGTTAATTGTATAATCATGTCCTATAACGGCTGTGAATGAATATGTCAATGTAGGTATACCCGATGACGTTTGGTTGTGTATTTCACCATCAATTGTATCCTGCACGTCTATATGTTTAATTGCTGATATTGGCCCGGTAACCTGCACTTCGACCACATCGCCCGGATTTATTACTGCCGTTCCTGAGTTGTTCGATCCAAACGCATAGAATAACACCGCATTAATGTAGAGCCTGAATGCACATATACTTGCTGGCGGTGTCGCGTCCTCGGTATAATTTGCGGTCATTGTAATGCCGTCCGGATTACTGGACACATCTATACTATCCGTATAAGTGTTAGAACCGCAGGCGTTAGTTACATCGAATGAAATTTCCTGATCGATGCCGGCTTCCGGATTGCCTTCAAATGTCAGGATATTTCCACTCAGTGAATAACTCATCCAGCTGGGTTTCGTTACATCAGAAATTGTGAATGGTTGAGAACCGGAAAGTACAACCGTTCCAATCCAGTACGATCCAACGGTTGCGGTAGGGTTGTTCAGACCAGAAACAAATCCGGGCGGTACGCATGAGGGCGGCGGCGTTGGTACTCCTAACGTAAATGTTGCGGTCCTGTTTGCCGTAAAATCGTATTCCTGAACTCCGTATGTACTTTCATTCGTCAGGGTGTCATCAAATATTGCAGACTTAGTAGGAGGCGCATCCAATTCGAATGCATTTCCGATACTCTGACATAAAGATTGCCAGAAAATTGAATAGCTGCCCCTTTGCACCTGGCCCGTTACATTAACAGGATGGGTCAGGTTGCCACCGCTCGCCTGTGGCAATTGCCCTGAGTCGAAAACAATATCCCCATCTGAATTGAATAATTTAAACTGGAACACTGCATCAATTGAGTTGTCGCCTTCACTAATAATATTGATGTTTGCTAAATCTGGAACTACGTCAGATAGTTCGATCGGGCCGTTGCCGGTCATCTCAATTGTTCCATCAAGTAAGTTTATCGGATTAGCATTGAGTATTGCACTACTCAAATAAACAATACCAGTAATCACCATCACATTGCCGCTATTATCTTCATATATTAACCGGTATGACACCGGTAGAAAACCCTCGCCGTAATCAAACAGCGTCTTTATGGTAGGCTTGTTATCTTCAGCAACTGTCTGCACAACCCCGTTATAAGATATAGTATAAGATTTTTTACGCGGTCTAAATTCTTTGTCAAATCCGCTTAGAACGGTAGTTGTCTCTTTAAGTTCGTAAGTACGGTTAATGCTGAATGTCTTGGCGCATAAAACATCCATGTATGCGTCATCTATCTTCATCTGAAATATGCAATTGCGGCCCTGTATATCATTTGCACTACTCATTCAAATATGTATTGTATTGGTATATGATTATCGCCTAAGTCATTTCCATCATTCGCCCCCTCTTGCAACACTTCTATAAAATTCATATCAGCCCGACCTTCACTATAGTTAATGGTGAGTGGCGGCACCAGGACAAAATAATGTCCAGTTAGCTTGCTGCTATCGGGGAATACAAATTGTCTGTGAAACGACAAAGGCTCTATGATTGTCGGGTTGCCAGCAGGAGTGAACTTAAGGCCATCAAACTGACCATCTATCCTCCACATGCGGCGATAGTTATTATTAAACCTGGCAAGCTCTCCTAACTCTTTAAAGTGTCTCCTTTCGTTTACGTTGAAACGGTGCCATGTGGGTGTTGTTAGAGTTGTAAGATCGTTTCGATATAGGGCACCATTAAATACCTTCTTAGGCGAATCTGAGATAAAGACATCTTCCACTATTATGTCTTTTAGCTCCGCGCTTTGGCTGGTTTGTGCAAAATCAGCTTTTAAGGGGAGATATCCGCCGGCTATAAATGGATAGTATGTAAATGAAAAATCTTTCAAATATTGGTAATCACCAGTATTTGAACTAGGGCCCTTCGATTCAAAAGCTATATACAATATCCCATCTTCAGGCGCAGCTTCCGATGTTACGTTTAACGAAGAAAATGTGTTCGTTTTTTGCCCAGGCGCATATGTGATAAACATGCCGCCCTGCCCTATATTAACATCGGCTAACTTCCATATCGCTTTACTTAACTCTTGACCGCTTGATCTATTCGTTAAGGCATATGCCTTACTTCCTGCGACTATATAGATATTTGCTACCGTAGTGAATACCGAAGAAGATGAGCTGCTAAAATCATGTGAAAAACTTTTAGAAGCAGAAAAACCTATCCTATCGCCTTTATAAATTGGGACGCCCTCACTTCGCAGCCAAAAGGAATGGTCGATATCAGTGTTCTCTGTATTTGATTTAATGTAATTTTCGAATTCTATCCCGAAATCGTTTACATATGTTTCTCTCCAAAATTTATTTGACGTAGGCACCATTGCCGGATGTGGGATATCAAAAAAATCGATAACCCCTTGCTCCCAATTATCAATAGTATACTTATAATAAGTGCCGACAACTTCTGAGGTATCACCGTCTCCATCGGAATCAAAATCATCTGTAGCTACGCCTGATTCGTATTGAGTTCCATGAATAAAATTATTGTTAGTCGGCAACTCAGGCCAGACATTATAATTATATATATACTTTGCAGACTTTATAGCATAATTTGACCCGATAAATTGAGACAATTCAACAGGGTGTATTAACCGATCTCGTCCAACTGCTGCGGGGTCAACCAAATCCTGACCTACTTCAAGTAGAACACCGGTACTGTTGTATTCTGAATGCCATATTTTGGCACCTACATTAGTTTGCAGCTCTCCTATCCTCAGTACAACCCATTTACCATACCACTGGTAGATGCAGAAATACTCGCTCAGTAACCTCTCTATACATGTATAACAATCATAGAACTCGGTTGCATTTTTAAGAAATGTTCTAGAATGAACTCCGGTCTGATTAAACGTTTCAGCCTGAGAATCTTGAGTTCTGTCGAACATAGACTCCTCAATAATATTGCTATATGTACGGACATTAAGATCTAATCCGGTTTTAGCCAGAATCGGCAGCAAATAATTAATAAGGTGAACAACGCCGGTAAATTTGGTGCCGTCTGCTTTTGTAAGGGGTACGCCCTTTAGCAATCCAAGTCCATCAACAGCTGATAAAGTAACCTCGTAAGGTTTATCCTGCAACTCGGATCGTCCTTCTCCTGGTGTAAGAAAACCAACAAATACAACCTGGTTGTCGCTGTAGGCAATCATTTTCCATTCGTCCGGGAAAGTAACAATGAAGTCGTCAAACTCTTGCGCGTCTGTTTGTTCCAGGTATAATACAAGTTTTGCCTCCATGGAAATAATGGGAGTATCAAAATTATTTCCGTTGCCTAATGGATACTGAACTGAAAATGATATTGTGCGCAATTCCGTTACCTCATCTGGAACAACATCTTTTTTATAAAGCTCAACGCGGAGTTGCTCGTTAAGACAGTTAAAGAAATTTACAGTATGATGGAGATTGTACGCCATTAGAACTTTCTACCGGCCCTCCTTGCACCTTTTTGAACAGCTAGATATAAACCCTCGTTGTTGATGATAGGGATTAATTGCAGGTCGCTACCGCCATCGCCACCGATAGAGCGCAACATTTGCGGCAACCGGTCTAATGGCATAATAACCTCTGGCCGGTGCATCTCGCCGATTTGGCCGATGATCGGCCCAGAGACTATACCGCCTTTGGCAAATTTGGGTGTATTGAATTTTATATTGCTAATAGCTGTGCCTATCGCAACAAGGGCGACACCTGCAGCCAACGATCCCGGCCCGAATCCGGCAGAAGCAAGCAGTTTCTGTAATGTAATAACAAGAGTAGATGCCTTAATCGTTTGTATGCCTATATCCTTGATAACTTGACCTATTACATGCAATAAACTTTCTCCGGCCTTTTTAATTCCCCCTACTATATCTCCTTTGTCAATTCCTTCTCCAATGCCTTCGCCAATGCTCGTAAAAGCTGGAACTATAGCATCCGAAATGATTTGTCTTGCTTGCTTTCCAAATTCTGTTGCCGCTGCTTCGATTGCATTTATTAGATCCGCGGGTTTATCAAACTTCAGCCCAGCCTTTTCGAATTTGATTCTAGCTTCAGGAATAGTAATAGTAGGTATCTTCTTATCAAACCCTGAGGCTTTTGCAATCCTGCCTTGCAGGTCAGTAACATCAACCGGAATATCTTTGACTTCAAATTTTAAATTCTCTCCGTCCAATACAACCTTCAATTTTTGTTTAGTTGTAAATGAATGGCCTGCTATTTCAGTTGTATCAAACCGGTCAATCTTGCTTAATTTTAATTTCGGATTGAACTCCAACAATAACGCTTCTTTCTCGAATGCTTCGTTCAGTCGTTTCTGCGTGTCCTCTTTTATGGCATCAGTCAGCTTTGCAATTTCGGCAGCAGGCAATCCTGTTTTCTTCGCATCCCTAAGCGCAATCTTTAATTTTAAATTACCTACTTGCTGTTCTAATACTGCTAACTTATCGGTAGCTGCATCGATATCATTTAGGTTAAATAATTTGTCCTGAAACTCTTTTTGCGCATCTCTTATTTTCTCGAGTAAGGATAATTGTTTTGCAAGGCCATCATTTTCCGCCTTCTGCTTACCAGGACTATTTAGATCACGAAACTTTAGCGTTTCCTTTACCGCCCCATCAATTGACCCCTGAAGGTCATCCATATTTGAGCGAAGTTTACCGACTACAACATTTTGATTTGCGAATGCATTGTTGGCGTCGTCTAGAGCGTTTTTTGTATTAATATATTTTCTGGAAATTCTATCTTCCCCGGTTAATGATGTTTCGGACTTGCTGGTATTATCAAGCGCTGTTCGAAGCCTATTAACTTCATTGGTATTGATCTTAAGAATCCTTTCCTGTTTAGCAAGCTCCACCGATACACGCGATATCTCATCAGTGAACCCTTTTACAACCGCCTGCGCAACTATTGCCTGAGTGTATTCATTGACGCGGTCGGTAAGAGTAGTCATTTGACTTTCTTCCAGCTTAAGATCGCCAAAGTAATTTTTATTTACTTCTTTAAGTTCTTCCAGCGCCCGTTTACGTAGTGAGTATGCATTAGTAGTATCAGTAATTACACCGGCTAAAGCCTGCACTTGGGAGATATCCCCTGCCTGGCTACCGGTAGCAGCAGCAGTTACTTCGCCTACTGACTTTAATGTTTTTAAAAATTCTTCGGTTTTGTCTTTTGCTTCCTTTGTTTTTGTGTTAAAGCCCGATATACCATTTTGATAAATTACAAAGGCAGCAGAAACAACGGAAAGCGCTATACCAAGGCCGGCTGGACCTATAAGCGATTGTCCTAATGCCTTTAATGCCTCTTTACCTGAACCGGTTTCAGCTTTTAATCGTTGAAATGATTCCAGTAATGGGTTAAGGTTATTCTGAATGCCAACAAATCCAAAGGGCAAATCTTGTGCAACACGGCCTACGTTTGTAAGGGCATTTGCAGCCTGATTGGCGCCTGGCGCAATGTTTCTAAATGATCTATTAAGATCATCAATGCCTCTTGCGCCTGTAATAGATCTTATTAATGTATTCGTTTTGGCGATTTCGGCGTTTAATTGAACAATGGCGCGGGGATCAGTAGCCGTTTTCAGCTTTTCCCTAAAGGCGATAAGATCAGCCTGCAACTCGGCCAATGATTTCTCGAGCTGCGCTGTATTTGCCCCGATATTTACGCTAAATCCCATTGCGTTCTTTGAATTTTTTTAATATTCTTGCTCTTGCTTCTGCCGCCGCTTCCATCTCGCGCTCTAATCGCTCATTCTGATCCTGCGTTATTTCTTCCGACGTTGGATCTCCATCTAAGGGCCAAAACTCGTACACGCTCATGTCCTGATCTTTCAGGTAAGGTTTTGCCATAGTGTAGGCAAGAAATCTCGTCCGTTCGTTTTCTACTTTCTGATTTCTGCTAAACCCGTCTACAGCTAGCAAGTATTGACGATACGTTAACCTTCTGTATTGATCTGGGCTGAATCCGAGTTCTCCATAGCAGAAAGATTCGATAGCGTCCCACTCAATTCTGTCACCTTTTTTTTTAGTTCCTCTACCTGTTTTTCTGTTCTTTTCTTAATTCGTTCCAAACTTTGACTCTCTCTAAATGCTTCGGCAACTGATAGCAACTGTGTTTGCACTACCTCATCATCGATATTAACCTCGATCCATTCCAGAAAGTCGCCAATCTTTAATTTGGGTGCCCTCCCGTTGGCAATGCAATTATTCCAGTAACCAGCGTGCAGCAGAAATGCAAGGCTGCTATTGCCAATAGTGCTACCATCATCATCAACCAAAATACTGCCTTCTATGATCTTCGTCTGGAAGTATTCGCAGGCGGGCATTGCAAATAATAGTGTCACGTCTTCTCCATTCATCAGAATAGAGCAAAGTCCTGAAGTATTCATCCGTTATGGTTTCACTCTTGTTAATGTTCCTTCCCCTGTAAGTGTAAAAGCAAATCCCATCAGCCCATTCGCTGTGCCGGTGAACGTAACATTTGTGCATTTACAACTACCAGAGTAGTAAAAATTATAACCCACTGATCCAGATGTAGGATTTTGAAGCCGCCACAAAAACGCAGTTCCGTTATCCATCTGTTCTACAAGGTCATCATGGCTTACTTCATCAGTATCGGGCCTGGTTTCACACACGGCGTTGCCTGATGGGTTAAACTCGATCACGCCAACCCCTACCTTTTTGCCGCAATAAGTGTCTTCCGCTGTTACAGGGGTAGTCAATGGAATGCTGACGTCTTTCAAACAGACCAGTACTTTCCAGGTTACTCCATTATCGAAAGACAGTTCAATAGGCATATCTTTCGCATTGATCGTTGAGTTGCTTTGTGGCATTTTTATTTGCTTTTTCGGTTAAGTTAATTTTGTTGCTATACAGGAAACCTGTAACACTTTTGTTATCTCGTAATAATTGGCTGATAATTCAACTTCTATATAATTCGTAGATTCAAGCAGTATATCCGAAAACTCCCAGCCTGACTGTCCAATCATTCCGCCGCTCCCCGGCTGGTTCTGCGGGTATATAATTATCTGCTCGATCTGCTCGCTGATATCATCAACTATATCCTTGCTTACACTTGAAAATTGCTTACTTGTTATTTCAATCGTTTGTACACAGTTCCATCTAAACCGTCGGAAATCAGAATTGTTAACACCGGATTGCTGGGTCAACAAAACGTAATGATTTTCCTCGGCAACCTCATTTGTAGTCAAGCTATCATAAGTATGAACAGAATTACCATCATAAGACAGCGCGGCCTTAATCGCATCATAGAACCCCATCCTTACCGCTTTATCTCTGTTCATATTCTGTTATTATTTATGATATACTCCAATCTTTTTTGCAACAACGGCGTTTCATCAAGCATTGCCGGGAAAAAGAATGGCCTTGGTTTTATACCCACAAGCATTATGTGGTGGAAAATGAAATAAGCCGTTTGTTCAAATGTTAATAGCTTATTCTTCCCTGCATTCTTCCCGCCTTTTTGTAGGCTGGCGCTCTCGAATCTTATTCCTTTGCGCTTCACCCATGCGGTGATAAACTTCAATGCCTGCTCTGCTGTTCCGCTTGATTTCGTATTACTAAACTGTATGCCTAGCTTCTGCACCTCTGATGGTATCCTTCTGCGGCCCCTTGTTCCAAATTCATCATACCCGCTATACTCCGACTGACTAAAATATTCGAACAGTGTCTGATTGATCTCTCTATAATTAACGCCACCAGCTAAGGCGCCCATATCTTTAGGAGCATCACGCTTTGCGTTGCGTACCATTGTTTGCACAGACGCTTTCAGTTCTGCATGTATAAGAGCTTGCACCTTGGCGCTATAAGTGTTAATGTCCCTTATAACATCCGAGATACCAGGCGCCGATATGTTGATCATTCCTGCCACTACTTCACACTTTTACTTATAATAAACTCATACAAATGTTTTTTTTCATCAACCAAATCCCAGTCATGAATAACATATGTTTCGCCTTCTATCACACAGATTGATGAATTGCTCAAATTGTTGATCAGGTTCAACTGGAACCGACATATCATTTTATACCACTGCGCTACCTCTACTTGTCCGCGATCCGCCTGCTTAATCGCCCTTTTCTTTTCCAGGCTGCACCGGGTCGTAAGAAATGTTTCGAAATTATCCCTACTACCTGCGCCCAGAGATCCCCGGTTGTTCTTTTTGAATACCACCGTCTTTTTTAATTGCCCAATATGAAAATTTACACCCATGCCGTATCAATATATGGCCGCAGGTACTGCATCGCATCTGCGCTAATGCCGCTTACCCGTTGCACTGTTGCGTTACCTGAATCACTTAATGTATTTGTTTCATCGCCCCGGTGTTCATACCTGTATGCTATCTCAGCCCTAATCGCTAACATCAAATCTTCCGGGGTCGGGTTATCATAATCGATTTCCTCATCTTCGCCGTATCCGGTTGTGCATGTTATCTTATGGCGACCACAGCGGCCAGATTTAATTACTTTAAAATCTTCCCCATCAGTAGTGTAATCCGTAATTGTCAGCGTTTCGTTGTCCGGCGTCCCATCTCCATTAGTCCCTCTCCTATATAATACCTCGTCAATGCTCCTTATTGGCCCGTGTGGCAATTTGAACTCACGAACCAGGTCAACAGTAACTACAATTACACGCTTCACCAATGACAGTTTTGTTCTCTTTTCAATGGCCTGCCTCACTTCGGTTATAAGACGGGTAAGCAATGCGTCATCATCGGTATTCGCCGTATCGATGATCAGCCACGCCTTTACCTCTGCCAGGGTTGCCGGCTCAGTAATGGACTCCGCTTGCCTGTTCTTTATATCCTTTAAAGTGTTTAGCATTTATTATGAATTGTTCAAGTTCTTCGAGTTGTTTTGCTGGGTTTAACTGCGCTGCACGATCTCTACACGCTGTACTTACTGCTCGATAATATTTTTCGTTATCCAGATTGTTAATATGCTTCACGATCGGCTTTATATCGTATGACTCCCCATCGTGTTCGGTAATCTTGCCGTACTGATCAGCTTTGCATGCGCCACGATCAGGAATATACAGACCCGCGTCACCGCAATTCTCTTTTAGCCCCCTCGTGCCTGTACAGATTACTGGTATGCCGTTACACATGGCCTCGGTCGCTGTCCTCCCCCAGCTTTCGTACCGGGAGGGCATTAATAGAATCCTTGTACGCTTGTACACGCTCAATATATCAGGGCTATTCGGCACCAGCTCCACATTTGGGCATTCGCTTCTTATCTTATCGGCTATTCCCTGCTGCAATCCGCCATCATCATATGATCCGTAAACGCCTATAAATTTCGCATATGGCATGGCTTTCGCCACCCTATAAAGGATATAACCGCCTTTATTTTCATTAATGCTGATCATGGCTATTGCCTTGTTCTCCCATGGATCTGGGCAAACATTGTAATAACCGGCATCACACGGCGGATACAATAACATATTCGGCCAGTTGTAGGCCAAAGTATCTTTTACCCATTTGCTATTATATACGATATGCACATCAGACTTCGCATCAGGGATCGGATTAGGGTCGTAGGTGTAATGGCTGTGGATAAAACAGGCTATTGGCTTCTTTACCAGCCGGGCAATATTTATCGCCCATTTAGTATAGTCCAGGTGAGTTAATATCACATCTGCCCACCGGTATGCATCCAGGTTATCCAGCGGATCACCTTGTACCCTTACCCCTTCGTAGTAATATGGCACCTGCACATTATGTCTTTTAGCCTGCATCAAAATCACACGCACTTCATGCCCCTTCGACATTAAGAACTTATTAATGTGATGCGCCATCAGCTCACTACCGCAGTTATGCGTAGGTGGGTATAGGTGTATGATCCAAAGCAACCTCATGCGGCGACCTCCTTTTTTTCATAGTTTATCACGGTCCACCCGGGGCAGTATATGTCGTCGCCGGTTATATCTGCATGCTTAGGCCCAAACCAGGGGGCTGGGGCAATTACTTTCTTGTCGGTCGCTTCGCCTAATATGGCCGCCATTGCGCTGTAACTGCTGTTGCCGATGATGAAGTGCCGGCAGGATTTCATTAAAGCAAAATCTTGAATATAATTATTCCCGACTGATGCGTTAATATTCAGGCCTAAGGGCCTAAACATCTTCATAGCTTCTTTTTGGTCATCACTGAAGACAACAAATTCGGTGTCTTCAGGAAACCTTTTTATTGCTTCCATATAGTAATCGAGGCCTAGCCGTGGATGATAGGCTCCATCATAGTCCCCTAGTCTTACATGAATAGCCACATAGTCATTCTGCTTGTATTCATCCCTCATCCGCATGTAATATTTCACCTCATCAAAGCAGTGAGCGAAGTATTTGAACGATTGAAAGTGGCCTGATAGGTTCCAATTACCGGTACCGAGCCTTACATCCTGGTAACCCCACTCGACCGGTCGATCTTTCCATTGTAAGCCTGCAGGAATTGCAGGCAAAGGGTTCTGAAAATGTTTCCATACATCAATATCCTCACTGCTGCCAAAACGTTCTTTGTGATCCAGGTTCACCAGTGGCTTGAATACAGGTTGTAGTCCGTTCTTGCGGGCGACGCCGATCACGCCGGCAACCTGGAATAACATGTTTGCAAATCGGCCATAGTTGCCGATGGATGACATTGTGCAGTAGCCTTTCATAACACAGTATTATGCATGTATTTTAAATAGCGACAATAATTCATAATGAACATCCTAAAGCACCACAATAAGCTACTATTACTTAGCGCATGAATAGCATTAGGAAGGGCGGCTGACTTTACTGAAATCACCCAATTGCCGCCATTCTTTTGGCTTTCTCGAATGGCTTTCGGATATATTAAATATTTATGCATTTACAGGAAGCCAATTCGTTCTGAAATACTCCCCGGCATTCTTCAGCCCATCGCCCTTGATCTCGGGGAACAGCTTTTTATATTGCTTGTCGACAAAGACAAGGTTGCCTGTATGGGCCAGCAGGAAGTAACCTTTCTCGATTCCAAGTTTTACCATTGGTAAGTAACCGGCGCCGCCCTCACTATTGAACCGGTCGGCATCGGGCGGTATGCTGCTGTCGATCTCCACAATTACAATTTTCGGCTTTGCTTTCAGGGCTTTTAATAACTCGTAGTCCTGTCCGTCCGTATCAATACTCAGTACATCGCACTTGTCGTCTACAAAAGCGTTTATGTTGTACTTGTCTACATGGCTGCACTGGCATTTCACATTCGGGTAAGGCTTCCAGTTTTCTTCGCACTGCTTCCATAGATTAAAATCCGACTCAACCATTTTGCCCGTCCAGCCATCTTTGAGCAAAAGCGCAGTATTACTGCACCAAATACCATTGTTGGCACCTATCTCAACTGCATGACCGGTTTTAATCTTTAACCTGGAAAGGCATTCGACTAAAATCCCTTCCTCGCCATTCTGTGAGTAGGTGATATTTGAGGCATATTTGTTCAGGAAGTCCAGCATTACAAACTGTTTATTGCTTCTTCGAATAAATGCGTACCGCCGTCTGCGCCGTGTGATGCCTTTTCTCTATCATGATTGATAATGACATCTAACCGGCTGTAAAGCACAAGGCGGTTAACCTGTGACATATTGGAAATGCTTTTGAGCACATCTACAACCGGATTGACTGCTGTTTCGTTGGTTTCAGTTGTCGCCTCAGTCGTTTCATCAATTGCTTTATTTTCTTTCTTCATACAAATGAATATTTTGATTTGAAATACTTCTGCATGTGTCGGTTAAGGTCGTCGGTTGCCGTAAAGTCGTTGTCGCGCATCCGGTGGTGATGGAACAATACCGGGTAAGTATCATTATAACCGGTTTTCTCATAGATAAAGTTCCCTGCATTGTACATGGCTGGCCACCAGTGGAAAGGTGTAATGCGCTCCCTATATGCCAGCGTTGTCAAAATTGCCTGATCGTGCCGGTGTTCTTGAAACTCGGGATGATTGGGGCAATTGCTTGGGCTGTCATCGATCATGCCTGATACTGTACACCATGTAAGCCATTCGTTCACAAACTCTTTTGCCATTCGCGTATTGCGAATCACAATAACACTTGCCTGTACCTGGCTTCCGCTATCCCAACAGTTTAGAATCTTCATCACATCTGCCTTACACCAATGAACGTGCTGAAATTTATTCCCAAACAGCCAGATATCACCCGCCATCCGATCAATAATATGGTTCACGTTGTTGACGATCTCCACGCCGACGTCGCAATAGATCAGATAATCGCCGTCTTTCATATTCTTCAACTCCCTATCCATAAAGTATGGCTTCCACAGCCAGTACCCACAACCGCGTTGCTGATCTAGTATTGCAGCGTTCGCCTTTCTGAATTTGGCATCAATATCTTTAGGGCCATATGCCTTCACTTCATGCACATTGTTCTGCAATGCGCTCATCTCGCAGATTTTCGCTGCAATGGTCATATTGTGGTCTGTGAATGATATGAGGCGCTTCATGCAAGCAGTTTTTGTGACTTAATGAAATGCTCGTTATAATCTACCTCATGCCCCCATATCTTACTATGGCGCGGCCGCTGCCACGCAACCATTGGGTTGATCACATAAGCGTTTAGCCGGCTCAGGTTACCCGAAAGCCAACTATCATACATCTGCTCACTGAATCCCGGTTGGTTTTCAAGGATAAACTCTATGCATTTCTTATTATAGCCAATACAGTGCGTGGTTAAGGCCCCCTTTATCTTAAATAAGTTATCGGTAATTTTTACCGGTTGTTCCTCCTGAATATTACAGCCGAAATAAACTATGTCCCAGTCGGCGGGCAGATACTTTAAAGCCTGATCTACAAGGGCGCATTCCCTGAACACACAATCATCTTCCAGGAACAGCAAATGCATTGCGTCAGATTCAAAGAATTCGATAAGGATTTGCCGGGTGCTACAATTGAAAGACTGGTGCGGTCCTATATGCGGGATCGCATTGAAGCGCTGAACGTCATCAAGTCCGATCCTTTTAAACTCGGCGTCAGCTTTCGCCCATTCGCCCGGATCAGCTGTCAAACAAACTTTTCTATCGAATAAATCCCACATAGAGTTATAAAAAGGGGCGGCGTTTTACCGCCCCGTTAATCAAAGAATATATACTTACGCGCCACCCACCAGGAATGCATCAGGACGCAGGATGGCAACTTCTGCACGCGCTTCACCTCTGAAGGTGATCAGGTTAGCATACACCGCCTGATCGTGCGTATTAAACATGCGCACGTTGAAACCTTCACCAGCCTTCTGCGTAATCAGCGTTTTGCGAAAATCACCGATTAACACTCTGTCATCGGCAAGCGCATTGCTTGAACATTTGGTTAAGCGCAAGCCCGCAAAAATGATAGTGCCATCAGGCAATACCAGGAAACCACCAGGCGTACTGTAGTCGGCTGGTTTGGTATTGAGCAAGTTTGCCCAAACACGCGGGCGAACCACGATATCAGTCGGCTGGTAATCGTTAGATTCCAGGTTTGCTATATAATGAGGTATTCTTTCGGCGGTCACCGTTACGCCAGCGGGAACGGCAGATGAACCGGTAGCGGCAGCGATAAGCGAGCCGAAGAAATCAAAAGACTCTGTACGCAGGTAGTCTTCTGTTAATTCCTCGGTGATGTACTGAGATAATCCGGGAATATCCTGGATCATTTCACTTGCTACGTCCACGGTACCAGCACGATACTTACTGGTTACGGTAACCAGAGTATTATCGTAATCCCGTTTACTTTTTGTTGCACCCGGGGCAGTGGTGGCGGCAACGGAGCCCTCGCCTGCTGGAATGTTCTGACGTAAGAAGATGTACAGACCGGTAGTAGTATCAATGGTCCGCACGAGGTCACGGAAATGTACCAACTGGCGGCCACGCACCGCAAAATTGTTATCCCAGGTAGGAACAGCGGAAATTGATGCGCCGGTGATATTGCTGGCAATGGTCATTGTACCTACTGCTTTCGTTTTCATGAAAGGCAGGGCATTATTCACATTGTTGTGCAGATCAGGCCGGAACTCCTTAACTGCATTTTCGGCAGCAGCTTCGAAATCCTTCAGGAAAAGATCTTTTACTCCCATTTGCTTTTCAGGCAGGGTAAACTTCATCTGACCGGCTTTCGCTCTCAGCTCAGTTACCTCATCCTGTATCTGCTTCAGTGTGGCGCCTTTTTCGCCAAGGATGCTATTAAGCTCCTTCACATTGTTTTCGTATTCGGTGATCTTGGCAGCCTGGCCTTCATTGAAAGCTTTCATCTCACCAAGCTCTTTAGTTCTCAAGCCCAGTTCTTCTTTAAGTTCTTTGTACCGGGTTTCAGTAGCTGTATTTAGCTTTTCCAGAGCTTCCAGCTCAGGCGATTTCCCGTCGCCATCAGTTTTATAGGCGGCATAACCAAAGCGGTTTACGCCAGGCATGCGCCGGGTTGATATTTTAGGAAGGCCAGCAGCAAAACCTATAGCTGCCAGTGACATTAAATTACGTTTCATAATGCGTTTACATTTAATAATGAGTAATTGAGTTGTTTCAGAAACTCATTATCCTGTTTGCTGGCAGACGGCTCATGAGTGGGGTTAACCGGCTCAGAGTGTACAGCGGTATCAATCTCAGATAATAACTGTTTCGTATTTTCTAGCTCTTTTGTTATTTGTATAATACATTCATCCGACGCTCTTGTATTTCGGATGAATTTTTCCATAGCCTTAACCCCGGCCCTCAAATCGTCAACTTCTTTTACACCATATTCTAGTCGGCGTTTAAGCCAGCCCACATCATAGGAAATTGATCCTATGACTTCATTGATATAACTCCACATATCTGTGCCCTCGGTAACCGTGTTATTCATATCAATAGACATCTGTAATGCTTCAGACCTATTTGCAATTAGCCGACGCAGAAAGTTCTTTTCCTGGTCATTCAAATCTTTCAACCTTTCCGGGTCAAATGATTTTATTACACTTACAACACCAGACGCTTTATGCGCCCCCCAATGAGTAAGGACAGACGTTTCAAGGTGCTGAACCTCCTTATTATCATAACCGCCTTTTGCCATTTTAACGGCCTTCACGGGGTTGAAGCCATAAGAGCTGGCAACTATAATACCCTCATCCATTTGCTTTAATACATCTTCGCCTAAGGTGTGGGTGCCTAGATATACTTGTGTATATGCATGCTCGCTGTCATCCCATGCCTTAAGTGGTTTTCCAGGGGCAAGCTCTTTTTTGTGGTTCAAGAAAAAGCGCAGGTCGTCAAAGTTTTCATTCCAGCTTTTTGTAAACATGCCTTTATTGGCCCTGTCGCCCTCACGGTCTAAAGTTTGATATGTGGCATGGGCGATCACTGCTTGCCTTTTGCTCATATCAAGGTCTTTAATCGTTATGCCATCTTTTGCTATCTTCATTGCCTTTGTAAGCATGTCACAATATTTATGCTGTTACTAATTGTTGTTTAGGTATAAGTCTCCCGCTTTCATCCCTGAGCGGTACAAGGGCGGCCGTACATCGACAGTTGATCACATTACCGGCGCTTGCCGTTGGGTCGCCCGGCCCCGTCATCATTTCAACTCCTATCGGTAGATTGCCTTTGTAAATTGATACGGCGAACTTTGCATCCTGAGCTATTACCTCGCCATCAACCGCTCGATGACTGTGCCTGGTACGGTGATCGTTGGCCGCAATCCATTCTTTGCCGGTTTCATAATCACTTTTATCTGCGGCCAGTTTCCGGCCTATTTCAGATGCAAAGAGCGTTTCCGTTCTTACTATCATCCTGGCTCGCCAGAGCAGCATTTCAGGATCTCGCAGGGCATCCGCTATTCTATCGTACCCCCAGCCTTCACGCTGCCCTTGCTCAAGCAATGCAAGGATTTGGTCACGTGTTGTTTGCGAAACAGGATAAACTGACTTTTCCAGCAGGTGCAATTTGAAGTAGGCAATTATATCCTCAGCCCACTGATCACTGAAGCCGAACGACGCAGCCTTTGTGTTCATTTTCACCGCCTTGTTTATCTCTCGTAACCCCTTATTTGCAAAGAACACTCCGGCTACCACATGCAGGTCGGTAATCACAGGCTCTATCTTCTCATTGAACACCTGCATATCAATTTGGCCTTTTGCCATCGCCGGCCCGTTGGCCTTTATGATCGGTATAGCCTGTTCAACCTGCCATCGCAATGCATTGAATACTTTACGTAAGAACTCCCGTTCTATCCGTTGGGATTGAGCGGCGTATTTGGTGCTATATTCTCTGCGCCGGGCCTGGTTCATTTGCTCTCCCACTCTTTTATTTTCAATTCGGTTTCTTCGGCTGTTAACCCTTCCAATTCTTTCAGCCACTTTTGCAATCTCACTTCTCTGGCTTCCTCGGTCTTCTTCTTCATCCTTTTACATAGGTAGTCTGTCGGAAATCTCTTTGCCACTATTGCTTTTATTCTTTCTATTACAGCGTTTTCCATTGGCCTTGTAACATTTGCTTTTTGCTCACCGCCTCTGATACTATCATATCGACTATTGCCATTGCTAGGGCTGGGTTCTCTTTTATATACCGGTTAATGCTGGTTGGTAATGATCCGCAGAACTTGGTTTTTTTAAACCGTTCTACCTCTTTTTCCATTTCATCGATCAGCGCAATCTGCGTATTAATCTTATTGGCCTGCTGTAGTTGTTCGCTCGTCATGACTTAATAATCCCTCTCTTTTTCATTTCCTCAACCTGCTGCGTATACCCGTCTCCCTGCATGCTTTCTGCCACCTGGCTCAATGGTTGATATCCTGACGGTATCCATGGTTCGTCAAATAGAGGATCGCTGTTTGCCTCATACCCTTGGGCTATAAGCTTCTGATTTGGCGTTACCCAGAACGCCTTTAATAATGTTTCAACCAGTTTGTTCATATCCTCCTGCAATTCCGGTAACTCTGTGAAGTCGCTAATGATCTTTGCTTTACCAACAAGATCAAATGCCGGCAATAGCCGGAGGTTAAGCAGGTCATCAAGTTCTTTCGAGGCTGGTATCACAACATCATTAACCCAATTACGTTTTGCACTTTCCAAGTTCGCAAGGGTAGCCTCGGTTGGTATGAATAGCAGATGAGGCGTGTCGTAAAGTGCGCACAGCTCTTGTTGGTTCTTCGTTCTACCTTCAATAAGGCTAAGGTCCACTGCATTAATTGCCAGATCGATGTATTCCCACTTGTAGCCCATCAACAAAGCAACGGCGCCTTTAATATCATTCTCGTTGATCTTCGCGTTTACTACCGTCCTAATATCTGCCTCCTGTTGGGCAGTAAGCGAATCAACACCAACCTCAGGCGCAAATAGTATCCCTTTGGCTCCATCGTTTTGGTACATCCGGACGCTACTCTTAACTATATCTTTGTTCTCCTGTACCGTTTTGTTGCCCGGTGTCAGCCTTGTCATGCCTCGCAGGTGAGTTCCCGACGCAGGATCGAACTTTAGGTTAAGATCCCGCCAGTGGATGATATCACCTTTACGTATATCCAATTTTACCCCAGCCACTTCCAGGCAATAACCGCTTATGCCGAAAATATTATCAGGATCACTGTACACCTTCATGTAGTTGGATGGTAGTACATACATCTCCAATACCGGCAACGCATCCATCTCCTTATCACTTCGATCAACCAATAGCCCGGTATTCTTATCTAACCTTTGCTTTACATCGCCCCGATTCAACCAGATGAAAGCCTCACCTGTAGCCAGGTAAAAGGCTTTTAACAATGCCATAAACTGAGCCCTGCCCTGATATTCGTTAGGTCGATTCAGTAGCGTATTTAAATCACTGTCAAAGAGCTGTGCTGTATTAAGTGCTTTTGTTCTCAGTTTGAATTTTGCCCCCTTCTCCTGCATTAATGCTTTTTCATCGTACAGGTATCTGGGTACCGAGGCAAACTTCTTTGCGTTCTTGGCTATAATTGCATATATCCAGGTACTCGCGTTAAAACCATCATCAATAGCCTTGCTTTGGTCGTACTCTGGGATCACTTCACGCTTACCTAACCAAGATGTGAGGCCGCCTGTTCTACCACGCATGAGCCGGTTAAACCCGCTACGAATGGCGCCCATCATATTACCAAAGAACCCGCCGCCGGTGCTATATACTACCGATCCATCCTTCTTTTTTGTAACTGTTACTTTTGCCATTTATAACATTATAGCACCCGCTTTTACAATTGGTTTTAATTCGAACCATTCACGCATCATTATAGTGTCCCAATAATCAGGTGAACGTCCCAGTGCCTCTTTAACGAGGTCTTTCGGCATTACAGCCCTTTTGCCTTCAGTATCCACATCTTTCTGTTTCACCTGTTCCATTTCCTCAACTATTTCCTCCTTCTGCTTCGCGTCTGCACCTTCAATGAATAGTCCTGCGTTATTGATTCTATCTGACATCCGGTAACTACATTGCGATTTCAGATTATCGTAGTTCTCCGGTTTGATATTCCCTTTTTCATCTTTTTGTGGCTTGATCGGGTTGGGCAACGGCCTACTGTTATTCACAAATCCGTTGCATTTCACAATATCAACCACCCCCCCGCCAACACCATCTTCGTCAACTATCGTATTGCTATTTGGTATGCCGTTTAGTTGTTGGAAGTAAATAACCTTCTCCGCAACTTCGGGAACCGATAGCCCCTTAAACATGTACAGCTTCACCCTGAATCCATCCCATACTCCGATCACTGTTTTATCATTTCCGAACCTGGCAACGTCACACGTGATGTACTTTCCCCCTCGTAGACTATGAAAGTCATTTGTAAAGCAATCCAATATCTTTTCATACAGGATCAGTGCTGCCGGATCGTCGCTATATTCCCAGTTCCCAAAGTATAGCCGCTCTTTAGTTGGCCCCTCAGGCAGCTTCCGTAAACTGTCCAGGTATGCTGGTGAGATATAAGGATTGTCTGTTGCCAGAGATTTTACAAACTGTCTGTCTGTTCGTAATAGGCCATCCTTTGACGGCTTGTAAAACTCATAGTAACTCCACCCTTTATTTGGGTTAGTCGCGTAAAGAGCTTTAGGGATAAGATCGAATTCAACCAGCTTAAAACGTAACCGGGTCCTAAGGATATCCTTTGCCTTCTGCACAATCTGGCTGCACTCATCGATGAAGCAATCCGTTATTTCCAGTGATCCCAGTTCGTCAAAGTCCGGGTCCGCAGGTGTTTGCTTCAAATCCCTGAGATAAATCAAACTACCGTTATCGAATAACACGCAATTCGGATTCTCTTTATCGTGAGCGCCAGTAAGGTCAAAGTGCTTCCCTCGCTTTACTCCCTGCTTCTGTGCTATCTCAAAGAACGTTTTAAGGGTTGTATCCTTCAGTGTCTTGAAAACGTCACGGCCTATAAACCCTCTACTCCCTGGATATTTGAATCTGTTCTTTAACTGCCAATAACAACCTAATGCCGATTTGCCTGGCCCCGCACTACCGCCAAACAATACCTCCTCAGTAATCTTATCCTCTAAATAATCGAGGGCTGTAGTCTGTTTGAATGTTAACTTCATTCACCAGCCTTCGTTTGATAGGTCTTTTCCTCATTCCAGGTAACCGGCATGGCACCTTCAATAACCTGCTCGGTCCTATCTTTCCATCCCATATTCTTTAAAGCGAAAATTGGATGGAAAGATAGGACCGAGCAGGTTATTGAAGGT
>Ga0247690_1000026_pt1 | contig 29488 bp, 31 predicted proteins | sample CNK31_metaG_FD_183035 | JGI IMG/M metagenome (GOLD analysis project Ga0247690, IMG submission 183035) | Soil microbial communities from Purdue University Martell Research Forest, Indiana, United States - CNK31 | ecosystem: Environmental > Terrestrial > Soil > Temperate forest > Bulk soil... | reverse complement strand
ACGGGAGCTTACAGGTGAACCCTATCTCTGGTTTATTGACGTTGCTAACGACGCTCTTCCAATTTCTCAGTTCCGGCAAGGTCTTAGAAACAATGGCTCAAATCTCTGTAGCGAAATTAGCCTTGCTACTGGGAGCGATCGTACTGCTGTTTGTTGCCTATCTTCTCTTAACCTAGAGAAATATGATGAATGGAAAGATACCACTTTGGTTTCTGATTTGGTTAGGTTTCTGGATAATGTTCTGCAGTGGTTTATTGATTATGCCCCTGAAGAACTCTCACGTGCTCGATACAGTGCTATGCGTGAGCGTGCAATCGGTATCGGAGCTATGGGATTCCATAATTACCTGATGAAGAATAGCATTCCATTTGAGGGTGGTGGGTTTGGATCAGCAAGTCAGGTCAATCATATTATTTTCAAGGATATTAATGTTAGAGGTATTCAAGCTTCTGAAGAATTGGGAGAAGAGAGAGGGGTGCCAATGGACATGGTGGGAACTAAAAGGCGCAACAGTCATGTATTTGCCATTGCTCCTAATTCTAATAGTTCCGTTCTATGTGATACGAGTCCTTCGATTGAGCCTATTGCTAGCAATGCTTACACTCAGAAAACTCGGGCAGGAGTAAACCTAGTCAAAAACAAATGGCTGATCCCTGTATTGGAGAAGTATGAAGCTAATACGGACGAGATTTGGAAGAGCATTATTGCTGAGAACGGCAGTGTACAACATCTCAACTTCCTTTCAGACCACGAACGCAGTGTATTTAAGACCGCTTGGGAAATGGATCAACATTGGTTGGTCGAACATGCAGGTAATCGACAGCCTTTCATTTGTCAGGCACAGAGCCTTAATATTTTCTTTCTGCCGGGGACGGATAGAGCTTACATTAATTCAGTCCATCTTAAGGCCATGTCTGAAGAGAAAGTGAAATCTCTGTATTATTTCCGTACTGGTAGCGCTCAAGCTGCTGATACAGTGAAGAAGATCAATATTGTAAAACTAAAAGAAGATGGTAATAATGAATGTCTTGCATGTGAGGGGTGATGAAAAACTACGAATTCTTTCCTTGTCGCAATCCTGAATGCGATGAAGGGCTTGTTAGGTATGAAGTAGAGTATAGTGGCTCTTGGTCTACTTGCCCAGAGTGTAATGGAGCCGAAGGTGATTGGAGGGAAGTAGATGATTCCGATGACTATCAAGATGCAGAGGATAATAATTGAGCCTTCTAGAATCTAGTAGAACATATGGTGTGCAGTATCCCAATCTTGTAGAGATTACGGAGTTGCATGAACGTGCTCACTGGGGGACTTGGGAAGCCAAACTTCAACAAGATGTAGAGCAATGGAAAACAGGAGTTATTTCCGAAGATGAAAAATACTTCATCAACAGCATCCTTCGATTGTTCACACAGAGTGACGTTGCAGTTGGATCTGACTATTATGACAACCTCATCCCCGTTATCCGAAATAATGAAGCAAGAAATATGTTGGGGAGTTTTGCGGGCCGCGAAGGAGTGCATCAACGGGCATATGCCTTGCTCAACGACACACTTGGTTTTGGAGAGGGATTCTACCGAGAGTTTCTCGATTATGGAGAAATGAAAGAGAAGATGGAATTCATGATGGCTGTGAAGAATAACAACATTCACAACATTGCTGAATCCATTGCAAAGCAGGTATTGGTGGAAGGAGTATGTCTATTCGCTTCATTTGCTATGTTGCTTAACTTCAGCAGGCAAGGGAAACTTCTAGGGATGGGAGATGTAAATCAATGGAGTATTAGAGATGAATCAATCCACGTACGAGGTCTTAGTGAACTATTTCAGACGTTCATTGCAGAGCATCCTCGAATCGTCAATGACCGATTCAAGAAAACAATCTACGACACAGCAAGAGAGTGTATCCAACTCGAAGATCGATTTATCGATTTGGCATTCAATCGGGGTGGAGTCTCCGGCATCTCTGCAGCAGACACTAAGCAATACATTCGGTCCGTATGTGACTACCGTATGGGACAACTCGGATTTAAGCCTGAATATAATGTTTCAAACCCTTTCGAATGGCTTGACTGGATCACATCCAGTTCCACTATTGAAAATTTCTTTGAAGCAAACAGCACAGGGTATTCAAAAGACAGTATGGTGGGAAATTATGCCGGAGGATATTAAATGGCGCTTGTAACAATTCAAGGGGGCATTAGCTACATTGGTGCTTCTTCTTATCTGTATGAATATGTAGATAATGATGGACTTCATCGTTTGACCTTCACTGCATCTAGCACTCCTATTATTGGAGATAAGATTGATACTACCAACGGTGTGCTTATCCCTCGTAATATTGTGGCAGCTCCTGATAACCCACTTAGCCCTTCGTGGCCTGAGCCTATTATCAATAACGATCCGGGCTTTCAGAGTAATAATGAAGTAGATCATTCATGGCCTGAGCCTTATAAAGGATAATAAAAAAGGCCCAAAGGATTTCTCCGATGGGCCTTCTGTTAATTACTATTTGCTCCCTTCCAGAATTTATCTTCCCTATCAGGTCTTGCACCTGTATAAGTCAAACTACCTAGATAATTATACCAACGATCATCTAGCGTGCCTGTAGTAAATCCCTTACCAATTAAGAATTGCATTTCTGCTTGTGTGATGTTATTAGAAGTAGCTCCTCTTGCAAGCAACCACTTCAGATAGGCATCTTGCATACTACCTGTGTAGCCAAGAGTAGTAAGCTTATCCTTCTTGGCTTGACTGGACATTAGACGATAATACCAGCAGCACGGAGATTAGTGAGCAAGAGATTGAACGCTGTACCAACAGCAGTGCCATCTGTAGCCGGTGTGACGTTAGCCACAGTAGCAGCCTTCTTCACTGTACCGAATGTAGTTGCAGTAGCTGCACCAGCGCCAGAAGCGCCTACCAAAGCTTGCATAGCTACGAATTCTGCCTTGTCAACAGGATTGAGTTTATCGAGTGCCATTATTTACCTTTAACTTTATTGAGCTTCGGATTGGCCTTCTTAGCCTTCTTCGAAGCGTTACGAGTAGCAGAAGCTAAGATAGCCCCAGCCGCTTTCTTGCTAACACCTTCCTTCTTTGCAATCTTGTTCTGAACAGATGCAAAGCCGGGATGCTTGGATTTGGTTGCCATCATAGCCTCCATGAAATATGCAAACATATTATCTGTAAGGTAGGCCATAGCCTCCCCATTGCTGCTAGAAGGATCAATCCCAACATGATTGAGAATGAACAGAGAAGCATGGACGCATTCATGTACTAAGGTGGATAGTGCTCCATCCCCTACAAATACCACTAGCTCTCCATCTACCCAATCTGTAGCTCCTGCATACCCCTCTGAACTAGTTTTGTAACACTTCCTGAAATCCGATTTAGATGTAATGAAAGATACATACACTCCATACGGCCTTGCTTCATAAGTAATCAACTTCCCTTCTTCCTACCACCTGTGCCTCTATTACGAGCACGATTCTTAGATGCAGACTGAACTCTGAGATTGCTCTTTCCATTGTGAGCGGTATTCATGTCTTTGTGATCCACATCCTTCCCATCACCCTTCTTCACCTTCCCTGCCTTTTCCATCTCCCTTCGAGCAGCATTACGCTGTGCCCTGCGTTTCACTTGGGCTGGCTGGCTGTTGTAAGCTCGTTGTCGTTTGCTATCTGCCGTAGCACTAGCACTTGTCTGTCCTTTTTTCGGCATTATCCCAAAATCCTCTTTACATATTTCTTAGTTTCAGTAGGCAAGCCGGTCTGCCACTGGTCTCCGTATTTAGAAACTAAACTCTTCACACGTTGCGGCCCTGCGTTATATGCTGCTACAGCTTTAGTTTCATCTCCACCAAAGAACCTCACCAATGCAGTGAGATAATCTTTACCAAAGCGCAGATATTCTTCTTTAGAATTGTTCTGAATAGGTGTAACACCAAAACCCGGATCAGTGCCTGTTGCTGGCAAGACTTGGGTAATCCCTTGTGCCCCTTTGTTACTTGTCAGCAAACCACCTGAAGCAGTTGTATGCTTCCCACCGCTTTCTGTATTAACCAACCTAGCAAACAAATCCATTGTATTAAATGCATTTGATTGTGTAGAAGGATCAATAGGTTTAGGAGTGGGAGGGATAGGCTTACTGTTATTAGTTATCTGACTAAGCTGTTCACCAGACAATGCCCAAGGCGCATCAATATCTGGAACCAGCGCACCATTTCCATTATCAATTGACTGAGCAACTGTATTTCCAGCAGCTTGAGAAAGTTTAATAGGGTCCAGATTCCAAGGCCCATCCTCAGGAAGCTCAGTAGTTTGTGTAGCATTATCGTTGGCCAACTCGACTCCATGTAGAACGATCACGCCAGTCGCCATTACCAGACCACTTAGCGTTACCCACAACTTGACCCGGCTTAACAGGGTAGATTTGTGGGAGATAATAGTATTTATTTGCTTCCCAATGTTTTGCATAATCTGTGCTTCCTTCCATATGAGCACCGAGATGCACCATCGTATTTAAAGCTTGTTGCACTTCTTGAAGATTCTTAACAGCCCCTGCTTCCAATCGTTGTTGGTCAGGAGTGAGGTTTAGGCCAGCACGAGGAACAAATGTAAGAACATCCCCTTGCATCTTAACATCCAACCCTTGAGCCATACTAACAGAGGTTTGCAAACCATCTTCAGATGCAGGAATAAGTTCCTGATTAAGACGATCGCCAATCTTCTTTGTCACTGCAGGTTGATACACAATCTGGAATGTCTTAGCGGCTGTCTGCTGTGCAATAGGATCAATCTTTCCGTTCTTAACCCAAGAAGCATATTCAGGGCTTGCAAAGAAGCTCACCAATCCTTTCAAATCTTCTGGCTTAGCTCCATTATTAAGAGCCTTCCCTGTCTCCATCAAGACATTATTAATGCCATTACTAGCTTCAATTTTAGCCTTAACTGGGTCCGTGAATCCACCAGAGTTGATAGACTTGATAGAACTTTGCAGCATATCTAGAACAGGCTTCTCTGTATCAGGATTACCAACCACAGGGTTACGATAACCACCTTGGCTCTGTCCATTAACAACACTATTAGAAGTAACCCCTGCCATTGCATTAATGATAACAGGAGCAACTGCTGCTCCTTGTAGGGCCACTGTAGCATTCTGCCCAAGGAGTTGAGAAGTAGCTACAACACCAGCAACACGAGGGTCAGCAGCCAATGCTTGGAGCTTACCTTTAGTCAGTTGGATATTCAGTTCATTAGTGAGTTGTTCACTTTCGAACTTAGGATCAAGAGCTTTCTGACCTGTTGCATACATCTCTTTGAACAAATCCTTCCATCCATTAACTAGGGCAGGATTCTGTCCACCAATAGCATCTAGACCGCCTGAGTATGTAGCATACACACGAGCCAGTTCTTGTTGTGCAGCTTGAGGGTTGTCTTTCAAATCGCCTGTACGTACACGCCTAGAGATATCGGTAATCTGTGCATTGAATGCATTCAGATTATCTCCTGCATATTGAGCGCTAAGCTGTACAGTGCGAGTTTTAGATTCAGCCTCTGCTACTGACCTATCGTAGTTACCTTGAGAACGAGCTTCTTCATTCTGCTGTCGAATCTGTGTAAGCTCTCGTTGCAACTTAACACCACTCTGAGAAGCTGTGATAATAGCGTTCTTCTGTTGTTCTGTAGCATCTGCAGAGATGAAATACCCTTGACTAATAGCTTGATTAAGCTGTGTAGTTTTAAGGGCATTAGCATCCTTACGTTCTTGTTCAATATCCCCTGCTACAGTGGTCTTCTGGAATACTCCATAAAGACTACCAATCTTATCTGCCAAATCAGGACGTGCTGCAATAGCATGATTGTAAGCATCGAATACACGTGTAGTGGCTTCTTTGGTTCCAATACTCCCCTGAGAAACCCCTTGATTCACTAGAGCTTGTTGCTGTGCCAGATTCTGTAGGAAGGCTTGGTCAGTCTTCGTCTGCTGTCCTTTAACAATGGTGCCAGCAATCCCACCTACCTCTTGCACCAATGTGCCTAGAGCTTGTCCCCAGTTCGGGGGAGAAATCTCTTGTGTTACAGGAGCTACAGGATTAACCCCTGCTTCTTGAGGGGCTGCTACCTGTGTGGCCTGTGGGCCGAATTCCGCCATAATTATTTTCCTTTCCTAGCTTTAATAGTTTCACGTACATTCTGCAAGTCTGTACAGATTTGATGGAGTTTCTGTTTATTCTCTTCAGTAACTCCCGGTGCACGTGTAATAGCATCGTGAATAGCACCCGGATCAGGCAAACCACATACTTGAAGAATTTGCTTAGTAAGAGCATCTCCACTTTCAGTAAGAGCGTACCCAAGTTGCTGATTAATGATTTGCTGTGCATCAGGATCATCTGCATAAATATTCAATGCAGCGCCAGTAACACCAGTAATCCAATCAATATTAGTATTGCCTTTACCGATTTCAGATTGGTAATACTGCATAATAGATTTAAGATTGCTTGTCACTTCATCTTTATGAGCTTTACTTGTAGCACTGAGTTCAGTAGAAAGTTCAAACAAAGTCTTCTGATCCTCACTACCAAATCCAAATGCTTGAGCAATAGCTTGAGGTGTTGTAGCATTCTTATCAATCAGATGCCCATATGCATCTGCACGATTCTGTTGTTGCAAGATGAGCTTGGTTTTATTAGCATTACTCCAACCTGATGTAAGAGATGCAACATCGTTCATCATCCCAAGGAATGTAGTAGGATTGCCTTGGTCATATTCTGGATTGGGATTGAAGAATCGAGCGACACTCTTCATAGCTGTCTGTGTACGATTACCGCCAATCAATCCGCCCGCAGGAGAAGCTGTAATAGCTGCTGCCATGCCACCACTCCAATATGCCTTAGCCATCTTCCACATACCATCTACACCACGTACATCAAGAGAACTGAAATCAATATTACCACTGTCTTCCCAGATTTCATTCAGGATGTGGTTGGCTACAAGAGATGTCAATCCGTGATCGAGGAAGTCTCGAAGGTCTTTATTATCTCCTGTCAGATGGTCAATTCCCAGATATCCAGCAATAGCACCTACCGGAGCAACACCAAACATCATCATATCACCAGCAGCCATCTTGATACGATCTGTACCCGAGATACGACGATTCATACTCTGGAACAAAATCTTATGAGGGGCTTGAACAAACTGGAACAATGCCCCTGCAGTCGAACTGTTGTAAGGCATCTCACCAGAACGAGTCATATCTCCCATCAGAGCAGAAGCTTCTGAATAAGCATTAGCTCTAACAAACCGATCATTAAGATTTTTACCAAGACGCTCATATCGATCAAATACAGCCGCCAGATGACCAAGCCGGTTATACGTTTCACCAAGGTCAAACCCAACGCGTCGCGCCCATTCTACAGGCGTGTAAGCTGCTCTACCGGCTTTTACCCACTTACTCTGACTATCTGCAATCTGCTGCATACCGCCATTAACCATGATGTTTCGGTCAACAGATTCAATCAATCCACTCTCGTCTACGAAGTTGAGAAATTTCTGATTGGTTCCAGTGAATCCGGGAATCTTGCTCTTAGTCCAATCTCCAACCAAAAGAGTGAGTCTACCAGAGAATGCCCCTACAGGATTGTATGAGAACATACGAACTGTCTGCCAAGATTGAATAACCCATTGGCGAAGGGGATTGAGTGAGATATACAAATCAGAAGTGGCTTTACGAGCAAGACGTGTAGGACCTGTATCTGCTACAGCCCTAGCTCCTCGCTCCAATGTACCAAACCCCTTACTACCTAGCAAATCTGCAAATTGATTAATCCAAGCTTTAGTTGCTTGATCAATTGTATTTACATATCCTTGCTCCAACTTACGGATATACATCCAAGTGGTACGAGCATCACCAATCTCTTTTGTACTCTCTTGACCTACAGAGCCGATTTCACTAATGTCATTAGGATATTTCAACTTACCGAACTTATCTTCAGACTGGATAACATGCCCATATTGCTGAAGGAATCGCTCTTTAGTTGCCTCAATCATGGGACGGCTCACTGTACGATTAGCAATAGAATTAGCTGATCGAATAGCAGAAGCCACAGGACTTTCTACGAAGGAGTTACCGCCAAGCTGATTGGGTGCTGAAGCATCTTCAAGAAGCTTTCCCCGATGACGTTGTTCAATACGACCCATTGCACTATTCAAATCCCATGCATCATCGCCTGTTTGTGACAAACCACGTACATCCCTGCGAACAACAAAAGAATCTGTACTTCCGCTAGACACCCGATTCCTGAATCGTTCTGCTGTAGGCAAATCTCCTGCAACAGCAACAGCCTTCCGTTCTACCACACGGCCATTAGAATCAAGCTTAACTTGATCTACGAAATGCGCATCTTTATATGTAAGTTGGAAATATCCCTTACGTTTATTCAATACCTTATCTGTATCCCGCAAACCCCTCAAATACTCTGTAGGGGATTCACGAGAAATCATATGCTCTACTGTCTGCCCATTAATAGACACAGGGCGACGAAATTGAGCCAGTGTTCCGCCTGATTGGTAAAGACTGTCCAATTCACCCGGATTAAAGCTCCTGACCAACTGTTGAGATGGGTCATAGAATGTTGCAATACTCCCGTTCTTCCCAATGGGTTTAGCAAAGAATTTATCATTTGCATTCTCAAATACCTTAAATCCTTGATTACGAAGTGTCAATGCTTGATCTCGATTTGCAAGGAAATGATGTGTATCCCAGAAATCCCTAAACTTCTTAATACCTGCAATTTCTTGTGAAGTGAATCCTTGTGAGGCCAAATCAACAGTATTAAAATCAATCTGGTTATAATTGGCTTCTTTAAGATAATTCTCCACCTTAGCATATCGATTAGCAGGGAGCTTATTAAGAATATCAGTAGACTCTTTAAGCTGACCGATCAGAGCTTTATCCAGACGTGCTGCTTGATAATCCACATTAGCTGCAGAACCAGTGATTGTAGGATGAAGCTGATTAGCTGCTTCAATCATCCATCCATTAACAGATGCCTTATCTGTAGATACAAGATTAGGATTTCGATCAAAGTAATTACGCTTTACATCGAAACTATCCCAAGAGGTAATGTCATTGTTATCTGCTACACGCTTTACATTAACTCGAACCTTGTAATCACCTTGAGGCAAATCTGCAGAATACTCTACCGGGGTATGATTCAACCCATCCTTCTTCAGCAGTTCAATATCTGCATCAACAATACCTTGATCTCTCAAAGCATATTTAACTTGCTCGATAGCGTCTGTAGGATTGCTCCAAGAGCCTGATGGAGATTCATACACAGTATTTACATGCAGAGTGCCGCCTTCCAATTTAATAGAAGACATACCATCTACAGGAGTGAGGCCACGAGCATTATGGAAATCATTAGATACATTAGCAACTACATTAGCTCGTTCAAGAGGTGAGAACCAATCACCACCACTATCGTATGCGATATTGATAATTCGCTCTGCATCTGCAGGTTGATCTGCTACACGAGCTACATCGTCAATACCTGATACTTTAGTTGTAACACCTTCTCCCGGACCTGCTACTTGACCTGCCTTCTCATTCAGAACAACTTGATCTGCTGTGTTATTATAGAAAGCTTGAGCAGGACGAGGATCACTTGTCTTAGTAGCAATATCATACATGTTCTTTGCTTGCTCAGGATTAGATTGATTTGCAATCTCTCCGGGAGAAGCAGGATGAGGGCGAGCTACAGCAGCCTCCACTTCAACCTTACGCTGAGTCGTCAGGAGAGCGGCAGTCTTCTTAGTTTCTACTTGAACTGTCTTCTGACCAGAACCACCGAGAATAGCTGGTGTAGCAGGCTTCACAATCTCATTAGCAGGAGGGGTTGGGGGTACAATCTTAGTACCCTCTAGGACAGGCTCAGGCCTCCCACCAGCCTGCAGCTTGAGATTACCCACAGTAGGCTCTGCCTTAGTTATAGCAGCGGCACCACGGCCCTCTATGGCCTTACCAACAGCACTAGCAACTCCACCGATCTCTTTAGCTACAGGGCCGAGTCCAATAAACCCTGCTGCTGTGATAGCATTGCTTGCAAACTCGCCAAGATGGCTATGACCATCCTGAAGCAACACTTGCAACATATCGTATGCATTAGCTTGGTTATCATTACCAAACAAGAAAGAGCTGTTATTCTTAATTGCACCAATCAGTTGTTGTGCATAAACAAGCTTCTGTTCTGTAGGAAGTTGATCCAGTTTATCTCTAAGATTCTGAATAGTAGTTTCAGGTGTAAGGAAGGTTTTGAATACATCCAATACCGATCTATTAGGATTGATTGCACCTTCTACTTTTCCTGCTACAACACTCTTACCTAGAATAGTTTGATTACTGAATGCATCTGCAAAAGCACCCAGCACTGTGCGATCCGGGAATTTAGCAATCGTATCATTAACCATATTCTGGATTTGATAACGAGAGCTGTACATTTTGCTCAACTCATCTGCTACAGAGATACGAGCATTTTCACTGTCCTCTGTTTCACCCTTACTAGGAGCTGAGAGCATATTAGTCTGAAGTGTAACACTCTTATCCTTCAGAAAATCATTCTGGCTAAATCCTTTAATCACCCCTTGCTTAGTAGCAAGATCAACTTTAGGATCAGCAAGAATAGAATACACTGCTGTCAAATCTTTTGCTTGGTTAGCTTGTTGATTCTGAGTGGACAACGAATTAAGCATCTGACTTCCGCCTTGCTGCCCCTCAGCCATGAGGCTGTGAAATGTGTCCACTGCTGAATCTGAATTACCTGTGAGGAGGGCTGTCGTAGCTGCACTATTCCGAATAGCTGAAACAGGAGCCGTATTCTCAGGCAATACACTTGTTTGAACCAGATCGGTCAAATCAACAGGAGACGACTGAGCCTCACCACCATCAATCAGATTGTTAAGATCGTCCACTTTATTCCTTATTATTAAATTGTCTTTCCTGAAGTCTTTCCGAAGGAACTAGCAGCACCACCAACACCTTGGAAGATAGAGCCTACATTCTGTGTAAACCCTGCTGAATCCCTACCTGCTTGCAATGTATCAGCAGCTTCTTGATTGAAGATTGAAATATTATCTGCTCTATTAAGAGCGCCGAGGTTGAATCCAATATTAGAATTGGTTTGTGTAGTGATGGAACTAAGAGCACCAAGCTCTCCAGAACTTCCCTCTGTACCTGTATTAACACTTGCTTGCTCTACACGAGCACGCCTAATACGTTCATCTCGGACTTGCTGCCTACGTTCTTGTGCTGCCTTAGCTGCGTTATCTGCTCGTGATTCATTCTGTGCTTGTGTCTGCAAATCAGCAGCATGTCTTTGAGCCGCTCTCTGCTGATTACCTGCTACAACAGAAGCAGTTGTTCCAGCAACGGCTGCTACAGCACCGATAACTCCTACTGTAATACCCATTACTTCTCCTTCACATCGATAATCATATGGATACGGGTGTATTCAGAGTCATTGAACACTTCATGTTCTTCTTTATGATTGAACCACCACAACTCTCCCTCATTAAATCTTTTGTGCTCATCCCCACATCTGAACAGGTTCCCTTGTTTAGAATACATTACAAGATGCCATCTAGTGTAGAAATCTGCATAAGCACCTTCATCTACGTGAGGATCAATCCATCCATCTGGCTGTAATGCCACAATCATCACTCGACCTACCTTCTCTACATCTTTAGTAATTTCTCTAAAAAGTTTTGTAGACTCAGGAAGAAGGGGAACAAATGCTGTATCTTCTGCATTCAAATCATTGAATACTGCATGAGCATCAATAACTACAGGGGCACGTAGTGGGATGCACTTAGTTTCTGAATGTGCTGTTCCCGGAGTAGATTGCCTTGCTGTGAATACATCCCAAAGTTCAGGATAAGGAATAAGCTCATCAAGAGCCATCTGTACATTAATATTCTCTGCAAGTTTCTTAAAGTTCTTCACTGTAGATAATATCCTGTACATTAAGTTTCTTCCTCTGCAATATCTTATCGAGAGGGCTATCCTGCTTTGCATGCCACAACATCAATCTTGCTCCACGAGATTTAGCCTCTTCTTTAGTAGCCTTCATAAGCCGAAGACCAAGAGGAGTATCTCTGAATTCTTTATCTAGAAATAGTACATCATTACTGCATACTTTCAAATCTGAATAATGAAGATGGTAGTCTAATACATTAACTGAATACCCTACAACTGCTCCATCATAATAGGCAAACACTCCTAATAGTTTACCCATTTTATCCATAGTTTTGTACTTTTCAAGATCAGGCTTAAGCACCATAATACTTTTATTCTTGGCACTTTCTTCCCAATGTTTTTCGAGAAGATCACCGACCATATCAATATAATCGGTGACACTCCCTACTACAATATCAAGTGATTTGGTTGGCATTCAAAGTTATATTCCATCCGAGAATCTGGCAATCTTTAGCCGGTTCAGTTTCAAAATAAAGGGCGAAAGCTTTACCTCGTCCTCGTAGTTTATTCTTTGTTGTAATTACTTCGAATCCAGTATCAAATGTATCTGCTGGCGATTCACCAAACCTCACCTTCCGATATCTATAAGCTTCTACCAAAGGACTCCATTTATTACTGACAATAGAGTTAGCAAAATTCCATTGACTCCTCATCAAGCAACCACTTTGATGGAGAGGATTAAGCTCGCTATCTACTCCACTCTCTGTCCTTCGGAAGTGCATGATGAGGTAAGGAATTTGTTTATCAACTCCACTATCTCCTGCTGTAACAGTTCCTGTCAAGCAATGTGCTTTAGCATCAACACCAATACCATCTAGCGACAACCAATCTGCAAATGTGAGTTCTTTGTATAAACTGAAACTAATACTAGGAATACTGTCTACCAATACCATTGTCAAATACCTAAGGGACTGGATAGTGGAAATAGTTGTATCAACTCCCACTACTACTTGATCGAGATTAGATAGTACAGGATCAGTGATTACAAACACATTATCATTGATCGTAGCCAAACTAAACGGAGAAGACCTAAACACTCCCATTACTTCCACAATATTAGAAGCCAGTTTGAACACTTCGTTCTGTGTGAAGTTCTTCAGAGCAGAATCAAAGATAAGTTCAAATGTACGAGAAGTGTCTGTAAACAAATCACCTGTCTTATAAATCCATCGAATCTTCTTTGTAATCTGATCATATTCTCCTGTAGCATTAGCTTTAGAGAGATTGGGAATAGATTGATACAATGTCTGAATAGTTGTCAATGTGAGAGTATCTACAACCAAATCCCCATATTGATTCTTACCAACAGTGTAAATCCCATCGTCGGACCAGTAATAAGCTCTATCTCCTTCAGCAATAACTGATGTAGAACTAATACCACCGAATGTAGAAATCTTGCTAGTCTTATAGTTAGTAGCAGTGAATCCTGAATCTACTGACCCGCCAGTGATTGCCCATACGCCATTTTCTGCGATAACAACCAAGTGAGTCTGAATATTTCGGAGAGCAATGATGTTACGAGCACCCGCCACGCGAATGAATCCGCCATCGGTATCTACTAGATCATTATTCTCACGAGAGGTAGGATCACCTTCTTGATAACACAGATTGAACTCTTTCTTACTTTTAATAAGCTGAGAGAAGAATACATAATTACTGAGATTGGGACTACGTGCATCTCCATCAATTACCTGACCAGAGAATCCAGAATAAAATACTCTACCTGCGAATTCCTCAATACAGGAAGGTCCTGAAGGAGTTTGATCTGGCACAGTGAGAGCACCGCCGCCCAATACAGGATACTTAGTTTGATTAGCAAGGAATGCACTCTGTCTAGATGTACCACGCCTAAGGGCATCGATAATGAAATACCCTTTAGCCGAACTCAATGAAGCCCCACGGGCATCATCCCACATCGTAGCAAACAACCTTTCGAAAGGCTGCTGCCCTTGCGACACAGGTTGCTGCTGAACTGCTGTCCATACTTGCTCAGAATTACTAGGAGCAAGAGAAGCAAGATTAAGCTGATAATAGAAGATAGGGTCTACGAAAGAGCCTGTCTGATCTTTACGAGGAGTACCCCAAGATTGATTCTGAAGATTGTAATAATGCTGCGCATTAATCAACCCACGGAACGTAGGGTCTGTCTCATATGAAGGGTTAAGAGTTTCTTCTACACCCCATACATCTCGTACAAGCAATCGCTTATACTCTTTAGAGAATGTACCTGCATCTAAATCATAGGCTATAATGGCAATTGTCTCAGCACCTGACACAATACACAAATAACCTTCAATAGCTGCGAAGGAGTATTTAACTCCTGCTTGAAACTGATCAATTTCAATTGTGCCAACAGGAGGTACTGAAGAAGGGCTTTCTACACTCAAATCATAAAAGAAGAGATTTTTATTAACCTGTACAGTCAGAAAGTTCTTCTGAGGATCACCTGCTACACTCTCCCATCGGAAAGTAGTAACACCTGCTGTACCAATCTCTCCTAAGGTAGCTCCTGAATTATCGAATGTACCACCTTCTTCAATATCCATACCAAGACGCCTACGCCTAGATCCATCACGGTCAAGCTCGAAGTTAACCTCATCGGCAGAGGCATTAGCTGGAAAATTTAGAGGGCTGGCCTCAGTAATCAATCCCCCAATGAAGGTATTGACATCTGCCCTTTGTGACTGCTTAGGCATCTCACTCCTTTACTTTTGGCTGCAAGTAGGCATCTATTGCCTTCATTGCGGTTGTCCTATCTGTATAAAGTCCTGACAATACAACTGGAAGGCTACCACCAACCTTCATATTCTTAATCTCAATACTTCGGGGATTATTATGTTGGGGTTGAAGCTTGTACCCCTTATATTCACTAGTGTTCATTTCCTACCTCGTCGGCCATAATTATCGTATCGCACTCCGCCTTTTGCAACCCATGCTTTACGGGAGAGCCACTGATTTTGTCGTTTAGATTTCTGTTCTGCTTTCTGATCTACACTCTGTTTAATCTTCAATGCTGCAGTGCTCTTAGATTCTTCTACAAGGGCTGCAAAGGCTTCAGAAGGGAGATCGGGTATGGCATCATCAAGATGCACCCAGATAGGCTCCATCACTGCCAAACACTGTGTCTTAGAAGCCTTCAATGTATCGTCAATATCCTTATCGTAGCTATCGCATACAATATATCGATCATCAAAAGAAGTCCAGAATTTAGGATATTGATCGTTGAAGATAAGGAGTTCGGAACCACTGAAGTCAGTAACAGTTATTACATTATCGTTGCTTTGCTGCCTACCACCTACATACCTAAGGAATTCATCTGGATATTTATATCGAATCTCTTTGTATGTGAGAACATCTCGATCTAGAGTACGAGCATCGTATTTAAAGAATACAAGCTCTTTCATCTTTTCCGGAGTCTGCAAGTAGTTGGGCTTAGTCAGATCAGATAGGCTATCCAATTGAACCAGCTTCTTAAGATGAGGCCAGTTCCTGTTGGAAATCATTTCTTCATAACAGCCACGGATAATATTTGCTACTTGCTGAGATTCAATTGTGTCGTCAATAGAATTGACTTCATCACTATCCAAATCATTGAGAACCGCTTGGGTGATTTCCAACAAACTTTTCTTCATGCTGACTGCCTTACCAATTTGATAGATGTATTCAAATCGCCAATAATCAGAGACCCTGTGGCACTAGAGGCGATCATAAGTTGAATAAAATCACCAGCCGTAGCTGAAAACAATCCAAACCCAGAAAGAACTCCTGCATCACCTGCTGAATTACTCTTACTCTTAACCTTACGTGGACCGAATGTTGTACCATTCAATCGATATTTAATGGCTACGAATGCTGTATTAGTAGGATATGAAGTGATGTTGGACCATGCCTGTACTTCATACACACCTGTAACTGGTAGCACAAGTTGATTCGTACTGAAGGTAAATCCACCAAATAGATTCTCAGAGGCCCAAGGAGCGCCTGTCCCTGTGAACAATACATAATCCGTATTAGTATTCAATGTGCTATCTGCTGCTGCTGTAACTGCAAATCCATTTGTGTTATTGGTAATAACCATTGACCCATACGCAGCATCAAGCCGCTGTACAAATCCTTCTGCTCCATTAGTGATAATCTTCTTATTAGAGCTTCCACCATCTGACGAGATACCATCTAGATTGGGGGATTTAATCTTTGTCCATGCTCCGCTACCTGAGCCATTTGATGCATATACAGAATTAGTTGTAGCGGTAGAAGCGCCTTTAGGCTCATGCCTTTGTGCATCTACAATATCTTTGTGCTGGACAGCTATGGCCGTCTCCTCAAATGAAAAAAGGGAGAGCAAGAGCTTTTGACCCTCACCCTCCCTTTAAATTTAAATCTTAGTTTCGAAGATGTATTCTGCGATCAGTTCCGCCTTACCAACGTTCGTAGTGAACACCGGAAGCGTACCGCCGAGGACGATATCAACCTTCTCTGCTGCAGTGGTTCCTGTAGCGGATGCAACAGCCCAAGTACCAGTACCAGTAGATGCCGGAATCTTAGTACCAATAGCTTCGAGTTCTGCTTCCGTAAGGATAACACCATTCGTCGCCGGAGCCGTACCACCAACAATCACCGTCGGAGTAGTACCACCAAGGTTGAACGCTTCATCGACACGGAGAATGTATCGGAGGAAGTGAGCACCACGCGGGATAACCACCGGGGGGACAAAACCATTAGCAATCGATGCCGCTGTAAGCGTAACACCAAGTTGCCAAATACCATCATTGTTAGGCTCAGTACCAACCGAGTAGCCCGTATCACGAGCACCATAGTAGTTGGAAACGTTAATGCCTGTAGCTGCTTCGTAACCTGCCATGTTATATTATCCTTTAATTACGAGTTGACTGCCGAAGTGATGAGCACGCCAAGCGAGTCAACACGCTGAACACCGAAGCCCCAACGAGCCGAAGTAACAAACTCATCCCGGCGAAGGTCTTTATTACGCTCACCTTCAACCTTGGGCATACGACGCCATGCAGCCATAATAGCCTTCGTGTTGTCATCAGCCATCGACAGGAACACGTTAGCAACACCGTTAGCAACCGTAGTCGTACCATCGCTGAACGAGCCAGTGGCAAGACGATTCGAAGTGATGATGTTCCATCCATACAGGTTCATCAGGAACGTATGCTCACGATCGAAACCATTCTCAAGAATCTTCTGACCAAACGGTGTAACATCACGGTTAATCGTAACGAGACGATCAAGCGTAGCTGCTGCAACCGGATCAAGAATAGCAACACGACCAGCAGCAGGCACATTAGCCTTGTCAAATGCCAGCTTCATGTTGATGAGGTGGTTAAGCGAGAACACGTTGTTCACTTCAGCCGAAGCGATACGGTGTGCGAAGCCGTTGATGTTGTTCGGGCTTGCATTCGTTTGTGCCGTATTGACACGAGCGAGGAAGCGCGATTCAAAGATTTCTTGCATTGCACGTGTGGATTCTTGCGAACGAGCCGACATAAGGGCTTCCACTTGTGCGCCATCTTCACGGAGTTCGTCAGTGACATACCAAGCATCTCCAGTATAGTTGGTGATGGTCATCGTCACTTCACCCGATTCAATCGGTGTGTAATCGAACGGAACATCTTCTGCACCATCCTGAATCGTAACAGTACCAACTGTCTTGATGTGGAGGGTAGTACCCGAACCAAAGTCCGTCACATTACGATAGAACGAGCCGGGAAGCAGGCCATCGTGGAGGTTACGAAGAATGAAGGCCGAGTATTGCTCTGCTTCAATAAAAGCAGTGGAATTCGCGCGGTTTTGGGCCAAAATGGCCTCCTTTTATTTATCTAGCCAATTCCACCTATCGCCTGTTTTTATGCGACTAATTTGGTCTTGGCCTACATTATATTTCTGACCAATAAACTTTTGCGAGAACAACTTACATTGTAAAAGATCAATAATCTCTTTTACATCTTTATCTGTAAGTTTACTACTCCCATTAGCATGGCCCCTATTGATACCGAGACTTCGGCCTCTATCTTTCTTATCTTTCATGTTGTCTTGTTGACAACCAAGATAAAGATGATTAGGATTAACACATTTGGCATTGTCACATTTGTGAAGAACATATTTATTGCCGGGATCGCCAAACTTTAGTTTATACGATAAACGGTGTGCTCTGAATGTAATATTATCAAAGTAACATCTTCCATAACCATCCTTGTTTAAGGTTAATTGCCATTCCCAACAACCTGTTTGATTATTGATGATATAGCTATTATGAAATCTTGCTACTTGACCGTGACCATGGTCTACTACCTGTGCCATATTATATTATCCTTACTTATTGCCGAAGATTTTAAAATAAACTTTAGGATCAGCCAAATCATGTACACTCATACCTTGTTCATGAAGTTCATCTACCATCTTGGCTGCATTACGAGTTTCTACAAGAAGCTCTGCACTAGTTGCACCAAGTTGAAGTTTTGTTTCATTACGTTTTACGAATGAATCTTGATGAGGCTGGAAACCTGCGGTATTAACTTGAGTTGTGATGGGGGCACCAATGTTCTGCTTATGAGCAGGGACCCCACTTACTCCCAACGCTTTAAGAACCAACTTAGGATTCTTAGCTGCGAGATCATTCATCTCTTTTACAGTAAGACCCAGTTCCTCGGCTGCTGCGAGATATTTAGCTTCTGCTTGATCCCCAAACTGTTGTCGTGTCTTGTCGATAACTTCTTTAGTATTTTGGGTGGCTGTCTGCTTAGTAACTCGAACATCCAAAGTTTGATTCACCAACTCAGCAATCTGTTCGGCTGTAAGGGCTGCTTGTCCTGTCGAGACATTAGCTTCCTGCTTGTTCCGAATGAGTTCCTGTACAGTGGATTCCAGAGATTCAACCTTGCTAGCAGATGCTTGTGCTTCAGCAAGTTTACGTTCAGCTTCAGCTTTCTCAGCTTTAAGCTGCTCAATAAACGTCTGGGCATGAGCAAGACCATTAAGGGCTTCTGGAACACTCTTATACTTAGGCGCTCCTGTTTCATTTCGAATCATCCCAAGCAGGTCTGCAAAGGAGTTTTCTTGTGTAACATTAGTGGCTGCTGCACCACCTGTAGCAGCGGTCTGCTGCTGTTGATTTTGATTTTGATTTTGATTATCACCAAAGATCGACTGGTCAGTCGTCATTTGTATTCCTATAAAGTTTGGCTCCATCTCTAGGAATCGAACCTAGCTCAAACTGGTTAACAGCCAGATCGCACACCTTGTGCGTTAAATGGAATTGATTGGTGCCCTATGTATGATTCGAACACACCACCTACGCATTACAAGTGCGTTGCTCTACCAAATGAGCTAATAGGGCTTAAAATTACTATTAGTATTAATTGAGAAGGTTCGCTAAGACGCTCACTCGTTCGTTGATGAAAAACTAATAATCAACTCACTCTCTTCTCTATAATAGAGTTTACCCTTTTTTTAGACTTTTTTGTACCTAAAATTAAAAATATATTTTATTCTGACGTTCTTACGACCTTCGGTCGGCCTCTCTTCTTGACTGCAGCCAAGACCTCGGCGCCTTTAGGCACCTCAGTTTCTTGCTGTGATTCATTCGTCAGAAGGCTTATAACTTCTAGCATAGCTCTCTCATACCCTACTGCATCTGCAGCAAGGAATGACCAATTAGCAATGCCGTAGGCATCCTTAGAACGTACAGTTTTGTTTGATGCATCAATCTTTTCATTCAGCAGCTTCTTCAATTGTTGTCGAAGATGTACTGCATGAATGTATTCTTGACGCATCTCAACCTGTTGTTCTTCATTCAGACCTTTTAGGATTAGTGTCTTCATTGAGCTTGAGGTGTACTAGGAGGTGCTGGTAGTGTAGCAGCAGTTTGATTATCTTCTGCAGCTTGAGCAGCCAACGACTGAGTTTGTTGATTGTCGAATACAGCCTTATTAGGTGTGAACAGTTGATAACGATTCAGACCAAGAACATCTTCTACAAGCTTACCAAGGTTGCTTCGGTTCAAATCAGGTGCCAAAGCTTGACCAATAGGGCTGTTAAAGACGCCAGTAAGATTTTGCAGTAGGGTGGCCTGTGCTGCGAAGTGACGGGCACCAATGGGCCTTAGAACGCCTGAGGCCGTGATGTCATCTTTCGTGATAGTAATAAACTGTTGTACAGCCAAATCATTATCCATCGATCGAATTACATCAGCACCATCAAGATTGCGCCTACCAGTTTCAAGCATAGCATTAAGAACTCGCTCCAAGAGTTCAATCTCAAACGTATTGATTTTCTCTTGGAAGATTCGGCTTGCTGCATTCTCCAATGTTTGAACTTCGAAAGCAGTCTTTTCACCCGGTGTACGAATACCCATAGCTTCACGAGGAGCGCCTGCATACATTTCCATACGCTGCTCAAGTAGTTGAATAGCGTTATCTGATTGAATAACCCATTGGGCATTACGACCCAGTTCAGAAACAGAACCATTTTCATCCACATGAATTTCTGCACCCGGACTCCATACAAACTCTTCTACTTCACCTTGAATTACCAGCGGAGGGAGGACTGCCAAGTCCATAGCATCTGCCTTAAGGTTCTCCAAGTGGTCGATACGATATTGCATACCCACCAAGTTATCGAGAGGTCCCATAGCGTAGAGGTTATCAGGACGAGTACGCCAGCCAACATGGAATATGGGAGCAGAGCCAAACCAAGTAGGAAGAGGTTCATTCTGGATAACCCACATACGATCCACTACAGTGATTACTTTCCCGCATTCATATTCTCCAGTTTCCTCATTGTAGAGATCACCGTAGAACTGAAGAAACTCTACATAATTACTTCCAAGGTATTCAGAGTAGTTGCCAAAGCCATCCATAAGGAATCCTTGGTCTTTGTCAGCCTCTTCAATACCATAAGCATTCATATGCGCTCGAAGCGCCATACCATTCTTTAGAGCTTTCTGGAGGTATTTATTCTCCGGCTCGTCTTTCGCCATTATCGCCAACTCACCCAGATTTCTAAGGCTTCGAACAATCTTGAAACTATCTTTGAATGAGCTAGCAATTGGATTAAAGACAATATCAAGAGGGCTAATTCTGCGAACTTTCGGCCCCACATAATCTGTCACCTTCATCCCTAATGCATCTTCACGATATGAAGCCTCAAAGTCCACCGTAGCGAATGCATTCCCATAGTCGATATAATCGTAGAGAAGTTTGCTCATCTCTGTACGGAAATGACTCTCACGACACTTATTACTCATGTAAGCTTCAATAGCTACACGTTTAGCTTTGGTTGCATCATTCTGTGTATATGCTTCCCAACGAAGCCAATCATCATTAGGGAACAATGCAGAGATGTAATTGGAATGCAGATTATCTCGAATCTGGCAGAGTTTTGGAAGGGTTGTACTATTCTTCCAAGGCAAACTGCGATTACTTGTTGTTGTTGTATCTGTAGCAAAGATGAAGTTTCGAAGCTCTTTCCATTCTTCAATCTTAGGGAATCGCTGGCTGTGGTAATTAAACCAAGTCTGAGAGATGTATTTAGCAATACCATCCCTACCATACTCTTCACAGTAATTAAGCGGCTTTTTTGACATTTAATCCTCAACGGAAAGCAACGCCGCCAAAGCGACTTGCAAATTGAATAACATTATTATCTCTACTGGACATTCGTCCACCTTTAGGCTTCACAGCAATCATTATAGCGCTTGCAAGGGCATCCTTCACGTCATCGTGTGGGGGCCTAGCCAAAATCAATTCTTCCTCTAGAACGTCCGTATAACCACCTTTAAAATGCCAAATAGTTTGGTTGTCATATCTATGCTCAAGAGTGGATGCAATACGTTCTTCTTTAGTGCCTTCTTTTCGCTGGGGCCTGTATTCATCTACAGAGAGCCTAAGACCTTCTGCTCGCATCATATCCTTTAGATCCCGCACAATCATTGTCTGTGCCACTGTTACTTCTGCTCGCAGTTTATTAAATTCCCATTTGGAATGAAGATGCCTGATAACATCAAAATACCCAGAGATTTTATCTGTTTTGAATACTGCAATATCTAGAATATAAATGAAACCAGATTCGTCAATCCCAATAACCACAACTGCACTATTGTCTGACCGGGAAGAAAGAGAAAAGGCAAAATCAATAGAAGCATATACATTAAGACGGCTGCCCTTGAAGTACCAATATCCATCACTTTGTTTAAGATGCCGTCTGTCATAATATTGGAATCTATCTCTGTTAATCCGATTACTACCGGGGTCATTAGGATTGTTATAATACTGAGCAAAGAACTGCACGCGATCTTCATATTCAGCTTTAATACGAGCTAACACTTTCTGATCAAATCCGAACATCTTGCCATCATTTGGCCTAACCATACGAGGCCAGAGGAATACACTATCTTCTTCTACAGCATATTCTTTAATCGACCAAACCTTTTGCCTACCAAGAGAACTGCCTTCATCATCAAAGGTTTCAAATTCTTGATTCTTCCAAGAGGCATATACATCATTAGGATGATATCTAGTACCAGCAGCAACAGTAAATCCACCAGCGTTCCGAATAGAAGTGAATTGAGAAGATTTCTTTAAGACCGATTCACGGCCATCTTCTGTGTAAGCATTTTCTGGAACAACCAAGTCGTCAGCAACAATAATGTCAGCGTGCCAACCAGTAGTGTTGGTTGTAAGGCCAGCAGTAGATACGGTAGCATCACGAATACCTTCAGCGCGTCGCTTTGGGTGATCCACTGAAAACTTGCTAAGAGACCATTTTTCACGCTTACCCTCCTGAGGGTTTACATATTCTGGGAAATAACGTTGGAATACATTACTACCAATAATATTCTGGATAGCGAACAACTGAGTTTCTGCAAGACCAGCAGTAGCTGATACATACAAAATAGTTACTTCTGGGTGCCGTACGATAATCCAAGATACCCACGTAGCCAAGATGTGGCTCTTAAGGTGAGCACGAGGGAGAAGAAGAAGCTTATTAGCAAGATCATTAATATCTCCTTTGCCATAAAGCGTATACTCTTCAAGCCACTTGAAACACTCTTTGTGAATATCGCCATACATATACCCCTGATTTACCAGACAAGCATAGAAGTAGAGGTCATTCATTGCAGTCTCTCGAATTTCTTTTGCTTCTTCTGGCATTCTATCGAGACGCTTCTGTGCGTCCTCTAACCACATATCTTTCATTTATAGCTGCTCATTAGTTTAATATCTGCACCATATTCATCTTCTACTTTCTTCTCGAATTTCTTATGGCCTTCGATTTCAGCCTCTGTAGGACGGCCTGCACCCCGCTTCTCCCATCCACGATCAGCAAGCCATTTGGCAGCCTGAAAGGTGCCCCCTTGAGCTTGTTTAATGGCTTCTTTCACTCCTTGAGACCGAAGCTTAACTTCAAGTTCTTCCCGCCACTCTCCAACATGAGGTTTAAGTGACTTATTATCCACAATTCGCTGCCAGTGCTTCCATCCCAATAAAAAGGTTGTGGCGAAAGTATACTCAGTCGGGTCCGCAACAAGTAGATACAATTTCTTAAGGCTAGGGTAGGATCGTCCTTCATAAACATGGTCGTTCTCCTTTAGCGTATAAATTGCAGAATCGCTATATCCTAGTTCAAGGAACAAGCTTTGTGTCAGGGGCCTGCCCATCGTGTCCAGCATCTTGCTTTTGTCCGGCAAGAAGTCTTCGAGCAGCTTCATATTGTCCATAGTAGTAATCTCGTTCTATTCTGACTTGTTCTGCTCTTTCAGCGAGCCTTGCAAGAAATTCTGAGTCGTCCCGATAAAGTCCGGCACCTGTGCAGGCGGGCTGAGTACTGGCAACTGTGGGAGGACGCACTGGGCGGTTCCGCAGGCTGTCAATAGTAAGCTGAAGCTTAGCACTGGCAGAAGCCACAGCGAACGCTTTTTCGAAGTCTGCTTTAGCTTTGTTGACATTCAAATCCTTTTCTATTTTCTGTGTATTCTCAATTGCTTCAGCTTTCTGAGCTTTGAGCTTCCCTTGGAAGTATAATGTAGTTGGAAGACTACCAAGAAGTAGCCCTACAACAAAAGTTGTTACCGCAATGATTTTAAGCACATGTCCCTCTCATACTGCCTTCGATTCTGCAGCCCTTGTATATATCTACCATTTGAATAGGACCATGCAGGCTTTCCATCTGGGCCTGATGCCAGCGCCTTACATGCGAGTTCATGCTGTCCTTGAGACAAGAGGCGATTCGCTCTCGAACTACAAAAGCCGGACACACCGACATTAAATGCAAATAATGTGTATGCATCATATTCTCCTTGTGTAATAGGGACAGTGATGCATTGCTTAATCCCATCTCCATGTTTCTGTAAATCTGCAATAAGGATATCAGTACATTCTTTCTTAGAATAAATCTTATCCATATTAATATCTTTACCTGTATGGCCTGTGCAAACTGTAGGGATACCAGCAATATCTTTGTAGGGCACATACTTAGTACCCTCCCAAAGAAGCGCTCCACTTACTAGGGCTGCACTAATAACCAATGCCCTATTGAACTTAATCATGATGGAATAGCAGCCATACCAAGTTTATTAGTTGCAGGTGCAGAAGACCCATCGAAATACACACCACCTACCCCAAGATTACGATTGCCATATGCCCAGATATTATTGGATGCATTGAAAATAGCAACAGCAGGCATGGGCGTAGAGATTAAGACTGCATCCACTTGACCAATATTACAAGTACCAGAGAAGTCAACACCACGCATGTTAGTGTGAATTGGGCGAGCCTCAATCTTTCCATGGTGAACTTGCGAATCAATACAGTTTTGAAACTGAATACCTTGAATCGCATTATTACCTGTAGGATCGGCATAGTAAAGATTGTTAGAACAAATCACTTCAGATACATGAAGGAAGTTATTACCTCGCTGCATAAATTCAAACTGAGAGTTGTTAATATTGTACTGAGGAGGAAAATAACTTCCAACAGTTGATTCAGCATGGAATCCAACATTAGTAGCTACAGTGTTACAACGAGTCATATACAAACCTTCTACACCCGGAGCAGCGTCTGACCTAGCATAGAATGCATTATTACATCCATTAGCAAAACAGTTTCTGAAGTTTACAAAGAAACTACCTTTAGCATCATTAGATACAATTGTGTACCCAGAGAAGATAAGGTTGTTATTAGCGATTGATGGAGTTCCACCAATACCAAAGAATGAACAATCTTCAATAATAGGATATGTAGGATTGGTTAGGAGAATTGCTCCTGCTGCCCAATACCCAGCACTAGGTGTGCCTCCAACAGACGCCCCATACATGGTGAGCCTAGCAGCTTTAAAACTCTTAGGTTGTGAACCAGACCCTTTAACCCAGATAGCTGCACCTGACGATATTGTATTAGTATTAATCGTCATGTCGTAAAACTCTGCACAAGGTACAGGGGTAGTAAATCCAAACAAGAATCCATTACCATTGTGATTGGCATTGATAAAGGTATTCTGTTCTCCATCTCCATAAATTACAACACGAGCATTAGCCCCATCCATTGTAATTGCTGAAGTAGTTTTATAACTACCCGCAGGAAAATGCAACTTACCACTAAAAGAAGCTGCTGCCCAATTCACTGCTGCTTGAATTGCTGCAGTGTCATCTGCAATACCGTTACCAATAGCTCCAAAATCTTTAACTGTTTTAACATCCCTAAGACGATCAGATACAGTACGTAGCACTGCGCCTGCTTGTCCATTGCTATACCCTACTCTAGAGGCTCCAGCAGTAGAAGACAATCCATCTGCAACACCTTTAATAGCTGCATCTACAGTAGTTCCGGGAATCCAGAAGTATGGAGCAAACCCTACTCGTGTAGCACCTGATGCCTGCACTGCCAAATCATCTACAAGCTCTTGTACTGCTGCTTGAGTATTAGTAGAGGAAATGTAAAGGTAGGGTGCAAATGCAGAAAGGTTAGCAGGAGTGAGGCCCGATGAGGCATTCTGTACATCAAGAAGACGTGCTGCATCTGCAGGGAGAGTAGGTGCTGCAAGATTGTTAATCTGCTGATTCCCCATATCAAGGGGGATGAGCATATTGTTAGGCTTTGCACCGGGATTGGTACGATAGAGTGCCCTTCCTTCAATCTCATTCTCTTTGAGAATAGCCCTAGTTTCTTCTGCTTCATTATCATCTTTTACTTCTTGAATAGCACCTTGCACATTGGTGGAGGTGATATCCAGATAAGGAGTGAATGGAATGAGGGATGCAGGAGATGTTCCTGCAATCAAATCCTTCACTTCTTTAAGTCTTGCTGCTTCACTATCTAATGTAGGAGCAGGGAGATTGAAGATACGATGCTGATTGGCATCTACATCACTCTTCAACTCATTAGGATTACCGGGAGGATTATCCCGATACAATACTTGATCATTCAGGGCATCTTCAATCTTCTGGAAGTTGGCATTGATCTTCTGAAGGTTGTAGCCGCTGCTTGTGTCATCTAAAACAATCTTTGCCATTATCGAACCCTACGAGCGCGGAGGAAACCATTAGCAGCCATTGTGCTAACTGAGAAGAATGTATTGGCCACTAGGAAAATAGTAGTTGTGGATGCTAAAGTAAATCGTGCAGTGGGGGTTGTCATTGCCTGTGCACCACCAGCAGTATATGTAGCGGTTCCTTGTTGGAATGTACCCACTGCACCGATAGTTGCTGAAGTGGAAGACAGTCCAGATAGGATACCACCAACTGTAGTTGTACCAGCAGGAGCAAACTGTACAACACCATGAACATCCCAATCGCCTGCTGTAAGAGAAATAGAAGTGATATTAGCAGTAATACCGCTAGTCAAAGCTACTCCTGTAGCAGAGTTACTAATAAATTCTCCCACACTACCTGCATTAGCATTGTTAGCTGCTGTAGTGCCTACAATTCCTGCAGTTTGAGAAGGAGTGATGGTGCTGGATGCTGTAATGGTTGTAGCAGCTACAGAACCTGCAAAAGAACTTCCTGCTCCAATAACAGCTTGAAAAAGGGTGGTTACACCAGTAGAACGAAGAATAGAGAAGGGGGAATCAATAAAAGCCCCTGCGTCATTAAATCTACTGATAATAAAATTGCTACCTGCATTTGCTCCACCTTCTGCTGTGCCTTCTGCAACCACTTGCCAACGGTCAAGAGTGTTAGTCTTAAAATGCAATCTACGGGCTGTAGCAGGAGCCCCTACAATTGAATAATCAGGAGCGGTAGCACTACCTGTAAATGTTGGAGAAGCAATAGGGGCGTATATTGTTGCTGCATCTGTGATATTAAGCTTCAAATCTAATGCAGCTTGTTGTGCAATAGAAATAGGCTTATTAGCATCAGAGGTGTTATTAACATTCCCCAATCCAAGATTGGCTCTAGAAGCTGCTACATCTGCTACATCATTGAGGTTGTTAGCAATCTTCAAACTCTCAGAAGTGGCTACCTCACTAGGCTGTACAAACTGCCCATTAATCTTCAATACTGCTGTATCCAACATCTGTACATTGAATACATCATTCCCATTAGCATCCAAATCATTATTAAGCTGATTGGGTTCTCCAATAGGATTGTCCCTATATAATACATCTTCATTCAATGCTGTTTCAATCTTATCGAAATTATCATTGATAAGAGAAATATTTTGAGCATTGGTGATTGTTGGGAGGGTAATCTTAGCCATCTACATTATTCCCTTTAAATTCTTTATACATCTTATACCCCTTATGAGCAATCAATAAGACAAGGTAGATGATTGTAGCTACATTAATAATATCTGGCAAGCTATGCAACCAATTAGCAGCGCCCACAATAGAGACAGTGGGCACAGCAGTGTTAGGACTTGTTACACTGTCTACAACAGAAGCGACAGATTCTTGTATATTCATTATTTCATCTCTTGTCTGCCCTCCGGGCATTTATATAATATTATTCGGGGAATCAAATTGACGGGGAATATTTCTTGGGGCACATTGCTATAATTTTTTTGAGAAATTTAGGAGGGGCAATGCACCTAGTATCAACTCCCCAAACCCCCTTATCCCCCTAAGTCGCTCTCGATTTAATCGGATTGGAATAAATCGTATACGATGTCTTCGACAGCTATGGGATCGTGTCCGATAAATTGTGTTCACAATGAACTACTCGTCAATCATTGACTCGACAATTAACCGATTCGAACACGCTAAGTGTATGATATGTCTACGCTTTCGCTCCGACGGTGCTATTAAAAGCCTGTCTCTGACATGTCTTCATATCTGTATGTGTATAACATCTGCCATCCACTATGTATTTACCCTCTTAAGCGATGCTATTGGACATGTGTATATGTACATGTCTATTCATACATGCCTCTCTGGCTTGAATACAACCTCTCTGTGCCTTTCCTTGGGGTGGATGGTACTCGCATATCAACCCATGCTCGCCAAGCCCATGCCAAGAAACATGCCTGTCAAACATACTTCCTCAGTCTTATACATGTCTGACGTCTGGTCTTATATAAGAGAACAACTAAGGGTTTATCCTTACATTAGCTGGCATGCATGTGCCATGTCTTATACCTGTTCTAATATGCATATATGTCTACGTCTGTGTGCGTGTACGCGTGTGTGAGCGCGTAGCGCGAATACTATCATCGATGCTGTACGTCAATAGGTGTTTGTCCTAATGCATTCTTTCCTTTGTTCTTTTATAGTCTTATTCATGCACAGCGCAACGTGCATAGCAGCAAAGGGGTTATGCGGTGAGGTTGGTACAACGATAGCCCGCTAGTCCTCTGAAAATAGTTCTTGACTCTCTTGGATGCAGCACCTAAGATAGAGTCTAGCAGTAGGGAGTAGGCAGACAAGGCGCTCTGTCCGGTAGTCTCCCAAGGTTTAACAATCTGAATATATGTGTGAACTGTCAGTAGTTGACATGTCGCCATACATAGCCCGCAACGCACATCATTCTGTGTCGTGCGAAACTGATAACACTAGGTGCCGTGCACCGAACGGAATAGCTTTCCTCGTGTTGGATATGTTCGTCTCCTGAATGGTGGTGCAGCGGAGTTGTATGGATAGCTAGGCCCATATGCCAAGCCAATAACCGACACAGTAAACGATGGACAGGGACAAGGCAGACAGAGTTTGCCTCTTAATTACAGCGCATATATCAGCCTCTTTAAAAATTCATATGATTGGTCCGCTACATGGGTTAGCTCTGTCCATGTACACATAACCAAACGCCGATAGTCTCCCTCTTTCACTAGCACGGTATAGGCTAGATAGATGTGTAGGTAAGTCCGTTATGTGTACACCAAACAGATACCATGTGTGGGGTAACAGATTCCATAGGTTAATGCCTAATCTGCCAATCGAATTAGTTTAGGCTAATCCTTAACGGTGTGACAGACCGGCTAGGATTGTCTTAATCAAAATGCTATCACA
>Ga0247690_1000014_pt1 | contig 36223 bp, 56 predicted proteins | sample CNK31_metaG_FD_183035 | JGI IMG/M metagenome (GOLD analysis project Ga0247690, IMG submission 183035) | Soil microbial communities from Purdue University Martell Research Forest, Indiana, United States - CNK31 | ecosystem: Environmental > Terrestrial > Soil > Temperate forest > Bulk soil... | reverse complement strand
TTGTGGTTGTTATACCCAAAACAGAGATACCGAAGCCAGGAGTCAAGCCTAAGATCTCTTTGCCACCTATTACAGATAGTCCTGACTACATACCTGATATATTCTGCGATACGTTCCCGGAACTTGCAGAATTCAATGGCCTACGAATTTGTGAACTCACCAAAGAGCAAACAGATAGGGCATTTAAGGGATTGGCTGAGTTGATTGACAAGGTTAAGACAAAAGAAGCACGAGACTGGATTAAGAATCTGACAGAGGAATTATCGAAACAGAGTTTCATGGTGAACGCATGAAAATAAAATGGACAACAATAACAGAAGATGAGAGCACGTGGCCACCTGAGCAAAAAGATTTCATCGCCAATAATAGTAAAAAATCATTTCAGTCCTGTTGGTGGGAGAGATGTCGTGACGATAGAATTATGGAGATATTTGGCAATAGGTTTTGCAAATTTCCATACGAAGCGATAGGAATCCAATGGCGTCCAATGCCTAAGCCACCGAAGAAGAAGGTGAAGAAATCACCATGGAAGTCAACAAGCATAAAACCGAAGTTAGGATCATATTTTATCGTAAGAGGCAACGGCAAGATTAGAGGTATCTATTGCTATGAAATGATTGGTTACAACAATATTCCAGGAATTACCGAGATTGATTTTAACTCATGGCAAGAATGGATGGAGATCCCGGAATGACAGTTAAAGAATTAATTGAGGAACTCAGTAAGTACAATGGTAACAACGAAGTAATGGTTTTGGCATCTAGTTCTGGATATCACGAATTTAATGAACCGTCTTATGTATACGACATTGAATCCATTAATTATTCAGCACAGAAAACCGAAATGCGTAAAGAAATTAAATGCGTTAATATAAAAATATACAATTAAGGATAATAAATGAAAATAATAATTGAACAAAAAGACGTAGGCATACAAATAGATTTATTTGCTCTTGTTGAGCAAGTAGAAGAATTAAGATGGAAGTATCTACGCCAAAGAAACTTACCAGATGAAGAACTTGATAATTCATTAGGAGAAACTCTGTCAGGAGCAAAGGTTGCTATCGTTAAAGAACGCAAGAAACCTGGACCAAAGAAAGGGTCTCGCAAGAAGAAAACAAACACAGTTAAATTCACAACCGAACAATTAAAACAAGAGATATCAAAAACTCATCCTGATTTGGCTGATAAGATACAATTATAATTAATCTTCTTGACGAGTATCACTTTTGTGATATTATTAGTCTTAAGGAGATAATTATGATGACACAATTAACCATCAACGAAACCGACCTTCAACCAAAACAACTAACCTCTAAAGAGCGTCAAGCAATCGTCGATGCGTGGAATGAGTACGCATATGACAGGCCCATTTATCTCAATACAGAAAACCGGGGCTATATGTTCTTCAAGGAAGGGATTATCGACTTCCTCTCAACAGCTATGTTTGGTGAGATGATGCATCATTCTGAGATTTACGGTGATTTTGATTTAGATAACGAGGATGATTACGATGCGGTGGTAAAGGGGATTATTAAGGAAGCCAAGAGGAAGAATATTTAATCTGCTTGTTTAACCTGTCCATTACTCTCCACATACTTATAAACCATTTCCTGCGTAATCTTACTCTTGAACTTATTAAAATCATAAGGCTCATCGCCGAATATCTTCTTGTAGGCCTCTTTGACAAACTCTGAATTAGAAAAGAAATCAAATCTATGCTTGTAGTACAGATACATACAGTTCATTACCGTGTCCCTTAGCTGCGTATCCGATTTTGTAACCTCAACAGGTTTTGTTGGGTCTCGGTCATCCTTTGGCGGAGGATTATGTTTGAGGTTAATTTTCCTGTATTCGTCTCTTATCTCCGCAATGGTCGGTAGACGATTAGTTTTCCATGACCACATCTGAGTGAACAGCTCAATAAGATAATCAACCCTGAGGTCACCCAGAGCCTCTGCGTACTTGTCTTTTAAGTCTTCTTCAAGCTTGAACCCACCCGTAAACATAATCTTGAGGTTACCCAGTTCCTTCTTCAGCCATTCCTTGTCTTCTTTACTGCTACCCACAGTTTTGGACATTCATCTTCCCCATAATAAGTTGTTCACTGCGACATAATATCACATGCGTGACATTTATTCTCATTACCCCTAAAATATAAAATTGCAAGCTTTTCGATAAATTTTAAGTTTTTTTAATTTTACTTTTTTTTTTTTCTTTAAAATATGATACTTCTAAGAATATTAGTAAGGTACATTATGCATACCACTGATCTTGGTTGTTAATTAAGACCTATTAGATTGTATCAAGTATTAACTTACTCTTGCTCTTCGATAAAACAAACAAATAAAAATAAAAAAAAACAGAGCACAGAGTATGATGTAAGGATGGGAGTCTATTCTTTTTTTGAAGAATAATACTTTACTAATGATTTCAAAGACATACCTTCTATTAACCTATGCTCTTCGATTATTAGCCTTATGGCTTCTGACCTAGACATGAGGTTAAGACTATCGAGGTAGATAACCATGGATTCAGTCATTCTCATTTGAATGATTTTATTTTTTTTATTTTTCAATGCAGTCTCCTTGGATACGGATGGATGTTTTACTGTCGACTACGATTATCCAGTACTTGCCATCTCTTCTGATAGATTCAACATCTGCTTCGTACATGTAGTTGTAGGTGTCACATATGACATGTATTTTGTTTTCTTTTATATTCGTACAATTAAGAATAAAAATAGATAATATTAATGGTTTCATTTAAGCTCCGTGTATTAACTCATGGTCTCTGGTTACGGTAAGAATGGTTCTGTTCGTTTTGAATACGTATGCATCCCTGAATGGCTCTCCTTGCTCTTTTTGAAGTCTATCAAATAAATCCATCGGTATAGATATGGTCTGCGAAGGTTCCATTAGTATCCCTAATCTATATGCTAAGTTCTCTAATTCCTTGGTTACATTATGAACTGGTCTTTTTTTGCTTGATTTTATTATGTTTTCGCTCATTTGAACTCCACATTGTAACGAATGTGTTTTTTGACTGATTTAACCTCAGCTCCATTGGCAATTTCGATTATCTGTTTAGCTTTAATCTTGGTCTCAAGTACTTTCTTTTTGGCTATGAGCTCACTTACTGAATCGGAGTAAATGTACGTTTTAGTCGTACATACGGTTGCTTTGCCTGATAGCTCTTCGCTCTCCATGGACACTGAACCATTGTTCGACTCGATGATGGCCATAACCAGTTCTTCATTGTCCTTGAGGTCCTGTTCTAATAGCTTCATTTGAGCTTTCAGGTAGAACACGTATTCTAATAGCTGAGTTGGGTCTGCCTTGAGGCTTACTTTGTTTATTTGTATTGATTTAGTTTCCATTGCTTGTCTCCTGTGAAATGCAGTTAATGTAATTGTAATAAATCCTCTCTCTGGTATCTATAAGGTCTGATAACCTATCTAGTTCGGTATATGGTTTACCGTCCTTATATGCTTGAACCAGGTCATTGTAGGCTCGCTCACATGAATCTCTCAGGGTTTGTTTGATGTCCATTTCATCTCCTATTTGCATGTTTTAAGTTGAACTCTTATGTCTTCTTTTTTAGAGCCTTTTCTGACCAATAAGCTTATCTGATGATTAAGCTCTCGTTTAGGCGCAGAATTTCTGTTGCCTATGGTGTATATAACTCCATTGCCTGTTTTGATGTCTGTTACTTCTACGTAGTTCATTTTATCTCATTGTTCGGATGGCTTTATCGCCAAACCATGAAATAATTAATATCACAAACATGATATTTGTCAACTAATCAATTACATTTTAAATAAAATACTTTGATCTCTTATGTGGCATAATCAAGTTTGAGCACATAAAATTAATTGAATGATTTTTTTAAGAATGCTATGGTAATTTTGATGATAAATATTTAGGATATCTTGTTATCAAGATACTAATTGGGCTACATGGTGTAGCTCTTTTAGTTTATATGTGTTATAGTTTATTTGCTTATCTCCTGTTGGCAATTAGGCTCCTACTCTCGGGGCCTTTTTGCTTTATTGACTAATTCGATTAATATCGCTAAAATAACATTATTATGCCAGGTGGACGACCAACTTTATATAAAGAAGAGTATTGCGAAGAGATAGTGAAGTGTCTAAGGAGTGGATTAGGATTTAATTCATTCGCTGATTCAATAGATGTTTGTGTAGATACATTAAACGAATGGGCCAAGGTACATCCAGAGTTTTCCGCAGCTAAAAAAAGAGCTAAGTGTGGAAAAGCCGCTGCGTGGGAGAGAAAGTCATTATTAGCAAGGGATGACCCTAAAAGACCATCAGATGCAACTCTTATATTTATGCTGAAGAATGCTGCTCCTGATGAGTACAAAGATAGACACGAAGAAGATAACAAAAACGATTCAGCTGCTGCTCGTATGTTAGAAGGATGCTCTACGGAGACACTCAGTGCAATCGCAAGAGACTTATCAAGTAAATCCTAAGTGCTATGAATGCAACTCAAATAAATCTCGATATCGAGTAGATGATTGGATTTGGGCTTCTTGTGCTTTTTATTGTGATAAATGCGCTATGAAGAAATTCAATATTAAGGACCTGGCTAATGGAAAATAAAAAATTTGAACTACCCAATGGCAGTAAAATTATTGTTTCGACCTCTGATGACGTAAAATCAGGAACGGCAATTATTGGCCATACTTATGAGACCGTCGGCCTTAGTGATTGTTTTGATTATCAAGAAAAATTCATTAAGGACTTAGCCAATGGAGAGTAAATCACAACAAATGGCGTCACTTCTCAGGCTGAAAGCAATTACTCCCGTGCATTGTTTTGATCTAAACAATTACATATATCTCGAAAAAGATTGCTACCGGGAATTAGCCGAGGCTGCTAGCAGGATGATGCACATACTTTATCCAGAGAAGCATGATTCAAGACGCCTCATGCCTACTCATGAATTTTTCTGTAAGATAGTTGAAATCAATGAGGATTTGGAAAAAAGAATTAAAGACCTACCCCACAAATAAAATCCCACCTTAATATCTCTTTACTTAATTAAATAATCTGATATCATCGTATTAATGAAATGCTCTAATTGTGGCAAAGAACTAACCAAGGATATTGCTGGCAATAATGGATTACTTCGCACATATCAATGTGAATGCTTACGTCTGGAGTCAGCATACGAGATAGAAGGTCCAGAATGGCTATTGAAGCTAGCCGATCATGTTTGTTATCGATTAGATAATGAGAGAGCTGATAATTTCAAATACAAGTTAAAAGAGTTAATTAAATCCATAAAAGACCAAAATGATCTTAGAAAAATAATAACCATAAACATACAAGCGTGCACTGAATCGAAGCTAAAGGATTTACTTAGAAACGAATACAGAAGGATTGCTAGTTGTTTGGACGATGGATTTATCCCAAGCAATAAAGAAGAAATTTTGGAGATGTCCGATCTTGGTCAGTCATTAATTCATTATGCTCATATGATGGGATCGGATGAACCGAGTACGATAATGTCTGACGCGTGGGGTGTAGAATATGGTTCTTACGGCAATAAGAAAAGCTACGAACAGTCAGCCATTAAGTATGCAGATATTGTATTGGAAGTAATGGAGGCTAATTGTGACAAGACATGAGCTTATTGATGGGAGGTGGTATTTAATCAAAAGCGAACACCTAGATAATGGTTTTGAATTTGCTCGTTATGAGGAAGGTGATTTTATTTTAATTCATGATGTGTTTTGGTCTGTTGATGTGGCAAAAGGGAATGGATGTAAATGGGTAGAGATTGACCCTGAGTTGGCGTTTAATCTGTTTAAGGATATGGATTTTGACCAATTATCTTATGCGTTGGAATGTGCAAGAGGTTTGTGCATGAGAGGACCAGCTAATGAGTAAATATAAAATGACAGAGCCAATGAAACTGATAAAAAAACAAGGACAAGCATGGGAGAATAATAATTGTGGTGAACTCTGGGAGATAGCCATACATATTTATAAAGACATAATAGAAGAACATGTACCAGAGGTAGATGAGCTCAGTGTGGTTAAGACAATGCTGCGTATACTTGAAAAATCAAGTGGGTGCACGGGAATGGCGTGGAAAGATGAGTGAGTGGATTAAGTATGAGATATATGAAAAAACCTATCGTAATTGAAGCTTTCCGATTAGGAATAGACTGTATGCCAGACTGGTACATGGACAGAGTAACAGATTGCATCGCCACTAATTATGGCGAGTGGCGTAAGCTTGATTATGCCATAATTAAAACATTAGAGGGAGATATGCGGGCAGAGCGCGGAGACTATGTCATCAAGGGAGTGAAGAATGAAGTGTACCCATGCAAGCCAGACATATTCGAGGCGACCTATGAGCGAGTGGATTAAATGCAGCGAGCGATTGCCTGGCGATAAGGACTATGCCAACAATCTAGTATTATATGAAAATATGTTAATGTGTATTGTTGCCTATTACGACGACAATAGAGATTCATGGTATAGTACGGAGACAGCGACAAACGTAGAAAATGTCACCCACTGGATGCCGTTGCCATCTCCTCCGGAGGATAAATGAGCTGGATATCGGTTAAGGAACGGTTGCCTGATTGTGATGAGATTTTGTTCAGTGATGGAGTTGAAGTTAATTATGGTGCATATGGATTTTACACATTAAATGACTTCTGTAAGTATACCAGTGCTGGTGCAAGAGAGGTCGAAGGAGTTACCCATTGGATGCCGTTGCCTGAGCCACCTAAGGAATGACTATGGATTACGAAACAAGAGATAATTTAAAATTTATAGCTTTTCTGTTTCCAATATTGGGATTTATGTTTTGGAGATTGTACGTCCATTATGGCTTTTGTGACGCCTTGGCTATTTTTGTTTTTATTTCTCTTGCCATTAATAACTTTGAAAAGGATTGAGTTACAAACTGTAACCGGATGAATTTATGACGACAGAACAAGAGAAAGACATATTCGATTGTTTCTTAAAGATAAGAGCCAAGGCAGGTAATCGACCATCTGATGTTATCCATGATATGTCATCAAAGGAATTAAAAAGAGAGTTCAGAGATACGTACGGGAAACAATACAGTCATAAACTAATCAGATCTGTTAGGGAAAAGTTAAGAAACAAGTATCCTGGAAGTTTGAGTGACTATTTAAATATGGTAAATATTGGTAGTATGCCATATCCATACGATGAATCTAAATAACCTAACCAATCAGCACATCATCTCTGAACTATGGAGACGTGGTGAATTATCCTACCTGCTTCATCCTGGTCAGTTAGAATATCTCCAATTCACCAAGAAATCAAAATATATCAAGAACATGCTGCACTGCGGTCGTGGCTGGGGTAAGACTTGGTTCTTCCTTGCATTGGCCATGGAATACGCCATTAAGCATCCAAATAGTCGCATTGTCTATGCTACTCAAACTCGTGAGTCAGCTAGGCAGATTATTATACCAACCTACAAGATGTTAACATTAGGAGTGCCTGAACATGTTAAGCCACAATGGAAAACCCAAGGACACAGCATTGACTTTATTAACGGATCTACGATTGTTGTTGAGGGTGCTGATGATGATCATGGCAATAAGCTTCGTGGTGCTTTTGCCCATCTTATCGTATGTGATGAATTGGGGTTTTGGTCTCATGCTGAATATGTTGTTAACCATATTCTTCTTCCTCAGTGTCAGCGCGTGTCCGGTTCGATGTACCTTACATCAACAACGCCGGAATCACTCGGACATGAGTTCTACCAATTCGTTATAGACTGCAAGAAGAACAATACCTACTATCGCAAGACCATCTACGATAACCCACGCTTAACATCTGACCAGGTTGACGAGTACGCCAAGCAATGCGGTGGTTATGACTCAACGATGTTTAAGCGTGAGTATATGTGTGAGGATGTGGTTGAGACATCTAGGTCAGTTATCCCTGAATTTAAACGAGAAACACATATCATTAATGAGGTTTTGACATTAAATGGTGACAATAATGATAGTATGTTATCACTAAAACCATCGAATAGTGTGATTAGGCCAAAATATTATGACAACTATACAGCTATGGACCTTGGACTTGTTGACAACACTCATGTCTTGTTTAGTTACTACGACTTTGAGAATGCTACAGTGGTTATCGAAGACGAGTTATGTATTAACTATAAAACAACAGATGAAATCGCCAAACTCGTCAAAGAAAAAGAATCAAATTACAATAAACCTCCCAAAATACGAGTATGTGACAACGACCTCCAACAAATTACAGATCTCAGTATCACCCATAAGCTTACATTCGTACCAGCTCACAAATATGACAAAGAAGCAGCCATAAACAAAGTCCGTAACATGTTTGCGCAAAACAGGATAAAAATACATGCCAATTGCCATAACCTTATTCATCAGCTTATCGTGGGTATTTGGAATAATAGAAGGAGTGACTACGAACGACTTGCTGGGGCAGGTCATCTTGATGGCGTGGATGCTCTTATTTATCTTTGCAGGACTGTCGATTATCAACACAACCCATACGTAGCGCAATATGACCAATACAAACAGTTTATTAATCCGAAAGAAACTGATAAGCAGGGTTATGAGAATGTATTTGGGAGAAGGTTTTGAAGGATAAATTAAAAGAAAACAATTGGTATTTCATAAGGAATGGTAATGGTATTTATGCGGTCGGATTATATAAGCGTCATAAACACTCATTTCTCCTTTATGACGCAATAATTGAGAATATAAAAGAACTAGAATGCGATGATGGAGTTGAATGGATTATGATTGACCCACCATTGTTGTTTAATTCACTTAAATCTGAACAAGATAAATCATATTCAGAAATCAAGGATAAAAAATGAATGTAGCGTTTGATGACTATCTTGGAACGATGTCGACGAGTAAGATTGCCGAAGAAATTGCAACTCGTGTGACTCAGTGGAACTCTGGTCTTCATCGTAATGGGATGATTCATCAGTTTAGACGCAATTATCGTCTCTATTATAACATTGACCCATTCGCTTACGGTTACCCAGTGTGGGATTCCTTTGCTGTGGGTGGCGACAACGGCGAATATCTCAGAATTAAGGGGAACTTATTCCGCAATTTCGTTCAGCATATTCTTAATCTTATGTTCGCTAAGCCTCCAGCTATTAAGGCAGTGGCAGGCAATAGTGAAGGACCAAGCCTTGATGCAGCGATGTTATTCGATAGTGTCATCGAAGACATCATGAAGACACAAAAGGCTGCTCGACACATCAAGAAGGCTGGGGAGTTCAGTCTTATCTTCGGCACGGGTTTCTGCACAGTTGAATGGGATGCCATGAGTGGTGAAGCATGGGTGCCTAAAGATGACTCAACCATTATCTCCCAAGGCGATGTGCGGATTCGTGCGCGTTCACCATTCGATGTTTACTGGGACCAAGGGAAAGAAGAGTGGGAAGACTTGGAATGGGTTATTGTTAGGGAATTCCAAAACAAATACACCTTGGCCGCACAATATCCTGACTTAGCCGATAAAATACTTAAAATTGAGTCAAAAGACCGAATGCAGAAGTCATTATTTGTATTCGACCCAATGGAGACCGATGATATCTTTGTTTATAAGATGTTTCATAAACCTGTCAGCAGCAACTTTTTGCCTAATGGTCGTTACGTTATTATGGCTGGTAATGATTGTGTGCTTTACGATGATGTTAATCCCTACGATGGTATCCCGGTCTTCAGGGTTACGCCGATGGAAGGTATTGGAACTTGTTATGGATACACTCCCTCTAACGATATCGCACCTCTGCAAATGTTATACAATCTTGTACTCACTTGTGTCGCAACTCAGGTGTCGGCTCACGGTGCTGGAGATATCGTTGTCCAAAGAGGAAGCGACATCAGTGCATCGAGTTTAGCTGGTGGTCGAAATGTAATTGAATATGCGCCAGGTACTGAGCCTCCACAGGCTTTGAGCTTGCTTAATATTCCACCTGAGCTCATGCAGGTTCCGCAATTAATCAGTAACTTAATGGAAGAATTGACGGGGATCAATTCCGTCATGAGAGGAAATCCGAGTGAAAACCTTAAAAGCGGCCGCGCTCTTGCGATTGTCCAATCTATGGCAATTCAGTTTATGTCTGGTTTCCAAATGTCGGTTGTTAATTTCACAGAAGATGTTGGGAACTTCATACTTAAGTTACTTCAAAAGTTTGCGACGACTGAAAGAATGGCGCAAATTGTTGGCGAAAATAAAATCGCAGAAAGCTTCGCGTGGGACAACGAAACCATGATGCGTTTGGCTCGTGTGAGAGCCGAAGTAGTTGATCCATTCAGCCAAACTGTCACTGGCAAGCTTGAGAAAGCAGAAGCATTACTTGGTGCAGGCATGTTGACTACCCCACAAGAATACCTCACACTAAGTGAAACCGGGAACATTGACCCACTACTTAAAGCACCTTTATCAAGCCTGAAACGTATCCGTGAAGAGAATAGAATGCTAATGAACGGTCAAGAGCCGATCATGCTTAATACCGACCCACACGAAATGGACATTTCAGAACATTTGACGGTGCTCGATACGCCTCAGGTTCGTATGAATCCACAGATGACCCAGATAGCGCTTAATCACATTATGAAACACCAAATGGCATTACAGGGGATTCAGTTTGATGCAATGGGGAATATGATTCAACAGCCACCACAAATGAACATGACACCGCCTCCTCAGCAGGGTGGACCTCCGTCTATGGCTGGCCCTCCACCACAAGGACCCCCACCGCAACTTAGCCATATTCAAGGACAATCACCACAACCTGGAGCACAACCAATGGAGCCACACTAATGCTTGACTATATGTCTCTATCTCCATCTCTTAAAAACTACATATTTGCCATTGACCCACAACTCGATGATGTAGACACAGAAACATTGGCCAATTTTGAAACATGGGCAACCAAACTTGATGCACTTAATGCAGCATTGATTGAAGATTCACGCGACCCAATTGGCATCAGAATGGGTTGGATGGCAGATGCAAATAATACTCAGGATAACAATGCGTATCTCGAATCAATGCATGAGTCAGGTGATGCGCTTGATTTGGATGATTTTGACGGTTCGCTGTATACTTATTTGACACAGAGTGGGTTACTTGACACGATTGATTTATATGTCTGCGACAATAGTTTGACGAGCGGATATATTCATATTCAGTTAGTCGACCATTCAAGTGTTGATAGGATTTTCACGCCATGAGAAGAGAACTACAAGAGGGTGATAAAATAAGATTAAAAACGAGGACAATATCTGGGTGGAAAGGGATAGGAACAGTTGTCGATCACTGCATTCATAGTGATACTGTTCAATTTTCAAAAGACGATGAATCCGAAGATGAAAAAACTTATCATAATTTTTGTAAACGTTCTGAGTGTTCAAAAATAAGGGAATGATTATGCCATTAGTAAAAGGTGCAGCAGCAAAGACTAAAAAAGGATTTGCCAAGAATGTTAAAGCAGAAGTAAAATCAGGTAAACCAGTTAAACAGGCCGTGGCAATTGCTTATTCGCAGGCCGGAGAAAAAAAGAAAAAGAAATAATTATGACTGTTGGGGAACTCCGTAGATTATTCGTAGATTTAAGCATACCAGACAATACACATATCCACATTCTTTCGTCTGATGATAAAAAAACCAATGTGATTAGTTGGTTTATTGAAAAATCACCATCAGGAAATGAATATGAACTAATTCTTATATCATCCCATCAAGACAAACCAAAAGAAGTTAAACCACCTCCATTCAAAAACTATTGACATTGATGTCATACTGGTGTGACAGTGATGTCATACTATGGATTTAAATACCACCCAAACTGATACTTCTTCGCCAGAAATTCAGCAAACAAACGACTACTCTGACATTTATGCCGCATATGGTAACAACACGGAATCTTCTCCTGACAAAAATGTCATGGGTGATGCGGTTGAAGCAGTTCAAAATGGTAAATCCAAGCAGCAGCAACAGATTCAAAAAGCCATCCAGAAGATTAAGCTCGCCGATAAAGAGTATGACCCGACTGAGTTAGAGAAAATCGTTAAAGATTTCCCTAATGTCAAAAAAGGCATGCATCAGGCTTTCGAAGAGAAGGCTAAATACGAAAAGATGCTCAAACAACTTGAGCACAAATTCGGTGAGGCCAATGACCCTGAGAAATTCCTTAAGCTGCGGTTTAATGACCAACAAATAGAAGAAGCCCTGCTTAAAATAGCTGAACAGAAAACAAAAGAACTTCAAATGTCTCCGGAGCAACGGCAAATGACCGAAGCTCAAAGAGAGAATGAACGTCTGAAACAGCAGATTCAACAGCAAGAACAAGCTAAGCAGCAGCATTACATGCAGATGCTCGAACAGCACCACATGAATGAATATGACCAGCAATTTAAGGCCCAGATTGTAAGTCGTAACCTACCTTACACAAAGATGGATTTGCGTGAGATGGCGAACTTGATTGCAATTGGCAACCAAAAAGGCGTGGACATGGATTTCGCGACGGCTGCCGAGCAGATGCTGGAAAATAGACGTAGTGGTCTAAAGATGTATCTTAACGAATTAGTCCAAAAAGACCCTGACGGCAATCTTTTGGAAGAATGGTTAAAAGATACAGGCGTAATTAAGACCATTCAAAAGAGATTAATTAATAAAGTTAAAACTCCGGGTCAGCCTGTTAAAAGGATTCAGACTGACAAACCTTCCACGCCTGTGCCGTCATCCGCAAAAATGACGCCTCAGGAATGGCGACAATTCATTAAATCCCGTTAGGAGCTAAAATGGCAGCAGATGTCGAATTTGGTGATGCCTCATTAGAAGCATCACGTCTTAGAATCAGGGAGTGTAATGCTTTAGTTACATTTAAGGCCAATACAACTCCTGCGAATATAGTTATTTATTCTGATGTTACAGCAATCAAAATGTATGCTGAGACTAACGTCCAGCCGACTCCTGTTGATTCTGGAGCAAACTTTGGGACATTGGATTCCAACGCAGCACCTACAACTGTGGGACTATTAATACTTACTGGCGCGACTGTAGCCACAGGAAATGCCTTAAGAATCGTTAGCATTAACGTTCCAACTGAAACAATCTCAAGCGGAGCTATGACAGCTGGAGTTGTGACGTTGGCTGGTGCATCCAGTACGGGTGTGACAGCGAGCGGGAATGTCGCAGCGGTAATTAGCTGCACTGGTCTCGATGGTGATGCGAATACAAATACAACGACTTTCAACGTCATTGTTCGTTATGTTTGTACTCCTCAGAATGTGAGCTAGGAGAATTCAATGTCACAAGCAATTGAATTCGTAAATAGTTCTGGTTTTGAATCATCCAGACTGGCTGTGCGTGAAATCGTGGCTTATATCACAATCTACGGTAACACCAATGAGCCATCCATAAAGGCCGGAACTGACACTACGGGAGTAATCCCTTATGTCGAAAATGGAGCTCAACCTACACCGGCAGACAGTGGAGCAAACTTTGGAACTTTGGATTCGAATACGGATCCTAGCACGATTGGCATTCTTGCTCTCACTGGAAATGCTGGTCGAATAATTGATGCCTATGTTCCGTTTCAAAGCATTTCATCTGGAACAATGTTTACTGGTTCAGTAACCAAAGTTGGATTATCCAGCACTGGAATAACTGCTAGCGGAAACATTGCCTTGGTGATCACTTGTTCTGGTCTGGAAATAGACAAATCAATTACCAATCATAGCTTCAATGTAGTCATTCAATACTTATGCCTACCTGTGAGTGGGAGTTAAGAATATTTATGGCAAATACAGTTAAATATTCAAATAACCTTTATCTCGAGTCATTAAAAACCGGGGTTAGGCAAGTTGACTGCATGATTACTCTCAATGGAAATGTTGTTGCGGCTAATATCACTACCGGAACCAATATGCCAGGGGGAGTGATTTGCTATGCTGAAACTTCAGGACAGCCAACACCAGATGATCCGGGTGCAAACTTTGGAACTCTCGATTCCAATGCAGCGCCATCCACAGTTGGAATATTGATATTTACTTCAACGGCAAAAAGAATCGTTGATATTCAAGTGCCAACTTTGGGTATTATTTCGTCGCAAATGACAGCTGGAGTTGTGACGTTGGCTGGAAATTCAAATACCGGAGTTACTGCAAGTGGAAATATTGCATTTGTCGTTAGCTGTACGACTCTGCAGTTAGATTTTGCAAGCGTAACTCATACGTTCCCAATTATCGTTAAATATTTACCCAATGGAAATACAATCTAAGGAGAAATGAAAAATGGCTGGTCCTATTGAAACGCTTGGAACCTTAAATGGTAATTTTAAATACGTCTATGGCGATAATGTTGTAAAGGTCAAACCTGAAGACATTATCCTGACAGAAGATATTCCTTTTGAACAAAAAGCACGACTTGGCAGACAATATCTTGTTCCTGTCGCTTTGGTTTATCCTCAGTCTTTCTCGATGACTTCTAGCCAATCAGTATTGAATCTCAATACTTCGGTTGCTGGAACCTGGAAAGAAGCGAACGTTGACGCTTATCAGTCAATCCTTCGCGATCAAATGAGCTATGTGGCAGCATCTCGTGCGGCTTCATCCAAGGCTGCGTTCAAAAATGAGACGCAGATTATGGTCGAGTTCGTACGTAGTTCGCACATGATTAAGCTTGAAACCTTGATGATGTATGGCCAAATGGGTCTAGGTACCGTTGATACGGTCACCGTGGATACATTGAATATGCTTACTGCGAACTGGGGACCTGGAATTTGGACAGGTGCCGAAACGATGCGAGTTGAAATCCGCTCGTCAGCTGGCGTATTCAAGAAGATTGCAACGATTGTTTCAGTTGATTTGGACAATCGTACAATTACCCTAAGCGCAGGCGAAGGTGCTGGTATTGTCGGCACCGATGTTCTTTATTTTGAGAACAATTTTGGAAATGAATTCGCAGGAATCCATAAGATTTTAACCAATAATGGTTTGATCTTTGGTATTGATGCGGGAACTTACAATCTTTGGAAGGCAACCAGTTATAGTGCGGGTGCGGCAACTCTAACCTTTGAAAAGGTGATTCGTGCGGCCGCTCAAGCTCGTCCTAAGGGTGCACGCGGTAAAATCAAGCTCTATGTGAATCCAAAAACGTTCGCTGATTTGGAAAACACTATTGAAGCGGGTGGCGTACGTCATGCCGATCAAAGTTATTCACCAAATATTATCGAACGTGGAACTCAGAACTTGAAATTTTATGGAGCTGGTGGTATCATTGAAATACAAGTTCACGATATTATCTGGGAAGGCTATGCATACGGACTTATCCAGGATGGGTCGTGGATGAGAATTGGCTCTACCGATACGACCTTCGAGATCCCAGGACAACCTGGTAATTATTTCATACACTTACCTCAACAAGCAGCATACGAATTACGGTCATGGGCGGACTATGCTCCGTTCTGTCAACGTATCGGTGGTAACTTTATTATCACCGGCATCGTCAACACTCCGTAATAATAACTAATCAGAATTAGGAGGGTGAAATTCCCTCCTTTTTCTATATTTAATTTTATTTTCAGGGAGAAAAAATGTCTCAACCTGGTTTTTATGATTCGACCATAGTTTTCAATAGTACGACTTCTGCGACTACTTATGCTGGGAGCACCATTGTTCCATTTAGTCAAAAGAATAAGTATTGCGTTTATATTAGTAGCTCGCTTGGCGCAGGTTTGACTTCTGCTGAATTTAAGTTTCAGCAAGGATTAGTTAATGACCCGGCCGGTGAATGGTTTGATTATCCTATTGTTAATTATTCAACTTTGACAACAAGTTCCGATAGCCCTCCAGAATATTATCTAACATCTAAGGCATTTACTCAGTCATTAGTTGCCGGAGCAGGTGTAGCTCAGAAACTTGGACCTTATGAAATTACGGTTGGAATGCCATTTTTCAGAGTTGCATACAAGGCAAGTGGAGTTGGTACTTTGACTTCTAAGATCATAGTCACAAGGGTTTTGCTGTGAATAAGGGAAATGGTTGGTATTCTGGGGCATCAAATATCCCAGATACGGCTAGTAATTTGGTATTCCAAGAACAAAAATCTAGAATCCCTATTACTTTCAGCCAATTATTGCCAATAAAAGCCACTATTCCACTTAATTCCGGAAATGGAATTGTATTGGACGATACGGCGAATACCGATCTCCATTTGGTTGCAGATGATTTGACTGCTGGCAGCAATTGGGTGTCAAGGTCAGGGGGATGGACTGCTAACCACACAGGTTCTCCAACAACAGGCACAGAAACTCCTTTATACCCAACCGGTGGATTTGCTGGTACGGGGTACAGAAAAGGTGTCGAGTCATTTTCGACGACAAAGTATTATAAGTTAGCTTATAACGCTGCTCATGCTCTAACTTCTTCATCCACGGTTACTTACGAAATGCTAATAAGGGTTGGAGTATTAGCAACAGAAGAGAGTTTTTGGGCAAGATATATCACCGCTCTGACCAAATACAACCTAAGAGTCTACACTAAGGATGATGGAGCTGGTAATTACAGATTATACGTAGAGGTTGACCATGTTACTACGAATGCCACATGTATTCAGTTAGTAACTCAGATGTCTACCTTACTGCTTACATTCACATATGATGGTGCATCTAAAGTTTTAACGATGTATCTCAATGGACGTCCAGTTACCACAGGTTCTGGAAATGTTGGAACATCCACGGGGAGTGGAAACATATCGACTGATACATCGACCGATTTATGGATAGGATTATCGGACAGTGTGGTCGGAAAGGCATTAACTAAGGGACAAATCATAGAAGTTATGCGTCATCAGTCCATACTTAGTGCTGCGACAATACTTCAAAGATTTCAAAAATTATCTGGCATGCAATTACCAGATGGAACCTATCCAGCAACAGCGACTATACATAATTCATTTGGATTTATTCCGATAAATAAAAGAATATGGGCATTTACTAGGGACTGGCCAATGATGAATGAAAAAGGAGTCCTTTGTAATGTATCGTATGGATGTACGATGTATAGTACGGCAATCACTGACGGAACTGGCGGAGTAAGCAATTTAACTATTACTGCTGGAGCGAGTATTGCTTCCGAGGCTAACTCCATTAATTCTGCGATCAATGGTCAGGCAATAACAATGCCTTATAATGGTTCATTGGAATCTGCAAAATGGTTCCATTTCGGATTATCTCAAAATCAAGTTAGTTCTGCTACCGTTGTTTGGAGAGGAATAAATTCTGCTGTAGCTTATTTGTATTTATTCGATGAGACCACAACTAATTACTGGGTCAGTGGTTCAACATGGAGTGCTACTCCAACCGCAATAGACCTTTCTTCTTTTATTATAAGTGGAACAGGAACATTGACAGATCCATATATTTCTAATGTTCCATTTACAATGGCTGCATTTGGGGCTGGAACTCATCGTGTTGATGCATTTGTTCACAATAATTCTTCCCTTGATGCAACTAAGTCTATCATTGTCTACTGGTGTCAAATATGTGATTCAGGGCAAAGAGCGGCAGAACCATTAGTCGCTATTCATCCAACAGGTGGTGATTCAACAGTGTATCTTGGCACGCAGTTCCAGTATCCATCATCTCTGATGAATTACAATGTTGGTCAATTGAATTTTGATTTCTATCCTGTATTCTCTTCTTCTCAGCCAAGATTGTCTCCGTCCAATTCAATGACACAGATGTCGGGAAGCACGGGAACTAATTTCATCCAAGAAAACAACGGTTCATCGGCAATTAGATTTAAAGATAATGCGGCGCATGTAGTTTCTCTGTCTCCGACCTTTAATAATTATGAATTGTTACAGATTCAATTCAATTGGAGCAATGGGAACAACAAGATGACAGGACAGATCGTGAATAAGGCATTATCTGGAACAACAACATTCACTGCCCCGTTGAGCTCTGGTAATTTATACCTTGGAACCAGCAGCCAATCTCCTGGTGGTTATATTAGCAATGTTGTGATTAGGTGAATAACATGGAAACAGCGATATCTAATTGGGTCCCAGGTCAAATATTGGTGGGTGTGATTGTCGTTCTTGTGTGGTCATTGATCCATATGGGCAAGGGAATATTCACCAAGATTGCCGACAAACTTGAAAAGATGGACCATAAATTAAATGAAATAGATTTAAAATTCAGCAATGTAGTCAATGTGGAAGAGCATACCAAATCAGTAAGCAAGATTTGGGATGAAATTAATCGCATAAGGGAACGAGTAGTTGTTGTGGAGGCTAAGAATGATTTGCATATCCATAGCGCACAGCAGTAAATTCCGTGGCGCTGCAAATACACTTTATGGCATCAACGAGTATGAAATGTCTCGTCAGGCATCACGCGTTTGTTTTGAGATACTAGCGGATAATGGATATGCATGCACTCTGGTCGATTGTGGTAATCTAAATGACACTGAGTACTCAATCTACAAGACTAAACTTATTAACAGCATGAATCCTCAGCCAGATTTAGCTCTGGAGATTCATTTGAATTCGAGTGAAGATAAAAGCGCTCATTACGGTGAGGTCTTATATAAAGAAACGACCAAATCATACATCGCGAAAACCTCAGCTGATAGTATTTGCCAATATCTTAAGGATGGATTCACTAAATCTATTAATCCATTGATTTATACAGATAATGGTCCGATTGCAGATGAAAGAGGATTGTTTTTCCTGGATAAAATACATTGTCCTTCTATTATTGTAGAAGGATTGTTTATAAGCAATAATGAACAAGCAGATTGGCTTAAAAACAACGGTGCTCAAGCTTACGGAGCGCTGATTGCCAATGGCATACTTAACTGGTTAAGAAAGGTTGATTAAATGGATATTTTTTTAAATGGATTAAAAAATTGGAAAACCACATTGCTCGGAGTCCTTGCTTTGTTAGGAGGGCTCATCACACAATCTGATGTTTTGGCGTCAGGATCCAATGCACAAAGAGCTCAAATCATTACAGCTGCAGTCGGCGCATTCTTTATGGGGCTATTCGCTAAGGATGCCGATAAGACCGGCGTTGTTAAAACGGATGCTCTGAAATAATATGTCTTATTTAATTGGTGGTTTAATTTCATTGGTTTCGGTTCTGTCTGCTTATATTTACTGTCAGAAAAGGTCGACAATCAATGAAACTGAACGAATTAAAAAATTACAAGATGATGTTATCAAAAAACAAAAAGATACGTTAATTATTTTTGACAAGAATATTGATGAAATTTTCTCAAGAGAATTAAAAAATAATGATGAAGTTTTTTCATACTTATCTGGTAAGCCAATTAATCGTAATTAGTCCGGCATTTCCAGTTGAACAACCTGCAACGTTCCCTGTGGAAGCGGTTGGAGAATTTCATTTGGTTGATATTCATAGTCCTCCAATGGATGGGTTGTGGATGAATTGGGATGAATCGCGTAGATTTGCGCGAGAACTTAATACTGAACGTAATGAATGGAAAATGTTGTATTTCAGACAACAAAGAGATTCGTTATTCAACCGCAACAATGATGCGGTTCCTGTTATACAGAACGGTAGCCAGTTTTGGTCTAAATGGGGATTACCCATTGGAATTGGTATCGGAATATTTTTAAGCGTAGGAATTGGCGTTGCAACTATTGAAGCAACTAAGAGGTAATTATGAAATACATGAATCCTGAACACCCAGAAATGAAATCAAAATTGTCAGCAATTAAGAGCTTAATCTCTATGCTTGACGACAAAATACTCGAAGATCACAACTCGATGCGTTCGGGCGGAAATCCAGAAGCCGAAGTATCAGTTGAAATCGAGAAACATCAAACACCACACGGCGAAGTTATGGCCGAAAAACTTCCCGATGTTAATGCAGGTGAAGTCATGGCTGAGCAAGCGGAAGAATCCATGATGAACCCAGAAGAAGAGAACATGGATATGGCGGAAGGCGATGTGCATCAAGAAGCGCCATTGGACATGAACCATGTGGTCCATGACATGAATAAAGCCGAAGATGACCCTGGTTTTGATGTTGCCAACCCGGACATTGCGAAAATGTTGGAAGGGCAAATGGAATCGGCACATGAAGAAGACATGAAGTACCGTCCTCGGGTGAGAAACGAAGAAAAAGGCAATCTGTACGTGACCAAGAAAAGTTCAGGAACAACTTCGCCCATGCCTGAACAAACCCTGAGAAAAACCAAGTATTCTCGTAAAAAAGGATTCTAACAATGTCATTTGGCGTAGAAACATCTGATGATTTGTTGTTGGCCATTAAAAGAGACCTTAAAATACCTGCGTCTCAACTGACTTATTCTGATGCTCAGATTCTTTCTATTGCCTCTGAACAATTGGTTAGCAAATTAGCACCAGTTCTGTTGTCTATGGATGAAGGATGGTATCGAACCCAAACCGACACCACCATGACTGCTGGTACGCCTGATTATTTGCTTCCTCAATATTCCATGTACCAGAAGATAGACACGGTAACGATCGTTAATGCCGTAACCAAGGAAGAAATCCCCTTAGAACGAGCCGAAATCAACGAACGGCGCTATTATGGATATGGAACCACTGGTTTCCCTACAGATTGTTATCTTGATCATAACAGTGTGACGTTAATACCTGCTCCTGACGCAGGAACTGCTACCTCGTATAATTTAAGATTTGTTTACTTCCGCATGCCAGGGAAGCTGGTCAAAAAATCAGAAGCTGCCCAAGTACAATCAGTTAACTATGCCACAGGAGCGGTAACCTATACGGCTACGCCACCCGCTACCTTCACTGCTTCTAGTTTCCATGACTTTTATAGCTCAACTCCGCCATTTAAGCGTTTGCAGAATAATATCCAAGCAACGGCTTTAGCTGCCAATGTGCAGACTTTCCCAGTTGCCTCAGTTCAAACCTTGACGGCTGGAAATTGGGTCAATTTGGTTGATGAAACGATTTATCCTGATATTCCTTATGGTTTATTCACGGCATTAAAAGAATTAACCATGTTTTCTCTGTCTAATTCGCAAATGGATATTCAAACTGCGATGCAGATTCAACAGCAAATCGTATTGAATGCTAAGAATATGCTATCATCTGCTCCCGGAAATCGATACGTGTCTAAGTATAAAAAAATAAGCCAATGGGATAATTCATTGATGAATAATATTGGAACCAGCAGAGGACGTGGCGTCTTCCCATGAGTGATGGTTTTGATTCAAACACCAAGGCTATTGGGCTGTATCGTCATCCCAATAACCTTAATTCACCAGATGGTTCGCTTCTGGCAGCGGATGAATGTGTTATTACGCGCGAGAATCAAATCGACAGGCGTCGTGGATTTTCGCTGTGCAATACCGGTTTGCCACTGGCGACACCAACTCAGTTATTTGTTTCGAATGGAACTTTATTCGCGAATATCGACAGTAAATTATATTATGAGAGCGGAGATTGCACTTGGACCCTTGCTGACCATAATTCATCCGTGGGCGCTTTTATTAAGAATATGTATTGGGATGGAAGTAAGTTCTATTATGTGGAATACCCGACTTTAGCGCAAAGCCTGCATTCCATAAGTACTTTTGATGTTGCGAATAATTTTATATCTGTATTTTCAGGAAATGCAACAAATACTAATTTTTCTTATCCTTATCCAGTGGCTGCGAATGGTTCGGCTTATGTATCTCAGTATTCAGGTCCATTTGGGTTTACAATCCAGGGAAATTTACTATATGTTGCCGATTCTGGTTCATCGACTGTCAGAAAAGTAGATAAAACTACCGGAACATCAACTACATTCGCAGGATTAATCGGAACAACCGGTACGGCAGATGGAGTCGGAGGAGCGGCTAGGTTTAGAAGTGTTCAGGCTATTTGTTCGGATAGTACATATTTGTGGCTAATTGATATTCAAGGTGGTCCAGTTGGATTGCCAGGAATATCGTGTAATTTCAGAAAAATAGAAATTGCCACTCAGACAGTAACCACTGTTACCTCTCCAGCTTATTATGGAAACGCAGGCCATACACTTAATTTCGCTGGCGCATGTGGTTGGACGACAGATGGTCACGATTATTGTTATTTTACTCATACTAATTTTGCAACCATTGGTGCTTCAACTAGCGGCGATCCTGATGGATGGTCAATAGTCCGAGTTAATAAGACTACAGGAGTTGTTGATCAGAATTGGTCTGGGGTATGGGATACTTTTGGCTACGCCAACGGAAATGCAGCCACTACTCGTTATTCCAATTTATATGGAATATGGGGCGATGTCGCAGAAGGATATCTTTATGTGTGCGATGGAAGAACTAGCTTTCTTGCTACAGGTAATCAAGTCATCAGGAAAGTTTCGTTGGCTGATGGTTCTAGTACGCTTTATGCTGGAAATCCTGGGGTTTCTGGTCATGATGATGGAATCGGTTCGGCGGCTACTTTCACTTCTCCATCGGCGATATGGGGTGATAACAACTTTATCTACGTAGCTGACGATAAGACGCTTCGTAAAATAAATCGCTCCACTATTCAGGTCACGACGATTGCCAATATCAGTGGTAATGGATCTGGCGGATATGTGTCATACAACATAGTTGGGCCTACATAATGGCATTGCCTCGTCGCATTAGATTTCAGGATTACAACGGTAATACTTATATCACCACTAATCTTGGTGTCTTAAAGATTCAGAATCCTACTGCACAAATCGTTCAATCAGGTCTTCCTCGCGGATTAGATTTGGCCGTACAAGCTGGTGGCGGTGGTTCATGGTTGGCCGACCAGTCATCTGTATCTTATCGGCTAGTTTGGGGCATTAAAGACTTAAATGATAACTACATCTATGGTCCGCCATCGCAAAGAATTGTATTTAGTAACACCAGTGGTGGTGCGGTTAGTACAGAATTGCAATTTTTCATTCCGGTTGGTATAACCACAGCTCATTTCTTTCAGATTTATCGCAGTCATCAACAGCCAGTATCCGTTGGAGATCCCGGGGATGAATTATTCCTCTGTTATGAAAGAAATCCTACTAATGCCGAAATCATCACTAAAAAGGTATTATTTGCTAATACAATTGATCTAACCGATGATGACTTATTAGGAGCGGCTCTCTATACAAATGCAACTCAAGAAGGTGCAGAGAACGAGAACACTCAGCCTCCTTACTGCAGGGATGTGTGTTTATATAAAGACCATGTAGTTTATGCATACACTAAATTAAAGCAAAGCCTGCAAATCAATATGGTTGGCGTTGATGCAGGCATGAACACGCAAACAATTACCATTAATGGCGTTACATATACGGCCAGCACTGCTGCAGAAAACATCGCTACAGGAACATTTTTAGCGACCACAGGTGGAACTGTTGCAACGAATATCGACGCTACGGCGCGCTCTTTGGTAAAAGTAATTAATCAATACACTGGTAACAGTACAATTTATGCCTATTATTTATCTGGGTTCAATGATGTACCAGGTAAGATATACTTGGAGTCCAGACAATTCGGTGATCCGTCTTGGTTTGTTATTGGCTCAGCCGGGATGCTTAAGTACTGGGCGCCCCAATTAGCACTAACACAGCTTGATAAATTCACCTCAAGCGATAGTGATGACCCTCATAGTTTGATTATTAGCAAGTTCCAGCAACCTGAACATGTTCCTTATGTGAATTATTTTCCTGTTGGACCAAAGAACGAGACTATTCAGCGGGTTGTCGCATTACGGGACAGTGTTATCATTTTTAAAGACTATTCTGTTTGGAGAATGGTTGGAACTGATTTGACTAATTTTCAGATCAGCTTACTCGACAACACGGTATCCATTGTGTCCAGAGACTCGGTCTATGTTCTTAACAACATGGCTTTTGCTTTGACCAACCAGGGCGTAGTCGCTGTTTCTGACAATGGTGTGCAGATATTAAGTCGCCAAATTGAATTCGATTTAATTGCTGATGTTAGGCAATTGCAGAAACTAGGCGTTAATCATGACAATGTGGTTTCGGTCGCACATGAAAGCGAACGCAACTATGTGTTATGCCTACAAACCCTTCCTGATAGTCCTCTTTATAATTCAGCGCTGCGTTTGTGTTATGTATACAATTATCTTACCAATTCATGGACGAGGTGGTATCTTAATGCGAATTGCTTTACGATATTTGGTGACCGGATTTATTATGGCCTCAATAATAATGTTGGCGCTGTTCTTAAGCAGCGCAATGGATATGCTGACTTTGTATCGGGAACATATCCTGCCGAAATGGAATTCTGTGATCCAGAAGGAACTTTGACTATATCGGCAGTAAGTCCCAGTACTAATTCCGTAACTGCAACATTTGTTGACGCTACGACTTATAACTACTCTTTATATGGCACTCCAGATAAAGGATGGATTATATTTGATTCAATAACGGGCAATAAATATTATCTAATTAGCGTTGTCGGGATAACTTATACATTTAATACTGTATCTGGATTAGCTCCAGGAAATTATAAGTTATACCGCAATATTAAAATGGATGTTCTTTATAATCTGCGTAGTGAAGGTGATCCTTTTGAATACAAGCAATTTGACGAAGTTCAATTCGATTTAGGAACGATGTTTGCTTATTCTTTCGATGTCGGATTTGCCAATGAATTGGATAAGCTTGATCAGCCAATTTCATCATATTTCAGCGCTGCTCAGACAGCTTTTAATAATCCGATTACTGAATATCTTAATGATTTCACATTGTCGGCTTTTTCTTCTCCTTCTTATCAATACAATAATATTGTCCGAACTTACATTGGTGATTTTGTTAATAACGATGGCAAACAATATAGCAGGCAATTGTATGTGCAAATAAAAAATCAAACAGCTGGTTGTCGCTTTGAGATTAAGGGTATGGGATTAAGCAAGCGCAGCACAGGAAGTCATCGAGCATGAAGTTAACCAATATAAAGCGTGTAGCTAAAGAAGAACTTCAGGGCGCCCCATCTTGGGTTGATCCCATGCTCACTGCCTACAATGATTTCATGGAGCAGGCTACACAGGCTCTTTTCGGAAAATTAACGTATGGTGATAATTTTCTTTGCAAAATAAAAACCAATAGCTTCAAAAATGGAACTGAATTAGTCATTGCCAATCCATTTACCGGCGGTTCACGTCCTATCGGAATTCATCCAATTTATATGGAACCAGGTAATTTAATTGATTCTTACAACTTAGTTTATAAGTCGAGCAACAATGAATTAGGAATTACTTTCAATTTCAAATCACCTGATTCTTATTTGTTCTTAACTCGTAATGCAAATCAATCTATTAATGATTCAATGGAGACCAAGGTAATATGGACAACCACGCAATATTCTTCTGGAGGTGGTCTGTCTTGGAGCTCAACAACTAATCCTACACGAATCACCTGTGTCAATGGTGGTAATTATCTTTTTGAATATACAGGTTCATTTGCAGCCAATATAGTTGGTCAACGTTTGTTTTACATGGCAAAAAACAATGTCACAACTGGGACTGGTTCAAGATTAGGGACAACATCTTTAATTAATAGCGGAACTGGAAATTATGACATTAGCGCATCAAGAGTTATTCCTCTAAAATCTGGTGATTATGTCGAGCTCATTGCCTATCAAAACAGTGGTGGAGCGCTCAACCTCCTCGGCAACGGAGAAGACGAAGTTCAGCTTAATGTCACTTATCTTGGTGGAAATACTGATATTACTTCAAATGTTACCTATATCTTGATAGGAGGTTAGTATGGCTTACATGCGTTCGCTCGACGAACAAAATCAACAGCAGACTCAACAAGGTCAGCAATCTGCACCTGTGTCTAGTTTTAGTGGCGGACAAACGATTAGTCCAGAACCTGGAAAAGTAGCTTCTTCTGGGACATCAGCTAATGGTCAGCCTCAAAATGGCACCAGCAGTGGTAGTTGGACTAATATATCTGATTTCCTGTCGGCTAATCCATCAATGGGACAAAAAGCAATTGACCAAGGAAATAGTCTGCTTGGGAAAGAAGGTACATTATGGAATCAAGCTTCTGACCCAACTAGGACTGCGACTAAGAATTTCTCATACGAGAGCATGACTCCAGATGAAATTGACGCTGCGATTCGTATGGGATCGACTGATAAGTTAAAAAAGACCCTACAACAGCCAGCCTTCACAGGTCCGACAACCATCAATTACGACATTAATGGTTCAGGCAATGTCACCGATGCTAAGCAACTATCCAATAGAAACACAGCTACGAATGTCCTGGCTAAAGATGCAATCAAGGCAGGCGGTTATGGATTAGGATTGAGAACTCTTGACACCAGTCTTTTGGGAGCTGATCCGACCTATGCTCAGGGTGCTCCTAAATTATGGAACAATGTGAATGATTTTGTATCAAAAACTGGTCAAGACAAGTCACAATTAGAAGGATTGGCCAAATATGACCAAGACAAAGTTGAATCATCACGAAAAGCGGTCGGAGATGAGTTATCTACTGAAAAGAATAAATACACCACAGATGTTGATAATCTTTTAAAAAGCAAACAAGCTCAGGCAGATTGGGCCAAAAAGGGTTATGCTAATGCTTATCAACAATGGTATGACAATGTGTATCTGCCAAAACAACAGGCGAATGCTTCAGCAGCTCAGCATGGCAAGCCTCTTGCTGGTTATAGTGCATCTGATATGTTTGGATATAGCCCAATCAGCAATTATGAAGCCGGAGCTACAACTGGAAATGTCGGTACCGATGAAGATTATTCGGCTTTGGCTAATATTGCGGACGTATTGGGAGAAAAACCAGTATATAGTCGAGCAGGTACTTACTCTTTGCCGTCCTACACTAAAGATAATGGTCAAGAGGCTATTAGTGATTGGCTAGCCAGTCAAGCAGGTCAGAGCGCTCAAATGGGATCGCCATTGCCAATTAATATAGGTAATAATTCTGCAGCGAATGCGATATTGGGTGCAGGGAATATTGAAACACCAGAGCAATTATATAAAAGATTAGGAATAACTCCTTAGAGGTGAATTATGGCAACTAATATGTATCCTGGGTTAAGCCAGGCAACTGCAAGTATTCCTTATATCGGTTCATTGGTTAGCGGGATCATGAATGCCATTGGTGGCGCTGATACGCAAGCTAGGTACCAGCAAGGATTATCGGATTACGATTATGTCAATGGTCCTCAGTTCAGTAATTCACTGTATGACTTTCAGGGTTATGATCCCAGCCTGTATGGGTCACCAGAGTCCGCACAGTATCAAGGTGTATCATTGCCAGATGGGACCAGAGAAGCGCAATTAGCCGCGCTCATGAAGATGCAAGACATGGGTAATGGTTATGCCGCAGCTGAAAATCAAGCAGGACAAACCCAAGCTATTATGAATGCCAATCAGGCCATGAAGTCTAACCGTGACGCAGCGATGATGAATGCTCGCGCTCGAGGCGTTGGCGGCAGCGGGGTGGCCATGGCATTGGCTCAGCAAGGGAATCAGGCAGCGGCCAATAATGCGATGCAGGGAGGCCTGCAGGCGGCACAGAATTCAGCTTTGCAGAAACTCCAATCGGCCAATGATTACTCACAGGGTTTGAGCTCGCTACGCAATCAAGACCAAGGGTTGGCTGCTCAAAATGCTGACATTATTAATCGCTTCAATATGTTCAACACTCAAGCGCGCAATGCAGCTGCCCAGCGTAATGCTGAAATGCAAAATGCGGCTAAACAATATAATTCCCAAGGCAGGAACCAGGCGCAGCAGTACAACCTTGGTCGTCAAGATCAGAACAAGTTGGCTGCTTCTAATTTTGCATTACAGAAACAAAATGCGAAATCGAATCTGCTCAATGCAAGCCTTGGCGGTCAGACTCAAGATTACGCTAATGCCGGAGGAGAGGGCGGTAAGCAGCGTGGTGAGTTTTATGAAATGATGGGCAACGGCCGTAATATGTTTTCTGGCGGTGGAAATGGTGGATATATGCCATCACAAGAAGATATGACTGATTACATGGGATATTGGGGATAAAAATGTCTTTTTATAATCCATTTGTTCAAGATGAAGATGAGTTAATAGCTCAGGATCCCGCAACGGCTGCCAATATGGGGCCACCTGTGCCTACTCCACCACAGGACAATACTCAGGCAGTTCCACCGCAAATGCTGCCTCCTGACCTCCTGAAACAGGAGTCAATATTCGATAATCCTGATTTCCAGGCATTGCAACAGCTGGTCAATCGTAGGCCATCACCAGAAGAGCAAGCACGTCGTTCTGCTGAAGACAACGATATGCGTACGCGTTCGATGTTCAGTAATTTAGCGGCCATTGCCTCTGGTGGAAGACCGACTCCTGCTGCCGAACTGGACAAGCTAATCTATGACAAAAGACGTCAGCAAGACGATGATAAAATAAATAAATATAAAACATTGCTTGATATGTACGGCAATGTCCAGACATCGCAAAACAATGCTGCTCAAAAGAGATTGACGACACTTAATACATATATGGATAGCGTTCCCGGTTCTCCTAAAGCCAAACAAAATGCGGCCAATTTCTTAAGTCATCTTGAGCATTATAAAATGTTGGCCAAGCAAAATGCCAAACAAATGAATCAAGACCCAGAAGAATTGATGAAGATAATTTCAAATATCGATTCCTATGCTGCAAATGCTGATAAAATGAGTTTTTCTCAACAAGAAAAACTAAAGGCTGATTTAGATAAAAATATCGGTCAAGATTTAAGTGCAGGAAGGAATGTAGCAATGGCGCAACAGAGTCAGTCAGGTTCTGAATTCAATAAAAGCAAAGAAGAATGGGACAGGAAAATGGATCTGGCTCGTAATCAAAATGAACGTGACAGGATTGAAAACGAGAGAGCGAGACAGGAGCTTGCGCGTGAACAACATGCTGAAGGTAAGTCAGAGAAGCAATCAGCAGATGAAGAAAAAGAATGGGAAAGATATAATAAATCAATTAATCCTGATTCAGCACGAGGAATCATAGGAAATGCCAAAAACACCATTGGAAGATATAAGCGCTTAGAAAAAATCATGAATAATCCAAAAGGGATGACTCCTCAGGATTATAATATTGCCGCTGCTGACTTAGCAGCTATGGTTACTGGTGGGAATCCAACAGTATCAGCTACGGAAGAGTCAAAATATAGTACTTTAAAAAGCAACATTGCAGATATTTGGCAAAAGGTTAAATCAGATCCTGCATACATTAATACTCCTGGGATCAAAGAGCACATTCTTGAAAATGGCAAAGAAATGGCCAAAGTTGCACGTGAGTACATTAAATCCAATATCAAGCAAGCGACATTGACGCACAGTAAGCTATTGAACAAGAATCCTGAAAATAAAATAAGAGCAGCAAAAATGAATGCTGAGATGATGGAAGAGAAAGACAAAGTAGACCTGGCCGAGAAGGCTTTGAGTGATCCATCGGCTTCTGAGCAAGACAAGGCAGCAGCAAAAAAGATAATTGAACATTATGCGGGTGATTAATGGCAAATGATTATCAACAATTACACGATTTTGCTGACGAAATAGATGGAAAATCACCAGGAACTTCTTCCTACGATGAGCTTCATGATTTAGCTCGCAATATTGATGAACAAACATTGGAGAGCATGAAGGGGTATGCTGCTCCGAAAGAAATAACCAAATTCTCATCAACATTAGATCCAAAACCTCAGGATACATGGTCAAGATTAAAAGATATGATGGCCAGTGCAGGATTAGGGTATACTGAAGGTATTACTGCCGATAAAACAGCTGAGTTATTGTCTTCTGTCTCTCCCATTAAGACCAATACGCAGCAAGTGCAATCGATCATCAACAGACAGCACGAAGACAATCCAATTAGCTACACAGTAGGGAACGCATTTGGTGTGGCAATGTCACCATTGGCCAAGTTAGGATTGCCGGCTTATTCAGCGATATCTGGAGCTGAAGGAGATACTTGGGGAGATAAAGGCATAGGAGCAGGTGTCGGTGGGGTTTTAGGTGCAGCTACGGGCGCAATTGCCGATAAGGCGTTGCCGTATATCGGAAGCAAGTTTCCAGAGCTTACTCAATATATTGGTAAGGCAATGCAAATACCTCAACAATTAAGCGAGGGAGCGATGGAAACCGCTGGGAGTATAGGGAGAAAAATTCCATTCATAGAAAAACACATTAAACCAAATCCAAAGACATTAGAGAATCCATCTCTTTTTTCCGAATCTAAAAAGATGAGTGATTTAAAGTCAATCATTGATGCATCAAGAATGTCGTCTTTTAACCCTCAGGTGGCTGAAATAGTTAAGACAGCAGAGAATGATGCTGTTAGGGGTCTTACTGCCGACAAAAGTATTCATGGTTCCATGGGGGATAAATTTTCAAATATAATGGGAGTTGACCCACTTAATAGAATGTTTGACGATCTAAAGCCAGAAGAACAGTCAATAGTCAGAGATGCCATTGCGGAAGGACTTAAAAAACGAGGTGTTCCAGTCCCAGATGATCCTATACTGAGAGAGAATGCCATCAATAGATTTTACACTCCGAAACCAGGAGATTCTGTAAGGGATGCTATAAGAATAACCAATAAAAGAGACCTTGCCTATTATGTGAATGGATTAAAAAACGCATCGGATGCTTATACACCATTGCTTGAAAACACCATGAACACCGATCCTCACTATTATGACTTGGTAAATACCAATGACATCCTTCATAAAAAGATCCAACAGGGAGCCATTAATAGAATGATGCAACAAAATGGCCCACCAGTTAGGGGATGGTCTCCTGTTTCCCAAATTGACAATGATGCAAGGAATTTTTATCAAATGAATGCTAATTCATCATTAACCTCTCCGAATGAGGGAACAAAAATAATCAACTCTGGAACGCAACAGTCACAGGTGCAAGCAAAAAAACAAGCTCAGCAAAAAGTACAAATGACCAAACCATGGCTTGGAGATGCTACTGAGGAAATGATTAAAAACAGAACTGGAGTTGATATTGCAAACAACGGGACATTAAAGCAGGCTGCTGCCGTTGCCGCCAATAGAGTTGGCAATGTCCAAGCTGGGCAAAGTATGATGAATATGGTTGCAGGAGCTGGAAGTGTTTTTGGAGGAGGTTACGCAGCAGCTAGTCATGCGTATCCAAGTGTTTCAACATTCCTTGGGATGGCTCCGCAGGCTATGAGCTGGGCAGGAAAGGCAGGACAGGCAGTAGAGAAGAAAGGAGCTGCAATGACTCCAGATAACTTTGCAAGCCAATTCCTGACTAATCCATCAATTATCCAACAGATGGCACAGGCGCCTGGAATTACTGGTCAAATAGGCCAATACTTAGGCAAGGGATTAGAATCAATGGGTATTGATGGAGTGAAGTCTAGATTATTTACTTCGATGACTAATCCAACTTTCAGAGAAGAGATATTGAAGATGATGGGGAACAGAGGGAACCCAGACGATAGACCTGGTTCAACAGTTAATATAAATCAGTAAACTTATATTGATACAATTCAGATAAATCATTCTCATCGAGATTATACTTATAAAACCAGCTCTGCTTCTCACACTCGTTTAGCCAAATTTTAAACCGCTTCATTTGCAATTTAAGGCTTTTGACCTTCATCATATTATCATTGGCCTTACGAGCATGCACATCATTATTGAAATTATACGGGTCATCTTGAATATGTTGCGTGAACTTCTTCGCTTCTTCTTCAAGTTTATCGCATTTTGACTGCAAGTATTGAATACATTTAGTCAATGGTTCAACAAGATGCGGTGCTCTGTATTTGAATTTCTGTATGTTCATTTTAATCTTTCAGTGTGGATACATCTCGGTATCAGATACTCTTCAGGAGCCACATTTCTGTTCATCAAATATTCACGTTCTTCTTTTTGCCTGCTCCATATCTCGTTCATGTCATTTTTGCATTTCGCCTCAACAGTATACACACCTAATTCATGGACTCTTACTTCTTCATTTTTACCCGAAACAGACTTAAAAAATAACAATAAAACCCATACGCTCATGCTTATCTCCTTGTTATGTAACTCCTGATGCCAGATAATGGACTCGAACCATCAACCTCCCAATACTACGGGACTCTACCATTTGAGCTAATCTGGCAATACCGCCTAAAACGGTATATCTTGAATCTTGAAGTCTTCAACAATAGGCGCACCATGATTACCAGTGTGCTGTTTAATCACATCTAACTTGTAAGCCGTAATCGATAGCTCATATTTGCCATCTTTGTTCTTCTTATTGTTAAGCTTACCTTCGAGCATTACGTTGTCACCAGCAGTCACTTGAACATCTTCGCTAAACATGCTGACATTAAAGTAAGCCTGTGACTTCTTAATCTCTTTGGTCATCTTATCTTTGTAAGAGCTCTCTTGTTTAATGGAGAAGCTCAATACTCTTTGACCACCCTGAGTTGCATTTTCCCATACATGGTCACCAACAGTTCCGAATAATAGTACTTTATTTATCATTTTATCCTTTTTTCATAGTAAGTCAGGATTGCGTTTCTTATATGCTTTAACCTCACCAGGAGCGATGTCACAATGGGTAAATATACTCAACGGAACAAAATTACTCAGAGAGCATCGATCAAAATTAAGTGACTTGTCATAGTAATACTGTTCAGACTGCAACCATCTGTCGCTTTCCAGTTCACATAAGATATCACAAAACCTAACTGGGTCGATTGTAATATTCCATCCAGTCACACTTTCAGGCAGACTATTAAGTATTGACTTTATATCATCAATAAGTTTCATTTACCCGTGCTCCCGAATCCACCATTTCCACGTTTAGTTGTCGACAATTCGTCTACAACTTCAATCTCACATCTTTGCACTGGACATATTACCAATTGAGCGATGCGCTCGCCTTTCTTGATTGAGAATTTCCTAATTGTATTCTTGGCGATAATAACCGAAACTTCTCCTCTGTAATCGGAATCTATGGTTCCAAGAGCCACATCAAACCCATCCATAGATAACGACGATCGCGGCCTTATCTGACCTTCATAACCATCAGGTATCTCGATGCAAAAACCGCATCCAACCTTAAATACCAAATCAGATCTTTGCGCATCAACATCGAAAGGGCACACAATATCAATTCCACTGGCGCCATCACTATGATAGCGCAAATCCAAATCAGGGATGAGCTTTTTAATTTTAAGCTTCATAATAGTATTTTTTCTGCTTTGAGCTTTTTCTCAACATCCAATATCGACCTAGCCAACACATAGACTCCACCCATATACTCAATGTCTTTCTGATAGGTTTTCTGAACCTCAGATTGCTTACCCTCATCTGACTTAACCTCTATGGATACATGCCTGCCATTAGGATAGAATACACACTCAAAGTCAGCAGTTCCAGCTTTGGCTCCATTGAATACCCTGTTTCCAGTGAATACCTTGCCACTGTTCACACGGTTATAAATGCACCTTCCCATGGATTGGAGATGGTCCAAGTAATCACGAATTGCAGTCATAGTGATTGCCTCAGGACCCTTCATGTATTTTTTCCCCTTGTTTGAGAAATTAATCATTATTCTTCCCACACACCCAGCACTTCTTCATCCATTCGTAGCACTTTTTACGAAAGTTATCGCTAGGAGGATAATCAGTTCTGCCATTCATAATCTGGTGGATATACACCGTACTGCAACCTAATTGACGTGCAAGTTCTGCATGGGATATCTTGCACTCTTGCACATATTTAATGAACTCATCCATTGTTTTTTATTCCATTATATCTTTTGTGTTTTCTATATTTATCCTTGACCACAAGGCACGATGAATTAAGGCTACTACTTGAGTCATCAAGAAATAATTCATCCTTTGAAATTGACACATCCCATAAATCAAAAACACCCTTGTTCTCTCTCCTGTAGAATTTCACATTGAAATCAAGTTCATGTTTTCTGCAGAAATCAACTAATTCTCTGAATGACCTCATTGAAAACAAATTATCACAATCGAATCAAATGTCAAGTAAGTTAATTAATTTTATTGACATTAACATCACAAATGATAAAGTAAAAAAATGGAGACGATTGTTTACTGTGTAATATTGTTTGGAATTTTCTTGAATACATTAATTATCGCCAAGATGCTTGAGAAACATTTCAAAAAACAAAGGAGATATTTTATAGAGTCAGTTTATTTGTTGCAATTAAACGCAGACACTGTGGAGGCAATGAAGTACAACTTAACCAATGAAAAATACAGATGATTTAACCTTATTCGACGCAGTCGCAGTAATGTTGTTATTTGTAATAATAATTGAGATGGGATTTATAATATGAATAGTGGAAGATTAATTTATAAAATAATGAATGATTTAATAGTTAAGGATAAAGAGTTCAGAGATTCTGATGGTAAAAAGTCTAAATTGGAAGATGAAATAATTAGTCTTGAGTTTGGACTAATGTCTCTTCTTAAGTATCAATTTAGTTTTTCAGATAAGAAAAGATTCCTTAAAGAAAAAATTACTGAGTTACACGATTTAAATGGAGATATCGATGAGGTTCTAGATGAATTTATTGAAAAGATCAATGAACTTTCAAATTACGTAGAAAAGATAAAAGATTACCGACAAGAAGAAATAGAGAATGACATCCATAATTTGAAATCAATACAAGAATACTTGGATAAAAAATGAAAATAAAATGGACAACAATAACAGAAGATGAGTCAACGTGGCCGCCATTCGGGAAAAGAGTAGTTAGGGCTGATGCCGATGGCGACGAGGGAACGGTGCAAGATTGGGTTTTTAACAAACAAGAAATTGCTCTTCATTTCAATCAAAGACAATGGCGGCCGATGCCAAAGCCACCTAAGAAGAAAGAACAAATTAAACCATCGAAAGAGTCAGAATTATTGTCTTTTTTATATAGCAGGCTTCAACTTGTTCATGGTGAGAATGTAAATTATGACTATATGATACATTTGAGGGATTTGGTCGATAAGGCAAAAACAAAAGAATCACCATGGAGACCTAGGGTTCAAAAACCATCTCATAATAGAGAAGTTTTAGTTAGGTCAAAATTGTCTACTGGTGAATGGGTATATGGAATTGGATGCATCTTTAGGGGTGATTGGTCATGGGATAAGGTTGCTCATGTAGGCGAATGGATGGAGATACCGGAATGACAGTTAAAGAATTAATTGATGAATTGAAGAAATATGATGAGAAAACAGAGGTAATTATGCTTGTGTCAGAGGGCAGTGATGATGATGTGCACACTGGTGACTTAGATGAGTTAAGGATCATGCATGGGAAGATTTTAATAGGAGAACTTAAATGAGCAATGAATTAATTAAAATGGAATTCACAAACGACCAAGTAGATTTAATTAAAAAACAAATAGCGAAGGGAGCAAGCGACGATGAATTAAAGTTTTTCATAAATATATGCAAGACAAGGGGATTGGACCCATTTAAACGACACATCTATTGTATTATGCGTCCATTCTTCAATAAAGAAACACGTCAATATGATCAGAAGATGTCCATTGAGGTTTCAATTGATGGATTTCGCTATATTGCTGATAGGACCAGTAAGTATGCTGGACGTGTCGGTCCATATTGGTGCGGGGAAGACGGAAAATGGGTAGATGCATGGTTAGTTGATAAGCCACCAGTGGCATCAAAGGTCGGAGTATTACGCCATGACTTCAAAGAGCCAGTATGGGCCGTGGCTAGGTTTAATGCTTTTGCAGCGAAGAATAAAGATGGGTCATTGAATCCTATGTGGCAGAAAATGCCTGACCATATGATAGCCAAGGTTGCTGAAATGCAAGCACTCAGAACGGCATTTCCTGATGATCTGGGTGGATTATATGGGACCGAGGAAATGGAGCAAGCGAATCAAGGACCAGTGGTTGCAAAAGATGCAACATCTATAAAGGACTTCGATGTCCTAGAGGCCACATATCGTCCAGGAGGCAAACGAAGTGACAAAGAGAAGATGGATCAAATTCTTAATGGGGATGATCTCCCTGATTTCAATAATGCTGTGGCTGCTATACCCAAAACAGAGATACCGAAGCCAGGAGTCAAGCCTAAGATCTCTTTGCCACCTATTACAGATAGTCCTGACTACATACCTGATATATTCTGCGATACGTTCCCGGAACTTGCAGAATTCAA
>Ga0247690_1000011_pt1 | contig 40117 bp, 58 predicted proteins | sample CNK31_metaG_FD_183035 | JGI IMG/M metagenome (GOLD analysis project Ga0247690, IMG submission 183035) | Soil microbial communities from Purdue University Martell Research Forest, Indiana, United States - CNK31 | ecosystem: Environmental > Terrestrial > Soil > Temperate forest > Bulk soil... | reverse complement strand
TTGCACTGGCGATGCATCACAGCCAAAGTCTCTCCTGAGTCTGTTGTACAAATCTCACAGATGCGATGAGCAACAGCATCCATCTTCTCGTTGACATTGCGGCTTGCCATGCCTTCGGTAGAATTGACGCGCCGAATCTTCTTGTCCATCTCGGAACGCACCAGTTTTACCGCATAGCGAGCCATTGGAAGGGTCAAGGTGCCACTTTCAGCAGCCAATGCTATGCAGACCTTCATAACGCCATCAAAGCCCCTACGTGGCAGGGATTCAAGTCCAGATTCCTTCTGTGTCTCGGCCAAGTCAAAGAAGTAGTCAATGGCACGATCAATGAAGACTTGAGCATCTTTGTCAATCTTGAGTTCAACTTGCTTTTGGTCGAAGCTGTCCACGCGTCCGAACGGGCATTCGTCCCGGTCAAACCGGATGGAACGAATCGCCATCTGCAAACCCATGGGGATCTGCGGAACGCCAGCCCAATCAGGCTTTGGCCTTGGATTGGTCTCGTACTCATGGAAGACCATGGCGCGGCTCAAAAAACCGTTGTCAGTCGAGTCACCGCTAAATGCCAGTTCCATTGTGCGAGGAGTGGCAGTGGTGAACATGGACAAGAATGGATTTGGCAGACCTTTTTCGAAACGCTTGAGCAGTTGCTTGCAACGCTTGATCTTAGCTTCTACTGCGGCCTGGTCACTGAAATTCCCATCCTTGAGCGCCTTGCTCATCTTCTGCAAGATTTCTTCGTAGTGCTCACGTATGGCTTCTTTGCGAGATAAATCGATGTTGGCCGTCTTGTCGCCCTTGGTGAACATTTCCATGGTCGTGTAGATGATGCCTTCAAGATAGCTGGCGCCACCCTTCTTCATGGCATTGTTGATGCGTTGCAGCACACCTCCGAATTCATCGATGTAATACATCGCGTACTGATTGCGCTCAAGAGCATCAACTAGATCCTTATCTGATTTGATACGGCCATGCGTGGCAAAATCCAGGCTTGCGACATTTAGAAGATTCTGTGCTGCACCTAGTACGCTATCCTTTCCGACTGATGATCCTGCAATGCAGAGAATCAAAAGATTTGGCTGGACATTGGCAAATCGCCCTTGGAAGTGATATTTTCGACCAATGATATTTGTCAAAACAGAAAGCGAGCAAGCCAGCGCAAGATTGCGATTCGGGAAGACTGAACATGAATAAACATAATCATTGATCTTCCCGAGAAGCCCTGGAGGCTCATAAATGCTGATGTCGGCATCGTCCGCTATGGAAGGCAATGTAACGCGATCAGCAACCTTCTGCGCCCATGAATCCTTAATTTCTTGCAATTGGTCGGGCGTCAATGCCGTTGAATCTGCCGCTGGCTCCCATCCTGCCGCGCGCGCCATGGTGACAAGTGATCCCATACCCACTGGGCGATCATGGTACTTGCCAAAGCTATGCCATTTTCGCGAGCACAATCCTTCCTTGTAGGTAGTCCCAGGCTGGCTCCATGTATCCCATGTTTGGAGTCCTTCCATGCTTCCATCAGTGGCAGAATGGATGATCATGCCAACTTTTACCCAATCGTCGTGGTGAAGATTGGGCGTGATGTAACTGAGCATATCGCGTACTTCATCAAGATCAGCCGTTCCGCTTGCTTTTACGGCTTCTCGATGCTCAGCGTGAGATTTTGCAAGTAATGCGGCTAATTTCTCGGGGATTACTTCAAGATTATCCAAGCAAGACTTTGCCGCGCTATGCCATTCGTATTCATTGCCAGATGCATGCATCGATCCAGCAATGACGACAAATCCTCCGCCTTGCTTAACATCAATGCCTTTGTACGCTGATGGCATTTTCCAGCCTAAGATTGCAGAATCTAATTTTTTGAAATAGAAATGCAAGCCTTGCCCGCCTGTTTTTACGATGGCATTACATAAATCGAACAGATCTATATCAAGATCTTTTTGCAATTTCTCTAGTGATTCATTGCCGCCATTGCGCGGGTCAACATCTATAACGATATGATCTTGGTCGAGCGCCCATCCAAGGCCATTGCAGCCGTAGACTTCGTGCCATACTTCGTAGAGAGTGGCGGTATCGACCAGGCGTTGATGTTGCCAATTACTGCGAAGTGGATGCTTGGCTGCTGATGTGCATTCTGGATCAGGGCAGCCGCATTTGCCATGGATGAGTGGATAAAGAGGAATGAGACGCATGTGCGCGTCGAGATAATCTGTTGCGATTGGATAAAGGTCTGACATGGATTCCCTAGAAAACGCGCCCGAGGGCGCGGGGTTGTTATTTACGGCAATTGCAAGTCTTACGGCCTTGGTTGCAATTGCCGCTGCAAGTGGGTGAACCAATCCACATATTCCATAGGATTAGCCAGATTGTGTGGATGTTCATCGTCCACCATCCCCGCCTTGCCCGCCTGCTTTGATGGCGGCAATAATGGCGCGAGTGAAGCTGAGGATGGTGGAATTGTCCGGCCTGCGTTCGTCCGTCACCCAAGTGATCGCCTCATCTTCGGCAATTCTCAGTATCTCGGCATCCGTCAGCGCCTCTCCCGCTTGCACTTGAATGGGTGCGGGCTGGGTGGCGTTACTCTTAGCGGCGAGCCATGCTGTGACTGCAATCTCTAGGTCGTTACGCGTGAACTCATCCACGTTGCGATAGTGACGCTCAGCCCAGGCGATAGCAGATTCGCGTTCTTTTTCGATGTCGATGCTCATGCCTGCTCTTTCCCGCCTACTGGCTCGGGGTGCGGTGGGGCTGCGGTAGCGGCGTCAATAGCGGCATCGCGGATATGCTTCCACTCTACATAAGGCAAGTTGTAGTAGGTGTCGGGCGCTACCCCATTCAACTTGGCGACCCACTCTTTATCGCTAACTTGGTAGATCATCGATCGACGCTTTACCGCCTGCTGCAATTCACCGAGTTCGTGCAGCTCGTTTTTTAACGCTGCGCGCGCGTCGATGGCGACTTGCCCCGTGCCGTCGCAATCGGGGCACCTGCACGGCTCGGGCGGCTGGAATTCTCCTTGATAGTGCATTTCGCCATCGTGGCCGCGCCCGTCGCACGACTCACACTTCCCTTGTGCCAGCAATTCTTCGTGTTGGACCGGCAGCGGCGTCAGCTCCCCGTCCACTACAGGCGCTTCTGGCTGGGCGAGTGCGGCGCGGGCCTGCCAGCCTTCCCACTTATCTTGAATACACGCGCCGTCATCGCCCTTATAAAAACCGTTTAAAGGAGCGAAATCGACTGTCAGCATAGGCCAGGCTTTCTCAAGCCACGCCTCAAACAGCGCCCGCTCATCCAGCGGCGCAGCCTCACGGCTGGGTGCTGGGGCGCGGCCATCTACTTCGGTAATGGATTTCATAGTTCGCCTTTCAGAAAGTAGCTGGCGGGATAATGCAGAATCTCATACCGGGCTGGAGCACGACAGCGTCACTGTCTCCAACGATACTTAGCCTCCCATCTTGATAGAGATACACGCCGTAACCGCAATCCATCTCGACCCGCGTGGAGCGCCGGATTTCAGCGCCACTCATTGTTGGATTAGCAGGGAGTGCCATCTTGTGCTTCTCGGCGTAGTGCCTGCGAACATCAACTGGCTGCCCTTCAACGTAAATCAGGAACGCGCCGACCGCGCACTTATAGCTGTTACCGCACCATTGGCGGCACATGCCAATCTTCAACACGCTGCGCTGGCAACCAAATGGGGCATTTCCCCCGCTCGCGCTTGCCGTGGTGGCCGCAGGGGAGGCGAGGATGGCTTGCGCTTTGACGAACAGACAGTCGTTGCGGTGTTCCAGCGTCAACGGCCCATACAGGCTGGTGTTGATTGGAATTTCTTTGTCACAGCACGCGCAAGAACGGCAATCGGGGCCGTTGGTGTCAATGTGGTCGGCCACCGCGTGCTTGACGACGAATTCGGCCAACTCGCGCACAGTTTCGTCAGCAACAGCCTCTCCAACCTGCTCCGTGGTGGCCGCTTGGGGGGCTGGGGAGCGGTACAAGGCGGATTGAAGCGCCGAAACCGCTATGCTGTACGCCACAGTATTTTTCTTGATAACGTTCAAGCCATCGTGCTTGCGAAGGAATGAAGCCGCTACTTTGTGCGGCACTTCGCCGCTCGTTGCGCTGCTGTCCGGGGTGTTGTTCTTGGTGGTCATGGTTGTCCTTTCTTCTTCTCTTTTGGCTGAGTCGGGCTCTCGTCCCCGCAGTGGACGCACACGTAGCCCTTGGCATGTGGCCATCTGCACTTTTGGCATTCAATGATTTCCGGCGCGTAGCTGAACGCAACATCAGCCGCTGCCTTCTCGTATTGCTTGAGAGTTGGCTTACGCATCGCCGCCCCCTTTCTGGCTGTCGTCTGCCGGGGTGCATTTCTTGGCGCGGATGGACCTTGAAATCCATGTCTCTTTGCCGTCCGCATCCCACATGGCTGCACATTCTTCAATTACCGCATCCCGCATCTCGGCTGGCGCGGCCTGTGCGGAAGGTGGCGTCGTCCAGATCAACGCCCCTTCCGGCAACTGTGCGGCTAAGCTGTAGCCCAACTTGCCTATCGGCTCGATGCTATTGTGCTCGCCAGATCCGCCCTTGTTCCAAACGACCACATGTCCAATAGGCGCGGCATGTGCGCTGGCATCGGTGCTGCTCTGGGTGGCGAGCGCGTCGGGGCACCGCATAGCGCGAATGTCGCGTGCGATCTTGGTCAACTGCGCATCGTCTTTTGCGAACCCGATGCAGTCAGCCTCGACGCGGCGCGCAGCCATTTCCTTGGCGTTCTCCCATGCGTGGTCGTATGGGGCTGGCGCAGACTTCGCGCTCTGCTCGCCTTCCTGCGCGACCGGGGCGGCGTACAGTTCGCAGTTGTCGAACTTGCGACCTGTCATCCAGTGCAGAACACCATCCTCGGCATACGCTACCTGCGTGTTTTCGTAGGTCGGCACTACCGCCCGCTCTGCTTGCGGTGCACTGGCCAGCGTGGGAGCAGCCTGAGCCTGGCGCGCGATGTGGGCGTCGATGAACCGAGCCACATCGCCATATCCAACGTCGGGGTTTTCCACATCAGTGCAATCACGCAGCAACTTGCGAAACTCCGGCGTATCGATGCTTGCCACGCGCGGCGCCGAAGTGGTCGGCTGCGGGGCTGGTGCTGGCTGAGCTGCCTTGGTGGCGAGAGCCTGAACGTCGGATGTAAGGAAATAGGTTTGTCGCTGATTGTCGTTAAACCTACTAAATTCGTACCGCGTCAGCCCGCTCAGATCGACCGATGGTTTTTCATTATCGCTCATAATATCAAACTCCATAAAAATCGTGAGATTACATACCAGATTGGATCTGGCTCTGGGTTCCAGTACTCATATGGGCCAAAGGCTTCTTGCAGAGTTCGGGGGTAGTTAGTGCGGATCATGGTTGCACCTACCAATTTGGTAGCAAAGCCAAGCATTATCATCAACCTCAGCGCCGATTGTCTCACTCAGCCTGGCACGTTCCGTTGCCGCATCACACATCGTACAGTCAAGATACCCACTCGATGTGTAGCCTGTTCCGTTACAGTTTTCGCATTTCATGGTGTTTCCTCCTAGTTGGTGAGGCAATGATGGCACGTCATGCCAGCAACTACCAATTGATTGTAACTATCGGATCATTAGTAAAAATCAATTGGACTCATGATTTGATCATACCCACAATGCCATCACTGCCTAACGAGAGGCAGCAACAAACCATGTGAGGTGCATGATGCATAGTGTAATTAAGGAATTTGGATATGACTAACTCCATCCAATCCCTCCAAGACGTCCGCAACAAGATGGCAGCTCTTGAACAGCAAGAGTTGTCCCTGATGAACCAGATCATCGCCGAGGTCAAGCATACCAAACTCGGCCAAAAAACTTATGATCTGTATGGCCAGAAGGTGACCATTTCTACTAAAGAAAACGTACGCCTGGACAAGAATGCTCTCAATGCTGTCTGGACCGAGGACATGCCGATCAATCGCATCTATTCCTACACGCTGCGACAAAAGGACTATGAGGCAGTCATGAAATCGGGCTCTCCGACGCTTCGTAAGCAGTTGGCGGAGATTGTAACCACGAGTCCTGCAAAACCAAGCATTAAGATTGGAGAATGATATGGATCTTTCAAGTCTGACAAAGCCTCTAAGTAAGCCGCCGCAAATTACCATCGTTGGTACTCCTGGCGTTGGTAAATCCACTCTGGCCGCGCTTTTTCCAAATCCTATCTTCGTGCAGGCCGAGGATGGCGCAAGCGTGTTTGATAGTTGGGAAGAAGAAGCAAAACCCATTGTCTTTCCTGCGCTTCCGCGTTCGGATGCGAAAACCAAGGTCAGCACCAAAGAAACATTGGTTGAGCAACTTCGCAGCCTTGCCACGCAAGAGCATGATTTTCAGACACTTGTGATTGATTCAGTCACTAGCTTGCATGCGCTCTTTGAACATGAAGTCTGCGAGCAATACGGCGTTGACAACATTGGCGAAGCTGCTGGCGGTTACGGCAAGGGATTCTTGGTAGTCAAGGAAATGCACGCTGAGGTAAAGGCAGCATGCGACTATCTGCGCAACAAAAAAGGCATGACCATCGTTTTCCTGGCCCATGCTGGAATCAAAAAAATCAAGGGACGGCCAGATGCGGACGAATACACGGTGTATTCGCTGGATATGCATGACGGCTCTATCGCCTCGTATGTGGCTCTTGTAGATGGAGTGTATTACCTTCGTCAAGACGAATTTGTCAAGGGCGGTGCAGTCGATAAGAAGGGACAGACAACGAAGTTCGGCAAGATCGTGCAAACGGGTGATCGCATTCTTGTCACATCGGGCGATGGCAAAGTTGGATATGTCAATGCTAAATCGCGCTATCCCATGGATTCCGAAATTGCAGTGCCATTGGGTGAAAATCCTCTTCTGGCATTGATCCCATACTTTAACCAAGGAAAATAAAAATGAGCTTTTGGACCCAATCGAATGGCGAGCAAGCAACCGGCGACGTAAAAGAAAACAGCATGGACCCATTGGTAAAGGATTGGTATACATGCATGCTAGAAGAAGTGGCAAACAAGGAATGGGAGGACGATCGTTACATCAACATAAAGGCACGTGTCGTAGCTGGCCCGATGCAGAATCGCGTTGCGTTCTTGAAGCTGAAAGTGTATGAGACTAACAGCAAATATTACAAGGCTGAGGCGCGAGATAATGCCATTCAGAAGCTCGTCAAGTTATATGGAATCTGCAAGGTCAAACTTCCAAATGGCGAGCCGGATGATAGAAGTCTTGCTCAACTTACTGATAAGCCACTTGATATCCTTCTTGACGTTTGGAAAGACCAGGATACGAAAGAGCCCAAAGGCAATTTCATTGTTAACTTTGAAGCACGCGGCGAGAAAGCTGGTACTGCAAAGCCATCCCCCAAAAAGCCACAGCCAAAACAAGAAGATCCGGACGACGACCAAATCCCATTTTAATTAACCAAACCCGGCCCCGCGCCGGGTTTTTAAGGAGTGACATGATTACACCGCAAGAAGTGATTGATGCCATCGAATCACTCCCACCAATCCAAGATGAAAGCGAAAGAAATTACCTAGGAGCTAGCTCTATTGGAGAGACCTGCGCCAGAAAACTATGGCTCCAATTCCATAAATACGTTGAGCCAGAGGCATTTAGCGCAAGAATGCTCCGACTATTCCACCGAGGTCAGCGTGAAGAACCATACATGCAAATGTACCTGGAACAGATCGGATTTGAAATTGTAGAGACTTGCCATAGTCAAAAGCGATGGGTAATGCGATTTTCAAGTGGTGCGGCGGATGGGATTGCCGAGAAAGACGGTAAGCGGTACGTTTTGGAGTACAAAACCGCATCGGATAGCGCATTCAAGCAATTGAAGCATGGTGAGCTGGAAACTATCAAGCCACTTCACTACGCCCAAATCCAAATCAACGGCGATGAGTTCGAATGTGATTACGGCCTATACCTGGTTGTCAACAAGAATACGGATGAACTGTTCTGCGACATCATCCCGATTGAAAGGGCAAAGGCTTCAGCCTTGAGAGAGAAGGCTGAATACGTGACCATGGCAGACAAGCCGCCTGAGCGGATTACCAACAAGCCTACGGCATTTGCTTGCAAGTTTTGCCATGCGCGCGATGTATGCTGGGGATTTGATAAACCCCGCGTCAACTGCCGATCCTGCACCAGCGCCACCAAGCATCCAGAGTTCGGGACATTTGGATGCAGCAAGATCCAGAAAGAAGGGACGCCAGAGCAGCGAACAGCTAACAACCAACTTCCAGGAGAAGGCCATTGCGACCATCACAGTTTCAACCCGTACGCAATGCAAGAATTGTATGGATGGGAGCCAAAAGAATTTTTGCCGCAGCAGCGAGCGGTGATTTACATTAAGCCCGACAAATCAGAGCTTACGAATGGATTTGATTTTGTTCAGTCGAAGGATTTGACGATATGTTGATTCCAAGAAGTTACCAGCAAGAATGTGGCGACAAAGCAATCGCCCACATGCGCGCAACAGCAGAGCCAGGGGTTCTAGTAGTAACTACGGCTGGCGGGAAATCAGTGATAACTACCATCATCGCCAAGGTGGTTGCATCGGCTGGTAAACGTGTGCTTTGCCTTGCACCTAACGGGGATCTTGTATCTGAGAGCGCAAAGAAGTATCGCGCAACTGGTGAATATTGTTCGATCTTTAGCGCCAGTTTAAATTCCAAGGCCACAGGGCATAGTGTCATTTTCGGAACCCCAGGGAGTGTTGTAAATGCCCTGGAAGAGTTTAATGATGAATACGCTTTATTGATCATTGACGAATGCGCGGGCGTGTCAGACGACGAACAGACAACCTACCAGCGGATCATTGCGCACCTTCGCAGAAAGAATCCGAAGTTGCGCATTCTTGGTCTTGATGCCGTACCAGTACGCGGAAAAGAGAAATTGATAGGGCCTGACCAAACATTCCAGCATGTTATTCATGAGTTGCCACATCATGTTTTAAGCGAGCTAGGATGGGTCGTAAAGTATCGCCTAGGATTTACCAAAGAGCATTACGACTTGGCGAAGCTAAAGCTAACTGGCGGTCGATTCAAGCAATCAGAGGTTGATGATGCAACCCTGAACAAAGAGCGCCTTAGCCGCTCAATTATTGCTGACATGATTGATATCATGAAGGACGACAATCGCCGTTGCGCAATCATCTTTACGGCAAGCATTAAGCACGCTCAGGAGGTTCTTTCTTATCTTCCAGATGGCGAGGGAGTGCTTATAACTGGAAAGACGGGCAAGACGCTTCGCAAGGACAGTATCGAAGAAGCGCGCCGTGGGGAATGGCGATATCTGGTAACTGTCAATGCGCTTTCAGTCGGCACTGATATACCAATTGTTGATACTGTGGTTTTCATGCGAGCAACAGAATCTATCCGATTGCTACTCCAAGCTATGGGTAGGGGATGCAGGCTATGGGACGATCAATGGAGTTTGCCGCCAGGAGATATGAACTGGCTACATTCATCGTATCGAGGAAAAAATGACTGTCTTTTGCTTGATTTTGGGCAGAATTTAGAACGATTTTCACTTGATGACGATCTTACTATAACAGGCCTTGTTGCAGCAAAGAACGCTCAAGACGCAGATGATGAATTCTTTAGCATAGACTGTCCAGAATGCCAGACTCCCAACAAGCATACAGCGCAAAGGTGCTGCGGTGTGACTCCTGATGGCGTTAGATGCTCCTACCGGTATATCTGGAAAATGTGTAACGAGTGCGACACTCAGAATTCACCATCGGCACGGCATTGCTATAAATGTGAGGCCGAGCTGATAAATCCTAACGACCGCCTAACTCGAAACCCAGCAATTGGTGCCGGCATCGCTTTCCAGGTGGCCGTCATCAGCATGACCCTGCGCCAACACTTCAAAGGAGATAGCGAGTCCCTACGCGTCAGCTATAGCGTCACAGACGGCGATCGGACATGGCCCATAGATGAATTCATGAAACCCTCCATGTGGACATGGAACAAATGGTGCCAACAAACAGGTTGTTCGGCTAACACGGTTGAGGGAGCTGTGCTAGTGGCAAAGACGTTGAAGATCCCCACACGGCTGATGGTCAAAAAGCGCAAAGGCAGCAAATACTTCGAAATTGTAAATCGTTATTACGATGCCGATAGTAATAATCAATTGTACTTAGCTTCGGCATGATACTAAGATGGGTTGTAGCACCTAACCGGAGAACTCCCATGAAACGCTGGAAATTCGACATTCCCAACATGACATCGCTCTCTAACTGTGAGTGGGTCAGTTTCAAGGACGTAGAGAAGATGGAAGAAGAACTTATCACCCTGCGCGCCGAAAAAGCTCATCTTGAGAGGGCGCTTGTCCTGGCTAATGCAATTCGGAGAATTGAAGGGGGCTGCTATGACCACTGAACAAATGCGCGCAGAGCACTTGCGTTTGATTGCCAAGTTCAAGGCGCTTCACGAGGCTATATTTAAAAAATAGAAAATGGAAACCCCGCCCCTGAAAAGGCGGATATCTGTACCAGATGCAACCGTTACTGAGAACGACCGCATAGCGTTAGCAGACTATCTTGCCACCATCAAGCACGATAACGAGCTTTTTATGCGTTGCGTTCGTAAGTGCATTAAGAAACTTCATAATTACCAGAAGGCCGATGTTATATGGATTCGGCATTGGCTTCCAATTATTGAAAAGGAGCTGAGAAATGACTGATTTGAAAATGCCAACGTTAAAAATGAACGAACCAAGAAGCAAAGAAGAATGGATGGCCGAAATCGAGGAAATTATCGAGAATGGCGAATCTTGCGTGACTTTCATCTGCAACCAAATCGCGCTCAGTCGCCGTAGCGTTGAAAAATATATCCAAGAAATGACGAAATACGGTATTCTTCAAAAAGGCCGTAGAACGAGCGTTAATGGTGTTCCGAATCAAATGTATGTGATCGCCCAGGAACGACCAAGACAAAAAGAATTGATTAAAGAGCCTCCAATTCGGGATTGGCTTGTCGAAGCATTTTTTGGGGAGTATAAGCCATGCGTCTAGCAGACAATCACACGGGATGGGAAGTCCAATCCAGAGACAATCTTGGCTGGTTCAAGGTTGCTGGTCCATTTCCTATTAGAGAAATGGCAGAAAAGGCCATGAGGCGATTCATGGATGAAGATGGCGGAGAATATCGGGTTTATGAGGCAGTTGAATAATGAAAATCATCTATCTCGATATTGACAAGGTTTTGAATAGCCGAAGCTCTATCGAGGCATTTGGCAATGATGATGAGTTTGATGCTGTTTCATGCGGTCTTCTGAAAAAACTCATCAATAATCATTCTGCGTGTGTTGTCATTATTTCCAATCGCCGCATTGCAGAGAGTGTAGAGTATCTTCGTTCGATGCTCAGGCAATGTTCCGGTAAGCGAATCAGTCGAGCAATAATTGACAAGGTTTCAGATGCCAATTTTCCGCGTGGCAAGTTGATAATGGGATGGGAGGAATCGAACGATTTTGATGGTCTTTATGTTATTATTGACGACAAGAACGAAGGCTATAGCGCAGCGCAACAAAAATTTCTAGTGCAACCAGATCCAGATCACGGGTTCCACATTGGTGATTATGAACGGGCAAATAGCTTGCTATCGAAGGAACATCGATGAATCCATATATACAGCCTAAGTCAATGGAAGAATTAGAGGCGATGTTGCAGCCAGGGGGGCCGTTGAATCCTCATCAAAATAGGGTTCCCATGTTGATGCCTAAAACGCCTCAATTTACCACTGCGCTGGACGTTCAGACCATGATTGATGCATCACTGGCGCGCACTGTGCAGGCCGCAGCAAATCCTCTATCGCAGTTTGATACCATCTTCCAGCGCGCATTGCCTGCCGAAGACTTTGCCGCATTCACGGCCTATGTTTCACTTGGAGCACCTGGATTCGGTGATCTAATGGCGACTGAAAAGCTTGACCCGATTGCACAATTGCTGTGGGAAACGATCAAGGAGAATATAAAATGAATGTCTTGGAAAAATTGGCTGGGACCATTACTATGGCCGATAGATTAAAAATGGCTGTTGGATCAGCGCTTACGCCAGAGCAGCAGGTTGCCGTTTCTGCATTGGTGGCTGATGGGCCTGGTAGGTTTGAACGATGGGCGGCAACGGATGCTGGTCGTGCGGCTATTCGCGAGTTTGCTGATAAATTCACTAAAGAATAAAAATGATGCCTGCGCGCGGCCCAGAACGTGTAGCATACCTGCGTCATATACGATCCGAAAGGGTCAAAAAAATAGAGGAGAAGAAAAGGTCGTTGGAGGATTATTTTCTAACGGAAGTGCTGAGAAAAGAAAGAAAAGAAGCGAGAAGGCAGGCTGAAATAGAAATCAAGAATATGCTTGATAAATTGAACGCGCCATATAGACAAGAAAATCATGGATTGTTCGAATCAATCTTTGGATTCAAACTTTTTTGAATAAAAGCCCCGAAAGGGGCTTTTTTAATGACAACCGCATCCACATCGCGGCCTAGGTGGACAACAAACCGGTAGAGGGCAGCAACGGGAAAACTGAAACGGAATAAACGTAAAAAACGGATTGAAAAACATATTTCCTCCTAATAAAAAAATAGGCCGGGGTTTTTAGTCCCGGCCTACTCCCACCGCTCGGCCTTGGGTCGGCATTCTTCGCGGTGTAGCCGGTTGCTTTAAGTGTAGCAGATCATCCGTGGTTTGCAAATTCTTTATGAAGCTCTAAGCGCTTGAGGCGAACGGCTTGTTCAGCTTGTTCTATCTCAGAAAATAAACCTAAGTAGTGTTGGACACCATTATGTGCGACCTGCCCCACCCATTTTTTATTTTTCTTCAACCAATATACGCCTTTAATTCCGCTAGTGTTTGTTGTCGGCGTTCTTGTGTTGTGGGTATTATCAAACCTCGTTGCTTCTCGTAAATTATCTATTCTATTATTGTGTGTGTTCTGGTCTATATGATCTATTTCATTTTTAGGCATGAAACCGTGAATATATAGCCATGCGCAACGATGAGCCTTGTACAGTATCCCATCAATACGTATTTCCAGGTATCTTTTTGATGTATTTGTCGCCGCTTCTTTACCTATCCATCCTTTTCGCGGTGACTTGATCCAAGTGAATATACCTGTATCTGGATTGTATTGCAGAATTTCGAGTAAACGAGCTTGAGTAAGCATAATTGAGCTCCGGTCAAGGTAGTCAAGAAAGGTTGCGGAAGGCGTTGACTAGACGCTTTTCAGGTGCCCCCTATCCGCAAATCAATTATATCAAAAAAATGCCCACCGAAGTGGGCATTTTATCTGCTGTGAAGCTGGCTAATGAGAAGCTACATTGACTGGACTAGCGGTTTGCGCTCCAGTAGTAACCACACCAAGATTTCCGACGATGATATTCCCGTTACGAGCAGTTTGCATTTGCGCAACGTGCCATAGCGAAAAGACCTGCCCAAGAGAAATTAAAGGCAGAACACTCAAAGGAATCAAGGCAACCGGAGCCATTCCTTGGAATTGCATGGTTGACCTCCTTTCTTAGCGCTGATTAAGCTGCGACGTTAACAGGGCTGGCGGTTTGAGCGCCAGTCGTTACGGCACCAGCGTTACCGGCAATTACGTTGCCATTGGTGGCGTGTTGGAGCTGGATGATGCCTTGCAGCAGCGGGAACAGACTGTTGACAGTCGTGACCAGCTGTTGCTGCTGTTGCTGCTGCTGACCTTGTTGCTGAGCCGCAATCGCAGTGTTATTGATTTCAATGCGGTTGCCAAGTTCGCGCTGACGGCCTTCGTTTTGCAGCTCGATCACTTTTGCATTCAGCTTATTGATTTCGGTCTGATCTTCCATCTGGAAGCGCGCGCTAAGCAGAGCACGAGTGCGATCACCATCACACACGACTGCTTCACGAGTTTGGCAACCTTGAGCGCTGACATTTTGGTTGATATTGCAAAGTTCAGAAAGCACCATTTGCTGATTCATATTTGCTTGCTGAGTCAGCATAATGCTTTGCTGCAACGTCGTCGCGTTTTGCATTGCAAAACCAGCATCGATGCTCGTGCTCAGCATCTGATTGCCCATGGTGACACTATCTTTCACGCCACCAATAGCCGTCATAATGCCCATAGATTGAGTCACCGACATATCCGCGCTTTGCGGACGATTGCAACTCGCCACGCCATCGACTACAGCACCACCGCCCCAATTGCCGAAACCGCGACCTCCGAACAGCAACCCGCCAAGCAAGCCACCGACCAAGCCCGCGCCCAAGCCACCGCCAACCCCACCCAGGCCACCATGGCTGCCCATCGCCATAGCTGCAAGTGGCAGGGCCGAACCACCGTCGCCACCGGTAGGGGTAGTAAAAACGTTCACAGGTTGTCCCATTTCAGTTCCTTTCAATTCGTCAATTTTTTCGCCTAACACTTCCGCCCTCATTTCGCTGGCAACTTCGTGTTGTGGCAAAGTGATTTCACTGTTATCCATAAGTAAGTCTCCCTTTTGGGCCACACTACAGCCGCAGATGATTTTCCCCCTTGAAACGTATTACAATATGTGGAAAACGTATTGGAGAATGGCTATGGCAAAGAGCAAATTGCAGCAGGAACAAGAGGACGCGATGGAGACATATACGCATCGAACTGCACGTTCACATCAACGGTATTTGAGGAAGGCGGGAAAGGGGAATGCTTCCCGAGGGTTACGGGAATTAGTGGAAGAGAAAATACAAGGATTCGTTGACCGCAGGAAGGGTCCTGCGGACAGACGAAAGAAATGAACTACTGCGTGCGATCCAAAATTTGCTGGACCCGATCTTGTAATGCAGTAAGTTTGAGTGTCAACCGCGTCACTTCTCGGTCAGCGTCTTCTGTGATGTCACGAAGACCATTTGCAATCGTTGGAGGTAGGTCGATTGTTTCGGTTGCTCCCTGGTCATCAGTTCGGACGGAATTTCCGGCTTGGCTTGCGGGAGCTGGGCACACACGGGCGGGGATGACGAGGCGCATGCGCTGAGAATCAGCATCGGCGCGAGCAGAATCAATTTTTGCATTGGCTAGATCCAGTTTAGTTTTGTAATCGGTGGCAACAGCATTGGCTTGGGCGATGTCAGATTGCCGATCTTCTTCATTCTTGGCGACAGCGGCAATGATGGCGCGGTTGGTAGCGGCATCGTGCTCTAGCTTCTCATGGCGCAGTCCTTTCACATAACCAGCGCCGAACAATGCAGAGCATAGAGCAGCAAATGCCAGCCAGCGATATGGAAACATCAACATATCAGCTTCGAGCCTTGGAAACCAAGGATTGATTGGTTTTAAAGCGTAACGCAATGTTGACAATAATTGCTGCCAACATCAGCTTGTTGTAAAGTGCAGAAGTCATGTAGGGCTGGATTTGCGGGAGACTATCTCGAACTGCATCAAAGTTGACAACGAATGCACCAAATAGCACGTTAAACCAAATGGTCATCGAGCGCCATGCGCCTTTAAGATGATCGATCATGTTATGGCTCCTTTTCGAATTAAACAGCGTTGATAATATTTTGAGCTATTCGGCGGGACCAGCCACGAGCATTTTGAGGCCAGTTCGTCAGGCTAGTCATGTAAGACAATCGCTTTGCATTGAACAGCGCAATGGTGCGCCACACATCAGCCGCACGAACAGCGGCAATTGTTTCTGCACCAATGTTGCCATCAACGGTAGCTCCCACACATTCTTGTAGCCATTTGACCGGATAGCCGCCATTGTAGGCCGCATCAAAAACTTGGTAGGCAATACGCGGATCGAACTGGTCGCACTGATATCGGTCCCAATACCAAGCCTTGGCAATGGACCTGGCAATCTCAATGGGAAGATCCTTCATTTCTCCCTTATAGCCCCAATCACGAGCAACGCGCTCTGTGATGCCATATTTTGTTGCTCCACCGGCATCAGCCAGTCTGTCGCGATCAGTGAAGCCTCCCTCGATGCTGGATATTGTAGAGAATGCAGTATCGAAGGTGCTCATATTGGGTATCCTTTAGGGGGTTCTTTGCTTCAATAATTCGAGAATTAAATCCATACGGCCTTGGAGATTTCGCTCTACGCTATCCATACGGTCTTGAAACTGCACCACGACAGCGGCAAATTTTTTCTCGTATTGCTGCTCTAGTCGTGCAGTTTCCCGCTGGTGACGATCTTGCATTTCCCGAAGATCGGTTCGCCATTCGGTTTTTGCTTCTTCCAGTGCCTTTTGCGTTGCTCTCTGTTCCAAGCCTACGCGGATTGTAGTATGCGCGTCTTTTAGAAAATAGCCAAGCGTAACTATCAACACTGCCAGAATGTATGGCACGGGATTGGTGGGATCAAAAACCATCAAGCGACCTCCTAATGATCGGCGGAGAGAACCAAATACATGCGATTAACTCGGCATGTTCTAAAAATCTCACCATGTAATGATACGGGCTATCAATAGGATATCCATTGAATATCCATCCAATAATGTGCATTATAACCAGCAATGCAGAAAGGCGCACAATCATTATTGAAGCGTGGCAAGCTATATATATTGCAAGCAGAGCAACCAATATTTCAATCATTATACATATTGGATAAAACCAATGTGCAGGCACAGGAAAGAAAACGTCCGCGCCGACGATAACCGACAGCGCGAACATACGCCGACTGCTGATGTTCAGCGCGAGCGCAACAATCAACAGTACGACGTAAGAAATCATTTCGATTTCTTCTTCAAAGTTTTTTTCATTGGTGCCATTGCCTTAACCGGGGGTGGCGGGGGATTGCCGTTACCAGCTTTATACAATTTACTCATGGTGTTTCCTTTCGTGGTGGTGAAAAAATTTAAACTAAAACGTCAATCTACTGCTAATTAAGGTACTGAACCATATAAAATAATGACTACTTCACCGCTTTCCTGGCTTTGATCCGGTTCCGGTTCGTGATATGTAACCGTTGGACCTCCATATATAGGCGATAAAGGAGCGTCTCCGCCAATGCTGGCAAATCGCTCAATTTGCGCCGATTCTTGCGAAGTATCTGGCACTACATTGGTATCCTGTTCCATTTAATAATTCTCCATTTTATATCATCGACGCGAAACGACAGCCCGCCAATTTCCGGCAGGAACAGTGACCCCTGCGCCAGTGTTGTTGAACGCAAACGCAGTTACGAGATTGGCTGCCGTCACCTGACCCCATATGATCATATTCCCCAATCCGCCAGCATCATATGCAATCTGTGCGAAATCGCCAAGTTTTGCACCGGTAACAGTAATAGAAAATATGGCAAGAGCATTATTGGCGATTGTTGCTCCTGCGAATGCCAATGTGCCGGACAAATAGGTGGTGTTGGTACCACCATTACGGCAGTTGTCCAGCAACGTGCCTGTTCCAGCATCCGTCAGATTAGTGCCATCATTAAATCGGTTGAAAACAACATCACGAATGGTTGAGCGCAGACTTCCTGTATCAGACAGAATCTTGCTGTGCCGTCCGCCGTATACGGTGGCATTCTTGCATGCCGCGCCAAGAGTCAAATTCGAAAATGTGTCACAGTTTTCGAGAATCAAGCCCGTACCTTGCTCAAAGACATCGGCGGTAGCATTTGCCTCGAAATCCGTGCCAACGAATTTATCCTGTTCTGCGGACAGATCACCGAATGTCCCATATAGAGAACATGCTTCTGCCGTGCCGCCGAAGAAGTTATTCCCCAGTGTGGCATGACGATAAATACCAATTGTCGGCCCTTCGGCAACTGGGTTTAAGAACGTGCAATAGCTTGTCGTTTCGCCAGAATTTCGCCGAGTGAGATAGTAGCCATTCGCCGGTTTTGCGTTGAGATACCATCCATCCTCATTGCCGGAGACTACTACGTCAAATTCTGTACAGACTGCAAATTCGACTCGAAGGCCAGATGATGCTGATCCGCATCCGCGAACCCTGCCGCCTATTTTGCAGTGGTGCATAGAACGCACATAGATACCATTCCCGGCAGTGGCGGGCGCTTCGATATTTGGACGTTTTCCCCATCCAAATTTAACACCATAGCAAAAACCGGTAATGAAAACTACCGCGTCCGAAGCACTTGCATCGAATATGACTGCATCCCCAGTCCCCGTGTAACGCAGTGTAACGTCGCCTTCGAAAACAATTTCAGCGTGATGGATTGCCCAATTGGGCGAAACACTGTATTTGTATCCGCCAGGCGGGAAGATCAATTTCTTCCTGTTCAAGGCAATATGATCACGTGCTGCTTGAATAGGAGCGGTAAGATCAAGCGCATATGTTCGAGCCTGGACATCGGCAATTTGGGCGCTAGTCATGAAATCAAACACGCTGACCTCATCACGCAGTTTATCTTGAACGGTTCGCGTTACTGACCCAATTGCCGACTGGATGAAGCCGATAAGGGACGAACCAACACTCGAAGCAAGATTGATAATGAAATTGTTGATAAAGCTAGCAATACTGAAATCATCCGATGTGCGTGCGAAAAAAACCTGACGCCCTGCGCTGTCTTGGACAAGTTCTGAATAGGAGCCTGAGAAAAAAACATTTGCAGGCGTCCCATTACGCACAATGTAGCCATTCACCGTACGCAGCGGCTGCGCGGCTGGCTGCGTGCCTGCCGAATCCCAATAAACGGTCACTGGTGCCGTGATCGGGTTCTGATTTGGCAGGCCGAAATAGATATAGCCGCCATCTAGCGGCTTTCCATCAAGGCCGGTATATGTTTTAACAGGTTGTTCGACTGGGAGCATTCATTACCTTTGTTGGTTGCTGGAGCTTGATTGTATCGCTTGTGTGACCCATCGTTCTGCATCTGCCGGATTAACCGATAGATTTGTTGCTTTGGCATATCTCTTCCATGCTGGCGTTCCGACAAGTTGCAATGTTGCTTTTTTCTGGCTAGTCTGCCCTGCATTCTTTGCTAGGTTGATAAATTCATTCGATGTGATGAGTTTATCAACAGCCTTGATTGCTTCTGGCTTAGCGCCTTTTGCAAGTGCAGATGCCACGGCTGCACCAGCACCAGGGCCTGCCACCGCCCCAACAGCGGTTCCTACTGTAGCACCAAGCGCTGAACGTTTGGCAGTATCGTACAGTTTACCCATAAGTGTTTCAGCAGGTTTTAATTCGTCCTTGATTGCGCTGATTCTACCAGTAGTAATTCTTTCTCTTGTAGCCGCACTAATATTTTTTGATACGCGATACAAGTCACTAAGTTGCTTGCGTGCTTCCGGTGGAAGATTTGAAAACAAAGCGGTATAAGACTGCTTATTTTTTAAAAGTCCCTCGTAGAATTGCGCATATTTTTGGAAACTAAGATTTCCACTCGCTGCACTTTTACCTAATGCGGTATTTAATCCTGATGCAACAACGCTTTGACGCAGGTTTTCAGGAACAGCCTTCACCAATTTAATAAATTTGCTAGGATCACCAGCGGGAAGCGCTTTAACAGCGCCAGAAAGATCGCCCACGAAAGATTCATCAATATTCTTGCCAAAGAGTGAACTAAGATCATCCTCTAATCCTTTTCGTACCGCGACAGATGCTTTTGCTGAATTATACAAGTCTCCTACGCCATTAGCTTCTGCAACTGATTGCTGATCGTCAGAGAGAGTTGAATAAAGTTTTTTCAAAGTACCCGATTCGGAATCAGCGAATGGGCCAGTTGCTTTTCGCAATGCTTGTCCGATCTGCTTTCTCGTCTGATCGAGATAAGCGTATGTGACTGGTCTATCTCCTGATAAAGAGGAAAGTAATTTATTCTCAGGGGCCAAAAGTCTATCAGCTCCACCAAGATCGTCAGCATGTTGTTTCAGGTAGTCTACAGTATTGGTAGCTGGTGCATTGGTCTTGGCTGGAATCGCATCTTTGACCTTGGAATATAAATCCTCTGCCTTTTTTTCTAATTCTGTTTGCGTTGCAAGCATTTTATTCTTGACATCGCCAGAAAGCGTGCTCAGATCATGCGTACCGCCAATTTCTTCGACAATATCATTCGCTCGCTTGGCGACATTGCTCAAGCCTTCAATCTCTGCCGAACGCGCCTCAGAGCCTGGAATAGACTTCACAGCCTGCGCCAACTCTCGATAAGATTGATTCGTCGTAACATGGTCAGGCTGCAAGTAATCCTCGATGCCAAGACGTTTAGCCGCCTCAACAACTTTAGGATCAGGCGCGGCTTGTTCTGCGAGAATTTGGGTGGCAGATTTGCTGCCTTCTGCCGCCTTGGTCGCAGCGCTTGCCAATTCTGGACCGGCTAGAGTGGGCGCTGCTTCAACAGGTGCAGCAACCGTTGCTGGTTTAACTACGCCCTTTACTGCACCAGCGGCTTTTCTAGCAGCAGAAACAGCGACCGGCGCGATATCTCTGGCCGCTTGTCCTGCCGCTGCTGCACCACGGCCAATAGCTCCAAGCTCAGAAGTAAGTGGTGTCAGTGGCAATGTAGCCTCTGCCAGGTTACCAACCGCTTCTAATTGCCGCTGCCCTTCTGCTGTGCGCGGTTGATAGGTGAGTCTACTAGCCCCTTGCGCTGCTGCTTGCTCTGCTTGTTGGACGCCTTGTTGCGTTCCGAAGGTTCCTTGCGCAACAGATTGCCCAATGCCTGCCAATGCCCCTCCAAGAGTTCCAAGCGTGCCTCCTGTTGCGCCAGTAGCAAGCGACAGAGCAGTCTCGCCACCTCCAATTAGTCTATCAACCAATGAAGGATCGGCAGGCGCAGCGGGCGCGGGAGCTGGCTGAGCTGCACCAAATGCCTGCTCTTGTGCGGATACAGGAATAGCGGCGGCAGTTGGTGCAGCCGCAGAACCCAATTGCTGCTGCAAAATCTGGAACGCCTGCTCCTTGGTAGCTCCTTCCGGACCATTGACCGTGTAGCTTTTTCCTTCTGGCGAGGTAAAGGTAAATGTTGGCATCAATGCACCTGAACCGACCAGCCTGCGGGTAGAGCAGCAGCGGGCGCAGCCTGTGCCTTGAGCGTTTGACCGGCAAAATCATTGAATGTCAATGAGGGATTATCCTTTTGAGCTTTTTTGAATTTTGTCAAGTCAGAATGATTATATGGCACAGCCTGTTGAACATTATTAATGATTCCATTGATAAAATCCTTCTGCTGTTGCGGAACAGAAGGATCAGCCAATTTTGGTTCGAGTGCCGCTTCGGTGATCTGGCGCACCTCGGCCAGCTTGCGAAGTGCATTGTAGCCGTTATCGCCGGGTACAAAGGCGAGTTTGTCGATGGACTTGATCAAATCACCAGTGGTAGCCAGTCCGCTCGTCTCCAACGTCCCAAGATTGCGCGAAACGCCAGTCCATAGTGTATTGTAGTCTTTAACTTGATCTGAATTCAATTCGTTCTTGAGTCCTGCCAATCCTGCACTGAATAGGCCAGTGCTCTTAGGTTGTCCGAAACCAAGAACGCCAACATTTGACTGAACTGGTAAGTCGGTAATGTTTTTGAGAGCACGAGCCACTTCATTACCAGATGCGATGATTCGGCCATTGTACACAACAGAGCGTCCACCGCCCCCGGCTGCATTGATCCCAGCTTCCTTGTTGATACGCTGGCGCAATGCCTCGTCGTACTCAGGGGAGCCTGGCTTGTACAGCTTCGATAGCTCTTTGGTGAATTGAGTTTCAGTAGTATCACCTTGCCGAGCATCAATTAGCCTCTGAACTTGCAATTGAGTTTGAGAAGCCAGTTTTTCACCAGCGGTTGGCGTGGTAAATTTCAGTTGTTCTTCCGGCTTCACGCCAGAAGATTGGATCTGAGTCAAATAGTCTGGCAGAGCCTTTGGATTTTGCGGAATATCATCAAGATATCCCTGCAATTGGTCCTTCGGAATGACGCCTTGCGCTGCCAATGACTTAAACAGCGTTGCAACTTGACCCGGTTGAACGCCTTTTACTTGCGCCAGTGCTCCAGCTTTTTGACCAATAATGCCAAGACCTTTTTGCGTGGCTTCGATCTGTTTGGTAGCCAATTCAACAGGTGCTTTCTCTTGCGCACGTTGCTCTGCGCCAAGGCCCTTAAAAGCCTCAGTGAACTTGCCCGGCCCCAGTTCTGAGGCCAGTTTCAGACCGATGGTTGCTCTCGCGAATTCTGGATGATCTTTTACGAGTTGAGCCATTGTTTCCGCAGCTTTAGCGTCCTGCTCGTTGCCAGAATTACGCGCTGCCGTCGCTTGATCGCTCAACAAGTTCACCGCGACATCATTCGACCCGGATTGGATGGCCGCATATATAGGGATCGCTTGCTTGATGCGAGCCTGTTGCTGTGCTGCTGAAATAACGTCTGAGCCTCGCTTGATCTGTTCGCTCAGGGCAGGATATTTGAGAATCGTTGCACCAATTGCTTCCGGCGTCGGGTTCTTGCTCAATGCCGCAAGATCGGCCTGCTGCTGTTTCTGCTGAGCGAGCGCCAGCCGCTGTTGTTGCTGCTGTTGTTGGATCTGATTAAGCGCAACCCCGCCAACAATGCCTTGCGTGAATGATGCTACCGGCGACGGAAGATTAGCAAAGGCGCTGGTATAGTCATAGGGATCAGCCATCAGAATTTACTCCCAACATATTGGCCGAACGCCCCGGTCAAGCTATTGATTAACTGACTGTTTGCTCTCCCTGCTGCCAATGCTGAGCCAGCCTGCGCCTGACCCTGCTGACCCAAGAGGTTCGCGACATTGGTCCCGGTTTGGAGACCCGCATTGCCGACACCCGCAGCCGATGACTGACCAAGCCTACTAATGCCGCCGAGATTCTCGTATTGCTGCTGAATCAGTTGCGATAGCAACTGTGGCTGGAACTGCGCCAGTGCTGCTTGCGTGTTACCGCCACGTAGACCTCCGGTAGCCGAGGCGTTTTGCAGAATGGCATTGGTTCCTTGCTGTTGGAGAGCTTGGAACTGTGGAGAAGTTTGCAGAGCGCCGATTGCCTGCTGCTGTGCCTGAGGGCCACCCAATCCAATTAGATTCTGTTGTGCACCAATCGCGCCGGTTCCTGCTGAGACGTATGGAGAAAGTAACTTTTGGATGGCATCGAACTGGCGTCGCTGCTCATCGATACCGGCTTGAGCCGATTGTGTTTGCGCACTGGCTGCGCTTTCAGCGGCATTCTTTTGACTGTTTGCTGCTAAAAGACCGCCCACTGCGGCAGCTGCATATCCCCATGGCATATAGCTATCCCTTGTCAGTTTTGATACACACGATAAGCGTGATGCGCTCGTGTGGCGTTGGGTTGGTTACCCAGTGCAAATGTGAATTGTCGAACCAGAACAGATCACCAGGGGCAGTCACCAGTTGTTCTCCATCAAAACAGAAGGTCTGCCCTGGATCGGCTGCAATCTGGACTGCAAATTTTTCGTAGTAGCCTGCATGCCAGCCTGGATCGACGTGCGGTTTGCACTGACCGCCAGGGGGGATGCGCGTAATCAGTACCCCCCCCAAGCGATCACCGCGAACTATACTCATCAAAGGATAGACCAGCTCGCGCAACGGCAGACAGTCAGCTTCCGGGTACCAGACTGCGTCATGGTCCGCGTTTCCGTTGACGCCAGGTTGAGCGAATCGCGCCCAAATGTCGGACAGCCCATGATGTGGCGAATCTGGGCTCGCTGTGCGCATGGTGTATAGATCCCACAGATGCGGATTGGCTTCAATTGCAGTTCGGATTGGCTCAACGTTCAGGCCAGATGCTAGTAGGCGAATCTTGCTCATGCCATGCCTTCCGCAATCGCCTGCATCTGCGCGGCATTTGTCGTCTCGATTAGCACTTCATCGATGTGAGCTTGGTCGGTTTCGGAAGTGGCATGAATGCAGAACCAGACGACATCAGTCAACGCCTTGACGCCGTGATGCTGGTGTGCGCAGATAGTCACGAGTTTTGGAGCATGGAAGACGTTACGCTGTCCATCCACCTCGATTTCTACAGAGCCAAACGCAAGCAGTGCAAAATGGTCGTAGTGGTGCTTGTGTTGGACAAGGATTGAGCCAGCAGGGAACGTGGTTTCTTTCGCATACAGACCGCCTGCGAAGTGGTGCACAAGTTCAATTTGTTTATCCAGCGGCAACATGTTCTCCCGTCAGGGGTAATGTGCGCCGCTGGCTGCGCAATAGGCTCAGCTATTACCTTAAAAATTGGCAATGTGAATATTATAAAAACGTTTCGTATTAAATAGCAAGCTATTTATGTGAATATTCTACCACTTGCACGAATCGAGACAGTATTTGCGCTAGAGCTGGTAGAAATCGTGTCTCCTGATTCCATGTTATGCCCCACGACTTCAGGAAATGTCCACGTTGCGCCGCTAGTGCCTGTTGCGGTAAGGGTCTTGCTGAAAGCATTCGATACGCCTGCCGAGCCTCCAGACGGAATAAGATGAACAGTGATCGTGGTATTGGAACCGCTGGTGTTCACTGCCGTGAATTTGTCAATCGCAGTCTTGCTATTGCTTGACGTGTATTGTACGGTTTCTGCAATTTCTGCCAATTTTGATTCAATCAAAACCTGTGGAGTAGTGGTCATTACAGTCCTTTTGAAATGGCTGCTGCTTTTAGTGCATTTGCTAGAGCAATCACAGTGGGCAAATCTGTTGCGTCGGCAGGATATGAACTTGGACTAGCTAAGCCCTCTGCAACGTCTGCAAATGCAGCCCTGTCCACATACAGATTACCAACTTGAGTAGTACTAGATACGACAAATGGAGGTGTTCCGCTTGCCACTGTCGAAATAATCTGGTCAGTCACGCTCAATTTACCAGCGATGGCAACAAGATTTGCAGCGAATTCGATCAGTTTTGTGCCAATAATAGCAATCGCTATTGCATCGGCTGCGCTTCTATATAGACCAGTTGTGATATCTCCTCCAAGATAATAGCTAGGAACTGAAACCGATCCAGAATCAAGGCCGATTCTTCCACCTGTAATATCTACCGAATCATTGTTTTGCGAGCTGATTGTTCCTAGTTGAGCGCGTGGTGCTTTATCCAATTCATCAGCAATGTTTGCCAATACTCCAAATGCTTGTAAGGACTTTGCCAATGCATCACTGGCTAGAGCATTCGCTTCCTCGATAGTAGCTGGAAAGGTAAACGTTGTATCATTAAAAACCTTCTCAAATGCTTTTAAGGTCTCGTGATTACCAAATACTTCTGCCAATTGCGCACGATTAAGGGGCGAATAACTCATCGTGGTCCCGTCGTATAAAGTGGTTCAAGTTGAATATCAAGTCGAGCAACCGACAAGAATGCATCACTCGTTCCCCTGAACTTTTGAATTCTCATGTTTTCTAACGATCCTTGCCTTAACCAAATCAAACGCTTGTTGCGTTCACCTTGCTTGCCTGCCGATACAGCTACTTCTTTGCTCCATCCTTCCCCATCAACGGAGAAAGAAGTCCAAACGATAGGATTAGCGCCTAGAGGAACGCGGCCAGGGAGACAAGTTAATTCAAGCTGGTGAAATATAGCGCCGAGACCTTCATTGTACAGAATAACAGTACCGAACTCCCATCCGATGACTTGCCCGTAATGCGTGCTAACAGAATCATTCAAATAACCTAGAGCCGAGCTGGTAGGATCACCACTCAGCCACTTATCGTAGCACCAGACAAGATTTCGAGCTCGGTAAGTGGAAGGCGTGAAAATACCTGAATCAAGATGGAACCAAACGGGCTCGCCAGTCACTTTTGAACCACTTGCATCATAGACCACTGTTCTATCTGGCAAATGAATGTATAACAGTTCATGGTTCTTATCGACGCGAGTCTCCATCACAACTTTTGATAATTCAGACTCAGAATACTGTTGCAAAATCTGGTCAATCTCTCGCGTTGATAGCTTATCAGTGCCACCATTAGCACCAAGCCATATTGCGGGAGATTCATTTCGACCACCGCCAAGGAATGCAACTTCTTGCAAGAATCCAGCAACAACACAATGTGGCCCAATTGCTCCACGCTCCATCTTTGCACCTGGATTACGCTGGAATGGGAAGAAACTGCCGCCTACGTTATCAAATACCTCAACTGTATATCGATTGAAAGCATACAGTTCGCCACGCCATTTTCTCACGCCGACAATAGGATCTGGATCGGCCTCGCTGCTGCCATATTTCAGGGGATTGACCGATGTAGGATCATTCAATTCAGTGACAACTAATGACGTTCCATCTGTCGTCACGAAATAACCATCGATCCACTGGACATCGAGCACGCGCCCAAGATCAGGGTCAATTACTTGCGTAAGAATGCCATTCCAATAGTAAAGATTGCCCCCAGCGGCAATTGCTAGACGATCAAAAGAATAGTCGAAACGTACTTGTTCAGAACCGGCGACAGTTCCTAGAATATTCACGCTTCCGCCCTCATTCACACTCACTAAATTGCTACCCATTACACGATAGCAAATGCCATTCCAGTTTATTCCCCCACGGTCAACGCCTGGCCCAGTACCAAACGAAACAATGCCATCTCCCGGACGCAAATAACCTTGTGAAATTCCCTGAGACTTAGGGACAGGAACCATATTTCGCGGATAAGATGAACGAAAATCGGCTGATTCGTTGGAATATATACCATTGAGTATAGGCACTTGGGGCATTTATTTATCCATCATGGAAAAAGTGTAATATCATACAGCAATCCAAGAACAGACGCCTCTACTTGTGTACCATTCTGTGAGACAGATCCAATTCTGATCGAAGTTTCATACTTGGCAGGCAGAGTGTTATATGGTACCAAACCACCCGCAATTTCATGTCTGTATAAACTACTGCCATTAGCCAAAAGTGGAATGCGAACTGCGTTTATTTGACGCCCTGCGGGGTTCGTCGATACAAACACAAATCGCGCGTTCTGAGAAGCTCCAGAAGTAGTCAGGCCCATCAATGCCGAATACAAATCCAATGAATAACCTGCCGGAACTGTGTATTTGCATTGATTCAGAATGCCATCACCAGCTGAGATATAGGCGCGGCCAGCACCGCCACCGGCGACGCGGATCGTCAATAGCCCGACATTATTTCCGCTGCTTCCTGCCGTAACCACCACTGCGGAATTGGTAGCAATATGCGTGGAAGTTAATGGTACAGCCGTCAGGCCATTAAGAGTTACTGTCTGTGTTACTTCTGCATAGCTTCCATTAAGCGTAGTGATCGAGACAGTTTGAGCACCCGTACCCGCAGCAGTATCATTTGCACTATTCGATAAAATTTCCCATGATTCTGCCACTGTTTGTCGCGGGATAATCGGTGTTTCTACGGCTGGAAAAATATCCTCGGGCGTCGTTGCAGTATTTACACTTGGATTGTACCCACTAAAAACAACGCGGCGAACTCCAGGGATTTTCCCAAGCACGGCGGCGCAGAAGAACTCAGAAGTTCCTCGTTGTAGTTGGTCAAAGCCGCCGCCGTCCATTAGAATAACTCCTTATAGCAAATCAGGCGGTGTATCGCCAGGTTCATATATTGTATATTTAGTACCGTCGCAAACGATGGCGATGGCATCGGTAGAGAACGGCGCGGCAGGCGAAATCAGCTCGCCGGTCTCGGTCTCGGTGATCACGATAGGAATTATCTTCATGATGGAAGCACTTCCACTGAGTAACCTTCGAGCGTTATGGTATCGCCTGTATTTGCAAGCTGACCAGTTATCGTCAGGATCTGATCCACTGCGGTATTAATAGAGAGGATCGCGGCTGCAAGGGTGGTTGCGCCTGAGGATATTTGATTTGAAACTTGCGAATTGAGTGCGTTCCGGTTCCGAATTTCATTGCGTACCACATACGTTACACTCGTTGCCGCCGTATTCACGAAAGCCACTGATCCCCCAAACCGTACAAACAGATTTTTCGCGTTTGCGTTGTTGGTCGTGCTGTAATGTGCCGTCACACGTACGACACCATTAGACCCCATTATCCCGCCAGGAATCGTGATGCTGGCAAGCGTAGTCTCTGACGTAGTGCCTGTGATGGACGAGGCGACAGCAGATTGCCCTATCAAATTACTGCCAATTGGTAACCACACTATCCCATTCCAATAGAACTCTCTATTTCCAATATCAGTGCAGCGGATTCTCTCGCCGACAAATGGAGATTGGTTCCTCGTTGCCCATGTGGTAGAGACAATGGAATTAACTCCATAGAATAAACCGTCCACCTCAGAATCCTTCGCCGGTCATCACGTCAAAAGTTGTTCCGGCAGCAGAGATATAGGCGATTGAATCATGGTCTTGATCTTTTGTGACTGTCGTTGCCATTCCCGCCGAAACCGGACAGTCCGCAGTTGACGCATTTTGCGCGCCGAATTTGCTGTTATAGAGGCGGAAATAGCCCTTATTGGCCCCACTGTTTAGAACGCGCGCCTGTTTGCTGCCAGTGCTAATCGTTGCAGATGCAGAGCTAGCTCCTACGGTAAGAACTTGGTTGCTACCATATTGCGGATTGAATGGCTGTTTAGCTGTCATGATTTAAGCTGTCCTATACCAAGAATTATTAATGTGATCAAAGCGTAACCGGAAGAAAGCATTTGCTGCTAGCGTGGTTGGAGCGCCGTTAACGGTCGCACCATTGCCCGCAACAGTCAATGCAGTCACGGCCTGAGTGCACGACACAAGAACCTGTTGCCCATCAACAGAGCTAGTCAATGCTGGTAGCGTGATCGTGCCGGCTGCAAACCCTGCTGTTGGTGTCAGCAACAGATAGACATTCTCGCCAGTTGTCACAGGCGCAATAGTGATATTGAAGCCACTCGCATTTGGCGACGCGTATTGCGTCATATCGTTGCCAGGCTGCGTCGTATTCTGTTGTACGAAATCCAACAGCACCGACATTGCCGCAGCTCGTGCATCGCCATTGCTGGTCGAGAAGATAACGACCAAATCGCCAGAATTCAGCGTAGTTGCTCTATCAAGCTGGTTGATTTGCATATGATTCCATCAGTTAAATTCAAGCGTACCATCCGGACCAGCTTCGATTTGCTGATCCGGTGGAGAGATAAAGCGATTGTTCTGACTGCGCCAAGTCTTGTTGCCTGCACCCAATGGCAAACTCGTTGGCAGAGGAACTTCCTGAGGCTTGCCAAACCGTGCTGCAAGCATATCGTAGCCATCCTTGGCAACCATGGCAGTGGTCGGAGAGACCTGTTTGCCATATCCACCAGCTAACCGCATCGCAAGGTTAGTTACGACAGGTTCAATTGCCCAGTCGGGCAGATTCGAGTCATCATCAAGCAGAGAATCATCAGGATTTGCTGGGATAGGATAGCCAAGACGAAAACCTTTCCCACTCCACGTGGCAAGCATCATATCTAACCTGCGCTTCCCTGAGTCTAGCGTATCAGGATCAAGCGTGACGACATTGCCATGCAGAGCCAGTTCCCCGAATGCTTCCTCAATGATCTGCTGCTTGGTGAAACTCATTTATTCCTCCAAAGTTGCCGCGATCAGGTCACGCAACTTGCGATCACTCGTACGGCCGTCAAACTTGATTTCAAGTTCCATTGCCTTGAGTTCAAGTTCCTCACGAGTAGGCGGCGGTTCGACTTGTTCAACCTTGGGGTTCAAACTTTCAATAGCTTCTGGAAGGGTTTCGAACCACCCATCGGTCAATGCTGCATCAAATGCATCCTGATTGGTTACGCCAAGAATGGAATACGTTCCACCTTCACGCTGATGAATGCCAGGAATACGATAAACAAGAGTCGGAAACATTATTTTTTCCCCTTCGATAGGACTTTATTAGCCTTGGCAACGATCTTATCACGAGCTGATGGGCTGAGTTTGCCTTTTGCAACCATCTGTGTAGCTCGGGCCTTGGCATTGGCTGCATGAGCAGGATCATTTACCGGATAGGACCTTCCAGTTCCCGCAAACGATTTCGCTGGCAATTTCTTACGCTGCTTCGTGGTTAATTCTGCCATGATATTCCCTCAGAAAAAAGGCCGGGTTTCCCCGGCCCATACATCAACCAACGCGGTAAGTGACGAAGGTATTCAAAGCCGTCTTTCGGGTACGGAAGTGGCCCGAAGTGACCGTTGCGACAGTTGCAGTACCGACAATCGTATGACCCGAAGCAGCCGTTACCGTGAAGGTATTGCCGCCCGTATTGATAACCGACCAATCGAACGAATCACCGATGCCGAATTCAGAAGCCAGCTCCATCACCGATCCGGTCGGGATAGTGCCTGCCACTGCCGCAGCAGTACTGGAAGTCACGATGCCGCCCATCATTGCCAGGGCAGAAACCGCACCAGTCGTGTCCACGGCCACCGGAGCGCCTTGGAGTTGGCTGGCATACAGCGACATCACCAGTGGCGAAACGCCAGTTTGATAACGAACCGCAGCCGCACCAGCCTCGATGATGACGGTCGCGCCCGATGCATAAGGCCCAAACACGGTTTGCCCATTGATAACAACACCAAGCAGGCTAGGCTTAGTCGGTTCGTTCGGGAAGCCGACAAGATTAGTAACAATGGCTTTGTCAGTGGTATGAACAGCAAAGCTTTCACCCGCAGCAATGGTGAGTTGAACACGGCCTTGCGGATAAACGAGTAGATCAGACATGATTTTCCTTTCTGTTTGATTAGGTCTGATTAAACAGCATCAAGCCGCTCATCTCAGGTTGCTTATTTACAACACCAAAAAATACATCCCAGCGGAACTTGGTTTTCATGGTGTTGATGTCGTAGAACTTCTGCATAGTCACTTCGATGCCATTGTCCGTAGAAGCACGCAAGATTGCTGCGCCAGCATTGTCAGGGATCACATAACGTCCCGGCAGGATTTCCAGTGCGTCTTTCTGCCAGAACGGATTGATCGCAGCGGCAACGGTGTTCAGCCACACAACAGCAGCGGTTGCGGACGGGGTGATAGTCACGTTCTGATATTGCAGTTCAGCATCCGTGCCGCCTTGTGCCGAAATCATCGGCGGGGAAATAACCAGGGTAGTGGAAGAAGGAACCGAGATAACGCGGAACGTTTTGAGCACACCAGTGTCGCCTTTGGTGATGTGATGAACTGCATTAACACCTGCGACAGTGAAGCAATCGCCCGCTGCAACGTTGGTAGTGCTCGACACAGTGATGGTCTGGTAACGATTGTCCACGTTCGAACGCTCGCCATTCACACCGGTCGAAGTAGCACGAGGGGTGTAGTAGTTCGCGCCTGCAACTTGGGTGTTCATCGTAATGCCAGCGCCACCAGCGGCAGCGGCGATACGATTTGCATAGTCAAGCTTGTAGGTGTCGAACGATGCGATGGTGCCGACAAAAGCCTTCTCGTACGCAGTTGTTGGCTTGCCGGTCATGGTCTGACGGCCAGCCAGGTTACTTGCCATTCCGTTGTAATCGCGGGTAGACAGAGCCAGATAGCGGTCAAACGACTGAACGCCTTGCTCATTGAAGATCGCTTCGCACTGTGCCACGTCGTCAAATCCAGTTGCAGCAGTCGTACGCTTGACCACCAGCGTGCCGGTATTGGCTGCGGTGTTCATGATCGCAACGTTGATATCACTTGCCAATTTCTGTGCGGCAGCTTCACCCAGACGGCCTTCTTGCAGAGCGTCACGCAGTTCGGTTGCGGTCAGAATCGCGGTCGAGTGCTTCTGGAAGCCAAGCGTTGCCGGAACGGACAACTGGGTTGCCAGGTTGAAGTTCACGGTTGCATCGGTGCCATCGTGCGACTGAGCGATGTAAGGCTGAGGGCGCCAGATAACATCGCCAGCACGTTCCATTTGAGTCGAATCAGTAGTGTATTTCGAAACGTTCTTGGACAGGACTTCCAAGTCGTTAAACTTCTCCAACACGTTCTCAAACGCGACTACTTCAATCTTATTAAAACTGTTAGCCATAATGGGCTCCTATAAAGTGGATGAGAAAAATCAGCTACAACTGCTGTTTCAACTCATCCACTTCAAAGGCTGGATGGCGACCGAATCTATTATTTTACTGCTCTGCCATATTAAGGATGGCGAGTCCCTTTATACTAATTACTTGGCCCGCTTCTGCTGCCGATAAGCAAACAGCTTGCTTGCATCACCAGTTCGCATTGCTTCTTCACGAAGCTTATCTAATTGTGCATCAGAAGATGCCGCAGAACCACCCGAGCCACGAATAACTTTCTCGGGCGGCGGCGGAGTCTTCTTCTCGGTAACTTTCACTTTAGCCTCCAATTTAGCAACTGCGAATGCGAATTTAATGGGGTCGTTAATACCAGCCAACTCTTTAAGCTTCTCAGGGCTTTTCCCAAGAGCATAAATCAATTGCTTTGGCTTGTCTGCCCCATTAAGAATGATTGCTTGCTTTATTTGGTCAAGACTTGAAATAACCGCTTCCTCGGCATCCTCAAAATCAGCCACTGGAAGCGCCTCAGCCTTATAGGCGTTCATCTTTACTTCCCATGCTGCCTTTTGATCCTCAGCCGCTTTACGTTCTTGAGCTGCCTTATCGTCTACTTGCCGCTTGCGATCATGCCATGCGGTCAATTCTTTTTCGAACTTATCAGAATCAAAATCACACCCCTCAAGCGTTGGTTTAGTTCCTAATTCTTCTTGCTGAGGATTTGGTTTCGACTCTTGCAGCTTTTGCTCAAGTTCCCGAATGCGCTTAGCCTTCTCGCGGTCGGACTTGCGCAGCTCTCGCACCCATTCCGGTGCTCTGTTCTGTTCATCATCAGCAGGTGGTTCTTCGTCGCCAAGGGTGATGACTACTTCGCCCTTACTATCCGCCTCTGCTGCATCAGAACCTTCGTCGCCTGCCGAGTTATCATCACCGCTTTCGGTAGCGCTACCCTCATCAGCCGTACCCCCAGTTCCGCCGTTCGCTTCATCACCCTGGAATTGCTCACGAAATGACTTTTGTTTCCACATCCAGCTTTTGAACATTTAATCCCCTTTTCTCGCCATAGGCTGGCGGTTGCCGTTGTTGATGATAAATTCAATCATAACATATTATTTATTGGGTTGCGGCTGTGCTTGTTGTTGCCCAGCCATCTGCTGCTGAGCCTGCTGAGCATTAATATCCGCAGTCTGTTGATCAATCCCATGCTGCCCCAATTGAATAGCAAGATCAACAGCTTGTTTTTCCTTATCGCTTTGAATACTTGCAAGCTTCTGAATCGCATCGGCACGCGTATCAGCAATCTGGGCCTCGATAAGTTTAGTCTTAGCCTGAGATTGTCCAGAATCAGCAATAGCTTTCTGAGCAGCCGCTTGCAAATATTGAGCGTTAGGATCTGGCGGTTGATTCGCTGCCTCTTGTTGCAGTTCTTGCGCTTCCTCTTGAGTAGGTTTGATCGCACCAATCTGGACAAGCTTCTTGCGGAAGTATGCCGACACATCGGCCATGCCTTCGCCTTCTTGATTCATCAGCACTAGACTATTGATAATGCTCTGCGAGTCAGGATCAGTGACATATTGCAACAGCGAAATGAGTTTTCGGTCAGTAGCATCACGCTTACTGGCAGAGGATGGGCCAACATCGGAAACGACGCCAAACTTGGCTTTCGACAGATCATTCTCTTGTTTATATTCGCCGGTCTCATTATCAATGGCCTTGGCAAGAAGTTCAATTTGCTCGGCTCGCCCATCCGATTTAACGGATTTCATTTTGCGGCCTTCTTCCACATAGATATCTGCAGCCATTGATAGCCAAATTTCACCACTTCTGCGCATGGCCTTAGCGAAGTTCGACATGTAGATATAAACCTGCATGTCCAGGCGCGTCTGTACCAGTTCCATGAGCTTGCCGCTGATATTCGACTGCACTTGCTCACCGGCTTGTTGGTTTCCCAATAGGTCTTGCAAGTCTTCCTCAGTGAGTTGGAGAAGCGCAGCTAGCGCCTGAGGGATGCTCGGGGCTTTAGTGTATGCAGTTGGACCATTCTGGACAATGTTACCTTGCGCGTCCTTGATGCTGTTGAGCATCAGATAAGGATAACGTTTGACGCTATCATCTGCCCACATACCTTGGTGACCGCTGATCTGTTCAGGCGTGACAATAGGTTTTTCGATGGGCGAGAACGTAGCAATCTCAGCCAGCATCGAAACTAGCATGTTCTTTAGCATCTGCGGATCAATTGCAAGGCGAACGTGTCCCATGCAGCGCTCGACGTTATCAACAAACCAGCGCTTGCCATAAGTGACGACAATGGGAATATTTGAGCCCGCAATGTATCCTTGGTCTTCCAAGATGCTATTGCCATTCATTAGGTATTTATGCACCTTGCAACGCTTGACACGCTTGGAACGAACCTCTTTAAAACCTGTTGATGTTAGCGTTTCCTTAATGCTTGGATCGTCAAGCAATTCAGAGTCCCAATATTTCTTTTCATTGGGCTCGCTTTCATCCAATGCGATGCCTTTGAATACGTGCAGAACCTCGGATTTCTCTTCAATCTCGTAGTATTCGGCCACATAAACAATATCAGGAGTGTACCAATCAAACTCATCCTGATGAACGCTTTTAGGCCAGCTTGACGGATCATCATTGAACTCATCACGATAAGCCTCTCGTGTATAGCCATTCAATACCCAGCAGCGCTTAGCATCAGACTTGTCCTGGCGCTTGGCTCCTAAATCGAAATAGACGCATGAGTCTGCATCGGTGATGGGTTCGATCCTGATACGCTGTACTTCGTTGTCTTCGCTGGACTCATCCTCGTAGCCTGTCCTGAGACGCCATGCGCCCATCCCTCCGCCAACTGCTTCCTCAAAGGCATTGTCGTACGCTTCTTCGGCGCAACTGTCTTGCTCGTCGGCGCGATATAGGCCATCGCAGGTATCAGACAGTTGATCGTCTTCGCTGCCATCCTTGGAGACGAAATCAACAGTAACGCGATTATTCCGGTATTCATTGATGATGCGAATAACTGCCAAGTGGACTTTATTGACCTCGAAACGCGGCTTATTCTCAAACTGTTCTTGTAGCGGTCCTTCCCATTGCGCGCCAGGAATGGAATAGAAACGACGGTCGCGCAGGCATTGCATACGCTCGGCATATAAAGCCGATTGGACGCGGTTGAACTCTTGCATTGCTCGTTCATGAACTAGTGCGAGGTCTTTTGCCATTAACGGAACCTATCAATTAAATTTCAAACATGATACAGGATAAAATAAAACGTCAACACTAATGCTCTTTTATGTTGCTATCTCCGCCTAAACGCTGACGCCATTGGGATAGGAATAACTGTCTGCATAACAGCCGATGGAGCTATTTGAACCGTTTTTATAGCATCAAACATCGGGTCTAGCTGGTCATCATGCGCTCCACCTGGAAACGACGATGCCTCAGTCAATAGGTCTGACAGCCAAGGCGCATCGATTGGAAGCAGAACATTACCACTCTCGATGAACGGTGCTGCATCGTGCGCTCGGGATATCTTGTCCTTGTCACGCTGCACCGGGATCACTGGCACCCCTTCGCGCCGCAGCGTCTGGATCAATCCAGTTCCGGAGACTTTATCCTCCACCATCATAGAGCGCAGCACTGATCCGCCAGAATTCACATGCTTAATCCAGAATGCGCGGGCCTGGACAAGTAGTTCAGGCGCTTCCCATTTGCCACGGATCTGATCAATCAGAACAGCCTGACCAACAGTAGAGCGGCCCCAGCATTGGAAGACTGAATAGTCATTCTCTTCACCTGTCTTCTGCGCTGTGTCGGCGTGGATATTGCGGAACTCAAGCCTTGGAGCAACGCTGTAATACTTGAACCACGATTCCTTGATTATCCCGCCACCTCTCGGAGCTGGGCGCTGTTGTAGCTGACCAGCTGCGCCATACGATCCAAGCGTCTTCTCAAGTTCTGTCACTTGGGCATCGCTGAACCGCTCAGGGAACATTAGTTCACCATCTTTAGTCCGTGGATCTGCCCAACCAATAGACGTAACACAGCGCCTATCAGACTCAAAGCGCATGGGAATATTAAGATGAACATAAGGCAATCCCATTTCCTTGATGACGCCTGATACGTCTTTCTCGTGCAAACGTTGCATAATTACAACGATTGCCGATTTATCTGAATTGACGCGAGTCGGAAGTGTCTCAGTGAATGCGATCCGTGCTGCTTCGAGTTTGGCTTCGGAGTTGGCATTATCGGCTGAGATAGGATCGTCCAGAATGATTCTGTCGCCACGAACACCGGTCATACTAGTGAATGCACGTGCTTGGCGAATGCCTTTTCGAACGTTTCCAAACTCACGCTTGCCGTCCAGATCGCGGGATAGTTCGAGCGGCCAAAGCTTTTGATACCACTCAGACTTGACTAAATCCCTGCATCGTCGGCTGTCGCGAATGGCGAGCGTTTCCTCGTGTGCTGTTCCAACATAACGCATTTCAGGCATGCCGCGTGGCCCCCATTCCCAAGCAGGCCATATAACGCCAGTCAGAAGGGATTTCATCGAGCCAGGTGGAACATTCATGAGCAAGCGCGTGATATCGCCATTCGTCACCGCTTCTAGGTGCTGACAGATAGCATCAAGCGCCCATCCCCATTTCAGATCAGCAGCGGGTTCGAGAACGTGCCAAGCGCGTTGAGCGAAATGAGAAAGGGAGCGACGGCAGAATTCGCGCTCGACGGCCAGAAGATCAGCGGCGGTTAGCTGCATCTTGGAGGGCTAGTATTTCGGCCAGCGCGGATGTTGAGAGACCGGAGATATTGATAACACTAGACACTGGCGGCAAATCATCTGCGCCGCCAATTGAAACTTTGTCGGTGAACAGCTTGAGATATTTACCAAGCTGCTCAGTGCCTTTCAAAACTGCGGCACTATCGAACTTATATTCGCCCGTAGGAGCGCCGTCACGGTCCAAAACTGGTTCGGCTTGGGCACAGCGTTCAATCGTGTTTTTAATCGTCTGGAGGACGTATTCAGCGGTTATATCGACCTTTGCGGCGCGAGCCTTACTATTCTCTGCCACTGCTTCACGAATGCTAGCATTGGCTAACAAACGCGATGCTTGTTCGTTTGCAGTTCTTTCCGAATATCCAGCGCGAATAGCGGCTTGAGTGCCGTTCATGTCCACGAGATATTCTTTAACGAAAAGAGCCTGCTTAGGCGTCAGCATTCACCAACCTACCTTCCAAATAATCAATCAAAAATGCCTTGACTTCATCAAAGCTATTGGACACGAGTGTAGCATAACCTTGTTCAGTTAGGAACTTTATGTACTCGGCTTGTTCTTTACTAGGCTTAAGACAAGTGCCACCAGGGCGTTTAAGCTCGATACGAAGGCCATGGAATCCGCCGCGAGCAACATCCAAGCAAAGATCTAGGATGCCTGCTTTGACACCTTGACATTGCAATGACAAGGCCTCACGGCTATCTCTTCGTCCACCTAGCGGGACGTGGTGAAGCCAAAGCATTTCAGGATACTTCCCGATTTGGGTCTTGGCCCAAGTGATTAAAGCTTGTTGAAGGTCAGCTTCGCGTAGTGTCATTATTACCAAATAAAAAAACAGCGGAGCAAAGAAAATGCTCAACGCTGTGAAATCATAATTGCAAGGCCTTCCACCTTACGGGCTTGTCCTAGGGACAAGCTCTGCACACTCACAATCTTGGTATTACAACCTCGGAGAGAGTGATTGCCGTGTGCTGACGGGGTTATTAACCCGACCAGCCGCCTGCGGTTTGCACCAAACTCTATTGCAACAACTATACCATATTAAGCCCTACGATACGTCAGCAAAATTACCGCATCCATAACTCCCATTCCCTTGTAGTAGCAATAGCTCACTGCATCCCGATCCATGCGCTCACCTGCTTTTTCTTGGACGGTTAGAAAATAGTCCTGGAAGCTCATGGCACCCACCTAATATGGTCAGAGATAAAAGTCAGCAGCCAAGAAATGGTGGCAACGGATGAAATAAGAACAATGAAAAACAAAATTGTATCGATGTAGTCTTTCATTATAGTTTCTCCAATTGTTCCAAACAATCAATCGCCGGATGCCTGACAAATCCATTGGCAGACTCTTTAAGCACTTCCTGCATCATCAATGCCGCATCGAGCAGCATACTCCAGATTGGCTTACTGATGATGAGGCCGTTGTCCAGATCAGTCTTGATTTGGTGTAGATTCATAATTTCTCCAAATTAGGAACATCAGGAATAACCATCCAATGCGTTACATCATTCCACTCACATCCTTGGCCATCATCATGAGGATTATCCCAATACCTGAATTTTTCGTAATTATCTTCCCATGTAGGAATTTCCCAGCGTAGTTCTCCAATCCTTACTTCACCATTGTGCATAATTATTACTGGAGTTTCATCAGGCGGCAATTTTTCACTTGTCTTAATCCACATCATCAATCTCCTTGGTTTTTTGCTTGATAACCCTTGCATAGTGTGATCCAGAAGGATTTCCCATCCTGGCGTCGATTAGTGCCAATTGGTAGGCTCTGGCTTCATTGTCAGCTTCTACGGAGGCTTCGTAGGTGCTGTTTTCAAAAACGATTTCAACTTTGTACTTCATTGTTAGTCCCACCAAAGAGAATGCAAAGCCCTGGCGACGAGGAAAAGAACGATGCAAAGGGAAATAAGTTGAATCCGGTAAAACATGGCCTACTTCCCAAGCAAGATATACATCGTTGCCTCAATCGACCAGTTGCGCTTTGCAAGATAGCGAGCTGCCACTTGCGTCCCAAGGGATTTCTGAATGCTGCGCGCCTGGGTGATTTCGGTTCGGCCTTGTTTGTTGGTTGGGTTTTTCATGGTGTCTCCAGAGGTGCCCCGAAGGGCGTGTTGGTGTTAGGCCGGGTCAGCCTCGGTGAAATCGCCGAAGTCGTCACCAACTTCAAGTGACACGTTCTGGTTATTGACTCCCACGATTTGATCGGTGCCACCATTCCCGCAGTAACCAGACAGCCCTCCAAACTCTTCGTAAGCAGCTTCGATTGCGCTGTCCCTGTCGTCCGCATCAACTGTCACGGTTACATGCACTTTCACGGTTCCATAAACTCTGTATTGCATATCCGACCCCTTGTCATCTATCGCCGCGCCCCATGCGCCGCGTCCATAAGTTCACTATAGGCCGACCATGGAAGAAGATCCAATTGATTGTTGCTATCGTCAACATATTTGAAAACTATCAAGCTAAGCAACGCGGCAAACATCAAAACCGCACAATGACTTCCTTACGCTGAACTTCTTACCAAGCTTATTTGCACGGTATGCGCACCCAGACGTCAGGCGTGCGCGGTCTATTTGCTCGGCAGCAATGAAAAAGAACTCGCCGACCTCCATAGTCTCAAATGGCATTTTTTTGAAATCAAATTTCACAGCGGCAATACGATTCTGCATTTTTTGAATAGGGTACATTTTTCAACCAAAATAAATTAAAAGGAAGTTAAATAATACACTATTTTATGATGTTTTTGTTATTTCTTTAAGTTAGTTTTGTTATAGACGAGTCTAACTTCAACATAATATTTTTTGTCTTTAAAAACAGTCACTTATCTTCAATGTTCGATCTTAGATAAGATAGATACAAGGACACATTATTTTATGCTCCTTGCTGTTGAATTTTTGTATTATCTATTTATAGATGTGCTAATACCCGCCAATATCTCTATAGCGTATTTAGGTTTGAGTCTACAAATCTCTAATTGTCGTTTTTGACGCGTAAGTTTTTGATTCTAAAGCGAAATATTCCGAGATTTTATCTTAGGAATAAATCTTAGATAAGCACCGCCCCCTAAGATTAATCGCTTTGAAATCAACAACTTGGAGCGAGTGTAAACCCATATTTTGGGCAAGTCAAGCATTTCGCGCATTAAAAAAGCCCGCACTAGGCGGGCTGTGGCATGACGGGCTTGGTGGTCAGGCTTGCTTACCTGTGGCCTTGTACCGATAGACCGGCACTCCCCCGTAGTTGCGTCCCGAGTCGATCTGCTCCAGATAGCCATTGGCAACTAATCCTTCGACAATGGAAGCAAGTGATGCCCTGGTAATGGAAGAACTCTTGCACTGGCGATGCATCACAGCCAAAGTCTCTCCTGAGTCTGTTGTACAAATCTCACAGATGCGATGAGCAACAGCATCCATCTTCTCGTTGACATTGCGGCTTGCCATGCCTTCGGTAGAATTGA
>Ga0247690_1000010_pt1 | contig 40610 bp, 60 predicted proteins | sample CNK31_metaG_FD_183035 | JGI IMG/M metagenome (GOLD analysis project Ga0247690, IMG submission 183035) | Soil microbial communities from Purdue University Martell Research Forest, Indiana, United States - CNK31 | ecosystem: Environmental > Terrestrial > Soil > Temperate forest > Bulk soil... | reverse complement strand
AGCCGTAGCCGGAGCCGGAGCCGTAGCCGTAGCCGTAGCCGGAGCCGTAGCCGGAGCCGTCGCCGGAGCCGTAGCCGGAGCCGATCTGGTCTGGCCTCTCGCCGCGCGTCACGCCGACCATTGTGCGCCTCGCAAGGAGGCCTCTCCGGCCTTCGTTGTGGCCAGTACCTCGATCGCTCCCATGAGTTCGATACTGCTCACTGGTTGTGACACCCGCGAACCGGCAGCGACGCCAGCATTCGCCATCTCATGGAGCGTATTGGCCCCCTTCCACGACCAGACGCGGCGTGCATTCGCCAGCTTCACTTCCGGGCCTTTACGAGAGACCAATTCGCCCACATGGACTCCAGCGCTGTATGTTCGAACAACGACGTAGGCTCTCTGCGCAATCTTCTTCTTGGTTGTCATTTGCTTCCTCCTATTGTTCCGTAACTTGTTGAGCGATCAGAAACGCACCCAGCAATATCTCCAGCTCTTCCGTCGGGTCGCGTTTTTTGAGAATGTCCAGCGCGACGCGCCAGCCTTGAATACCCAGGAACTGCTGCAACTCTCCTCGTGGCGAGATTGTTCTATGGCCGAACATCATGGCTTCCCCTCTGGCTTTTTGCCTTTCATTCGGTCGAAGCAATAAACGACGACATCGAATGAGAGAATCTCAGGATCATGAAGCGCCACCAGTGCTTCCCAGAACCAGAACCAGCTCTCCAGCTGCTTGCGAGCATTGGTGCGTGCCATTTTATGGTCGCCCCATCACGCGCGCGATCGCGTCTTTCCGCCGTTTCCTCGCTGCCTCGATAGCTGGATGCATGACCGGAGGCGCGAGCAGACGTCGCAGATGCGCGAGCTGCGCATTCGGGTAATCGCGTTTCGTCGCGGCTCGGGGGCGTAGGATGCGGAAGGTCACAACGGCCCCCTATCAATCACCCGAAGCAAGTCTTCCTCAGCCCAAGGCCCCGCGACCCAGGCGCGACTATAGGTCGACCCGCAAGCGCCGCAGTGATATTGCAGCGCCGCACCAAGCTGGGCCGTGTCGTCGTCGCCAGTCCCGGGCTCTGGGACGATTTGCTCGGCGTCGTATTTCTGGAAGGCAATCTTGCCGCATTGGGGACAGGTCGCGGTCATGTCGCGAGGATGGGCCTTATCGGCTAGGAGCTCGTGGAATTCGGCGACAGTGAGACAATCACTCTCGCCATCGAATACGATGGGCGTCTTTCTTTCCCAAGCCTGCAGGACCGGAACCGACTTGATTAGATCCTCTAATTTGCTCATATTCCAGCCTCCTCCATTGCCGCCGCTTCCTCATCCGTGATCTCGCCGGCCAGATTCCGGAGTTCATCCGGCCCGTAGCCGTCCCGCTTGCGTTGCGCCATCTTGTCCAGCGCGACCGTGAAGGTCGGCGTCTGGAATACCTCGTAGCCGCGATAGTCAACGATGAGGTAGTCGCCGCACGCCTCGCGCATTGCGTTGAGCATCTCGGCCTCTTGGTCTTCTCGCCAGCCGGCGTCGTGGTTGAGCATGACCAGAGCCTAAACCATCACCAGAAAGGCGTCAACCAGAAAACGTCTTGACGATGACGATTCTTGCCGCTAGGGTTCTGGGCATGACAGAGGAAAAGACCGTGCCCGCTATCCTGAAGAAGTGGCGGGAGGACCACGAAATCTCACAGGAACAATGCGCCGCCTTGGCTCAATGCTCGCTGAGCGGCTGGCGCAATTGGGAGAGCGGGCGGACGAGCATCAGCGCCGAGACCATTTCGCTCCTGGATAAGGCGTACCCTGGTCTTTGGAGCGCTCTCGGGAGAGCTCGCCCATGAGCGAGACCTCCGAAATCGTAGGCCCAGCTATCAAGGCCCTGAACGCTATCCCAGGAGTCGTTGCCTATCGCGTCTTTACCGGCAAGGCGAAAGTCCGAGGCGGCTACGTCAATGGCGCGCCTGAAGGCTTTCCGGACATTGGCGTTGTTATCCGCGGCCGGCCCATCTACCTCGAAGCGAAGCTCGAGGCCGGCGGCATTACGTCACTCGAGCAGCTCAAGATGCACGACCGGCTACGACGCGCCGGCGCTGAGGTCCATCTCATCAAGAGTGTAGGCGCGGCGATCGCGGTAGCGCAGAAAGCGCTCGGCAATCTATGAGCTGCGACATCGACGGCTATAATGAATTCGAGTGTGTCACACGGCCTCGCGCCAGGAAGCCTCACGAGTGCTGCGCTTGCGAGCTGCCTATCCGTGTCGGCGATGTCTACGAGCGCATCGCGTTCAAGTGGGAAGGCGAATTCGAGTGCCTAACACGTTGCCTGCGGTGCTGCGAAATCGCGAAGGCGATCCATGGGCAGATGGATCCGTTTGACGGAGAGGGAGTTGCCTACGCCTTGGATTGCGGACACGAATGGGAGGAGCGCTGGGAGGAGCCACCACCACCAGAGGTGGCACGTCTGGCGTTCATGCTGCCGGACGAGATTCAGCGGGAGTTCGCCAAATGAGTTCCTGGAGCTCCGACATGTGGTTCGATATGGAGGAAGCCGAGGCCGAGGCGAAAGGCACCATCGGCCGCTTCGTCATGCTCTATAAGCGCCCCAAGAAGCCGCCCGGATGCCGCATCTGCGGCGCTCCCCGCAAGAAGCATTGCCAGCATTGTGCGGCATGCATCGAGGACGGCAGCAGTATGGCGATTAGGCGGTTTCTGTGACCCTACGAACCGTCGCCGCTCTCTACATCGATCCGCGCGGACCATATCCGAAGATGAAAGGCGTCGATTGCTGGGATGAATCGCGCGATGCGCGGCTTTACGACGGGCCGCATCCGGTAGTCGCGCATCCACCGTGCGGCCCGTGGTCGAAGCTGCGGCACCTGTGCACGAAGCAGGACGCGAGCTGTGGACCTCGCGCAGTCGTGCAGGTGCAGCGTTTCGGAGGAGTGCTTGAACACCCTGCCTTTTCGTCCCTCTTCGATCATATGCAGCTCCCGAAGCCTGGGGAAATCGGCGATGTCCATGGCTGGACGTATCACGTCGAGCAAGTCGATTGGGGTCATCCGTGCGTTAAGCCGACATGGCTTTACATCGTTGGCGTCGATAAGTGGCGCGTCGCGCGAGACATTCAGAGACAGAAGCGCCGCGATCCGACGCATTGCGTGTGCACCGGCCCGCGCCAGCTGAAGCGGTTGCCAGTTGCTTCGAAGCCGATGAAGCAGCGCACGCCGCCATTATTCGCTGAATGGCTCGTCTCTCTCGCAAGGAGCGTCCGATTATGACCCTACGAAAGAAACCCGGTCGCCCCTCGCCACGCTGCCAGCTCTTCTCGCAGCCTGTCCCAGGCGACCCGAATGCGTTCGTCGTCGTCGAGCGCCTGAGCCTCTTGGAGCGCCTTCCTCGCAATGAGGACGCGCGCCTTCAACTCAGCCAAAGGCCGGTCCTCAAGAAAAAGCTGCGCTCGAACGGCTCGAGCAACGGCGGGAACGGACATCACGGGAAATAGCATGGCTATGCATTGCCAATATGTCAAACAGTCTTTGTGGCCGATGTGGGCATACTGCGCACAAGGTGGGGACAAAATGAATCGACTGGTTGACCACTCGAGACGACTTGACACATGCTGACCGTCAGGCTAGTCTCCTGACTCATGTATGGAAAGGCTTTCGCGGAGATGTACAAGGGCTCGATGTACGGCGCTGGAGCAGACGTCTTCGCGGTCTGGGGATTCGTCATCGCGAACGCCGTAGACTCGACCGTCGAGCTCCATCCGACCTACGTATCGGCCGTCATCGGCATGACCGAGGAGCGCTTTGGGAAGGCTCTTGAATGGCTCATGCGACCTGACTCGAAGAGCCGCACCGAAGCCGAGGATGGGCGCCGCCTGGTCTCGGAAGGCGCCTATCAGTACCACGTTCCTTCATGGGAAAAGTGGAACAATCTTCGCAATGAAGAGGACCGACGCGCCAAGAACCGGGAGTATAAGCGGGCCTCTCGCCTCAGAAAGAGACAGGGCGCGTCGGGCAAGTCGACATGCGTGTCAACCGGACCTGTCAATGACAGTCAAACCGGTCAGCAAAAGTCAGCACTGTCAGCCCATATAGACGTAGACGTAAATACAAATACAGACGTACCACCAGACCGGAGCGCGCGAGCGCGCGTGGTGGTGCCCGCTCAGGAGCCCAAACAGGCAGAGCCAGAGCAGCCCCCGGAGGACGATGGCACCTGGAAGGCCTCTGGCTGCCCGCTAGACCTCGTTTCGAAGTTGGACGGGCTGGGAGTCGTCCGGCAGCTCGCGGAGCGCTTAGGAGCCAATCCTGTGGCAGTACGGGCCGAGCTAGACGCCTTCGTGAATTACTGGACCATCGGCAAGGGGGCAGGGCAGCAACGTACCGGCTGGCCGGGTAAGGCGAGACAATGGGTCATCGAGCAGGCCCGCAAGCCGGGAGGGCTCAAGGCGCCAGGGGCGATCGAGCACGAGACCAGGTCGGCGATCCCGGCGGACATTGCCAAGATAGCCGGCAGCATACTCAGACCGATATAGGAGGCACAATGGAACAGGACGAGGAGACGGCAATCAGGCAGCTCATAAAGCGAGCACTCGAGAATGGCTGGGAGGACGGGAAGAAACGCGACAGGCTCCAGCGAGTCATGTCGGATCGGATTATGGGTCTCGGCCGCATTACCGGCTTCGTGACGATCGATGCATTGCGCGAGGGAGATCGGATTCAGTACGACCGCTTCCTCGAGGGCTGCGACCGAGCTTTCCGGCGCGACGGGCTCATCTCCGCCGGCATTCTTGACCAGGCAGCATTACGCAAGCTGAAAGACGCGGAGCTAGCCAGGCGGCATCACGCCGAGACGAGCGACTTGCATGCGGCATTCGACGACGAATCTGAAAGGTGGCATCCGTGAGAAGCTATATGACGGAAGCTGTCCGAAATTTTCACCGGATTCATAAAGAAATGTACGCGGATCCTGGCCCGCCAATTGGCAGATGGCATGGACCGGAAAGGCCGCCGGAATGGTGTCAGCATTCATTCGGAGGGCCATGCTGGGGCAAAGTCACGCCGCAACGATTTGTCTCTTCGACAACGCCAGATCCGGGAATCAATGTCACGCATTGCGAGGGGCATGTAAATTGGTATGCCCCGAGCCCTGACGACCCGAGAAACTGGTATATTAAAAATCCAGCCGACGACATGAGCGAGGAGAGATATCCATGACCCTTCAGGTATTCCCGATTCCGGAGAAGACAGGCGACTTCATCGTGACGACAACGCGAGGCTATCTCTCGATGCCTACTCGGCTAGAGGTCGCCGAGAAGGTCGCTGCGCATCTGATTCGACAGGGGCAGAAAGCGGTCATCATGTGGCCTATACGCTCAAGGCATTCTTTCTTTTCCTGTGGGAGCTATCGTACGGCGGCGGCCCATTTTCGTGGGCAATAGAGCTGCACGAATCGGCGGTGGAGCTCTAATGGCCGTCACCCGCGCGCGCGCGCCTACCCTTCCGCCGATTGTAAAGCGAGGAGAGCTATTGACTCCTCGGCAATACCTTGACAATCTAATGATGAAGTCAATGCGGGTGCTTGACGACATCTTGGATACAGGCGAGCCACGCGAGCAAGTTGACGCGACGCGCGTGGTCACATCGACATGGGCCAAGGTGCGCGAGTTTGAGCAGCAGCTCGACCTGCCGAAGTTCGAGCAGATACGCCGCGCCTTGAACGACCCCGACGACGACTTGCTTCGCGCCCTGCGAGCTGAGCGGGAGAAGGTTCTAGCTCTGCTGGGGCAGCCGGCTTCTGGAGCTCTGGACGCCGGCCAGCAAGCAGAAAGCACACCCGATGCCAATGACACGTCAACCCAAATCGACACGAGGAAGTAATGACGCTTGACCAAATCATCAGAATGTTTCCGGAAAAGAGCGTGGCTCTTCTTCGGGTAGCCCGCGGCTCAGAGCCAGGGCGCAAGCTGGTCTGGGTGGCTAGCTGGGACGCGGGATATTTCACGAGCGACACCGATCGACACGTCTATCATGGCCAGGGATATGCAGACGTCGCATTTGGGGATACGGCGGAAGAAGCCCTTGAGATGCTGGCACACGCGGAAATTAAAGCTGCTCGAGCTATGGTCAGCTACCACGAGAAGGAGCTTTTGGTTGCGCGCGATCTTCTCGCTGCCGCATCCCGCAGATTGGAGGAGTCATGACCGATGGAATGACTCTGCTAATCGCGGCGGCCTTCGCTGTGCTCATTCTGAGCCTTTCCGGCTGTTCAGGCTGGACAGCGAAGAGGACCCACATTGAGTGGCCATGCGCCGGCTCGGGCTGCAAGCCGCTGTTTGACGAGCCGGTGAAGCGATGACCACATTCGAAGAAAAGGTTGAGGCTGAAAAGCAGAAGCTCTTAGCAGGAACGGCAAGGCCTGTCTTGTCTGCTGCGGACTATCTGAAGTCGCATCTGGATCGCTATCCGCAAGGATACAATGGCACCTTCCCTGTCGAAGAGCGTGAGGCTTTGCGCGCCATGGCCGACAGATGTAACTACACGTTCGCCTGGCGTGAGTTTGACGACAAGCATATCGCGGTGCATTGCGACAGGAAGGCCAAGTGACCCTTTCCGAATTTCGCCTCTTTCGCCCTATCGATATCCAGGAGCCTGGCCTTCCGTGGAGCAACTTCGTTCCTGGTGAGCGCGGCGTCGTCCAGGTAGAGCAGGCCAATGGCGTCGTCCTGGTGCATCGCGAAGGGGCGCGGGACTTGGTCTTTGCGCTGGCGTCAGGATATGGGTTCGCCGCCGATATGACTCAGCCGAGAGGAGCGAAGAAGTGATGTGCGATTGCGACGACAATGGACCGGATTCCTCGCGAGAGTATTATATCGATCGGGAGATAGAGCGAAGGCTAGAGCCTCTCGAGGCCGAGCTACATCGTCTTCGCCGTGAGCGACGCACCATCGAAGGCATGGTCTGCACCGGAGACTTGGTGTCTGCTGTCGCTATCCGAGAGTTTCTCGCTGCATCGAAGGAGGCCGGATGATTCTCTGGCGCGCGCAGCTTCCAGAAGAGCACTGGCCCGAGGAAGCCAAGAAGCAATATGCTATATTCGAGGAATGCGCTAAAGAGCGATTCGATGATCGGATGCTCTTCGCGCAAGGCGCGCCCATTCTATGGGAGAATATGAGGGCGCAAGAACAAACGCGATATAGGATGACCGAAGCCTATCGCAAGTTCGAGGAGGCGATTCTTGCCGAATGGCCCGATGCTTCTGGGCAGGGGAACGATGTGATGATTTATCGGAGAGAAGAGCGATGATCGACCCAGAACGCATCCGTCCTGCCGCCGACAACGTCCTTGTGCGCCTGGACATTCATATGGCTGCAGTCGAGGAACGAACGCCTGGAGGCATCATCAAGCCGGATATGCGCGAATGGGAGTACGCCCTGAAGGGCGATGACCCAAGGGTCCGGAAGGCGCCTGACCCGAACCAAGGTCAATGGGCTATCGTGATCGCTGCGGGGCCTGGCCATTACCACGACAAGTTCCTCAGCCTCGAGGAGGGCATGTCGACAGACGGCAGCCATGTCTTCGTGCCGATGGACCCGGACATCCAACCAGGAGCTCGCGTCCTGGTCGAGGATGAGCGCTGCGGCGATAGGATTTGGTCGACGGAGTACCACGAGTATCGGATGGTAAGAGAGCGGAACCTGGCTCTCATTGCGGAGGAAGCATGATCGGCATACCGATAATCCCCTCCCCTGGACAAATCCCGCGCCATAATTTGATAGACCAACTCACTGACGAGCGTGACGTGGCGCGCATCGAATTATACAAATTGAAGCAATCCGTATCAGAAGCACAGCGTATCGCCATAGAGAGACAGATCCTCGAGGCGCATGAGATGGGTGTCATCGCCGGCTACTGGGATGATGAGGAAGAATATTACTAATGAGATCCGTCCTGACCCCGAATCAACTCGAGCTACTGAAAGCCAATGGAGATAGCGCCGAGGTCTCTGCGATGGTAGCCATGGCTGACGGTGATGCCCTCGAGCTTGCGGCCCGCGTCGCGCTAGGCGCTTTCGGCAACCGAGGCGAGCATGCCGATGAGGCCACCGCTAGCTTCGACCAGGGCTATCGTGTGGCCTGTCGCGAGATTGCCTGCGTTCTGCGAGCAATGCGCAAAGGGCATCCGCCGAGCCCCGACGAGCTGGAATCGGAGCGGCTACGGGGAATGCTTATCGGACCATGAGCCGATTTGTGGACACCATGACCGATGAGGCGATCATTGCGTTCGTTGAGAAGCATCTAAGGCTTGCCGCAACAACCACGGTTTTGCCAGAAAGGCGACCGTGGGAATTGCCAGATCATTCGGTGGCTGTCCGCGATGTGCCAAAGGGACGAGAAGTATTCGTCTCATTTTCTCAGGCGCCATATTATGGGTCTGTATTTATGCCGCCGATTGTCGATGACTGGGATGGCAAGCGTACGGAATTCGAGGCATTGGCTCAGCTCATGGTCAATGAGCTCGCGAATTTCTAATGAGAAAGCGCCGCGCTGTCGACCTGTGGACCCCGCGGGCATCGGCGCGCAGCGACCTGACGCTTGAAACCGTCCTAACGCATCCGGATTACTTCGGGCTCACGACCGCATCTCCGCTTCAGCGCGCAGTCTGCCGGGTACTCGACGGCCTACCGTTGCTCGAGCTGGCAGACGACGCTGAGGTGCGGGCCGCGTTTGGTGATGTGGAGCAACTACCAAGCTCACGGCCCGCGGAACTCATCCTACTTGCCGGCATCCGCTGCGGCAAGTCGCTCATCTCAGCCGCTTGCGCCGTCCGCGCTGCGCTGACTTGCGACGTTTCGAGGCTCGGAGCTGGCGACATCCCTCGGATATCGGTGCTGTCGTACTCCGTAGACACCGCTCGAGCGACTTGGCAGCATGTTCGAGGGCACGTCGAGGCAAGCGTAGCTTTGCGAGGTCTGCTCGTATCAGAGCCGACAGCTGACATGATTGTGCTCCAGCACCCATCAGGCCGCCCCGTCGAAATCAAAGTCGTCGCCGGAAGTCGAGCCGCCGGGTCGCTTGTCGCTCGCTGGAGCGCCGGCGTCATCTTTGATGAAGCCCCCCGCATGGTCGGTGCCGAAGATGGAGTCGTCAATCTGGATGACGCGCGGCAAGCCAGCATCGGCCGGCTTCTGCCTGGCGCTCAGATTCTGATGATCGGTTCGCCATGGGCGCCATTTGGTCCAGTGTTTAATCTTGTCGAGCAGCATGAGGGAAAGCCTAGCAAAGCATTGGTCGTCGTGCGAGCCCCGGCCTATGCGATGAACCCGTCCCATTGGACGCAGGCGCGCTGCGACGAGCTCCGCGAGACGAACCCCGACGCTTACTGGGTCGACGTTGAATGCAAGTTCCTTGACGCCGCCGGCGGGATGTTCACGCTGGACGAGGTCAAGCGGGCTACGCGCCTAGAGCCGTTGGTTCTGCCGTTCAATCGCAGGCTCCACTACGCGGCCGGCATGGACCCGGCAACCCGTGGGAACGCCTGGGCGCTTGTCGTCACTGCGAACCTCGGGAAGCAACCAGGTTCAGGCGGCAATCGCTACGGCGTGGTCATGACGCACCAATGGCAGGGCTCGGCGGCCAAGCCACTCAAGAGTCGCGAAGTTTTCACCGAGATGCGCGCCATGCTCGCTCCCTACGGCCTGACGCATGTTACGACGGACCAGTGGTGCATCGATACGCTTCGGGAGATGGCCCACGACTGTGGCGTGTCGCTCATTCAATACGATCTGACTGGCCAGAAACAATTCGAGCTATTCAAGAAGGCCAAAGACATGATGGCTGATGGGTCGCTCGAGCTCTCGCCGGACAAGAAGCTCCAGGCCGATCTATGCTCCGTGCGCAAAATCGTGACCCAGCAATCAATCCGCGTGGAGTTCCCGGTCGGTCCGGATGGTCGCCACGCGGATTTTGCGCCGGCGCTGGCCAAGGCCCTGTCGCGTTCGCTGCTCTCCCCGGCCCCTGAGGAGCTATCGCCTGATGAGGCGCTCAGGGCAGAGCAGGCCCGCTGGAAGAAGCAGGCTCAGCTAGAGGTATTGCATTTGCGACGGATGCGCAGGAGGGGGCTTGCGTAATGCCCTCTGCAATGGCTATAGTCGACAGATGACTACTCTCGAACAAGATTCTCTATCCAATCAATTCGGCAATGGGCAGGCTAATATGGGGCTGGGGATGACCCAGGAACAGCAGGCGCTTCAATCGGCGGCCTCAGTTCAAAACTATTCCGTCAACTATTCCCCATCCCCCGACGACGCGGCGCGTCTCTTCTTCTCGGACCCGGCCTGGAAGCTTCGATTCGAGGCCCGCTGTGAGCTAGAGCTGGCGAAGCAGAAGGCCGAGGCGGAGGAGATGATTCGGGAGGGCCAGGAAAAGCTGGCTGCGCTCAGCCCTAGCGAACGTGGCGCAAAGGCCATGCGTGAGTTCAATGTCGCGAAGGCAAGGGGCCGCGCAAAGGCTGCAGCGAAGGCGCCTAAGGCGAAGAAGGCCCCAAGGGGCAATACCCCAAAGAATGTAGGCCTCGCCGAGGGAAGCGCGCTTATGACTAAGGCGCTAGACGCTATCGACGAAGCTGGCACCGAAGGCATCGGCACCATCCGCCTCGGCAAGCTCCTGGGCACCTCCGCCGGTCCCATCGTGGCACCCCTCGTCGAGGCAGGAAAAGTCAAAGTCAAGGGGGCAAAGCGGGGGACGGTTTACTTTTCTGTCTGAGGCGTGCTAGCCTGTCGCCTCAGTGGCGGCATCCCCCATCCAGACGAACCGTTGGTGGAAGCTCAAGGGGCACGAGCTTGCGAATCAAGTCTCGGCGATTTGCACGACTCTAGAGCAGTCTGATGGCGTCCGGCGCACACGATACACGTCCGCCCTTCGGCACTACGAGGGGCGGGCGGTGCTGCTTGATGAGGCCTCGTATTACTGCAACATCGATGTAGTCTACGAGTCGCCAATCTACAACGTATCGCGATCGGCTTGCGACACGGCGAAGGCGGATATCGCTGGACGGCAGAAGCCGAAGCCCATCTTCGTAACCAGCGGAGGCGACTGGCGCGCTCGACGTAAGGCGAAGAAGGCCGACAAATACGTCGAAGGCCAGATGACCCAGCGGCAGGGGCGCTACGCCAATTGCTGGGAGCTGATGACCGAGGTATTCCACGACTCGGCAAAGCTCGGGGTCGGCCTGGCGAAGGTGACGCCCGATGTGAATCGGAAGAAGATTCTCGTCGAGCGGGTTTTCCCCTGGGAGGTCTTCGTCGATCCTCGTGAGGCTCGTTATGGAGCTCCACAGAATCTCTTCCATCGTTATTCGATGGAGACCGATATCGCCATGGAAACCTTCGTCGAATTCGACGACGATGGCGAGCCAGTCGACAATGAGGAAAACTTAGAGATTTACCGGGGCATTCTCTCGGCGCAAAAGCCTCGCTCAGATTCCACGAAGATCATCGAGGCCCTTATAATCAATGAAGCTTGGCGCCTGCCGCTATCCGATGACATGCCGGGAAAGCATGTCATCTGTGTGGAAGGCGCCATTCTTTTCGAGGAAGACTGGCTCGAGCCTGAGTTCCCGTTCGTCATGCTCGCCTGGGAGTACGATACTGTAGGTTTTTGGGCTACAGGGCTCATCGAGGCGCACCAGGTACAGCACGTCATCCTGAACGAATCGGCGATGGGCGCTGCTCGGCGTATGCAAATATGCGCTACGCGGCGCGTTTATTACGACCCAGATGCGCTTGACCCGAACCATCTTGTGGTCGGAGGCGAGAGTGAAGTCCATATCCCCCTCAAAGACCTCACTCGAAAGCCCATTGAGGAGCCTACGCAGCCCGTCTCTCCTCAGGAATTCGAGTGGATTGACGGGAATATTCAGAAATACTTCCAGTTCTGCGGCGTTTCGATGCAAACCGCCGGCGCGACGAAGAGCAAGGGCCTGACCGCGGCCGTCGCCATTGAGGCGGAGACAGACCTAGGCTCGCAGCGGTTCATGCCCAAGGCTAGAGCCTACGAGGAATCCTTCGCGACTCTCGGGCGCCTCATCGTGCGGGCCACGAAGCGTGTCGCCAAGGAGCACAACGGATTCCTCGTTCGTTGGCCTGGCAAACGCTTCTTGCAGGAACTCGACTGGAAAGACGTGTCGCTCGAGGATGACATGTACGAGATCCGCATCAAGACGATATCTGCCCTCTGGCGCGATCCGGCAATGCAGCTGCAGATAGCGCAGGACTTGCATCAGGGCGGAATCATCAATCGCGAGACTTTCCTTCAGATGGCCCAGCTGCCAGACCTCGAAGGCCTGATGAATCGCGAGACGGCAGAGCGCGAATTCCTTGAGGAGCTCTTCGATCGCTACCTCGATTCTATGGATGACTCGGAGCTCGAGGATAATGGCGGCTATGAGGCCCCCGAGCCGTTCATTATCAATAAGCCAGCAGCTATGTGGCTAGCCGTCTCGACATATTGGGAAGCCAGACGCGACAAGGCGCCGATATACTGCCTAGGCCTACTTGAGCGCTGGATTCAGCAGCTCGATAAGCTCATCGCGCCGGCGCCCCAGCAGATGGGAAGTCCCGAGGCTCCAGGCATGATTGCTGCGCCAGGAGCCGCAATGCCGACTGCTCCAGGGGCTCAATCAGGGGCGCCGTTGGCCGCATGAGAAACGTTCCTAAAAACTACGAGGCATTCATCCGGCGGTTCTTTCGGGATGACAGGCTGACATTCGTGGTTGTCGGCGATGAGCTGAAGATGCTTTTGCCGAGCGGGAAGGTCTATTCTGTGCCATGCGACGTGGAGCTCAATTCCCGAGATAATATGGGGAAATTCCTGGAGCGAGAGACCCGGAAGCTGGCTGCTCTCATGTACGACATACCCGACCTGGAAGTGCCGCCGCTTGCGACTTCGGCAAATGTCAAGTAGGATAATCGCCAATGGATGCTGATGTAGCCGCCGCGTGGGAAGCCGCTCAAGCTGAGATAGGGGGCATCTCCCTCGAGGAGGACATCAAGGCAGGCCTGGCTGCGCCTCCGGCTGAGGATGAACCTGCGTCTCCAGCGGAAGAGAAACCCGCTCCTAAGGGCAAGGAGAAGGCGGCAAAGGCCAAGGAAGAGCCGAAGGACGAGCCTGAGGAAAAGGATCTGGGCGGAGGCGTCCGGGATCTGGTTCGCGAGCGGATGAAGCTTCGGCAGAAGGCTGAGGCGCGCGAAAAAGAGTTCCAGACCTACATCCAGCAGGAACGACAGAAGCTGAATGGGATTGCCGAGAAGTATGCGCCCCATCAGGCCTTAGCCGAGGCTGTCGACGCGGGCGACTTCGAGGGAATTGCGCAAGCAGTCGCAAAAATCACCGGGAATGCGGCCATCAAAGACTGGAAGACTCTCCAGGATGAGGCTCTCAAGGCTGCGCAGAGCCCGGGCATCTATCGGGAGGTCCGGAAGCTGAGAGCCGAGCGCGAAGAGGAGCGCCGGCAGCAAGAGGAGCAGCAAAAAGGCTGGCAGCAGCGCCAGCAACAGCAAGAGCGCGCCGAAATGGAGAAGCAATGGCTCTCCAACATCGAGGAAGAACTCTCCGGCGAGGAAGATGAGGCCCTAAAGGGCATGCTTGAGGCAACTGACGGCGTTCCGAACTCGATTTACGCCGTTCAGATGGAGCACCACGGCAAGGAAGGCGAAGTTTTGCCTACGGCCGAGGCTGCCGCCAAGCTCGTGAAGAACGTTTACGAGAAATGGCAAGCTTGGGGCGATTACTTCGAACTCCACAAGGATTCTGCCTTCCTAAAAAAGGCGATCGGCGACCGGGCAGCCGCTAAAAAGCCCGCGAACGGCACCGCTAGCCGAAATAGCGAGTCCGGCGCCACCAGCCGCAATGGTGTGAGGAGCAGTGACGGCAAATTTAAGAAAGCCGCCCCTGCAGTATCCCAAAACCGGACCGCTGAAGCTGGGGCTAACACGTTCAAAACTGAAAAGGACATGGTTCGACATTACGCGCGCCTGATGGAAGAGGCGGCGAAGACCGATCCGATGTTCTTGGAACGAACATAGCGCCAAGCTGAGCGGCTCCATACTTTGGAGTTCCTCATATGGCTGGCTCAACGATCGCGGGATTCACCGCGTTTCTCAAGAACTATTTCAATCCGCAAAAAGTCGAAGACCTCACACGCGCTGGTAAGCCGTTCTTCTCTCGCATCAAGACGAACGAAGACGTCTCCGGCGACATCTGGACCGTACCGATCCTCATCACGAACCCGCAGGGCATCTCGGCGGGTACTCTCGCGAATGCGCAGACGGCTCAATCGGCCGTTGCTGGCGTCAAGTGGCTCATCTCCATGGGTAACTACTTCGGTAGCACACTCATCGGCGATAAGGTCATCATGGCATCCCGTAACAACATGGGCGCGTTTCTCGAGAACAAGAAGACTGAAATTGAGGGTCTGTACGAATCGTTCGCTAATGACATTGCCATCTCGCTTTGGCGAAATGGCGGTGGCGCTATCGGACAGGTCGCGTCGATTTCCTCGAATACGGTCACGCTCACCAAGCCTCAAGACGTCTTCAACTTTGAGGTCAACGAGTTCGTCATGGCCTGTGCGGACGATGGCACGAATACCGGCACGACTCCGCGCACGGGTTCGACCTTCGTCTCGAGCGCTGACCGCAAGAACGGCACCGTAACGCTCAACAGCGTCGGCGGCATCACTGGCCTAGTGGTGGGCGACTTCCTGTTCCGTCTCGGCAATGCTGTGGCAAATACAGGAACGCTGCTCCTCCACGGAGTACAGGCGTATATCACTGCAAGCGACTCTCCCGGAACCCTCTGGGGCGTCACTCGTAGCGGCGCGTTGACCGACGTCCAGCGTCTTTCGGGATGCAAGATGCCGGTCTCGGATGTCAACGGCAAGGGCATCGAGGAGCGCCTCCAGCTCCTTGGCGCCTACATGCAAGGCCGTTACCGCGCCATGACCCAGGGCGGTGACTACGAGGCATGGCTACACCCCGAAGACTGGCACAAGCTCAATCTGAGCTGCCAGAACCGCGGGGAAAGGCCGCTGACTGACGACGAGACGAAGTTCGGTTTCAAGTACATCAACGTCATTGCTGGCGGCAAGGAAATCAAGACCTTCTCCGACCCGTACATGCCGCAGGGATCGGCGTTCATCCTCCGGATGGATAACTTCGTTCTGGGATCGTACGGACCACTCATCTCGCCGGTCAATGTCGACGGGCTCACGCTGCTCCGCCAGGGAACGACGAACGACTATGAGTACCGTCTCAAGTCGTATCCTGAGATGAGCTGCAATGCGCCCGGATTCTCGGGCTTCGTTCCGATCGCCTGAGAGGTGCCAACGGGAGATAAATAGATGCCCAACTACAGCCCACTCGGCACCGCATCAGAAGGAAGCTACTTCGACTATCGGGCAGCGCACCAAGGATCTAGGTCCAAGGTGTCGACCTTCCCGATTGCGACGGGTGGCCTCCCTCTCAATCCGATTGGAACCGGTTCGGCCACTGGCCTGCCGGCTCCGAGCGGATGGCTGCCGATGCCGACCAACTCAATCAACGGGGTCCCGTCCGGGGTCCCGCTCTACTTCCGGAATGAGATGGGCTCTACCCTTCGCAGGGTATCGGCCGGTCTCTATGAGTTCCAGTTCCAGCCGGCGCCTAACGGGGTCATTGATTGCTGGATGGAGCTCTGCACGACGGGTCCGAGGCAACTCAACACCGTCAAGCGGGATATTGCGACCGGGTACATCCAGTTCAATTCGCATACCGCATCCGGGACTATCTCGGACCTCTCAAATGGGGATTGCGTGAGCATTGAATACATTGCCTTCACTGTAGGCAATCCACAGGGAGGCAGCGGACCGTAATGGCCGATAAGCCGAAAGTGGATATCGCCATGCTCTTCGGGAAACCGAAGGGCAAGGATGCCGGCGGAATGGGCGAAGACTATAAGGCCTTAGCCCAAACCATCTTCGACGATACATTGGATGCTGATACTCGTGGAGAAGCGCTGCACGAGTTCATCAAAATGTGTAATGACGAAGAATCCGGCGAAGGCCCTCAGACCGCGGGAGAGGAAGCGACCGAAGCTGAAGGGTACTGATGTCCCGAACGCGAACTCTCGCAGAGCTGAGAGGAGATGTCTGCGCTAAGGCGGACATCGTTGATGGCGGTGCAGGCGGACGCTTTCCCAGCGCTCGCCTGAACCGCTTTATCAACCAGGCAATCCAGCGTTATATCACCATCGTTACCGGCGCCGGAGGGCAGGAGTGGTACATGCAGCGTACCGGTCTTCAGACGATGGGCACATCTGAGGCCGTCGACGCTTCTGGCTGGGCGCCAAATCAATACGTCACGTTGCCTACAGCGTTCTATCAGCTCATCGGGATCGATATCGTGATCGGCGGGTCGACCGTATCGCTGCTCAACTTCGAGCGAGCCGAACGGAACATGTTCAAGGACTCGCCAATCTGGATGCAAGGCAACGGCAAGGGACAGCCGATGTTCTTCCGCATCGTCGGGACCAATGCCGCCGGAGCGCATATCGCGCAAGTCGTCCCGGCCGCTGATGCGGCGTATCAATACGAGGTCTGGTATGTGCCGGAGATTGCCGACCTAGTGGGCGACAACGACACATTCGACGGCCGTGCGGGCTTCGAAGAATTCGTGGTGCTAGAGGCGTGTCTGTACTGCCTCCAGCGAGACGCGAATGTAGCGCCAGCTTATGCCGCTCTTCAGGCTTCCAGGGATGAAATGGAAGCCCAGATGAAGTTCAAGTTTGCCACGATGGACGGACCTGGCCGTCGCATCAACACTGAGGCCCTCAGGAACCGCATGATGCGCTTCACCAGAGGCCACTGGTGGGGCACATGAGGACTGGCGGGGCCTTCCCTCGGCAGGGGCATTTCCCTGGCGACGCTTCGCTCGGAAGGGCCCTGGCGTTGCTCGAGCAGCGTACCGCCGACAAGTTCGATGCCCTCGATCGGAACGACGGCGATGTAGTCGGGAAGTGGATCCCTCTTACCGGGGTCGGGTTAACTCCTTCCGCTATCGGGAACGGTCACATCGGCGGACAATGGCGCAGGGTAGGACTAGACAACGCCGGATTCAGGATACTTCTGCAGGTAGGCACGACGACATCATTTGCTGCGGCAGCCATTCAGATCGTCCCGCCTCCGAATCTCGTCTTTGATGTCAATTCTATGCAATTCCCGCTTAGTGGAGACGCGGCCCCGTTCTTCGTTTCTATGGGCGGGTTCATCGCCGGGGCTTTCACTGGGCGAGGGACGGCAGGGGTCCTCGGAACGGATGGGACAGCTTTGATCCTTGGCGCCGGGTTAGCGGTGTTGGCCGCCGGCGACTTCGTTCTATTCGAGTTCGAGCTGCCCACTAAGAAAGCATCGTGAACAACGACAAGGCGCAATCGGTCGATATTCTGTTCTCCGGCGGAGCCCGGCAGGACTTGAATTCGACCACGGCGCCGCCTGGCTCGCTCGTCCACTGCGATGAGGTGGAGTTCGACGAGCTACATCGGCTGGTCAAGCGTGACGGATTCGAGAACATCGGGATAGCGACCTACTCGAAGACCAATTCCATCACGAAGCCAGTGCGCCGCGTTGCGCAAATGCCATCTAATGAGCGGCTCATCTTCACGGATAGCAATGCCTTCGTGCATTTCCCGACGATCAACAAGATTAGTGAGGCTGGACTAGACGGGCAGACATCTACGATACGCGCCACACTGGAAGATGTTGAGGGGATCGCCGCGGATGAGACGGGAGCGATACTGTTCTGTGATTGCGCATACGCGAATGGACTTTTGGTTGTCGTCTACGATCAGGTAGATGTTACATCAACATTGAATTCTATATTTGTCGATGTGATCGACATGACGGCGGGTACCGGCAAAAATGGCCGAGTGATCAGCCATCAGCTCCTGGCGGCCGGGACAGACTTCAATATTCAACCGAGAGCAGTAGTAAGCGGAGGCTCTAGCGTTGTATTCGTGCTCTGGAAGTCAGGCGCAAACATTAAGTTTTCTAGCGCTAATCTAGCCGCTAGTACCATTTCATTCGGCGCAGCAGCCAATCTCGTCACAGATCTCCTGAACACGGGCACCAACGGATGCTTCGATATAGATCCAATGGTTAGCGGATGGGTCCTTGTCTACAATGTGAATACACCGGGCGCCAAAGTAATCACATATAACTCTACCGCTGTAGTTCAGGCTACCTTTGCTTGGCAGGCCAACGCGGGAGCCATTAACTGGACGCCCAGCTGCCTGACAATAAACGGCAATGTTCTGACTGGGAATATTCGCGGGGCCGGCTACGACCCGGCTACTTTCCGGATGGAAAGCCTGTCGATTGACACCGCTCTCACTACTCCGCAGTATTCGCGTTTCGACCCGGGCCTGGATCATGCCAAGCCAGCTACGCAGATTGCCATGAGGCAGTCGTCGTCGACCACCACGTTGGTGCTTTTTAGCAATTACGCCTCGACGACATTGAGCACGAACCCGCGGGGGCATCTATATTGTTATTCTATGGCGGCCAATGCCGTCATGTCGCTTATTCTCGTTTACGCAAACTATTCGCTCGCGGCCAAGATCTACAGGGATACTCGCGATAGCAATCTGTATGGCGCGGCGCGATTCGATGACGCCACGGGCTTCCAGAGTCATATCCTGATGCTGGACTTTGGGACATCCGGCAAAGGGCCATTCCCTCAATTTCATGTGGCTTCTGGTAGGGTGCCGCTAAAGACTGAGAATACCAAGACTGGCATTGGAGGAGTTGCGGATTTGTCCTCATCTGGGGCTGATCCGGGCAAGTTTGCATTCACTTTCGCTATCAATATCGGCGCTTCCAGCATCAGTGGGAACATGGTTGCCGCGTATGTATGTCGCGCCCGAGGCTTCCAACGATTCTTGAGTACGCCATGCCAAAGCGAAGTCGTTGTCGGTGGCGGGACTCCACTAACATACGATGGGCAACGGCTCGTTGAACTAAGCTTCTACAGCTATCCTATTCTGAATGCCGGAAACCTCGCCCCTCAGGCGATCGGCGGCAATATGCCGCAGGCCATCTTCCAGTATCGAGCCGTTTATGAGTGGACAGACGCCAAGGGGAATAGGCATCAGAGCCCGGCATGTCCGGCCATCACGGTGGACATGAGCGGCGCTCCATATGCAGCAGGGACCAATCAGGTTTTGGTCACATTCCCGGCATACTTCCCCACCCGGAAGCAGGTTCCAACAAATGTGGCGGCCACTGGAACCGCGGACACCTCAACGCCTGTTAGAGTTATTGTCTATCGGACAACAGGCGGCGGATCGATCTTCTATCGAATGGCCATTGGGGCAGTTAATAACAATTCTTCTGCCGCAGATGACACGATAGTCGGGGACTTCTATTCCGATGCAGCCATCTCGGTGAACGAAGTTCTGTACACGAGCGGCGGCGGTCGAGGGGAACTCGCGACAACGGCTCCGCCGCCATCGATCTTCATGACGACTCATGCCCAGCGGCTGTGGGGCGTCGATGGAGAGAATCCTGAGCGCATCTGGGCGACCAAGGTCCTCTCGGAATTCACGGCTCCTGGCTACAACCAGGCGCTGCAGATCCTCATCCCTGGAGCTGGCAAAATCAACGGTCTCGCCGGTCAGGATGGCAAGCTCTACGCACTAGCCACCAACGGCCTCTACCTGGCAGCCTACGGCGATGGGCCCGACAACGCGGGCAACGGCTCCTTCCCCTCACCGCAGCTCATCACGGTGTCAGCTGGATGCACTGAGCCGCGCTCTGTCGTCATCGCGCAGACCGGTATCTTCTACACCGGTCCGGACCACTGGGGTACCGGCATTTATCTCGTGCCTCGAGGCTCCGGAGACCCTATCTCAATAGGCGGCGGCGTTCGCCTCGAGCTTCAGGACAATCCGGTCTGCCGCGGGGCAGTGTGGCGCGCAGACAAGGCTCGTGTAGAATTCCTCATGGTGGACAGCGAGACAGCTCCATCTAGTTCGGTGCTGCTTTACTACCATTATGACTATCCAGATGACAGAGGCATAGGGCAGTGGACCGTTTGCAGGCCGTCGAGTGGTGGGCTTGATAATGCAATGGAGAGCATCGGCCTTTGGGATGGTATTACTGTAATGTCGGGAGACACGACCAGTTTTGGCATTCAGACTTTGGGCGTAGCTAGAGACTTCGGAGGTCCTTTCCCTATTATTTCAGTGGAAACGACGGATATACGGCCATTTGGCATGGTGGGATACGGACAGGTAGCGAGCGTGTCTCTCTTCGGAACCGCAGTGTCAAGCGACTCAATTTTTATCGAGTCAAGTTATGATGGCGGGGACTCATGGCCGGATTCTTTTCAATGGGATGTGGACCTGGAGGCGCCCAATCAGCCGCTTTTGCGGCGGTGGGAGACGCCAACGCAGAAGTTGCCAGAGGGCGGCGCTATTCGTGTTCGCTTTTCGGACCCGGGGATTTTCGACCTCACGCCGGGGCTCTCGATCTTCCACGGAATATCCCTGCAATTCGTGCCGCTGGGCGGCAATCTGCGCATTGACGACTCAAGGAGAGCATAATGCCGACTCTTCCCGATCCATTTCTGCCGCGACGAGTTATCGGAGCGCCGGATAGTTCAGCCCCTGCTCCTGCTCCTGAGCGAACCCAATACACTGGATCCTTTAACGAGACCAATCAAGCCCCTCAATACGGTCCGCAACAGCCGTCGGCACCTCAAACGCAACTAGCCAGCTACAATGGCACATATGGCCCGGGTGCCGCGATGAGCAATTACCTGAGCCCATCCTCGCCGCAGACGGCATCGTACGGTGAGCATCTCACTCCCCAGGCGGTGGGCAGTCCTTTTGATCAAATGAGAAACACTGCGGACTATTACGCGAATAGGATGCGGGAAGGCGCCACCGCTGCGCTTGGCCGCGCCGCGCCTCAGATCAATACGGATGCCACGAATATGTTCGCGCAGGGCACCGGCAACGCGCTCGGCAATGCCAACGCGACGAACCTTTATGGCATCCAGGCTGCCCAGACTGCGGATCGTACTAATCTGTATGGCATGCGTCAGGGCCTCGATATGTCGGCGCTTGCCAATGGCCAAGGAGCGCAGGGGCAATTTGGAGCAGCTGATAGATTGATGGGGTTTTCGCAAATGCCGGCTGGGCCGAGCGTCGCCGAACAACAGCTCCGTATGGGAGGCGACCAGGCGATGCGCCAACAAATGGCCATGGCCGCCGGAGCCCGAGGTGGGAATGCCGCGCTAGCGCTCCAGAATGCTGGTCAAAACCAGGGCGACATCATGGGCAACCTCAACGGACAGCTAGGCATCCAGCGGGCCCAAGAGGACATGGCGAACCGGCAATTCGCCGCAAACGCGGCTCAGGCCGCAGGGAATACCTACGGACAGGCTGCCGGCACTCAGATGAATGCGATGGGCGGAGCAGCCAATATATTTGGAGGCGTTGCCAATAATCAGCTGGGCCAAGGGCAAATCTACGGAGGCATCGCCAATAATCAGCTAGGTCAGGCCAATACGAATCTTGGTCTGACTAATACTTATGCCGGGCTAGCCGCGCAGCAAGCGGGCTTCCAAGGACAACAGAACGAACTCAACGACCGCACAAATCTGGCTCGCGAGGCGCTTGGTTATGGCATCCAGAACGATGAGAGAAATGCGGAATTGCAACAGGGAGCGCTGGATACTCAGAGATACGGTATTGATAGAAATGTAGCGGTGCAACTTCAGCTTCAGCAAAATAAGCAGAATAATGATTTATGGCAGAAGATTCTTGGCGGCAGCATCATGGCTGCTGGCGCTGTTGCTGCTCCTTTTACCGGAGGGGCTAGTCTTGCTGCTGAACCATATGGCGCAAAAGAATTGATGGGGCAGTAATGGCCTTCGGAGCACCCGCTTTCGTCGATTTCGATCCGGATCCATCCGGCACTGGCTATCATTTCAAGAGGCCTACCGGCGAGAGTGTGTACGCCTATGGGGACTACGCCGACCAGCTAGCTCGGAACATCGCCGCTTCTAAGCCTACGGACCAGCGAACCGCGAACAATGCGATGATGTCGACCGAGAGCGATGAGCCAAATCGCTCCGTCCCGGATACGGGGCAGCCCACAATCGGCTCGACCGCTCCGACAGCTCCAGAGCCGGTGCGACAGGGTACGACAGTCGATGCCCAGGGCATTCCGACGAATCTGCCGCCGATGGCTGGAGGTCCTGCGCCTGCGGCTACTCCTCCACCACGACCGCAGATGAGCATCTCTCCGGTTAAGTACGTGGGTGGAACCAATCCGACCGCGATGGCCAAGAACGCCGTTGCCGTTCCTACTGCTGAGTCGATGACCGTCCAGGGTGGCATTCAAGATCCGGCAGAGCGCGAGAAGATGGCGAAGCTCTATGATGAGCAAATCAAGGCGCAGAAAGAAGAAGAGACCGTAACCACGGATATCCTGAAGCAACAGAAGAGCGCGATGGAGACGCAGGCGCTCGATGCTGCGTTGAAGCGTCAGCAGGCCGAGCGTGAGGTCGCTGAGGGCGAAGCGCACAAGACCATGCTTCGGCAGGAATTCCAGAAACGCACGGATATCGCACAGCAAGAACTCGACAAGCAATCAAAGCGCGAAGTGGATCAATTCCGCATGTTCCGCGGACGGCCCGGAGCGCAATTCGCTGGAGTTCTCGCCGGAGCATTAGGAGCATTTGGCCAAGCATTCACAGGGCATAATCCGGCCATGGAGATCATGGGCCGTTTCATGGACAACGACATTGCGGCTCAAAGGCAAGAGATTCAGCAAGGCGTTTCAAAAGCAAACAATGACTTGGCGCGCATCAAAGAAACTTATGGCCTGGATTACGATGATGCGCAATCGGTCCTGAAGCTTGCATACATCAAGAAAGCCGAGTCTGAGGCAGAGCGTCGTGCCGCGCTGATGGGCACGCAAGAAGCGGCGATGAATCTAGCTTCGTTGCGCCCGAAGTTCCTTCAGATGGAGGCCGATACTCATTCCGCGATGCAGGCGAAGCTACTGGGCCAAGTCCAGGTGACGCGGCAGTCCCGCATGATGCAGCCTACACATGGGGGTTTTGTTGCTCGAACGCCAGAAGAGATGGCGAAAGAGGCAGAGGCGAGGGCGCGGATCGTTAAGGCCAATTACGAGTATAGCCATGAGGGCTCGGCTCCTCCGAAGGCAGGAGCTGGAGGGCCAGGGAAATTGCCGGCGCGCATGGCGTCTCAGCAGTCAACGAACCGTTCTGCTCAGGAAGACCTTGTTCAATACATGAAGGAAGACGCGGGCGGGCTCATCGCCCCAAAGGTGCATGGCGCAGGAACTCAAGCGCGCATTGATTTGGAAGCAAAGGCTAATGCAATCGTCGGGAAAGTCGTTGCTGGCAGCAACGGCACGGTTAATGAGGGAGAGATGAACCTTCTGCGAGAAGGGCTTACATCGCCGCTTGAATCTGTTCGCAAGGCGACAGCCAAGAAGCTTCACGAGGCCCTGGTAACAGCGGATAAATATCTCGAACAGCAGCGCGGTACCGTACAAGGCGCCGCTTCAGCCGAAGAGGAAGGGCCAGAGAAGTAATGGCTGGCTGGGTTCGAGCTCCAACCGGGCAACCAGTCTATCAAGACGACTCCGGCAATGTGCATCTTGTCGATGCTACCGGAAAGATCGAGGCCGTTCCGCCGGCTCAGGTCGCTGAGCTTCTCTCAAATCCAGAGCGTACCGGTTACGCGCCGGCTACGCCGCAGCATCTTGAGCAGGCGCAGGCTCAACGCGAATGGGATGACGCCTCGGCGGGCGCAAAAGCCGACTTCTACGCTCGCGAATCGGTGAAGGGCGTCGTTGACGCCGTTACCGGCCTGCCGCGTTTCATCGGCGCCGGAGGCAAGGCGATCGCCGAGCAGATAAACCCCGAAGTCCAGAATATCTCGAACCCGCTCGAGGCCCTCTCCGGCGAAAATCTAGTCGAGAAGCTGGACTCTGTCGTTGCAAGCCCGCAGGAGGCTGCCGCGGCGGCAGAGCAGGCGCGCCGATTCTCCGAGGTAGCCCCTGGCGGCAAGATGGCCGCGAATATCGCCGGTTTCGTGGCTGGCGGGGCGGCCCTGAAGGGCCTGGGTACGGCAGGGAAGATTCTCTCGGGTTCCGAGCTATTCGGGGCCGGTTCGAAAACAGCCCGCATCGCTTCGCTGGCGGCCGAAGGGGCCACACAGGGCTATGTTGGAGGAGCTGAGGAGGCCTGGGTCAAGGACCATGAATTCACCTCCGATGCCATGCTCGCCTCTGCCGGCATGGGCGCAGTCTTCGGCGGTGCCCTCGGCGTGGCACAGGAAGGCGCCAGGGCGGCCGTTTCGGGAGCCAAGAGCATCCTGGCCGAGAAAGTGTTCGGGCGCGCCCCAGCGGCAGCTGGAGCCTCGGAAGAGGCCATCAACCAGATGGCGGCCGATGTGACCGGAGCGACGCCGCCGAAGGGCTTCGCGAAATACTTCAAAGACGCGATGGAGGGCCTCCGGGACAAGATTGAGACCGTTCAGAGCGCCGCGAGCGGGATTCCTAAGGCGGACCTCGAGAGGTTCGGCGGATTGCGTTGGACGGAAGAGGCTATTTCGGCGCGCGAGATGGCGGCGAATCGAGGCCCCATCCTCGAGGCCGTTTCGGGCGATATGACGAAGGCGCTCGACACGATGTATTCGGAATCTCGCCCGATTATGGATGAGGTTTCACGTGCAACAGGAAGGAAGCTTGAGAACATCAAGCCGCTTCTCACCGGTGACACGGAAACAATGATGCAGGCGGCGAAAGCAAAGGGCGAACAGCTCGCTGAGGGCCTCGCCAAACTCGATGATGTGACCGAACGAGGCCGATCCATTCTGGGGGATGGGAAAGCCACAGAGAATCTTCGCTATATCTTCGAAGAGGCGATCGACAAGGTCGGGGCCGCAAAGGAGCCGGCTTCCGCGGTGCATGCCTTGGATGAATTCAAGGCTGCCATGCAGAAGGCCAAGGTCTCGGCGGAGGCCGTGGCTCGCTCAGCCGCCGGCGGAGAGCTGGGAATCGCTCAGGCAAGAGCTCGAGCTGCTTTCGCGAATGATGTTTCTGAAGGAATGAGAACCTATCTCGAGGATTCGTCGGTCTGGGGCAAATTCGGCGAGACACAGGCGCGGGTAAATAAGGCCTATGCCCGCATGCTCGATTCGAACCGTTACGTTTCCGGGCATCTGCTTGAGAAGGTCGGCGACGACTTCGGGGTTCCTCGATATCAGGTCGACCCGGCCAAGGTCTCTCGGTTCGTGGACAAGGTGGGGACCGTTCAAACGCAGACGATCGACCAACTTCTTCGCGACAACATCGCAGCACGGCGTGAGCTCGTGGAGGCCATCCAGGAGGGCTATGGGCTTGGTGGCCATGCCGAGGGGCTAATGAAGGTTCAGGAGGCCACGAAGGCCGCGCAGGCCCTCTTGGACAAGGCTCATGACGTTGTAGGCAAGTCGAACATTGTTGAAGAGATGATGGAGAAGGCAGGTCATTCCTCGCATGGCTCGACCGGAGCTCTTCTTGGCGGCGTCCTTGGCCATGCTCCTGGTGCGGTCGCTGGCATGGCCATTGATGTCCTGATGAATCCGGCCAAGCTGATGCGACAGGCCGTCGCACTCCGGGAAATCGGCCTCAAATGGGGCACCAAGATCGACAATTCCGTCAAAGCGCTCGTGGAAGGAACGGGCACAGCGACTCGCGCAGCGCGCGCAACGGTATCCGGTACGAACCGTTACGCCCGCACGACAGCCGAGCGCTACGCAGCATCGAATGTTGACCAGACGAAGAAGTATGACCGCATCGCGAAGAATCTCGTGACCGCAATGGCCGATCCCGTCGGGACATCGGTCAAAGTCGGAGATGCCGTCGGAAATGTCGACCATTCAATGGTCCGAGACAGCATGATCACAGGCGCAATGCGCGCTGCCGCATTCCTCAATTCGAAGCTTCCGGCTCCGGTCTACGGCAACAATCCGCTTGCTCCGAATCAGATTCAGAGCGTTGCCCCTGCTCAGAAGGCTCGTTTCCTGCGATACTATGAGGCAGTGCAGAATCCGGCCATGGTCTTCGATGAGCTCAAAACAGGAAACGTTCCTCCCGAGCATATCGAGACGCTCAAGAATTGCTATCCTGCGCTCTATCAACGAGCGCAATTGGCAGTCTTCGAGGCGGTCCACAGCGCCACGAATCCGCCAAATTACCAGAAGCGGCTTGCGCTGGCGGAGCTCTTCGACTCGCCGGGAGTCATCGAGCCTACGCTGGATCCTGGCTTCATGGCTCGCCTCTCGCAGACCGCGCAGCAGGGGAACGTCTCGGAGAAGCAACAGGAGCAGAAGTCATCTGCCGCAATGAGACCCTTGGCCGACGGAATGAAGTCGAGCCTAGACAAGATGATGCATTAAGGAGATCCGATGTCAGTCAACGAAAAGCTCTACATGGCAGCGGACCTCCGTGGACCGCGAAACACCTGGGAATCCACGGCTACATCGGTAGCTACCGGGCCGAATCAGGTTGTTAGAAAAGAACCGCTTCCGCATTGTGAAATCGTAGCGCTAGTCGTTACCACCGGAACTAGCCAGCAATTCGATCTGCAGGCTACAGGCTTCTTTGGTGATGCGTATTATCAACAGACATTCGTCCGCATGATCTCTGAGAGCGCGGGGGACATCTGGTATGCGTGGCATCGTACGACGGGTTCGACCATTAGCAATGTGGCCACGGGAGGAGCTACCGGCGTATGCGCATTCCTGCCGTCGAAGACGTACACTGATGAGCTGGCGGCCGGGCGCTATCTCTCGATCCAGACCATCCTCAATGGCGTGGTTCGACTCTGGATCACGAACAGGACGGAATGATGGCTACCTATCGATACCGTTCGAGACACGGCAAGCTGGCAGACATTCAGATTGAGGACTCGCAGCGAGCAGAACTCGAGCGGCTTGTGCTCAGCAAAGGCTTCTCTTTCGTTGCGAAGGACCCGAAGGATTCCCCGCCGCGGATGTCGGCAGACGAGCTGTCGCGCGTTCTGAGCGGGCGAGCGCAGGCCGGTTTTCAGCTTCTCGGCCCTCAACCGAACGGAACGATCGGGCCAGTATGAGCCGTCGACGGACAGCAAGAGACAATCGCGGCCGAATCAATGCATTTGGTAGAGGCGGACCGTCTAGCGGGATTCCTCCGTCGCCTCCTTCTGGGCCAACGCAGCTTTGGACGTTGGTCTCTAGCCAGACATGCCTACGCGCCTGGCAATCGGATTTTGGCATCACAATGGGCGGCACCCCATTGGCTAGCGGGACTACTCCGCCGGCTGTTACCTTGACCGGTTCAGCTAGCGGCAATGTCGCCTTCAGGATGGAGATTCAGACCACTGGTGCTCTAGGGGCATCAACATTCCGATACGGAGCCGCCAATGATGGGACGACATCCACGTGGATTGAGCAGAACGTCCCCACAGCAGCTACGTATGCCGCAATTGGGGCCCTCGCCGGAGTTACCATCAACTTCCCGGCAGGCACATACACCAACGATAACGTATACCAGGGGACGCTATCGGCATGGACCGATCAGGTCAATGCGAAGGCCGCGTCGCAGGCCTCAGCGGGACTACAGCCCCGGATTCTGATTCCTGCGATTAACCATCCAGCGTTCAGGTTTGATGGGGGCAACGACGTCATCACCGAGACCACATTGGACCTGCCGCCTCCCGGCACTACCCCAACGTACTTCTGGGGAGTGGCCAGTGTTGTCAGCTGGGTGGTCACCAGGGCGATGATGGCTACTGGCAATGCCGGCTCAACGATGGTCATTGGCTCCGGCGGCGAGGTAACCCCGAACTGGCACTTTTCCAACGGCGCCGTTTCTCCGTCCAACGGTGGCGCGACTGTAGGCTCATATTTCCAGCTGGAAGTGGGATGCTCTAACGTAGCCGGGGACTTCTTCAAGCTCGGCGCCACGACAGTGACCGGAATATTGGGCAACTCCGACTCTGCCGCCGGAATTAACCTTGGCGCAGCAACTACCGGAGCTTTCCAAGCCAACATGGATTGGGTCGTTCTTCTGATCTTTAGCGGCATTCCTACCGCTGGTGAAAGGAATGCATTGACATCCGCGGCGGCCAGCATGTATCCGGGGATATTGCAGTGATGCCTATTCTAATTACCACAGGCTCCGTTCAGTCGGATGCGGACATTTGCAATAGGCTGACTGTGGATGCGCCCGTTTCTGGCATACACATAGGGCCCGGAGTACATGTCGCAATCCCAGTGGATTGGCAGGCGCGATGCGTGGCGGGTGAGGTTATCCCCGGATGCAACTTTCATAAGATCGACATTGCCCCGAATGCAGTGGTGAGCATGATCGCCACCGACAAGGCAAACGCCAACGTCCGAATCCCCGCCAACGTCGTCGGCGCGAATGCGACAGCGGTCGCGAACCTCATTTCCAGGCTAAACGCGGGGACTGTCATCCCGAATTGAGCACACATGAAGATATTAATCGTCGCAATGTTCGCTGGCAGCGTCAACAACTGCACACCAACACCGACTCCGGCTCCTCCTCCGGTGCCTAGCGGCGTTCCGACGACATCGGATTGCGATTCTGCCTGCGCGACAGCCGCGTGCGCCAAGCCGGCAATGACCGTGGCACTCTGCGCGGCTAGATGCACAGAGGCCCTGAAGCAGCTCGAGGGCACCACTGCGGATTGCGTCGCTAGGCAACTAATGTGTAGTGAGGCCTGCCAATGAGGCATATCGCGGTCATCAATACGAGCAAGCTAGTCTCGGTCTCCGATGAACTCAGCATGACAATCGCCTGCGCGAAACAAGCCAGGGAACACGCCGCTCCGGCATGGGGCATCGATATTCCCGCGATCTCCTTCGCGGCGGATGAGGCCCACGTGATGCCTGGCACGGAGAAGATATTCATCTTCGACGATTCGGACGTCGCTGGCGCGCTCGGCTATCATGACGTGACCCCGATGGGAGACCCCTATGCGCGTGTCTTCGTGCGCGACACGCTGGATAGTGGAGGCAGCGTGCTCCGTGGCGCAAACTCGGTCGCAGTGACCCTTTCGCACGAAATGCTGGAGATGCTCTGGGACCCGGATTGTGACCTGTATAGGCCGGCGCCGGACGGATACAGCTATGCCCAGGAGGCCTGCGATGCGGTCGAGGCGGACGCTTATGAGATTATTGATGGCGTTTGGGTAAGCAACTTCATTCTAAACGCATTCTTCGACCCGAGCGCGACCGGCAATCGCGATTATATGGGACTCGTGGAAACGGCATTCGAGACGCGCCCAGGGGGCTACCAAATTCGCGAGAAGGATGGGCAAGTATCCCAGGTCTTTGGCAAGGACTACCCGCAGCACAAGCTGAAAGGGAAGACATTCCCCGTCGCTCGGACTGCCAGGAGAATCAAATGCGGAGCCTAGGAATTCTGTTCACGCTGCTGCTCGCTTCTTCCTGCGCCATGTTTGGCGGAGGCACCCCGGCGACTACCCCGAAAACCGGTCCTGGCACTGATTATCCCTGCGGTGTACATGGGCAGAAATGCTACGACACCAATCCGCCCACATGCTGCGAATACGGCGTATGCGCGAACGATGGCGAGCCGTACTGTGACAACAGGCCATCGTCGGATCCTAGCGACCCGGCTACCTGGAATCGGAAGCTCCCGGAGCGCCTGCCTAGGAAGGCAATCCAGTGATTCCGGCCGTGCTGCTGGTTTTTGCCGCAGCATGGCTTGACGCAGCGATCCAGCGTAGGATTCCCAGAATCGTCCATCGGAGGTCTATTGGCCATCGGAACAAATGGGCAATTAAGCGACTCTGACGCGGCCGGTTTAGCGATTTCTCGCATTGAAGGCCGGATCGATAAGCTGTGCTCTGAAGTCGAAGTGATGCTTTCTCGCGTCGATGAGTTCATGCGGGTAACGCATGACTGCATCACCAAGACCATTGACGTCGATTCGAAAACGGAAGAGCTCGCTCGGCATGTCACCAGGCTAGAAACGCGCGTGAGGCGCCTCGAGGAGCGCGACACAGAGCGCATGCCGCCGCTCGAGGAATGAGCCATGGCCGATCCGGTCATTGTAACGGCCGTCATAGCGGGGATTGGCGCTGTCTTTGGAGTATTAGTACGGGATCGCATCAAAGGGGTAGAGGCCGATCGGGACCAATGGAAGGCAGCCTGGAAAGAGCTGGCCGATAGGGACCTCCGCCGGCGGAATTCCGGTCCTCCTCCGGAGGACACCCGAAATATTCGATTGATGGTGGAAGAGGGAAGTCGCCAGGACCATGAAGATGCCAGGCAGGCTCGGATGCTGCAGGAGCGAGCCCAGGGCCTGGAACCGTCCTCTCCCTTGGAAGCCTTCGGGCCCAGGGTGCATCCTGAGACCACCCGAGAGCTCCGCCGCTACGCCCATCCGGAGCTGTCCTCAACGCCTCCGGACCCTGCCCCCATCATCCCCGAGCATCGCCAAAGGAAACGCCCCCCATGAGCCTACTAACCGTCGTCGGAATCATTCTGCTCGCAGGGTTCGTGGTCTGGCTGATCGGCCAGTTTCCGGTCATCGATGCCACGTTCGTCCGGATCGCACGAATCATCATCATTGCGGCCATCATCTTCTGGCTCTTCTCGCTTTTCCTTGGCGTGGACCTCGGCTCAGTGAGAATCGGTCATACTAGATAGATGCCGAAGCTCACCAACGCCGAGCTAGTTGAGCACTATGCCAGGCTAGAGGCTCAGGTCATCGAGCTTGCGGCGAAGGTGGAGCGTTTACGGCTGGATGTCCAGATATTGAGTGCGCGCGTGACCCTACGGCCGCCTCCTGTAAAGACCAAGGGCTAGGCCCCAATGGCCCGCTGTGCTAATACTGATCGCCATGATAGTGAAGCAGGGCAAAGGCTACGTGGTAAAGAGCGAGTCCGGCAAGAATCTAAGCAAGCCGACAACGAAGGCGAAGGCGGAGAAACGGCTGCGACAGGTCGAGTGGTTCAAAGGCCATAAGAAATGATCAAGCAGCTCTCGTTCCGAGGTGCGCCATACAATATCTCGTGCACCGAGCGCGCCGGCTTCCAGCATCCTAGCTGGTTTTCTTTCGACGACGAATCCGACGTCCGCGATCGTGATTGGAAGATTGAATCAGGTGACGTCGTACTCGATGTGGGCGCCGCATACGGCTCCTATTCGCTGACCGCCCTGGCAGCCGGCGCGTCTCAAGTCTTCGCCTGGTCCCCGCAGGGGCCTCCAGGAGAGAAGACTGAGCGCGAGCTATTCGCGGAAAGCCTCGAGCTGAATGACTGGTCGCCTTTCTGTCGCATCTACGACTGCGGATGCTACGACAAGACCGGCTGGCTCAACGCCTCAACGCAAGAGTTTCATGCCCTCGAGCCCGAACCGAGCGGAGATATCATCCGCGTAGAGCGGCTAGATGACTGGCTCTCGCGTACTCAGCCTCGTCGAATCGACTGGATGAAACTCGACGTCGAGGGAGCGGAAGTCGAAGTCCTGAAGGGTGCAGAGAATCTGCTTCTGGCCTTCTCGCCGAAGCTCCTTATTGAGCTCCATCTTTTCAAGGACGGAACGCTCGGCGAGAAGGTGAAGGAACTACTCGCCGACTTCGGCTACATCGAGCGTTCCCGCGTTCCGTACCATGCCGTGGCTCATGCTGTGTTCTCCCGAGCTGCGAAGGATGTTGGCGGGCAGGCGGCCTAGCTGGCCCATCGAGGCCTCAAATCGGACGCCAGGCGCCCCGGGATTGAACGGGATGCTGAGCGCCGCTCGCGCCTCCTCTTCGACCTGATCGCGTAGCCGGACAATCTCCTCGCTGGAGAGCTTGTCGGTGAAGACGTAGCTCCGATAGCCGCCGGCCGGGTCGCCCTTATAGTAATCTGCCACGGCCGTGTAATCCACGTCGTACGAATGCAGGCGATCGCCGCTCTTCGCTATATACGTCCAGACATCGGCTAGTTCCGGATGCGGGAGGGCCTCATCGTAATAGGGCGTTCCCGGATACGTCGTGATCGTGGTACAATCGAAATCGTCGGGTGCCCGGGATACTAGCCAATCCCTTACGGCTAGAATCGTGCCTTCCTCCTCGCCTGGGTGCCCGACACTCATCAAGGCCTTGACCTTCAGGCCATGCCGGTGGGCCACGTCAATAACGGAGTCGTTGTCGGAGAGCTTGGCGCGCTTGTTGATGTTCTCTAGAATGCGCGGCGCGGCTGCCTCGAATCCACAGAGCACCCAGCGGAAGCCGGCGGCATACATGGCTTCAGCCTGCTCGGCATTGAAGAGCTCAGATTTGACGAATCCCCGCAGACGGAATTCAACCCCGAGGCGGTTCTGAAGCGACGCAATGGAACGCATCAGCCCGACGAGCCCCTTGTTTACGTTCAATTCGTCGTCGTAGAGCATGAACCCGGTAAAGCCGTAGGTCGAATACAAATGTTCCATTTCGGACACAATGGATTCCGTGGAACGGGTGCGGATCCGGCGCAGCATGTTTGAATTGCGACCACCACAAAACCCGCACGCGAACGGGCATCCAAGCTGCGCTATCAGGCTGGTCGCCGGGAACCCTTCGATCGCGTACTTGTAGCTCTTCACATCCACCAGATGTCTCGCCGGCCATGGGCTTGCCTCGTAGGTCTTGTTGGTCAGGAACAGGAGGCCCTTCGGGTCGTCCGCGTCGACGAACGTCACGCCGGGCCGTAGTGCCTCGTGGATGGCCCCCTCGCCGTCTCCCGAGACCAGGACGTCGAAGAGCTGCCGGAGCTTGTCAAAAGCCCTGTGCGCCCGTCCTACGCGCCCTGCCTTCTGCTCGAGCTTGACCGCCGAGTGGACGAGGGTCACGTGCGGGCCGCCGGCGACGATGCGGACGTCGGGTCGCGTGGCCCGGATGGCGGCGGCAATCTTGACGGCAGCCGGGAGCTGTGGCGTCGTGATGGTGATGCATGCATGCGTGGCTGGCGTCAGGAATGCCTGAATGCTCGCAACTTCCTCGAAGTTCTCGATGCCGCTCAGGTCGAGCATTTCGACCTGATGCCCAGCGGCCTCGAGCGATGAGCCGACTTTTAGGATGCCGAGCGAGATAAACACACGCTCATCAAGCAGGAAGAGACTAGGCGGTGTTATCAGCAGAACCGGAGGCTTCACGAATTATCTCCTCGAGCTTCTCCGCCAGGATTGGCCAGGTATGTTGTCCGGCAATGCGAGACCCAATCGATCGGCAGTCATCAGCGAAGCCCTCTGTATTGTCCAGAGCCATGCATACAGCCGAGATGAACTTGCGTTGATTGGTATCGGCCAGGCAACTCGGAAGGTCGCCGTAGATTTCCGACAATGAGTCCACTCCGCGGATGACTGGCACAGCTCCGGCCGCACATGCCTCCATTGTAGTCACGCTAAACCCTTCCGTGAAGCGAATTGTGTCGCATGGATACGCCAAAACCTCAGCCTCGCTCATCTCGACGGCCATTCTCTCGCGGCTAACGCTGCCGACATTCTCGACGTCGAATCGCTTGTAGAGCTCGAGGGCCCGCTGGATGTAGCGAATCCGATAGCCGATCTCTGTCAGGCCTCGCTCCACAACAGGCTGTCCACGCCCATCATTGAGCACGAAAAGCTCCTGATGACCGAACGTCTTCAGGTGTTCGCTCATCTCGTAGAAGACCCGGAGATGCGCATGCGGCACCCGGCGCTTTATCTCGGGCCACGCCTCAAGGAGCAAATGCAGACCTCGGTCTGGTGAGCTCGCGTAGATGACGCGACCAGGGACCTTCTTGCTGACGTCATATTGCGACGGGTCAACGCCATTCGGCAGGATGCGCCACTTCCGCGGGTCGCAGCATTCATCGCAAAGGCTCAGCAGATAGTCCCGATGTGTCTTGCTCGGGCTCGTATAGATATCAACGAATTTGTCGTAGCCTGGCTGGCAGTACGCGAAATCATTGACCTGCTGGTTAACCATTCGAAGCTTCGCCTTCACAGTCCGCAGCTGATCAGGCTCAAGCCAGGAATAGGCGACATCCCACTTCGAGCCATCGGGCGGGAGCTTCCCCATGTAGAGCTGCGCATCGTGACCCCGCTCGCGCATCGCTTTGCACAGCATGATACAGGACAGCTCCGAGCCGGTCAGGCCTCGCGGAGAGGTCCACATATTCTTGAAATCAATGGGGCGCGGACCGAGCGAGAATTGCCCATAGATAAAGGCTATTCGCATTGGTCAGGTCCCATTAGCTTGGGATGGTGCTCCATGCATACGGCTGCCCCGTCGACGACGCCCCATGTGTCATCTAGAAAATGAACGTCTCTAATCACTACCGGGCCACCCAATGGGGACACGCCTACTTCCGGAATGCCGAACGCAAGCACTGTTTTCTTGCATCCTGGAAAACAGCAGGAGGTTCTTATTTCTAAGCCAAATCCCTTCGTTATTCGCATTTGAACCCCTGATACTTCGGCATCATGTCTCTTTCGATATTCGTGAACATGTCGATCCATTCTGCCGCGATGATATCCCAGTCGAACCAGGTCGGATTGACTTTTCTGTCATCGTCATCCCGTATCATTGCATTGACAGCCTCGAAGGTGAAGTGGTCCTGATAATCCCGGCTTAGCCAGTCCCCCTCGATGAAGGTCGCGTGTGGCGCCGTTTCTGGAAGAGCTCCAATCGGGCTAGTCACAATGCGTAGCCCTGCCGCCTGCGCTTCCATTGCCGTGATGCAGCTCGTTTCATGGAACCAGGTCGGATAGAGCCAGACGCCGGCGGAGAGCATCTCCTGCGCGAGCTCTTCTTGTGGCACTCGACCGATATATGCCACGTCATAGCCAGACTCGAGGCCTCTCAGCATGCCCCTGATTTCGGCAATCTTGCCGCCTTCTTGAGGATTATCCCTTGCCAGCTTCTCCCAATTTTCGAAACCATAGAAAACCTTTAGCGAGGCGTCTGGCACACGCTTCTTTATCTCCGGCCACATCTGCAGCAAGGAGAGAAGCCCTCTGTCTGGACTCGACGAATAGATAGCCACGTGCGGGTCCCGTTTGATATCCATCCGAGCGAACCGAGTCAGGTCAATCCCGTTGCGCGTGACAATGACCTGGTCCGGGTGAATCTGCGGATGTGCCTTCAATACGTTCTCGCGATGCCACCGCGATAGAACCAAAAACCGATCCGTGCGCAACGCCCGTGCATGCGTGACCAGATCCCCGAGATGCACATCATGGATCCAGACGAATCGCAGCTTCGCCTCGCAGACGCCATCTTCCACGGCATCGGCTCGGCGGGAGGCGACCAGCACGTCGCACTCAGTCCCGGGGAATCGCTCGTGGTGCAGGTACTCGACTCCATCGTAGAAGCCCTCCATTCCATCGCAGTCACCGTATACCCGGCATCGGTGCCCATCGGCAGCCCATCGCTTGGTCATTTCTATGACCGCCGTCTCGGATCCCCCGATGCCGTCGCGAGCCGCCGTTGCGGGCGTCCAGCGCTCCATGGAGGGCCCGACGAAGACCACGACGTCGAACTTCCCCTCCGGCAGCTTCGGAGGCCTTGGCGGGGCGTCCAGAAGCCCTAAGATGGCCCTCGTCTGGCCAGGCTCGAGCTTCAGGTCGCCTAGGCTGTCCTCGATGCGCCGGCGGGCCATCGTCGCTGCGTAGGCCTCCAGGTTGTTGCGTAACGCGGCATCCTCCTTGACGCCTAGCCCGTTTTCGCAAGAGATCATCGCCGCGGAGACATTGCCAAGCTTCGCCTGGACTACATTGAGCCACTTGTAGATATCATGTTCCCTCTCCTGCGGATTGAATGGGAGCATGGTTTGCATCGATGGCATTCCAAGGCCGAGCTCCAGCCAATGCCGAGCCTTTTGCCAATTGCGCGGTTCCTCTGGTCCGCCGCGTTGCGCAAGCCAGTAATAGCAGCGGCCTATCGCGAAGTAGGCATCGAACCAGTTTTCGCGAGACTTGAGCGCATCCCAAGCGATGCTTAACGCCGAGTCATAGTCTTGCCACTTCTCGTAGATTTTCGAGAGCTCGATGCACGCGAAGAAGCGCTCATCTTCCCACGTCGAGCGGCCTATGTACTTCGTGAAGAGGTGGACGCTCTGTCCGAGATCCCCAACAGTGAGATATTCTCGAGCAAGGTAGTATATTGCTCGGGTTGATGGCTCAGGCGAACTATCATACCAGCGCCGCAAGATCTGCAGGTTACGAGAAACATCCATTCTTGGTTTGGAGCGATGTTGCACTGAAGCACGAGCCTCTGCTCTGTCGATAAGAGTATTCGGCCGCAATGGGTGCAAGCATTCGTGGATAGGATCACGCCATTCGTAAGCGTCCACAGGACAGACGAGCCTTTCGCGGACTTGGAGGATCGTGCAATTGCCTTTTTCGTCATGTGCGTACTCATACGGCAGCGCGACCATGCATGGCTGCCCGTTCCTTATGGCGTCGTAGCGTTTTGCAATCTCTCGAAGATGTTCTCCGCCCTGGAGTACGTCATCTCCATCGAGCCAGATGACCCATGGGCCTTTCGCGAGTTTCCAGGCGAAGTTCCTCGCGGCGCCGAAGTCGTCGCACCACTCGAAATGCTCGACGCGATCGGCTAGCGACTTCGCAATAGCGACGGTATCATCGGTTGAGCCGGTATCGACTACCACGATTTCGTCAACGTGCGGCTTCACCGATTCGAGGCAGGCACGCAGATTGGCGGCCTCATCGCGGACTATCAGAACGGCAGATATCACTTTGATTCCTTCCCGCCGCCATGCTCGGGGCAATGGGAACGCATCGATCCGATGCATATGCACCGCGACGGCTCGGGCTGCGGGGGTTGGTAGTCGTATCGACGGAATTCTCGGAGTTCGGCCGCTGCCGTATGCCGCCCTTGACCGTCGAGTGTTTCGATCGTCAGCTTGCGCATTCGCTCCCACGCCTTCTCCGGCGCTTCCTTGGCGCGCAGGGCGGAGAGTTCTTCGGCCTGCTGGCGCGAGAGTTCCTGATAGTGCTTGTATTGCTTGCGGAGCCAAACGTAAGACGCGCCCCCAGCAGCTTTCTCAGATCCGGGAAGATTCAGCCACCAAACCTGAGCGCCGCGGACCTCGAGAATCTTCCGATTGAGCGCTAGAATTTCTCGCCGTTGCCGCGAGCACTTGGCGCGGAGGCGCTCAATCTCATCAACACAACTGCTACGGTTTACGCATTCTACCTGCTGGGTTTTCTCCAGCTCCGCGATGCGCGCATTGGCCGCGTCGAGGTCTGCGGCGAGGGCTTTAATCAGATGCTCGTCCATAGGTTTCGCGGAAGTCTTTATTGGATGCGCCGCAATTAGCTTGCCTTCCTCGTGCACCTTGTCGTGCAGCGCACCGACTAGCTCATCGGGGGGCGGAGGGCGCTTCTGCTCAGTGCGGGTTGGGGGCGAGTCGGTGACGAGGGGAGTCTCTAGAATATATCTTCGAGCAAGCGAAGCACCCGCGCCGTGGTGAGATTCAAATTTATTCGCGCACGCTTCCCGTTGCCGCCTCGCGACGTCCGCGGCTTGGGCGCTAAGTTTGCGATTCAGCGCTACAGTGTTCACGAAGTTGTTTACGACAACGTCCCGCCTTCGCTCCGCGTCTTGCCACTTCGTATGCACCTCCGTATAGGCAACCTGCTTCTCGTGGAGGCGGGATTCGAGTTCGGAGATGCGGGCTTTGAGTTCCGATAGGTGTATTTCGTAGGCGGCGTTTTCCTCTTCGCGCATCTTTGCTTGATGCTCAGAGATGTTTTCCGCCTTTTCAGCCCACGCGATTGCGGCATCTCTCTCGTCGTCCGCCTCGCGCACTTCGCGCATCAGTTCTTGAATCTTCTGCTCTTTGGCGACAGCGTTCGCGATTGCGGCGTCACGTTCTTGCTTGAGTTCCGTACGGATGCTGTCCCAGTACTCGTCGGGGATAGCATCGCGGATGGCTTTCTTCTGTGCCTCGGAGAGCTTCGGCAACAAGGCGAGGAGGTCAGAAAGGTCTACTGGCCCAGTCCCACGTTCGTCCGATGCCATCCATCGAACCGGCAACCCCTGCTCCACTTCGTCGGTTTCCTGGCGGGGATCGAAGCGTGGACAGTCACGCGGACCGGGGTTATCTGAGTGATCGCCTTCGGCATCCCCACACCTGCACTTCGCCTCGCTCATCTCCTCTTCCTTCCTCGCCTCGAACGCATGAAACTCGCCATCCCGCGGGTCGTGGCGCCGGTGGGATTGGGGGTGGTGGCAGTGGAGGCAGAGGGTCATGACGGCTCAGTCTCCATCAACGCTCTTTGCTCCCTAGCTTTTGCCCGGCTGGCCCTGACACGTTGTCTGAACTTTTCCGGATCGGCATCCCGCGCCATTCTCTGTCTAATCCGATGACACGTCGCGCATGTCCTTGCCCCGTCTCGTCTCTTATCGAGATTTCCGGGCACGAGCGGATGGCCTTTCGGGCAATGGGTTTTCTTGGAATTCTTCGCGGCATGCGTTTCTCCGCGAAGTAGGTTTTCTCGGTGCGTGACAGGCTCGAGATGCGCCGGATTCACGCACGCCCTGTTACGGCATAGATGATCCAGGACCAACCCATCTGGAACAGGCCCATTCCACATTTCCCATGCCCATTTGTGCGCTGGTATCGATTTATTGGGGGTGTGCCAAAACTTATCGTATCCCCTGGTTAAGCTGCCGGACCAGACGAAGCAGTCCCCGCTTTGCGTCACCATTTCAGGAAAGCGCTCTATTGCTGGGCGCCCCTTAAACATCTGCGAGTTCCTCAACTGCGTATAGTCCTAGTGCTGCGTCTGGATACACGATTCGCGTCAGCTGCACGCCGCATGTCTTGCGTAAGAGCTCTGCTGGTATCTTCATCCATTGCGATGGGCCGCCATTCCTATTCGGCTTGAGACGCCCAGCTTCTTCCGCTTGCTTGATCGTGTAACGCAGCGTCGTTGGCTTCGGATTGTGACGATGTTTCGTTGTGTATTCGGCGTAAGTGTCGTCTCCGCCGACATAGGCGAAATATTCGCAGTGCGGATGCGCTTGAGCGCGCGCAATGATTAGGTGCGCGTACGGCGCCGGCTTGCCATCAATGACGTGGAAGCAGTCGAGCGCGGCGAGCGCCGAGATTCCCATTTCCCGGCCTCGGAGAATGACAGCGAATATCGCCTGATGGTTCGGAAACTTCGTGTAGAGCCTAGAATTGTAAAGGACCTTCGCAAGGGAATAGGCGTCGTTCCCGTTCTGCGGTTCCAGGCGCTGCGTCCATTCCTCGCGTACCGCGAGCGCCGTAGTGACCGGTGGCAATGGCTCAGCATTCGCAGCAGGAGGCGGCTCGCTCTTCGGTGCAGGCTTCGGCTGGAATGGCTCCGAGTCAGGTTTAGGCGGCGAGATGAAGTCCTCAGCAATATTCCCGGCAACCTCTCCGGTCTCCTCGTCGTACTCAGCCTCATTGGTCAACGGCATCGGGTTCCTTTCCTTGAAAATCTCGCTGAAGTCGAGCGGCACATCGGTCCGCAGAGTCACCAGCTTGCGAGCGAGCCGCGCCGCTTCCGCGTGCTCGATGAGAGCATCTCGCAACGCTGGCGTTTGCTTGTCGGCGTTCGCCAAGACTTCGTCTAGGGAGCCGTATTGCATCAGCAGCTTGGCTGCTTTCACTGGCCCGACGCCCGGGATGCCGGCTACGTTATCGCCCTTGTCGCCGACTAGTGCGAGGAAGTCGACAACCTGCTCGGGAGCTACACCGAGAGCTTCAATTACCTCGAGTTTGCCGAGGAACTTGCCGGTTCGAGTCGAGAGCAGGCGGGCCCCGTAATCATCATCGACAAGTTGCATCCAATCCTTGTCAGCCGTGGCTAAAGTTACCTGAATATTCTTATGCCTGAATGCCGCGGCTCTAGCCCATGCCGCCACATCATCCGCCTCGAATCCTTTCGCTCCCCAAAGAAGAATCCCATCTTTCGTGAGCCGTTCTTTCACGCGCTCGAATAGGTCAATGGCCTGCGGCGGCGCGGCTTCTCGATTCAGCTTGTAGGTGCTCGAGAGCTCTTTCCGCCAGTACGGCGGTGTATCGACGCAGCAGGCGACATAGTTGTATCCGTTGCGGAGCTGATGCACCTTGCCGACCGTAATCTCAAAAGCCTCATCAGCGTGGAGGTCCTTGGTTGCATGCCAGGCGCTCCAATAGATGTGGCTCGTGTCGATGAGGAGTAGGCTTTTCATGGATCACCCGTAGCCGGAGCCGTAGCCGTAGCCGGAGCCGGAGCCGTCGCCGGAGCCGGAGCCGGAGCCGTAGCCGTCGCCGTAGCCGTCGCCGTAGCCGTAGCCGTAGCCGTAGCCGGCGCCGGAGCCGTAGCCGGAGCCGGAGCCGGAGCCGGAGCCGTCGCCGTAGCCGTCGCCGTAGCCGTCGCCGTCGCCGTTGCCGTTGCCGTTGCCGTAGCCGTTGCCGTTGCCGTTGCCGTTGCCGTTGCCGTCGCCGTTGCCGTTGCCGTCGCCGTCGCCGTTGCCGTTGCCGTTGCCGTTGCCGG